>Ga0180220_1000093_pt1 | contig 166150 bp, 173 predicted proteins | sample eDN5th37CBELigBY_FD_151335 | JGI IMG/M metagenome (GOLD analysis project Ga0180220, IMG submission 151335) | Enriched backyard soil microbial communities from Emeryville, California, USA - eDNA 5th pass 37_C BE-Lig BY (version 2) (version 2) | ecosystem: Environmental > Terrestrial > Soil >... | reverse complement strand
TTTATAATTCAGTACGCAGATCCCATAACTCAGGGAAAAACCTTTGATCCAGAACTTGTTTTAAATAATTCACACCAGAAGAACCACCTGTACCGATTTTGAAGCCAATAATTCTTTCTACCGTTTTCATATGCCTAAAACGCCATTGTTGTAAGCTGTCTTCTATATCGACAAGTTTTTCGGCAAGTTGGTATAAATCCCAGTACCTTGCTGTATTTTGATAAACCGTAGTCCACGCCTTTTGAACACTTATGTCATGCTGGTATGGTTTCGTAACATCACGATTTAGTACAGCTTCAGATATCTCAAAGCCCCTGCGATGTAAGGTTTTTATTGAAATATCATACAGACTTGGTTCATTAAAAGCTTCAATAAGTTCTTTTGATAGCTTTGGATCCTTTTTATAGATTTTTAAAATATAATCAGTCTTGTTGCCCAGAGCAAATTCGATTAACCGATACTGGTAGGACTGAAACCCGGAAGAGCTTCCTAACTCCCCTCTAAATTCAAGATATTCTGAAGGGGTTAGTGTGGACAGAACATCCCAAGCTTTAATAATCTGAGATTGAATTTGTGAAACACGGGCAAGTTTTTTAAAGCTAACTTGTAAGTTCTCATCCAATATATCTTGTTTTGCTGCTGTAATTTCATGAAGGATTAACTTCATCCATAATTCACTTACCTGGTGAATGACGATAAACAGCATTTCATCATGATGATCCGATCGTCTTTTTTGACTAGAAAGAAGTGTATCAAGCTGCAGGTATTCACCATATGTCATTTTCTCATTAAAGTTTGTTTCGATATTTTTCTCATTATCTGTTGGTCTTTTCATCCTCTCAGCCCACCCTTCCCTTTCTCTTGACATCCTAATGGTCTAACAGCCGCTCTAACCGGACTACCGTCCCCGTGTTCAATTGGCAGCGGAAGCGCAGATAATTCGTATGTACCTGGAATAATATGGTCAAGCCGTATATTTTCAAGAATGTACATCCCATGCTTATTTATCCGATGATGAATTGGTAATTCCTTGCTATCGATTTGATCAACGGAAGGTAAATCAATTCCAATTAATTTAATTTCCTTGCTTTTTAAATAATCAACCGCTTCTATTGTTAGAATAGGAATTCGTTCTGGAAAAACGTTCAGATCTTTTATAGCTGATGTTCTTAGCAGTATTCGTTCCGAACCCTTTATATCAATTTTTTTTAATACATCAACATCGATCAAATCAAGTTTAGAAACATCAATAACTAGACATGGACCAATAAAAAGATTAATGTCTAAATCGGCTGCAGTGGTTCCATTATCTAAAAAATGAAAAGGTGCATCAATGTGTGTCCCTGTATGTAAACTCGTCACGATTTTCCCAACATTGACTGATCCTGTTTGCCATTTATGAAATAATACCTCATAAGAAAATGGAGTATCACCTGGCCAATGTGCCATATCATTCTTTAGTGGTTGAGAAATATCAATCCATTTATCTGGCATTCTTCCGCCTCCCTATGCAATAATCTCTCTGCTATTTTCAAAATTCTTATATTGCTCTTCTACCATGATTGTCTTTAATACTTGAACTGTTTTCCATATATCGTAGTATGAGTTATAAAGGGCAACAGGCCCAAATCTGACGTAATGAGGTGCTCTGAAATCAGGGATGATTTGTTGACTTTTCAAAGCTTTACAAATACTTGCTGCATGCTCGTGTTCTAGTAAAATATGGGCACCACGTTTTTCTTCTTCTAGTGGACTTACAATCTTAAATTGAAATTGTATCAGCTCAAGATTAATCAATTCGATTAAATAATTCGTCAAATCTAGTGACTTCCTACGAATATTATTTATTCCGACTTCATTAAACATGTCTAATGCTCCAATTAATGGCGCCATACTTAAAACATGCGGGGTTCCAATCTCATAGGCTCCTGCATCAGTATCGAATTCAAGGTCATCGTTCATATCAAACTGGACTTCTTTCTTCGAACTAAACCAACCAGCAATCCCTGGTGAGTGACCAAAATGCTTTTGATTGATATACAATCCAGCGACAGCACCAGGACCACCATTAATATGCTTATAGTTGCACCAAACAGCAAAGTCAACACCCCAACGACTTAATTCATGAGGGACTGCACCAATCGAATGACATAAATCAAAACCAATTAAAATACCACGTTTATGTGCTTCCTTCGTTAGCCGTTCCATATCTAAAATTTGCCCGCTTCTATAAAGGACACTTGGTAAAAAAATGAAAGAAATCTCTTCTGTCATTTGGTTGATAATCTCGTCTTCATATAAAAATCCATCCTTGCTTTTCACTTGAATAAGAGCGGCTTTTGGATCATGCCCCTTCAGTAGGATTTGGCTTTTCAAAGCGTATATATCCGATGGAAACGTTGCGTCATCAGCCAATATTTTGCTTCGAGTTTTAGTAGGATGATAGAAAGTGGATACAAGCTGATGAATGTTAACTGTTGTCGAGCCTGTTACGATTACTTCAGTGTCATCTGCACCTACAAGCGGAGCTAACTGTTTCCCTAAATTATGTGAAAGATAAAACCACGGGTTATCCCCTTTCATCCATCCATCAATTCCGTATTCCTTCCATGATTGAAACACATTCATTAAAGATTTCTCTGCTCGTTTTGATAGAAGTCCTAGTGAGTTCCCATCTAAGTAAATTTTATCCCCGATATAAAATTCATTTTTGTAAATAGCCAACGGGTCTGCAAGATCTTTACTCTTAGCAAATTCAATTGTATTTACGTTCAAATCCTCACACCTCATTTATAATTGTCTGGATTGTTAAATCTTATTAATGAAGCCGTTAAAGTATCCGAAATTATCGGGAGAAATGGCAATATTTTAAACAACACTCCTACTTACCCTCACCATTGCGATCATTGATTTTTTTATATAGCAATCTTCATCAAGCTGTCCTAATAAGGTAGCGTCTTTCTCTAATCTTATTCATTTGATCATTCCAGACAAACTCGATCCATTTATGACTTGCTTTATAGCTACCTCAACAAATGGTTGTATTCGTTAAATGGAGGATGGGATCCCTTTTATGTAAGTCACCAGCTGTTTTCCACAGGTTACCCTCATTTCCCTTCCACTTACTGGAATTGCACAGACTTGAAAGGATTTTCATCATACAATTTGATTAGAAAGCTATGAGAGGATGAAATAAAATGAACATTTATTGACAGACATCGAGAGCAGAATCGATATACTTTAGGTGAAAAGAGGTGTCTGAAATTTTAAACTTTCACTTAATATTGACAAAACACTTAAAGAAACGAGAGTTATCATCGAAGGGCCTGAGCTGGATGAAAATATACAGGAACTCATAGACTTTATTTATGGGAGGGAACAACAATTCCTGATTGGAAAAAAGGGAGACATGCAACATATTATCGCCGTAACGGAAACAGATTCTTTTATTTTGAAAGAAAAATTATATGAGATCGAGGCCATGCTCCCTTCTAAAAAATTTATCCGCCTGTCTAAATCCGTTATCGCCAATTTGAATCAATTGAGCCGTTTTGAAGCATCATTCAATGGTACACTCTGCGTTTACTTCAAATCAGGAAAGAAAGAATATGTGTCTCGTACCTATGTCCCTGCGATTAAAGATGTTCTAAAATTGAATAGGAGGAAAGTAGCATGAAAACTTTTATTATCCGTAGTTTCATCGGTATTTCTTCGGGGGCTTTATTGCGGTTTTAATCACCAATTTGAATATCCTTTTCGGTGGCTTGGAAATGATAGATGGTCCATTATTTTAAAAAAACTCCATAGGTTCTATTTTCTGCGGCTGGTTTTTTACAGTCAGTCCTTTGTACTTTGAAAATAGGAATTTGAAACTTTCCCAACAGACCATTCTTCATTTTTTAACCGTCACGATCCTCTACCTTTTCTTGGCACTCACGATCGGATGGTTCCCATTTAATATGATGAATATTTTGTTAACACTCTTAATTTCCATTGTTGTCTATACGATCTTTTGGGTTGCATTTTATCTTTACTTTAAAAATCAAGCACGGAAATTAAATGATGATTTAAAGAAACTGTGAGATTTTATGTTTATGAGGTACTAGGATTGCTTATACGCTTAATGGCGGATCCCATTTTTGCTCAGTTAGGTGGTAAGCATAGAAAAGACTTCTACCAGAAGTACTTTTAGTTGTTAAAAGAGCAGCTCTAAGGACCGCCCTTTTCTAAAATATCTTATTTCTTTGATTAATATTTCTACATCCATGGTTATTCGGGCTAATTCCCTTTGTTTTTCTTGAAGAAACATACTTGATCGTTTAATTGAACTATTTCAAATTTATACCTTAAATTTGTAAAACCCCGACCTAAATTTAGGTTAGGGTGAACATAAAGTTATTTAATTTTTGAATTAACACTTCACCGTTCTTCAACTTACCTTTAGTTTCGTTTAGAAACTAAGTTCTTTTTTTTATAACGTCACTTCTGCTCTATCATCTGAATAAGGTTTCCGCATGTATCGTCGAAGACAGCTATTGTGACTTTGCCCATTTCTGTTGGCTCCATCGTAAACTTTACGCCTTTTTCTACTAATTGTTTATACTCTTTGCGAATATCTGCAACTCCAAACATTGTGACTGGAATGCCATCAGCAAATAGCTTCTGTTGATACTCTTTTGCAGCAGGGTGATCATTAGGTTCTAGTAAAAGCTCGGTACCGTCTTGTTCATCAGGAGAAACAAGCGTTATCCACCTATATGCTCCGCTGGGAACGTCATGTTTTTTGACAAAGCCAAGCGTTTTTGTATAAAAGTCTAATGCTTTATCTTGATCTTGAACGAATATACTTGTAATAATGATTTTCATCATATTTTGGCCTCCTTTGATATTTGCGATGTATGGACCACTTCTAAAACTCTGGCTATAAATAGAAAAACTCATACATCGTCAATAGTTATAAAATTAGTCTACCCACCCTTTCAGTAAATTTTTAAGTGGTTCTTTGTTAAACATAAGTACTCGATATTTTCCATTTCGTTTTGATATGACGAGCCCTGCATCTTCTAATGTTTTAAGATGTTTAGCGATTGCCTGTCGCGAAATGGAAAGGTTGTGTTTCATAACGAGACGTGCCGTAAGTTCATACAACGTCAGCTCGTTGCGTTCGGAAAGTTCATCTAATATAAGCCGCCTAGTCGAATCGCTAAGTGCTTTGAATATTGCTTCTTTGTCCCAATCCATATGTTGATTATATGCAACTCCACGGTTGCTTGTCAAGCATAAGCAACTGTAGAGTTGCATGATAATGGAACCACATCATACAACCCCAAATCACACAAAAGTAGTTTGAACCATTATAGGAAAATAAATTCTTCACACTTTTTTAATGCAACTCCCCTCCGTTTGCCATCTATGAAGTACTTAATACCTTAATCACTTAAGGTATCTATAAATTTAATTAAAGTCGCTGGTACATATCTTTCCTTTCTATAAATAAATATTGTTTTAACTTTTCCGTATTGATTCGGAATTGAATGATATCTAAGGGTTCCTTCTTGTATATGCTTTGCAACAACACTCAGTGGCAGCATACTTAGTCCTAGTCCAGCAAATACACAGCCGATGATTGCATCCAAGGTGCCAAATTCCATTACCTTATTTGGTATTACCCTCTCTTGGTGTAACCATTGTTCAAGCTTTTCCCGATATGAACATCCAGTACGAAATACAAGCATAGTCCTTGTTTGAATATCTTTAATAGAAGATATAGGTGGATGTTTGGGATCAGTTATGAGTACCAATTCCTCTTCAAATACTTCCCTTTGAATCAGTTCGGGGTGATGAATAGGTCCCGCTACAAAAGCTCCATCAAGTTCATACTGAAGAACCCCTTGAATATTTTCCTTAGTAGAACCTGTTTTTAAGGTTAGATCAACTTCAGGAAATTCTCTATGATACTTTGATAGTACGCTTGGTAATCGAACTGCTGCGGTTGTTTCCATTGAACCAATAATTAACGGCCCTCTAGGTGTTTGATCATCAGTCATCATATTTTGAGTTTCTTCTATAAGATCAAATATTTTTTCTGTATATGTTAGCAACAAGCTTCCTTTTGCTGTTAATCTAGTCCCGCGATTATGTCTATAGAAAAGGGTTGTTTGAAGATCCGATTCCAACTGCTGTATTTTCATTGTGATATTTGACTGTGCATATTGAAGTTCTCTTGCTGCTTGAGATATACTTCCCGTCTTAGCAACAGTCTGAAAAATTTTTAATGTATGCAAATCCATTGTATTTCTCCCCCAACTGCCTTTTTGTCATCAAATTATCTGATAGCAACTATCATTATTATGTATTTTTTAATATATCAAAAAACAGATATGCTTTAAATAGATTAACTGTTTCATTTATTTGGAACTCAATTTAAAAGAGAATATTACGAATCAATACAATAAAAGGATGTATTCAAATCACGAGGTGAGATTTATGCTAAAGAATGAAATGATAAAACTTTTACAAATTCAGTATCCGATTATACAAGCTCCTATGGCTGGCGGAGTAACAACATCTACATTAGTAGCCGAGGTTTCAAATTCTGGAGGACTAGGAATGATTGGTGCAGGTTATATGACACCACATCAGATGCGAGAACAAATTAAGGAAATAAGACAGTTAACATCCAACCCCTTTGGAATAAACCTTTTTGTTCCCGATGAATATGATGTTATAGAGGATGAAGTAAAATCAGTTAACAAGATATTAAACCCTATACGTAAACAACTGAATTTACCTGAAAATGAAAGCTTTGAAATTCCTAATTTTCATACTATTTTTGAAACGTTTACAGACCAATTAAATGTTGTAATTGAAGAGAAGATTCCTATTTGTTCCTTTACATTTGGCATTCCTTCTAAGAAAGTCATTGCTGAATTAAAAAAAAATAACATAACTCTGGTGGGAACGGCTACTACTGTTAGAGAAGCAGTTGAAAATGAAAAAGCAGGCATGGATATTGTTGTTGTTCAAGGTAGTGAAGCAGGTGGACATCGCGGGAACTTTTTCGATGGGTACCAGGAGAGTTTAGTCGGTTTAATGTCACTTATCCCGCAGGTTGTTGATAATGTAAACATTCCTGTTATATCTGCTGGAGGAATTATGGACGGAAGAGGATTAATGGCTTCTTTATGTCTAGGTGCAAAGGGTGTACAAATGGGAACGGCTTTCTTGACTTGTCATGAAAGTGGAGCACATAAGGTTCATAAAGAGGCTATTCTTAATGCTACAGAAGACACCACTATATTAACTCGTTCATTTTCTGGTAAATGGGCAAGAGGAATAAAAAATAAATTTATTTTAGAAATGCAGAGGCACGAAAGATTTTTACCAGATTTCCCAATTCTTAATATACTAACCCAGGATATCAGGAAGACTTCTATTGATCAAAAAAATAAAGAATTCGTGTCACTTTGGTCTGGTCAAAGTCCAAGATTAGCTAAAAGTCAAACAGTTGAATCATTAATAAAAAATATTCTTGTAGAAGCTAATAAAATAAGTTTAAACATACAATAATTATATTTACTCATTGCTCTTATTTAGATCCCTTTTCAAACAATATTTTTATAGGTATTTGTACATTGGATTTTCACCTTACTAAAAAGCAGAAATTCAGTTAAAGATATAGCAAATACAAATGCCTTCCAATTACAAGCTTAAAGGGTTCCGTTTTCGGGTGCATTCTTAATAAATGACATAAGAAATGACGTGTAAATTGGTGCAAAGTCATTTTCTTTATTTATCAATTGTAATGAATATTTTTGATCGTACTGACATGACAATTGACATTGTTTTTTATAATGAACAACAATCATTGTACAAATAAAAAAACTGCCAAATTAACTGTCAATGTGACGGCAGATTAAGCTGTCAATTTTAATGTTTTTTAATTCCCAAGTGGTTCGGGTTGATGGAACAAATGGCATATGTTATAAAACTATTTCTTCTATTTTTTCGAAGAGATTTGGTCTTCATCACCTTTATGAAGACCATTTCCCCTGATTTTCCGAAGCGATTTGGTCTTCATCACCTTTATGAAGACCATTTCCTCCGTTTTTCCGAAAGGATTTGGTCTTCATCGACTTTATAAAAACCATTTCCTCCGTTTTTCCGAAGCGATTTGCTCTTTATAGGCCATATAAAGAAAACTCACCATATGCGGTGAGTTTTTACATTTTAATATACCAATTGCTTTGTCTAAACTTTTGTCATTTCGGCTTTAAATTTCAGAAAAGCACCTCAAAACGGAACCTTTTATTACAAGCTGGAAGCAGGGTTTTTTTGGTATTGAACAAATCATGATGTTATTAATCTTTTTTATAGAATAATATTTGACAAACTATTAGCTGGTTTAGATGAACAGATATTTTTTATAATAGTTTAGACATATAGTACTCATCTACAAATTCGCCGTCAATGTAAAGCGAATGTCTTTTTGTTCCTTCAATATCAAATCCCATTTTATTATATAACCGCAATCCAGCTTCATTACGAGTTACAACAGATAATTCTAATCGATGGACACCATGTTCACTTGCCCACTCCTCTAATTGTTTAAATAGCTTTGTTCCTATACCAAGCCCTCTATATTGAGTTAAGATACCAATTACAAGATATACAGAATGTTTATTTCTATTGGCATTGCCACCCATAGCCATTAAGTACCCGATTAATTCTTCATTTTCTTCAGCAACAAAAATAGTCGAATTACCCTCTTTTTTCATAGCTTCTATTCTTTTTTCTTGTTGTGCAGCATCAATACTTCTTTCACCTGATTCAAAAAGCATATATTGGGATTCACTTTCAACTTGCTTAATTAAACTCACTAAGCTTTCAGCATCATTAGCTTTTATTTCTCTGATTACCATTAGAACCCCCCCATCCAATCTATATCCATAATGATCCAATATCATTATTATTGAACTAACCAGCCCGGTAAATGAAAAAGTAAAGTGTTACTTGGTTTTTATATAAACGATTTAATCATGTGGATTTATAATAGCTAACACTTGATGATCTTCCCATTTTCCATTAATTTTCACATTTTTTATAGCTAATCCTTCTTTATGAAATCCAGATTTCTCCAAGACTCGTATTGAACCTATATTATGAGGCATTACACCAGCTTCAATTCTATGTAAATTTAGCTGTTTAAAAGCATAATCAACAATTAATTTTACAGCCTCAGTTCCGAATCCCATACCGTTATAGTTTTTATCAACAAAATATCCGATAAAAGCGCTTTGAAGAGAACCTCGTATAACTTGAAATAGACTAATTATACCAATCAGTTTATTCGTATTTTTATGGAAAATACCAAACTGATACTCTATATCATTTTCAATGTCATTTTCCCACTTTTTTATTAAACGCTGTTGGTGCTCAAGTGAATAAAATGAAGTTGGACGAACCATTGCGAACTTTTCAAAAAACTCTTTATTTCTTATCTGAAGCTGAAGCAAATCTTCAGCCTCAGATAAACGAAAAGGCTTTAAAAATAGATTTTCAGATAAAAGCATAACATCACTCCTTAAGCATTATCATATCGATTATTTCAGCTTAAATAGCCGTTTTTCCATTCAAGTCTTACAGTTGTAGCCTAAAATAATTTATTCTCTCTTTATTTAAATCACTTTTATTTATGTAGATTCTTCTTCATTAGATTTGCTACTTGTATATTATCTTGATGAAAAGTGTTCTTTAGATGTTTAATAATTAATTCTTGACGTTCAACAGGATGATTTTGACTTAATTTAGCTTTTGCTTCAATTTTTGTGATGTTTATTCTGAACGCTACAATTCCTTTACTCATTCCTTCTATAAAACTAGCTTCAACATCATTTAAATTGTATGGACTATCAGGGGTTTCATATTTATTTACTAAGTCATTTAAAGATTCAAATATTAACTTGCGATCTTCAATAATCTCCATCTTTCCATATAAATGAATAGACACATAATTCCAAGTAGGTACTGCTTTTGTTGTTTCGTACCAAGTAGGGGAAATATAACAGTGTGGACCTTGGAAAACCGCAAGGACTTGTTGGTTTTCAGCATCCTTCCATTGTTCGTTCGGACGTGCAAAATGACCATATAAAGTTTTTTCAGATTTATTTAACATCAAGGGAAGGTGAGTAGCGTAAGGCTCTCCTTTATGCTGAGAAAATAAGGTTGCAAAACCATATTTTTCAATAAAATCATACATTACTTCTTCATCATCAATTTTAAAATGTTTAGGTATATACATCATAATCCACCTTTTCAAAAAAGTTATAGGAGTGATTTTGTCATGATAAAGTCCGTTTGTTCTTCATCACCCATATTAAAAGAATGGGCTCCTGTTTGAACAAACCCCATTTTTTTATAAAAAGCAATAGCATGTTCATTTTTTTCCCATACACCTATCCAGATTTTCTTTTTATTACGTTCTACCGCAATTTCCATCGCTTTATTTAACAGATATTTGCCAAGTCCACGTTTTTGAAATTTGCTTCTTATATAAATCCTTTCGATTTCAAGTGCATCATCACCCATTTTTTCAGATTGAGCATCATTGGTATTGACCTTTAAATACCCGGCAACTTGATTATGAAAATAAATAAAAAAGAATTGTGAAGAAATATTGGATAATTCTTTTTCTAGTTGTTTTAAGCTAAATGCCCTTTCCAAATAGGCATTCATATTTTCGAGTGAATTCTGATGCTTAAATGTCTCATTAAAAGTTTCATAACTAATTTCTTGAAGTCGGTGTGAATCTTCAAGGGTACACTTTTTTATCTTTATGGTCATTAACATATGTCGCTCCTTTATATATCATCAATAATTTCTCTTGTTGCCCTTTTTTACAAATTCCCAGTCCTTCTCTATATTTTTCCTCACTCTTTGAAGAAGTGTGAATATGGTTTCTTCTTCCCTTTCGGAAAATCCTTTTAATGCAACGATATTGGAATATTCATTTTCTCTTTTTATATACGGATAAACATCTTTCCCTTTCAATGTAGCAAAGAGTTTTTTGATTTTCTTGTTATGTTTATCCTCTTTCTTTTCAATAAAGCCATTCATTTCAAGTTTTTTTATAGCACGTGCTGCTGTTGTTCGATCTACCTTTATCATTTCAGCCAACTTTTCTTGTATGATTCCCGGGTTTTCACATATTCGCACCAGGTACAAATATTGTCCTTTTGTAAGGTCATATTCTTTGAATTCGATATTACTTATAGAATCTAATGCCCTGGCAATCATTCCAATTTCACGAAGAATTTCCTTCATAATGAGCTCCTTAGTTCATGTTTTTATTGCAAATGTAATAAAAATACCATATGTTAAACTTAACCTAAATTTGTTGTATTTACAACAAAAAATAATGATGAAGAAGTCGGGAAAAGTAAAAAATGTTTTTATGTATTAGGTACTTTTTTATTAACTCTTGTTTCTTTGCTTTATTATCCTGAACCTTTAGCTCAATAAGAAAAAGGCCGCCTTAGCAACCTAATCTTTAACTCTTGCAACCATTATATTCTTACTTCTTAATTGCTCTTGTAGCATAAAACGTTGGAATATTGAATTCATGCAGATTACCTGAACCGTTTGTATCCTGATATATATCTGTAAGTACGAAACCTGCCTGTAATTGTCCCCCAATTTGTTCTTCAATGGTGTGTGAAAATTGGATTCCCCAGTCATTTTTTATTGATTCCTCATAAAGTTTCTTATCCTTCAAAGGGTTAAATGGCAGTTTATAGGTTACAGTTGTTTCTTCATCATTAAAAATATAATTAAAACCATTATCTAATCCTGCCAATAGGATTCCTCCTTTTTTCAACACCCTGTAACATTCTTTCCAAATAGGAAGAACATCCTCAACATAACAATTGGAAACAGGATGAAAAATCAAGTCGAATGATTCATTCTCAAAAGGCAATGTTTTTGTCATATCTGCTCTGATTGTTTTTATCTCATAATTTTCTCTTTTCGCTACCTCTTTTTCACTTAGCAATTGTTTTTCTGAATAATCTAATACTGTACACCTTGCACCTAAGGCAGAAAATATAGGCATTTGTTGACCGCCTCCAGAAGCTAAGCCTAGTATTTCGGCATTCCTCAATTCACAAAACCATTCCTTCGGTACAGGTTTGGTAGGTGATAATAGCACAAACCACTCATTATTCTTGGCTTTTTCAAAAATTTCGTGACTAATTGGTTGCCCCCATTCCCATCCTTCCTCAACCCACTTGTCGAAAGTTTTGGAATTTATATCTGTATAATTTTTTTCCATATTTACCTCTCCCTCATTTCAAAAAATAAACATTCCATTAAAGCGCTTTTAAATCCACCTTTACTCATCCCTACGTAATCTCTAAATCTACCACCTCATCTGTATTTTGTATTTATAACATAACACAAAAAATGGTAGCTGAGTTTTAGCAATTTTATCGGTAAACCACTTTCTGTTAATCGTCTACTATTAGCTGTATTTACAATGTGGCTTTCGGAACTAAACGCAAAAAAAGATTGCCGAAGCAATCTTATTAAACCCTGACTCAAGCATTCCGTTCTGATTAGTCATTGCCGAACCTGAAAAGCTATCCTCCATAATATTATGTTCTTTTGGATTCCTTCACTAACCTTTTGTCCCCTTAATTACTATCTGCTGCACTAGGTGGTTCTTCAAACCAGCCTCTCTCGATCATAATTTTCGCTGCCTGATGAACAAAATTTGAATTTTTCATCAACGAATTCGCATAATAAAGTCCAATGTCACGTCTTCCATTTACGGCTGCAGCATTACCAAAGGTTCTAATTTTTATTGTAAACATATCGATCTTATGAAATAGCATTAATTTATCAGAAAAAGGAGAAAAAGTGGATGATGTTATTAAATCGTCAAGATAAGATGGTGAAGGTAATCCTTCATTATGTAGCTTTCTTATCGTTTTCTTAACAGCCATCTTCCCTGGAATAATTATTGGTCTCATTTTGTATGTTGAAAAAATCCAGATATTCTTAAAAAAGTGCTACTAATTCTTTAAAAGATACAGCAAATTATACTTTACAATAAGTTCGTAAGCGCTTCCATGATTAAGGAGGGGATAGTAGAAAATACTTAAGATCTTCAATTCCATGCTGTAAATACTCCTTTATAAAAAAAGATACCTTCATGTATTTCTTACTCTACTGAAAAAATAACTAACTAAAGTTGCGCTTACACGGATTGATCTCTTAAGGAAGCACTACCTATTTACTGTAAATTAAGGTAATAAAAACATTACCTGAAATTTAACAGACAAATCACATGATTTTTAAAATGATATAAGGAGGGTAAAACATGAATAAAGGTTTTAAAAGAGTCATAAGTGTTGCGTCCATAGCAGCCTTTGTACTTGGAATGCAAAGTCCGGTTTTTGGAAGCAGTGCTAATCTTAATCATAACGGTAAAGGTGCCGGACTATCAAAAGATAACGGACGAAAATGGTCTGTTGTTGAATCAGGTGAAATAAATTATGTTGCTAATAGGGACGGCCCGACTTTAGGTTATTCAGGGAACTCTGGAGTAGATTATATTATTCGGAATGGATACGCATTTAAGGATCTAAACAAAAATAATAAATTAGACGATTATGAAGATTGGCGGCTATCTGTTAAAGAGCGAGCTGAAGATTTAGCCTCTAAAATGTCAGTAGAAGAAATTTCCGGTTTAATGCTGTACAGCTCGCATCAAAGGATTGATTCCGCTGAATTAACTGAAGCTCAGAGAAGTTATATTGTTAATGATAATCTTCGTCATGTATTGTTTACAAGTGTTGCAAGTCCAGAGACTGCTGCACAATGGAACAATAATGCTCAAGCCTTGGCTGAAGGATTGGGGTTAGGTATTCCATTAAATAACAGTTCAGATCCACGCCACGGTTCAGATTCTAGTGCAGAGTATAATGCTGGAGCTGGTGGAGATATTTCGATGTGGCCAGAGTCCATTGGATTAGCTGCTACCTTTGATCCTGAGATTATTGAGGAATTTGGTGAAATTGCTTCAAAAGAGTATCGTGCACTTGGAATTTCAACCGCACTTTCCCCACAAATTGATATTGCCACTGATCCCCGTTGGTACCGGTTCCCGGGTACATTTGGGGAAGATCCGAACCTCTCAGCAGACATGGCTCGAGCCTATGCTGATGGATTCCAAACATCTAGAGGAGAAGATGAAATCGCTAATGCTTGGGGTTACACAAGTGTCAATACAATGGCCAAACACTGGCCTGGCGGCGGATCTGGTGAAGCTGGCCGTGACGCGCATTATCCATTTGGAAAATACGCCGTTTATCCAGGGAACAACTTTGATGAACATCTTATTCCATTTTTAAAAGGTGCATTTGACTTAAAAGGTGGTACCGGTTCAGTTTCCGCAATCATGCCTTACTATACAATTTCATGGAATCAAGATACTAAATATGGAGAAAACGTTGGAAATTCATATAGTAAATATATGATCAATGATCTTCTAAGAAATAAATATGGTTATGATGGAGTCATTACGACAGACTGGGGAATCACTGAGGATATTGGTTATGAAATTGATGATATGGAGAAATTCGGTTACGGAACCTCATGGGGTGTTGAACATCTTACCGTTCCAGAACGATTCTATAAAGTTATTATGAACGGTGTGGACCAATTTGGCGGTGTTGATGAATCTGATGATATTATAGCCGCTTATCAAATGGGTGTTGAGGAGCATGGAGAAGAATTTATGCGCAATCGTTTTGAGGAATCAGCAGTTCGATTGTTAAAAAACGTTTTCCAAGTAGGTTTATTCGAAAACCCTTATCTTGATGTCGAAGAGACAGCTGAGACAGTTGGTCATGCGGAATTTATGGAAGCAGGTTTTGAAGCACAGCTCAAGTCGATTATTATGCTAAAGAACAAAGATCATGTGTTACCACTGCAAGCAAAAAATAATAAAAAGTTAACAGCTTATGTACCTGAACGCTGGTACCCTCCTGTGAAAGCTCGCTTTGGTGGAGGAGTTACACCGGGTTATTATGAAGTTCCATTTAATCTTGATGTTGTAAAAAAATATTTTAATGTAACAAATGATCCTAATGCAGCGGACTTTGCATTAGTTGGAATCAAAAGTCCAGATGGCGGACTTGGTTATTCTGTTGAAGATCGCAATAATGGTGGAAATGGTTATTTACCAATCACCTTACAATACGGTCAATATACAGCTGAATATGCTAGAGAGGTAAGTATAGCTGGCGGACATCCAACAGAAGATTTCACAAATAGATCCTACAAAGGCAAAACAGTAACAGCTGCAAATACAAAAGATCTGGATCTTGTACTTGAAACAAAAGAGAAAATGGGTGACAAGCCTGTCATTGTTTCAATCAACATGAGTACTCCGTCAGTACTTGCTGAATTTGAAAGTAAAGTCGATGGAATTCTAGTAAACTTTGGTGTCCAGGACCAAGCTATACTTGATATCGTTTCAGGTAACGTTGAACCTTCAGGGCTTCTGCCGTTCCAAATGCCAGCTAACATGCAGACTGTAGAAGAGCAATATGAAGATGTTCCACATGATATGGAGGTACACGTTGATACAGAAGGAAATGCTTATGACTTCACTTTTGGCTTAAACTGGGATGGAGTAATTAACGATTCTCGAGTAGAAAAATATCGTCCGGAATAATTAATATGAGTCAGACACTTATAATAGAACATTTCCATTATGAGTGTCTGATTTGACATTATCGTAGTAAACACTATTTAAAAGTTCAGTAAAAAGAATTTTTAACTTGGAAAACAATACTTGTTCACTTTGCCAACGTGTACCCGGCTCACTACCTGCAACGATTAAGGGGTTATTGTAATTAAATTTATGTAATTCTTTTATGTAACCTCCGATATTCTGAGGGGGTTGTTCCACATATGCGTTTAAATGTATTGCTAAAGTAAGCGATATCATTATATTCTAAGCGATCTGCTATTTCAGATACTCGTAATGAGGTTTTGATGAGCAGCTTTTGAGCCTCTTCCATCCTTACCTTCATAACATAGTCCATAAATTTCATCTTCATTTGTTCTTTAAATAATGAGCTTAAATAGCTTGAATTTAAGTGTACGGCGGATGCTGTTTCTTGGAGGGTTACCTCACCTGGCATTTTCTCGTGTATAAAAGTGATCACTTTTTCGATGGTTGAACGTTCTTCATAGGGAATCATTTGACAATTTTCTTGCTGCTGTTCTTTTTTCTCCTGCAGCTTTTTGAAAATGCGTTCCTCTTTAATCTTAGTTAAAATGGCGGACACATCTTCAATAAGTACCGGCTTAAGTAAATAGTCTCTAACACCTAATTTTACTGCTTGTTGTGCATATTGAAATTCATCATGCCCGCTTACAATAATAATATCTGTATTAAACTGTTGTTCATGAATAGTTTGAGCCAATTGCAAGCCATCCATAATTGGCATACAAATATCTGTAATAATAACATCAGCATGATTCTGCTTTAAAAAATCTATGACTTCCAAACCATGTGAGGCTTCATAAGATACCTTAAATGGCAGTTCTATCCGTTCAATGATTTTTTTAAGTGAGGATCTTACCCATCTTTCATCATCTGCTATCAGAATTGAATACATTACATCGCCTCCTTTACTCCCATTCTTTTTCCATCGGCAACCTGATAGAAACTTTTGTTCCTTTCTTGCATTCACTTTCAATCCATAGCCCATATTCAGATCCAAATAAATGTTCAATCCTTCTATGCACGTTTACCACTCCTATTTGGGAACCGCCTTTTGTTATATCTTTAAATTGTAGATCGTGATGGATCATTTGCAAAACAGCTTCATCCATACCTGGTCCATTATCCTCTACCTCAAGAATAATAGAGTCGGTTGTTTCTTTTAACGCCCTTACTTGAATAATAGTTTGATTGAACGTCAGGGCTACACCGTGATGAATACAATTTTCAATGATTGGCTGAAGGGAGAATTTTGGTATTTTTTGCTTTAGAGCCCAATCAGGAAGATCAATTGAAAAATCTAGCCGATCTTCAAATCGGTATTTTTGAATTTGAAGATAAAGTTTACAAACTTCAAGCTCGTCTTTTACTGTGATCAATTGAGATGATTCCTTAAGGTTATAACGCAATAATCTCGATAAGGCAGCACTCATTGACGCGATATCGTCCATATCCTTTTCTAGTGCCATTCCACGAATTGTTTCTAATGAGTTATATAAAAAATGAGGATTCAATTGAGATTGTAATACATGTAATTCCATTTCCTTTTGCCGTAAATTCATTTCGGTTTCTTTTAGTTTTGTATCATAAATTTCATCCAAAAGTTGCTTTAACTGGATCACCATACGGTTAAAGCCTTGATAAAGCATCCCTATTTCATCTTTCGAAACAACTTCGATTTGCTCATCAAAATCACCTGTTTCGACCTTCCTCATGAATTTCTGAAGTCGTTTAATTGGGCGAATGATACTAGAAGCAAAGGTAATCCCTATTAAATAAGTAATGATCAGTGCAATGATTGTAACCCAAAAAATTGACTTCCGAATGATCTGACTGCCTTGTGTCAGTTCATTGTATGGGACTAGAGTAAGCATTGTCCATCCAAGATTACTTGAGTAACTATACGTCAAAAGCTCCCTCTTCTTATTGTCTAATATGAAGGATCCATGAGACTGATTTTCTAATATGGATTCTAACGAATTAAATTTGGCTTTCTGACCTAATTCGTGTATATCAGGATGATATACATAATGACCTTGTGAGTCCAAAATGCTCATATAACCTGTCTTTCCCATCGTTACCATCTCAGTAATTTCACTAATCCGATTAAAATTAATATCTGTTATAATCATCCCAACTGGTTTTAGCGTCCGAGGACTTATTAGTCTTTTCACAATTGATATTACCGGTTCATCCCGTCCTTGATATTTAATAAAACGGCTAATAATAATTGATTCTCCATTTTGTGGTACATCTTTATACCAATATTCATGTTTTACATTATCAGCCGGCAAATATTCCTTTACTCCAGCTGTATCAATCACTTGAAGATCATCTAATATAACTGTAATTCCTGTGACATCACGACGTGAATAAGCTGCATTATACAGGACTTGTTGAACCTTGCTTCGAATTCCACTTTCCTCTATTTCATCTCTAGTTGTCATCATTAAAAAGTGGTTCATGTCAGGGTGATTGGTTATTCTTAGCATAGAAATTTCAAAATCTAAAAAATAATACTCTAAATTTTTTTTCACCTGCTCAATAATTTGCCAGCTATATTGCTTTGCCTCTTCCTCCAATACATCAGAAGATTGGTGGTATGCTACAACCCCAACTGCAATCATGGGAATAACTACGAGATGGGCTGAATAAACGAGCATTTTTATCGTTAAAGAAGAATCTCTTAATAATAAATAGTGCAACAGAGTTTTTACTCGTTTAACTAAAGTTTTCACATTTTCCACCTCATATCCCAAAATACAATGAAACTTAATTTGTTAAATAATAAAGGAAGAGACAAGATTTCGCCCCTTCCTCTACTCTATTAGATTAACAAAATTCTTTTCCATATAATATGTTTTTAGCTCTATGTTATTCACATCTATGGATAGAGTGAAAGGTAAAGTTTTAGGAAGGTCTATAAAATTTCATTCCAAGAGATTGGAAACATCACCTTTTTTATCTGGCAGCATCAATAGCATCTAATACGTCCTTGTATTCTGTACGGTATTTTTCAATTACAGGTTCCACTGCTTTTTGGAAAGGCTTAATATCTTCTATTTCCGTTATCGTTGATCCTGCTTCTCTTACTTTTTCTTCTGATTCCTTTTCATATTTATTCCATTCTTCTATTTGATACTGAACTGTTTCTTTTGCTGCTTCCTCAATGATTTCTTGGTCCTCTTTATCTAATTTATTCCAAGTAGTGGTACTTACTAATAACACCTCTGGCACTCGTTGGTGTTTATCAACAAAATAATATGGTGCTACTTCATAGTGTTTAGAAGAATAGTAGCTTGGATAATTGTTTTCAGCTCCATCAATTACTCCAGTTTGAATGGCACTGTAAACTTCTCCATACGCCATCGGTGTTGCGTTGATCCCTAATGCATCCATGATTTCAACATTTACTTCATTTTGAATAACACGTATTTTTTTCCCTTTTAAATCTGAAAGACTTTTTACTTCATCCTTCGTATAAAAGCTGCGGGAACCTGGATCCATATAGGCTAATCCTTTCATTTTTGAGGCTTCTAAACTAGTTAATAGTGACTGTCCATTTTCTCCATTTAAATAGTTCCACATATGCTCCTGGCTATCAAAGATGTATGGCAAACTGAAAACACCGAAATCCTTGTTAAAGCCACCCAAAATTCCAGAACTTACACGTGTAAAATCAATTGCACCCAGTTGTACCTGTTCAACGACCGCTTTCTCCTCACCTAATTGGGCAGATGGAAATACATCAATTTGAATTCGACCATCCGATTTTTCCTTCACAAGTTCTGCAAATCTTTTATCCCCCAACGTCGTTGGATAGTCTGGTGCATGTGTTTCTGCTAGCCGAAATGTATAAGTTGGTTTTTTCCCAGCTTTGTCATCGGTACCCGCATTGCTTGTAGTTGCTTGCTGTTCGCCACCGCTACAGGCTGTTGCAATACCAGCAAGTAAAAAGACAGATAATAAACCACCTAAAAACTTTGGACTTTTTTTCACGTTGATCTCCCCTTGTTATAGTTAATTTATAACTCTATGCAGTACTTAGTATAATTGAAAGCGCTTTAATTTTGAATGTTGTATTTTTTATGAAAATTTGTAATATCTTTAGCTTTGTATCAAAAGTCCTTCAATGTTCACTAAGCTTTATGATAAGAAACTAGATCACTATAAAACTACTGACTTAATTGATTTGGTAACCATAACACGATTTCTGGTACATACGTAAGTAAGAGTAAAACTGCTATCATCACTAGATAGAATGGGACTAATGCTTTACTTGTCTTCCAAACAGATGTCTTTCCGATCGCACAACCAACAAATAACACGGTTCCAACAGGTGGAGTGATCAGGCCAATGCCAAGATTTAAAATCATGATAATCCCAAAATGAACGGGATCAACACCGAGTGATGTTACAACTGGAAATAAAATTGGGGTCATGATCAAAATCAATGGAGCCATATCCATAGGTGCCCCGAGAATTAACAATAAAATATTGAGCATAAGTAAAATAAGAATAGGATTATCGGTAAATCCTAAAAATGAATCTGCTACCATTCCAGGGATTTGCAAATACGACACAACCCATCCAAATGCACCTGAAGCAGCAATTAGAAAGAGTACCATTGAAACGGTACGGAATGTTTTCTTTAAGACAATAACCGTATGAGATAATGGTATATCTTTATAGACAAAGAAAGTGATAATAAAGGCGTAAACACAAGCAATTGCTCCTGCTTCTGTCGCTGTAAACCAGCCGCTGAAAATTCCCCCAAGGATAATAACACCCATCATAACGGAAAGCAATCCTTCTTTAATCACTCTTGGCACTTCTTTTAATTGGATTGGTTCACCCTTTGGATAATTCCGTTTTTTTGCAATTACATAACTTGTTGTCATTAATGCTGCCAATAAAATAAGGCATGGGATAATACCAGCTAGAAACAAGGAGGATACAGACACCCCGCCTGCTGCTACAGCATATAAAATCATATTATAGCTTGGAGGCATGACAACCCCTTGAATGGCTGCAGATGTTGTTAATCCTACTGTGAATTCCGGATTATACCCGCGTTTTTTCATCGCTGGAATTAAAACAGATCCGACAGAAGAGGCATCTGCTGCAGCTGAACCTGATATATTTCCAAAAAACATGCATGCTATACAAGTAACTAACCCTAATCCCCCGCGAACAGCCCCGACGCATAATTGAGCTAAGTTAATCAGTCTCGTAGCCAAACCCCCTTCACTCATAACCGCTCCTGCTAGAATAAAAAAGGGAATTGCCATTAATGTGTAAGAATCTAAACTATTAATCATCCTTTGCCCGACAACAACCCAAGGAACATCTAAATACATAATGGTAAGTAATGATGAACCCGCTATCGTCAATGCGATCGGAAAACGTAAAAGCAACATGATGATAAAACTAGCAGCTAATATGATCGTAGCAATTGTCGTCATTGTCATGTTTTTAGTGTTCCTCCTCTAAACTCTGATGTCTTCTTGTATCGATTCCAATTATTGATAAAAAACTGTAAATACATATCATGATACCTGTAATCGGCATGACGATATAATAAAGGCTATTTGTCCATCCGGTTGCCGGAAGTGTGGTGTGCAGCTGTTCTAATGTAAAATTCCATCCACTTATGATTAAATAAATTCCAAATCCAAAAATGGCAATATCTATTACGATATTCCATATTTTATTAAACTTCTCACCAAACACATTTGTTAGGGCATCCATTGCAATATGGAACTTTTCTCTAAAACCAATTGCAATTCCCATAAACGCAAACCAAACCATTAGAAGCAATGTTATTTCTTCGGACCAAAAGAAAACAAAATTAAATAGTTTCCTAGTGACCACTTGTAGTGTCACAATAAACGTCATAAGTGCAAGTGCAACTAAACAAATCCATTCAAAAATAGAATCAAGTGAAACGGCAAGCTTTTTGAGTTTTTTCACTTTTCACATCCCCCCTGTCTCTAATATTGTAAGGGTTTTCAAAATTATTTTTAATGCCATACTTTTTAGGTTTATTTGCAATATTTTTAGGTTTCTTCCATTATTAATATATTAGTCTTAATGGACACCCTATATTTAATGAATGCACCTGCTCCCTTAATAAAAGGCAGTTTTCGCAAACTTTGTTGCTTTGTAATAAGTGTTAGAAAAGGTTGATTGGAGCTCCAGGATGCTCGCTTTCCGTGGGGAGGACGGTGAGCTTCCTCGGCCCAAGCGCCTGTGGGATCTCATCTGTCCCTCTACTTCCACAGGCGTCTCGCACCTTCCGCTCCAATCAACTTAATAAGTTTTTATAAAGAACTTATTAAAAACAACAATCCTTTTAGAAAATAGCATAATAAAAATCTGCCATTATGACAGCGTTGCTCTACTATTAATTTAAGTATCCAATTAGTTGCGTTTTTTCTTAACTAGCAAGTTGATTTGTTTTAGGACTATCTTTATAGTTTCTTAGTAAAATAAATATCATACCTAGTAGTAACGATAAAATTCCCACTAATACAACGTATTGTGTACCCATTTGTGATATAAATAACCCGCCTGCAAATGCACCCGCTGTTGTTCCTACGTTACAAGCTGAAATAAATAATCCATTTGCAAAATCAGGCGCTTCGGGGGCTGAAGATGAAATTAAATATTGATTAATATTAGCCATAATTCCTCCAGCCAATATTCCCCATAGGAAAGTGATCATTACCATAGGCACAGCAAACGCTCCAGTTAAGAATAAAAGGATGTAAACTACACTCAATAACAAAGGAAAAGATAGGATGGACTTAATAGGACTATTAGTGAGTACCTTTCCTGCAACGATGTTTCCAATAATATTAGCTCCACCGAAAACGAATAACGTTAAACTTATGAAATTCGAAGACATATTTGTAACAGTTTCCAGATATTCAGCTATATAACTATACACCCCGAATACAGAGGCATTTAATAAAATGACAGCTACTATAGAAACCCATACAATGGATTTTTTTAATACAGCAAGTTGTTCACCGTAAGATTGTCTTTCTTCAACAGGCATAGATGGTACAAAAATTAATGTAGCACCCAATACAACTGCATTAACTATAGCGAAGAATGCCATCGCCATTTCATACGAAATAACACTATCAATAAAACTTGCAATTGGGACCCCGGCTACCATACCGGCAGATACCCCTATGAATACTTTTGAAACAGCTTTTGGAGCTTCTTCAGGTTTTACTGAGGAAGCGGCTACAGTAAATGCCATGGAACAATAAACCGGATGGAAAAGAGCTAACGCGATACGAATTATTAATAGAAGGGTAAAGTTAGTTACAAATACGGATGCGATGTTTCCCACAACGAAAACACCTAATACAAGTAACATGACCTTCTTTCGATTGATCCCGGAAAACAATAACGGCATCGTTGGTCCAGATATAGCAATAGCAAGAGCAAAAAGACTCACCGTCAATCCTGCTTTTGATATGCTGACATCAAAGTGATCAGCAATGGAAGGCAATAATCCAATAACCCCCATCTCCGTATTTAAGATGCCGAAAACCCCCACTGTTAATATAAAAATCAACAACTTATTTTGTTTAGCCAAATAAAAACAACTCCTATCTTCAAAAAAATGTGCCCTTAAATAGAGATTGCCCCAAAAATCAATGGGGCAATTTATTTAATTCAAACATTTCCTGCAGCTTTGACGGCTGCCTCTGTATCAGCCAGGCTGGTGACGTCTATTTTTAAGACCAGCAGGTTTTCGTCATCACCAAGAACGTTGGTTATTTTTTCGGTATTACGACCAGTGGCGAAGACTTTGTAACCTGCGGCAAGAGCAGCTTTTGCGACATCTACGCCCATTCTACTTCCAGCACCTGTGATAAACCAAACTTTCTATTTGTGAGTCATAAATTTCCTCCTATTGATGGTAACAACCATTAGTCAACTTATTTGACTGGAACTAAGAGAATTTCACTTACATTAACCGTATGAGGTGTGCTAATGGCATACGCAACGGCATCAGCTACATCACCTGATTGTAAACCAACCTCACGTTGAAGATTTTCTATCCATTCACGTCTTTCAGGGTCACTAATGGTTAGATGAAGTTCAGTGTCTACCGTTCCCGGAGAAATTAGTGTGCTGCGAATATTGTTTTTTCTTTCCTCTTGGCGCAATGTTTCCATAATGGCACGAACAGCAAACTTTGTTCCACTATAAACAGCACCTTGTTGAAAAACTACATGTCCTGCTTCGGAGGCGGTTGTCACAATATGACCGGATTGTTGTGTTTGCATGATAGGTAACACCGCAGCTATTCCATTTAAAACACCCATGATATTGATGTCTAACATTTGACGCCATTCTTCCACGCGCAAATCTGAAAGAAGTGATTGCGGCATGATTCCAGCGTTATTGAAGAGTACATCTACCCGACCATATTTTTCGACTGCCAAATCAACTACTGCTTGAACATCATCATTATTCGTAACATCTGCAACAGCGTATGAAATATCAGCGTTTGGCAATGTTTCAACAAGAGCTTTTAAACGATCTTCTCGACGAGCTGCAATGACTAATTTTGCTCCTTCTTCTGCCAATTTTTTGGTGGTTGCCTCTCCAATTCCACTTGATGCACCCATAATGACAACAACTTTATGTTGAATAGTAGACATATCACATAACATCCTTTCCTGCTGTTGTTTTTACCCTTTGTTATTTATTCTAGCTGTGTCTTCCCTATATGCCAATTACTTATATCTTATATCCAGATATGCTTGATGGGCATTTCTGAAACATATATACTAGTACAATATAGAGGAGGAGTGAATATGGAAATTAGAGTTTTGCGATATTTTCTTGCTGTTGCAAGAGAAGGAAGCATTACGGGTGCTGCAGATTTTTTGCATGTTACACAGCCAACCTTGTCTAGACAATTAAAAGACCTTGAACAGGAATTAGGAAAAAAACTATTTATTCGCAGTAGTCACAGTATCATTCTCACTGATGAAGGAATACTCCTTCGGAAGAGAGCAGAAGAAATCATTGATATGGTTGATAAATTAGAGGCAGAATTTAGTTCAATGGAAGAAACAATAAGTGGTGATGTTTACATAGGCGGTGGGGAAACTGACGCCATGAAACAGGTTGCACGTGTAGTAAAGGATTTACAGTTGAGCTACCCAAATATACGGTATCATCTTTACAGCGGAAACGAAGACGATGTGACTGAACGGCTTGACAAGGGATTACTTGACTTTGGTGTTTTAATTCAACCAGCTGATTTATCAAAATACAACTATATCAATATTCCTGCCAAAGATGTTTGGGGCGTTGTTATGAGGAAAGACAGTCCTCTTGCATTAAAAGATACTATTCAAGCAGTGGATTTATTAAATGTTCCGCTAATCTGTTCACGACAAGCGATGAAAAAGACATATTCTAAAAATGAATTTGCAGATTGGTTTGGTGAAGATTTCGATAAATTAAACGTCGTGACTACATACAATCTTGCATATAATGCAGCCATTATGGTTGAAGAAGGCATTGGATATGCAATAACCCTTGATAAAATCGTGAATACCTCTAGTGATAGTAATCTTTGTTTTAAACCGCTAGAGCCAAGACTTGAATCTGGCTTAAATATTGTTTGGAAAAAGCATCAGGTTTTTTCCGTTGCATCTGAAATGTTTTTAAAAGAAATTCAGGCGAAATTTTCAAATTCTTAATCAAATGTAGTATAAGCAAATTATCTTACCTTCCCCACTGCACACTCCTTTATTGTTTGTCTTTCATTCAATCCTCGGGATATACTCAGTGGTTATGTGAATAATAAGATTGTTAAACAATAAATCAAGGGAGGACTTGTATGCAACAGAACCAACAAGCTAAAATGAATTTAGGTTCTACCATGAAATCAGAATTATCCGGAACTGATGCACAAAAAGTAAAACAAGAAATTAAAAAAGATGTTAGCCAAGGACAAGGTGCTATGACTTCCCGAGAGGCAGGAGCAATGCGAGAATAAACGTGCAAAAAGCAGGCCCGAAAAGGCCCTGCTTTTTATTTGACTATTACTTTCCCAACCATTCCTTCCTGTAAATGGTATCGGCATATCAATTCATATGTACCGGGCTTTTTCGGGTTCACGGTTATGGTTTTTTCTTTTCCAGGCTGGACTTCAGTATCAATATTGAGAGGTCCCACAGTGAAGGTGTGCTCTTTCTTACCTTCATTTTTTAATATCAACTTTGTCGTTTTTCCATTCTGAATAGTAATAACCTTAGGATCAAAGTAGTCATCGTTCAACTTAACCTCGATCGTTTTCACTGTCTCTATAGGCTGTGTGGCGACGCCGGATTTAGCATATACTTCAAGTGAACCTTGAGTTATCATAACGAAAATCACCCCAAACATAACGAGCAATCTTGTTAACCGTATTTTCAAAGACATTCGGAATCCCTCCTTTCCTATGACAATATTTTCTTCCAATTCATAAAATATTATCAATAAAAAGTGGGTTTCAAACGTGCTTAAAATAGGAACTCTCCTATATGAAACTGTGACAAAGAAAAAAGATCGACTCCAATGACGATCTTCTGAGAATTCATTCTTATAAATTAAAAGTGTCCTTTAAAAGTAAATGAGCACTGCCCTTTTATTCAAGGATAGCTCCTCATTTGTTCAATATGGAATTGTCTAGTTACTTAATTCTTTAACAGAAACACATATTTTTGATGCCATTTCTCCCAATTAGCTTTAGGAAATTCAGAATGATAATGCCCCTTTAATAAATCAGTCAATACATCAAGGCAAACATGCCATCCAGCCAAATCTTTTGGGGTATGATCATTTATTGTATTGATATATTCTTTTAAAACTAATAAACAGCCTTCTGGTTTAGGATGTAATTCAAAACGTACCCACCCGTCACCCCATTCGTAATCAAGAACTTCATTTTCTTTAAAATCTCTAATCTTAATGTCAAAGGAATTCCCTGTTCCATCATTCATATTAAATCTAATCGTACCACCATTCCTAAGGTCTACTACTTGAAGATTAGGCATCCACTTACCTAACTTATCATTGTGAGTGAGAGCAACCCATACATTTTCTACGGAATGTTTAAGTGGGCGATCGAAACGAGCAATGTGACCATCTTCAACTTTTTCTATTAAAGCTAACATGATTGATCCTCCCATTAAGTGAGTTTACTTATACTCTAGCTAATCCTTTTTTGTTTTTAAATTATGGTTACCTGCGATCTTAAAAGAAGATCCGCGTTGTGAGGAAATATCTTACCATTTGTTTTATTGATTTTTTATCGAATAGACTTGTGCGAGCCATCACAGTTAGGCATTCTTTTGGATAGTCCACAAGTGCAATCGTTTAATCCTTTTCCATTGAGAATTTTTTGCCTATATTTTTCAATCCTAGACTCTCGAGTGGCTGATTTTTTGGCATTAGAAAAATAATAAATGTATTCTCTTTGTCGTCCCGGTGTCAAACCTTCAAAAGCAGCTTTCAAGTCAGGGAGTTCATCGAATTTATTTTCAAGTTCTTCTGGAATTGTGAATTCTGTCTTCTTTTTAACATTCACTTCCAAACCGGCTTTTTCAACCTCAATGGCTTCATAAATATAGTCTTTCAAAATGGTTTCCATTTCAATTATTTCTTGAAGATTGGTGAACCTAATCTGGCGTGCTGACTGTACATTCTTTGTTTGTTGGATTAAAATTCCATGGGGATCCTTTAACAATGCTCCCTTGTGAAACAGAAGCGCACAATATTCTTTAAATCCGTGTATTAAAACGATATTTTTTTTCTGATACGTATAACAAGGATGCATCCACTTAAAGTCTTCGGTCAGCTCACAGTCAAGAACAATATTTCTTAACCTCTCAAATTCTTCCTTCCACTTAGTGGCTGCACTTAAAAATTCATCAACCTTTGGATTCATTCTACTATTTATCATCAAGGACCACCCCTCATCAATTTTTAGAAACTTCAACAAAAAGAGCATCAACCCTATTTAGATCGAACCCGATGCCAAACTATCTATTAACATCTTACATATTTGCGTTTGAAACCAAGCCTCCCTCTATCAAGATCTTTTTGAATACTATCGTAAGCATTTAGGAGACTGCTTTTTTTCTTATCCCGTTTGACTTCTACTATACCTACTTCCTTTGCAGTCTCAATTGCTTTTTCATGTAGAGGCAAATATGAAATCCCCACGGTGTATAGAAAATTATTCATTGCTGATTTCGTTCGTTCTGGTGAATCATGAATCGTATTTTTTACAATATCAAGCATATTGGAAATCTTGCTTTCGGAAAATTCATTGTCCTTGCGGTTCCCTAAGAGCCAGCAGTAACAACTCCAGCCCGCTGACATTCTCAACTCTTTACCACTTGCTATCCATTTATCAGCAACGTCTTGTGCAATGTCTGATTCTGATAAAGTTACTGCCACTACATAATCGGACAACATATAAAAATATGCTTCATCGATCCAGCGATCATAATCCGACTCAGTCATAGCTTTTGGGTCTGCAATAATGCCTGCAAAATACATTGCATCATAGTTACCTGTGGCATAAAGCTCTTCAGCTAAAGGTTGATTTATTTTTATTTTCTTTGCGATTGGTTTCATAGCCCCTGTAGCCACTCCAAAAAGCGGCTCGTGCGCACCATTGGATATGTACATTTTTTTCGTTCGTTCCTTACCAAGGGCTTCAAGCTCCTGCATAACTGTTTTGAAATCCATTGTTTTGCACTTCCAATCTTTAATATAAATATCCATTAAATTGAATACAACTAGTTTATATTCTTTATCAAGTCTTTCATACTCCCAATTTTACCATTAATTCTATTAAGTATCCTGCTTGTTTCATCTTCTTAGACTAACTCACCCTTTATTTTAACAAGATTTGATATGGTACTTCTAAAAAAGGATGTTATTTTGCGGTCTTTTGAACAGTTCCTTCTTTTGATACGGGAGCATTTTTGCCAAATATTACAGAAAAGACAACAATCGCTGCGATTACAATTGTGAACAATGTAATGGATTCATTAAGAAATACTGTGGCAAATAGAATCATTAAAAATGGTTGAAAGTATTGAATCTGGCTAACTCTTGCTATTCCACCCATAGCCATTCCACTATACCAAGCCACATATGCTAGAAATTGACTAACAACCGAGAGATAAATAAGACTTATCCAAGCATGTATAGGGGCATGGAGCATTTCAATTGTTAGGTTTAGCCCAACTGGAATGATGAAAAATGGAGCACCGATCATAATGGCCCATGCAATCACTTGCCAACTGCCTAATTCCTTCGATAATTTCCCGCCCTCTGCGTAACTTAGTCCTAATATAAGCGCTGCTGCTAGTAAAGCTAAATCGGCATATTGTAATTGACCGAAACCGAGATGAAGGGCATATACAATAACAGCTAAAGAGCCGATTATACTAGAAATCCAGAATTTCAGAGAAGGGATTTCACCTGCTCTAAACATGGCAAATCCGGCTGTTGCTAGCGGTAATAGGGCTAATTCCACAGCTCCATGAGAAACAGGCACGTACCCCATTGCCCAAGAAGTCAGGAGAGGAAATCCTAAAACTGCACCAAAAGCAACAATAAGTAAACTTTTGAATTGCTGACGCGAAGGTACTTTTTCTTTTCGGACAATCAAGACCAAAGCTACTAAAATAGCAGCAACAACTGTTCTTCCTAAACCGACGATCGTAGCTCCAAAATACTCTACTGCAATACTTGTTGAAGGGAGCGTTAAGCTAAAACAAATCACACCTACTAACCCCAATAGCAATCCACATTTTTCTCTCTGCATCTTATCTACCCCTATCTTTTTATTTCGTGTAATATCTAAAACCATTTTCAATTTTTATCCAATAACAGTTCTGATATAATTATCATCATAATGGGTACACACAGAAAAAATAAATCACTTTTATCCCCATCTGTCCTGGTACAGTTAAAGGAAAGGGGCAAGATATGAGTTCAAAATATAATAAGATAATCGAAGAAATGAAGGTTCAATTAGCAGATGGATCACTCGTAGCAGGCAGTAAACTCCCTTCTGTTCGTCAGTTATCTGAGCAATTTTCATGCAGCAAAAATACAGTCATTAAAGCATATGCCGAACTTGAAAAAGAGCATTTTATTTATTCTGTTCCTAAAAGCGGCTACTATGTGGTGAATGAATTCCAACAGGCAACGAAAGAACATGAAGCAATTGATTTTTATTCTGCTGGTCCAGATAAAAACGTGATGCCTTATCTTGAATTTCAACATTGCATAAATCAAGCGATTGAACACTATAAAGAAGAGCTCTTTACATACTCTGATCAGCAAGGGCTATACTCATTACGAGTACAGATAGTGAAATATTTGCAGAATTTACAGGTTTTCACTCAACCTGAACGAGTATTCGTTGTATCTGGCTCACAGCAAGCCCTTAATTTACTCGTTTCGATGCCATTTCCAAATGGAAAAAATAATATTCTCATTGAACAACCTACTTATTTCGGATTTATTGAATCTATTCATCTGCACCAAGCTACTACATTTGGAATTGAGTTATCAATGGAAGGGATTGATCTTGATCGTCTGGAATACATGTTTCGAAATAATGATATTAAATTTTTCTATATGATTCCGAGGTTTCACAATCCTCTTGGACACTCTTACACGAATAGTGAAAAGAAAAAAATCGTTGAGTTAGCGGAGAAATACGATGTATATATTGTAGAAGATGATTTTTTAGGAGACCTTGATCCAAATGCAAAATCAGATCCTTTGTTTTCTTTTGATCCTTCTGGGAGAGTGATTTATCTTAAAAGCTTTTCAAAAATTTTTCTCCCAGGCTTAAGGATTGCTTCTGTCGTACTTCCTACAATCATGATTAACAATTTTTTACGATATAAATTCAGCTCGGATTTTAATAGTTCAGCACTATCTCAAGGTGCACTAGAAATCTATTTAAAAAGTGGGATGTTTCATAGTCATCTTAAAAGAATAAAAGGGTTATACAGCCGTAAAATGCAAATTCTTCAAGAAGCCTGTGAATTATTTTTGCCTGCAAATACCCATTTTACTAAACCGACTTCAGGATTCTATCTTTCCATCAGATTGCCTGAGAATATAACAGCAAAACAGGTCGTTCATAAGCTAAACGAACAGAATATATATGTTGACAATGCCTCTAGAATGTTTTTACCAGAATATAAAAAGGAAAACCTTATTCGATTAAGCATCTCTCAAGTGAATGAGAATCAAATAGAACCTGGGATAGAGAGATTAGCTCACTGTATTACTTTAATTGAAAGTAGAAAAAAACATATAACTCCAATTACCTTTTTACACTTTTAATTTGTTACAAAAAAAGAGGATATCAGCTCATAATTTGAACAAATATCCTCTAGTCATTATAAATACATCTCCTCAAAGATTTATTCCCTACTTCCTCTATACGAGGAGGGAAACAAAGTGTTCGCACTTATACTTATTGACAACAAGAACTAAAAACAATATTCCGTAATTTTCTCGATAGAGTTGTAGTCCCGGCATCTTTTTTCTGCATCATAAATAGAAACGTAAGATCATTGTTTGGGCAGTTAATGAAATAACAGCCGAGCCAGCCATTCCAACCGTACTCCCCCAGACTCCCTAAAGTCCCAGATTGGCTTGGGTTTGTTAAGACGCGCATCAGATTGCCATAGCTGTAGCCTTGTGATTGCCATAACTCAAAGCTTTTCTGCTGATTGGGATGTAATGTTGCTGATGTTAAATAGTTGACTGTTTTCGGCCGTAGTATTTGAGCACCGTCTAATGTACCTTGATTCATCAGCATTTTAGCAAATCTAGCATAATCGTCAACAGTTGAAACTAAACCTGCTCCACCAGATTCAAAGGCAGGATTTCGGTCCATTTGATGAACGATCCCTAAATGATTGCCAGTATAAAGCTCTAATCCTCCATCTTCTGTATCTGCATACGCTTTCACGAGACGGGATCTTTTTTCTTCAGGAAGCCAGAATCCTGTATCTTTCATTTTTAGCGGATCAAATAATTCTTTTTCCAAGAATTCTCCAAACCTCTGTCCGCTTACGACTTCAATCACAGCCCCTAATACATCAGCAGAGGTTCCATATTGCCAAGATGTACCAGGCTGAAATGCTAGTGCACATTGACCTAATTCGTTCATTGCTTCTACTGTTCCCATTGGAGAATCACCTAACAGCCGACGATCAATCTCCTCAAATAAGGAATTTGTGTCCTTTCCTGCCCGGTCTTCTCCGCCATAGACTAACCCTGACGTCATTGCAAGTAAATCATGGAGTGTAACATCCCGGTCAACAGGTTCTAAGTTACCATTCCTATCTACGACCTGATGCTTAAACCCATCTAAAAATTGACTGACCGGCTCATGCAACTCCATTTCTCCACGTTCTACTAAAATCATGGCTGCAGCTGCAGTGACCGGCTTTGTCATAGAGTATAAGCGAAAAATAGAGTCTCTTTTGATTGGAATTCCTGCATCTATATCAGCATAACCATCCTCATGGTAAAAGATTTCTTCACCTTTTTTTAAAATTAATATGTTTGCACCAGCGATGTCTTGATTGTCAATGCTTTTTCTTAACGCTTTTTCCACCTGATTCCTTGCGACCTTATCCATCAATTTCTTGTCCTCCTCTATCAATCTATTCTATGTATTGTACGTTTATATTTACTCATGAAAAGAAAGGGAATAAGATCCATATCTTATCCCCTTCCTATTCAACATCTTGCACTCACTTCATATATCGGTATTCCATCAAACTATTCAAAATCGAGATTTCCTGTAATAATTCCTCGCCAACATTTGTCTCTAACACCTTTTTCCGTTCTAACTCTTTATCTACTATTCTTTTGACGGATAAAACATCTGTTCCATTTAATAACACATCGTCTTTGGAATTAAAATGTTGATGGGCAACTAGCTGCATGCCGTAGGAATTATATAACAAGGTATACCCGGCAATTCCTGTTGTTGATTGATAGGCTTTAGAAAAGCCTCCATCAATCACAATCATTTTTCCATTTGCTTTGATTGGATCTTCCCCTTCAATTTCTTTCACAGGTGTATGACCGTTAATGATATGTCCTTGATCCGGGTTTAGATCAAATTCTAAAAGAATTTTACGGCAGATGTCTTCATTTTCACGTAAATAGTAATATGGATTCTTTTGCTCTTTATGTGTTGCCTTATCCTTTATAAAATAACGCTCAAATGTGGTCATGGCTCTTTTTCCAAAGAGGGAAGAGTATTCTCCTGTCCATAAATACCAGACCATATCTGTTGCAAGATCATCCGTTTGTTCGGGATGTGCAAAAGAATAGCGCAAATAATGCTCGAACACATCTAGTAATTCACGTCCTGCATAGGTTTTCCCTTCAATGACCATTTTTTCCATATTTCCTTCTTCATCTAAAGGAATACAGCCATGTATCAATAAGTTTCCATTATATTTTAAATAAAGACTGCCTTTTTTCATTAGGAAATTCATATGTCGAGCAAGCTTTTCTGAATGCTGTACAGAAAATAAGAGTTTGTCAATCACTTGCTTTTCTTCCTCTAATAGTTGGTCAGGCTGCTCGGGATTGACGGTTGCAAAACATGGATTTTCTAAAGGATAGGTTTTGCCGCGAATTGTTATTTCGTTTTTTTCATAATCTATCTTTTCAAGTAAAAGTCTTTCTGACATATTAAAATTAGGACGTCTTTTGATAATAGGACTTTCAAGCTTAAACTGAATCATCGCAATCGCTTGATGAATTTTTGTAATTTGTAATTGTTCTTGCTCAGTGACTTTATCATCTGATTGGATTTTCGGTCGAAAAGCTGGATTGTCTCCATAGTATTTCTCCGCTAGATTTAGAAGAGGTCTAAGGTTGATTCCATAAACATCCTCGATGATATCCAAGTTGTTATATCTCGCACATATTCGGATGATATTCGCTAAACAAACCTTAGAACCTGCAAAGGCACCGATCCATAGAACATCATGATTTCCCCATTGAATATCAACAGAATGATAATTGATAAGGGCTTCCATAATTTTATCAGGCTCAGGTCCACGATCATAAATATCCCCGACGACATGAAGATGATCAACAACCAACCGTTGTGTCGTATAGGCAAGACCGATAATGAGTTTATCAGCTTGTCCAAGGGAAATAATTTGCTGAACAATCTTTGTATAATAAGGCTCCTTAAAATTCGTGAATTCGTCTGTTTTATATAGGAGCTCCTCTATTATATAAACAAACTGACTAGGCAATGCTTTTCTTAATTTTGAACGTGTATATTTGGAGGAGGCATATGAAATCAGCTTAATCATCCGCTCAATGATAACCGTGTACCATTGGTGTAATTCTTGGTCATTGCTGAAATGATCCTTCATTAATTTGATTTTATCTTCAGGATAATACACTAATGTAGCAAATTCTTTAATTTCTTTTTCTGTTAATACCTTCTTATAAATGTCTTCTATTTTTTCTTTTACTTTTCCTGAACCATTTCTTAATACATGTTGAAAGGCTTGATACTCTCCGTGTAAATCACTAACAAAATGCTCAGTCCCCTTTGGCAGATTGAGGATCGCTTCAAGATTAATAATTTCAGTCACAACTTTTTCTTCACAATCATATTTTTGTGCTAATAAATCTAAGTGTTTTGTATGCAATTGTTTGTATCCCCTTTCACAACTCTCTCTCTTTATTATACAACGACTAGACTGAGATGAAATACTTATATTATAAGAGAAAACTATTTTTCATATGAGATCGACAATTATCTTTTTATTGTCTTTGTTTGCGGGAGTATGACTGTGAGAAGTCTGGTCCGTCTTATATTTTCCTGAATTATTATTAAAAATTGAGAAAATTTTAATTATTTCTATTCTATGGTTCATGAGGAAAAGGGTCAATAGGAAAATGAAAAAGATGGTCCTTTGGTGGTCCTTGGGGACAGGTTCCTTGTCCCCAATCAAAAAATGCGGGACAGAGTACCTGTCCCGCATTTCAATTAAGAAAACAGATCCTTCAAACGAGCCCAGAATCCTTTTTCTTCTTTTGCAGATTTTTCAGTTTCTTCTTGTTCTTCTTTTTTAATGCTTTCTGTTTTCATGACAAATTGAACGGAGTTTACATGTTCATTTTCGGATGATACGAAGGAAACTGCATCGAAATCAGATTTATCATAGTCAGCGATCATTTGATCGACTTCTTGTTTCATTTGATCAGGTAAATCACGAGTAGATTCATTCAGTTCATCTGTTCCGTCATGAAGCTTGCCTACACCAGTTTCTAGATCACCTGTTCCTTTAGAAAGCTCTCCGATCCCAGTGTGCAGCTTAGCATAGGAGCTGGATAACTGACTTACACCGCTTGAATAATCTACTAAGCCTGAATGGAATTCACTATAGTTGGCAGATAATTTATTAATTCCTTCCTGTAATTGTGCAAATGATGAAGCTACATCCATCTGATCAAGTGAAGATGAAATACCGTTTGACATCGTATCAAGATTGTTCGCCATTTCTGTTAAAGAACCATTAACTTGCTTTAATGTCGAGCATACTGCATCAAATGCTTCTTTTACAGCCAAATAGGTTCCCTTTGCCGTACGTGCAGCAGTATATGTTTCAAGTAAATGATCTAGTACTTCCTGATCTGCCCCGCTACTATATAACTGTCTAGTTTCATCTTCCGTAATCTCGTGTTCAGGAATAGCCTCCATTGCTTGATTTAACTCATTGTATGCTTTGGAGTAACTTTCATTAAAGCTATTTAAGCCTTTAACAGTTTCTCTTAGTCCACCTGAAATTTGGCCAAGGCCCTCTTCTAGTTTCTTCAAATCATCAAGGCCCATTTCTTCCGAGCTGATACCAAGAGATGTATTCAACGTTTCCAGTGCTTGCTGAATGCTTTTGGAAGCACCAATCAGCTCTGTAGAAGACCCGTTTATTGCCGACATTCCATCTTTAAACTGCTGTGAACCGTCGCGCAGCTCATTCACTCCATTATTTAGTTCCGTTACTCCATCTTTTAATTCTCCAACTCCATTGTTAATGTCATTTATTGCATCTGTTAAGATTTCCATATCCCCCGTCATATCATCAATATTTGGTGCATCAATTGGCATAGATGATGGAATGGCTGTGATATCGATCCCATCTAACTTGAAATCGAGAGCATCAGCTTCAAGTGTTAGCTTTTCCTCTTTTTCAGGCATGACGGTATATGTTACTTGTTTGTTTTTTCCTGCATTTGCAATCATCCCATCCGGTGCCTCGATATTGCTGTAAATGTCTATATTGAGGGAGAGAGAGATTTGCAATAGGTAGTTCTCAAAAAACACTGGATCTACTTGACCATTTGCAGATGTATTGATCACAATTTGTACATGCCCTTTTTTTCCTGCCAATTCATCAGGATTCATTTGTTTCCCATCTAATAAATAAATAATGGAAACGTTCCATGGCAATGGTTCTTCCTTCATATTACCTTGATAATAAAATTTCCCCTTTGAATCAGCGGTAAATTCGACCGTATCGTCTTTTTGTTCTAACTGTGTTAAGTCTGTTAAGTTTTTCAAACTCGTATACGGTCCATGATCAACGATTTCACCCGGCTTTTCTATCTCTAAAATGTTGACAACATACGCCTCCTGTCTTTCTCCAGTGGCACTTAGCTTTGCATAGACAACTTCATCTTTTGATGAAATTTCTCCTGATTCTTGAGAAGAATGACTATTTGATTTGCTGTCGTCTGTTGCAGCTGATACAGGTAAAGAAGGTATAACAATAATGGTTGTTGTCAAGACAAGTAGAAGTTTATTTATACTTTTCTTCATCATTTCCCTCCTTATAAAAATGTGCTTTCCACGTTGTTTTGGTTATTAGTTTATCGAAAGCCATGAACATAGCCGGCAGGAAGAAAACGACCATAATAAAGGCAAGCAGTGCCCCTCTTCCTAGCAGTAATCCGATTGAAGAAACGATCGGGTTTGAGGATGTTATCCATAATATAAACCCTACGCTCGATAAAATAGCACCTGAAATTCCAATTGAGAAGATCTTCTGATCAACTGTTCTCTTCATCGCTTCAAGTGCAGACATTTCCTCTCGATACTCTTTATAACAATCTGTTAAAAGAATGGCATAATCAACTGTCGCCGCAAGCTGAATAATGCTAATCAATAAGTACCCGACATAAACTAATGAAGAATCCGTAAAGTATGGAACCGAGAGATTAATCCAAACAGCTGTTTGGATCGTCAGAAGGAGCACTATAGGAATTGAAATCGATTTAAACGTGACGATCAGGACAAGTGCAATTGTGATAATGGTCAAAAAATTCACCAATTTATTATCACTTTGGACCGTATTTTTTATGTCAAACAATGTCACGCTTTCTCCAACAGAATAGACATTATCGTAATAGTTTTCTGCCGTATTTTGGACTTGTTCGATTAACTGAAACGCCTCTTCTCCCTCGTTTTTCGTTTCTGTTTGAAGAATCATTCGAGAATAATTTTCTGAATAAAACTGCTCTGTTACAGATGGATCCAAATATTCAGGAGGAATTGCCGTGCTGACCGTGTTGACATAAGCTAGAACACTAGACACATGCTTAATGCTTTCTAACTCTTGGACTAACTCCTCTTCTTTGGCAATATCTCCTTTTGGCACAAGTAACACAAGTGGTGTACTTTCACCAAAGTTTTCTTTTATTTTCGCCAAATCACTTCCAGCTCTAGTTTCTTCCGGTTGGTCCCCGATACCATAGATAAAATCCGTCTCACTTTGTGCTAGAAATGCCGGTACTATTAGTAAGAAGACTAGAAGCAAGCTTGGAATCTTCAATTTTATCACAGCATTTCCTTTGTTCTTTACGCCAGGAAGTAGTGGCTTATGCTGGGTTTTATCTATCCATTTATAAAACAACAGAGTAAGTGCAGGTAAGAAGACCATTACACTTATAAAGCTAAGCAAAATCCCTTTTACTAGGTTGATCCCTAAATCAGAACCAATTTCAAAGTTCATAAAGGATAATGCAATAAACCCAAAAAATGTGGTTGACGCACTAGCCGTGATCGCAGAAAAAGATTTCTTCATTGCAAGCTGCATTGCTTCTTGAGGATCAGCTATTCTCTTTCGATAATCTGAAAAACTATGAAGCAGGAAAATAGCATAATCAAGTGATACAGCAAGCTGCAAGATTGGGGCAACCGATTGAGTGACAAAAGAAACTTCACCAAGAAAGATATTCGTACCCATATTAATTAAGATTGATACACCGATGGCCGTTAAAAATAATAATGGTTCAACCCAGGAAGTTGTGGAAACAACTAAAATAATGATAATAATCGGAACTAATAAAGCCGCTGCATACATTGATTCTGTTCCAGCCATTTTTTGTTGTGTAGCGGTATTAAGAGATTCCCCTGCCATAGCGTTTTCTTCACCAATAAGGTCATAAATTTCATCGGTAATCGCTACTTCATCCCCATCATGAATGCTGAACGAAAATAACGCTTTTCCATCCTTATAATAGGTTTCAACAACCTCTTCATCAGCCATTTCGAGTGGAGCTTTTATATCAATCGCGTCATCTAACCATGTAACATCTGATACACCATCTATGGCTGCCAGTTCCTTTTTAAAAGCAAGAGCTTCCTGGATGGTCACATCATTGATCATGACCCGATTCGTCGGAACACTTCCCTCAAATTCTTCCTCCATAATCTCCATCGCGATTGTTGACTGAGCATCCTCTGGCAAGTAATCTGTCATATCATAGTTTACCGATACAGTTAATGTTGCTAGAGAGCAGATGATACTAAGGATCATGAAAGTGATAACAACTGCTTTTTTGTGTTTAATAATATGTGTTGTGATATTTATAAATTTCCACCCTCTCTTGCTATATTTTCTTGTTCACTCTATCATTATATTGACACGGTGTTGGCTATTCAACAATCAGTTTAGATACATCCGTTATTTGAACAACACATTCATGAAAAGTGTTGGAAATCGCAAATGAGAAAAAGGTGATGACTATGTCTGCTTCAAAGCTAGATCGTCGTAAAAAATATACGCAAATGGTCTTAAAGGATAGTCTTATGAAGCATCTAAAGGAAAAGCAGATTTCTACCATTACAGTTAAGGAGATTTGTGAACAAGCTGATATTAATCGATCTACGTTTTATTCCCATTACACCGATCAATTTGATCTTCTTGACAAAATCGAAAACGAAATTATTAACGATATGACCGGCTATCTAAGCCAATGTAACTTTGAAAATGATGAAGATGATCGCCAGATGATCGAAAAGTTGTTAGAATACTTCGCTTCTAAGCATGAAGTATGCCAAACTCTCCTCAACGAAAATATAGACACGACATTTCAAAAGAAAGTAATGATTTTTGCCCAGGATTTCTTTATGAAAAACTTTAAAACTGATAAACATATGAGTGATGATCTCTCTGAGTATTTAAGCACATTCATTATAAGCGGGAGCATTTATGCAACCAAGACATGGCTTAACAATGGAATGGATAAATCACCAAAGGAAATGGCTGAAATCATTAATGATCTTATTAAATATGGACTTTATGGGATGAAATGATTGTTTTATTAATTGGAGAGAATTTATCAAAATTCGCCTTGGTAAAAAGCCAAAGGCGATTTTTTATATGACCATAAAATCGCCATTATTTTTTACCGAAAGACAAGTTTTTTTAATATATCCACAGTTGTCTTTAACGATAAATAACAATTCTATATTAGTTTTCGAAAAATCATATCAAATTGATATTTGTTTTATCTCAATTTGAGATATATAATAAAATCAAGAAGTTAAAGAAAGCGTTTACAACAATAGATTTATTCTTGGTTTTCATACATAAGGAGGATTTAAAATGAGCAAAGTAGCCAGAGATTCAAAAGTGAAAAATTTATTAGACAAACAAAAATTCAGTGAAAAACAAATTTCAGAAATGTCAGATGCACAAATTGAATATTATCACTGGCTCTATTTTGAAGATTCTGTTTATGATTATATGTAAGTTCTAAATAGCTTTTAATATTACTAATAAAATTGAATCATAATAAAGAAAGCGAACATCGAGTGGTGATGTTCGCTTTCTTTATTATCCCCAAATCTCTTTGGAAATATCTACGATATACTTTAACTTTTCCCATTGCTCTTCTTCTGTTAGGATATTTCCATGATGAGTAGAAGCAAAGCCACATTGTGGACTAATACATAATTGCTCTAATGGTACATATTTTGTTGCTTCTTCTACACGAGCTTTAATGTTTTCTTTATCCTCTAACTTACCATGTTTCGATGTGAAAACACCAAGAACGACTTGAGGTCCTCCATTTGGGATGTGTTCTAAAGGCTTGAAATCTCCTGAACGATCATCATCATATTCTAAGAAAAATCCGTTTACCTTTTCCTTGGCAAATAATGTTGGAGCGATTTTAGCGTAGCTGCCTTCAAATGCCCAGGTTGAACGGTAATTACCACGGCAAAGATGAGTTGTGATAACGAGATCTTCTGGTTTACCTTCTAAAACTCCATTTACAACACGTAATGCTAAATCAATTAATTCTTCACGTGAATAGCCGCTATCATTGAATGGAATTTCAGGTGCATTCAGACCAGCAATGTACACATCGTCTAACTGTAAGTAACGACAGCCGGCATCATAAAATGCTTTAATTGCATCACGGTATGTTTGAATGACATCATTTGTGTAATCTTCAATGTCTGGATAAATGTCCAGATTACGGATACCGGCATTAAATAACTGATTTGGACTAGGAATTGTTTGTTTCGCAACTGCACGGTCCCCTACGATTTCTTTAAATTCAATAAACTCCTTAATATGTGGATGATCCGGGTTAAATGAAATTTTCCCAATAACACGAACATCGTATCTTTCCGTTTCTTCACCATTAAATTTAAATCCATGGCTTGGCACATAGCCCTCGACACCATATAGATGCTCTAAAAAGTCTGTATGCCAAAATCTGCGTCGAAACTCACCATCCGTAACTGCTTTTAATCCTACTTCGATTTGCTTGTCTACTACTTTTTTGATTTCCTCTGTTTCAATATCGTGTAATTGTTGAGCAGAAAGAATCCCCTCATGAAATTCCTTTCTTGCCCTATGAATTCTCTCTGGACGTAATAAACTTCCTACATGGTCTGCTCTAAATGGAGCTTTTACTAATGTTTTTGTCATAATAAATCTCTCTCCCTTAAAATATAGTTGAAATTAATACCTACAGCATAACCTTCTTATGTATATCGTTAACCTATCCATCTATGTAAACTAGGAAAAAAAGATAGATTAACACCCTATCGATTTAACTGTAGAGAATAACATCCCTCAAAAAAAATCAAAAACCCCTCTTCTAAAATAAGAAGAGGGGATCACCAACAACAATATACCTATCTCTTCTTATCTCTAGCAAAATGCTACTGGAATTGGCACAGTACCTTATAAAAGTCCGCTGCCGAGGCTTCAAAGGGCCAGTCCCTCCACCTCTCTTGATAAGAAATTATCAAACTATAAAGTTAATATAATCACTATACACCTTATAAAAGTAAATTGTCAAACATTTGAGGTTAATTTTTCCATACTAATATTTTTCCGTCCAACCACTTTTATAAATCATCAACCATTTATTAGGAAGCGAAACCTCTCGTATCAGAGACATTATTAACCATATCATGAATAACTTTGACCGCTCTCTTCGAATTGAGGAACTTGCCGAATTAGCAAATATGAGTGTTTCTTCGTTACATAGGCACTTTAAAGAGATCACTGCTATGAGACCGATTCAATTCCAATAGCAACTAAGACTACAGGAAGCAGGACGCCTATTATTATCCGAGTCAAAAGATGCTGCTGATGTCGCATTTCGAGTAGGTTACGAAAGTCCATCACAGTTCAGCCGTGAATATTCCCGTATGTTCGGCCTCCCACCAAGAGAAGATATAAAACGTATAAGGGAGAAGTATGACCATAGGGTAAATGCAAAGTATTAAAAAAAGGTATACCATTACGTTGGTATACCGGGATTTGAATGTTTCTCATTTTTATTACTTCTTTTTTTCCACTGCATGTCCGCCAAACTCATTCCTTAATGCTGCAACCACCTTACCAGTAAACGTATCTGCTTCCAGAGAGCGATATCTCATCATTAATGATAGAGCAATAACAGGTGTTGCTGTTTGAAGATCGAGGGCCTCCTCTACAGTCCATTTTCCTTCACCGGAAGAGTGCATAACCCCTTTTATTTCATCTAATTTAGCATCTTTCGAGAATGCATTTTCGGTTAGTTCCATTAACCATGATCGAATGACAGAGCCATTACTCCATACTCTTGCGACTTTCTCATAGTCATAATCAAATTGACTTTTTTCAAGGACCTCGAATCCTTCCCCAATCGCTGCCATCATACCGTATTCAATACCATTGTGAACCATTTTTAAGAAATGGCCGCTACCTGATTTTCCTGTATATAAATATCCTTTTTCAACTGCGGTGTCACGGAAGATTGGTTCAACAATTTCCCAGGCATCCTTGTCCCCGCCGATCATATAGTTTGCTCCATTTCGAGCGCCTTCCATTCCGCCTGACGTCCCACAATCCAGGTAGCTAACACCTACTTCTTTAAACTCATCATATCGACGCATTGACTCTTTATAATGGGAATTTCCCGCTTCAATGACGATATCCCCGCTTGAGAGCAGTGGTTTCAAGTCATTAATAACCTGATCAACAACATTATGTGGGACCATGAACCATACAATTCTAGGGCTATCAAGTGATTGTACTAGTTCTTCTAAATTAGATGTACCTTGAGCTCCATATTGTTTAATCTCATCAACGGCTTGTTCATTAATATCAAACGCAACAACTTCATGGCCGTGGTCAATTAAATTTTTACTAATGTTTAAACCCATCTTACCTAAACCGATTAAACCTACCTTCACTTTTTTCCCTCCTACTAAAGCTTTAACTGAGGTTTTTCATTTTCATATGTAAATTATTATTTTATAGTCTGTCCGTTCTTAATAGTATTTATCTATTTTTGTGATGTTTTGTATTGATATTAAAAAATCCTTTAAGGATAAGCCCTAAAGGAATTTAAAAACTTACAATATTTATACCCCTTGAAAAATCAACCGGATCCCTACCACAACTAAAATCAATCTTAAGATCAAAATAATTGTTCCATCTTTGAGTCGACGATTGAAATAAGCCCCAAGCTTAGCACCAATCCAAGCTCCTGGTGCCAATCCCAATACCCATGGCCACTCGACATTACCAAGTTGAATATGTGCAATCGAACCAATAATCGATGATAAAAACACCATAAACATTGAAGTAGCTACTGCAACTGAAGCTGGGAATCGGAATAATAGCAGCATTGCTGGTACCATAAGGGAACCTCCTCCTATTCCAAATAAACCAGACAATATCCCAACAAAAAAAGCGATCACAACCGCTAAAATAGGGTGAAAATATAATGCATGATGGACATCATGTTCATCTTCAAAATTTTGTACAGAACCTAGTTGCTTTGATTTAGGCTCCAAATATTTTTGAATACTTAACAGAATAGAAATGAGGATGATAAATAGACCAAAGCATATGTAAAAAAGATTCAGTTCGATTGCTTTATTTACAAGAGCTCCTACATAAGCTCCAGGCCCACTGCCAATAAAAAAGATCAACCCTGCTTTAAAATAGACCGCTTTTTGCCTCATGTACGCAATTGTTGAAGAAAGACCTGTCACAATTAAAATGATAATGGAAGTTCCAACCGCAAACTGTGGTGTTATTGGAGGTAAAAGGCTTGTATAATTTCCGATATATAATAAAGCCGGAACAATGATAATTCCGCCGCCAAGTCCCACAAGGCTTCCAAGCATTCCTCCTAACAAACCAATAATACATAATAATAGCCACAGCATATGTAATCTCCTTTTTATGATTTCGTCTTTTTCCCTACGATATAACCCATATAAAAAATAAACAGTGTATACCCGATGATCAGTAAAATCGATGTTGGGATTGATTGGACAAAATGAATAAGTTCCATATATATTTTCATTATTTGTGGAAGCAATTGATCAATTGTCGATAAATAGTAAATATGGACAATGAGCAAACCAATGATGATAAAAGAGGCGGGCCGAAGAATTTGGATGAAGGTTATTTCTTTTTTACGTTTTTTATTTTTAGTTGCCTTATTTCTAACGACAGACACGATCCTGCACCTCTTTCTATCTTTCTATTGACTTTAGTATGAAGGAATTGTTATAGCTATGGCAAGATAAAAAACACTAATCCTTTTTACAAAAAGACACTAAAAAGAAAAAAGCGGTTCTTTATAAGAAGAAACGCAAATGAGCACACTTTCTTTTATTCACAAAAACGATTATCAAATATCTGTCTGTTGTTTTCTTCGGCTAATGCCTCTTCTTTGGTAGCATGAACAGTACCAAATGGATGGTTAGGCGGAGCATAGATAGAGTAAAGTTTTAACGGAGAATTACCTGTATTTGTGAGATTATGCCATGTACCTGCAGGAATCATAATGGCCGAATCCTCATATACATTTCGTTTATAGTTTAAATTGTTTTTGCTTTTCCCCATCTGAACAAATCCCTGCCCTTGTTCAATACGTAAGAATTGGTCAACATTCGGATGGATTTCTAATCCAATATCCTCGCCAACATTGAGACTCATCAACGTAACCTGCAAATGTTTTCCTGTCCATAACGCTGTACGAAATGTATTATTTTGCTTTGTTGCTTTATTAATATTTACAACAAATGGTTTTGTTCCATAGTCTACTTTCGGCACTCTTCTATTCAATTTGTTTGTTTCCTTGATTCCATGATCATTCCAATATCCTCTATAGTTAACAAACGGTGAAGCAACATAATAAGGATAATGATTTGGATACACATAAGGAACAAAGTACATATTTTCTCAATCCCTTCATAGGTTCTAAAACTATCCTATGCAGATGGAAAGGGAGTGTACTTTCAAATGATCATATCGTCATGTCACTACTAATTATGAATGGTTGTTTATTTTTCCAACAATATACTCTGCATCAGATCCAACCCCTTGTAGTAAGGCAGAGCCACGGCGATATTGCCATGATAGACCGATAAAATACAACCCCTTGGTGTTTGTGACACCTCGCTTATGGATGACATTTCCATCCTTATTCAATACACCATCTATTTTCAACCAAGGAAAAACCGCTTTAAAACCTGTAGCCCAGATAATATTGCGAACTTCCAGTGTTGTTAAGTCTTCAAAAACAACTTGGTGTTTGTTCCCATCAATTACACGTTTTTTAATCGTGATTTCCCCTTGTCTTATGGCCTCTTTTAATTCAAAACCAAATATAGGGTCACCTCTTTTTTGAATGAGTTTCCCAATCAAAGATTTGTTTGTTACTTTTAAGATTCCTATTTTATCAAACCACCAGAATATGCTTTTATTTCCAAGGATTAAAGGGAGAAAACTTAATTTTTTACTAACAGCTAAAAAGGTCTCTCTTTCTTTTGATAATTCAACTGCTATTTGTGTACCGCTATTTCCTCCTCCTACTACGAGGACATTTCCATTGCCCAATTGATTGGGATTTCTATAATCTGATGAGTGAAATTGGTTTATGCTTTTTGATAACTTTGCTGATAGTTTTGGGATCGTTGGTGTTTGAAATGGACCAGTTGCTACAACAAGATTTTTAGCGACATATTCATTTGTTTGTGTTCTTACTAAAAAATGTCTGTTCATTTTTGTTACGTTCACCACTTCAGTTTGAAATTGAATGGGTATATCATATGTTTCTGCATAATTTTTTAAGTAAGTTACGACTTCATCCTTTGTCGGAAAGCCTTGTGGTTCTCCGTCAAAATTTATACCAGGTAATGAACTATACATGCGAGGGGTAAATAAAACCAATGAATCGTACCTTTCTTTCCAACTCTCTCCTACTTCATCGCCCTTTTCTAAAATGATAAAGTGTTGATACGTTTTCTTTAGATAATATCCAACAGCAAGTCCAGCTTGGCCCGCTCCTATTATGATTGTATCGTACAGTTAAAACACCTCCTAAATATGAATATATGTCCATATAAACATTTTATTTTAAAAAATTGGAACTTACAACCATTTTAAGAGGAATGAACTCACTCTAATTTTGTCGAATTTTATCTAATCGTAAATAAATTTTGAAAATCGAAAATAAATTTTGAAAATCGAAAATATATCGTCAAAATCATTAGATATTTTTTGAAAATTGTTAATAAGAAGCAAGAATCGAAAATAAGTGTGCGCGACGCTCATTTTCACCCGCTAATTTTAGGCATTTCTCTTAATTTTCGAAAACCCTGTCATCATAAAACATGTGAAAAAGGCAACTGTTGTTACAAACGCAGCAAAAAATAAGCCAATAAACCTCATAAATGTATCTTCACCAGGATAATGAGGCTCTAAAGTCATGATCATATAGACAAAAACTATAGTTACTAAAAAGTAAAAACTACTTCCCACAGCACCCAGTTTTAATCGATTTCTTTTCGTTCCATTCCAAGCTTTATTGATTACAATCCAGACATAGAGACTTGCAATTACAGCCAAAGCCATGATACCCAAGTGAATATATGGAATCATCAAATACATAAGCAAATACAATAGTGCAATTGCTAGAAAAAACAAACCTGCATTTATTCCAAATAAACTCAATCCTGCTAACCAATGATTTTGAAACCACTTTCCTTTTACTAATCTTTTTACAAGCGGATTTCTTTCACCAAAAACATTCCATATTTGATTTTTAAAGATCATCATTATGATGATGGCAATTATTCCGAAAAATAATAATGTTGTCATATTTTCTCCCCTCATTTTCCATATCAATTTTTTTCACTACCATCAGTTTAAGTTAATATTTATTGTTTTTCAATAAATTTTAACTGACTTACAACAAAAAATCCTTTTGTAATTTATTTTCTATAACCGTATAATCTTTTCAAAAATTACCATAATAATGAAAGCAAACATGAATTTTATTTCGATACTTTGAAAGGTGGTGTCTCCTAAGTGAAAAAAGGAATTCAAAATTCAAGTATTGAGCAACAAAGAAATGATCATGAAACAGAATCAGCTTTTAAAGCTGAAAATGAAAAACAAAAAAATAAAGGAACTAGAAAATAAATAATCGTTCTACATAAAAAAGCACTTCGTTACGAAGTGCTTTTTTGCTAGGATTGTTATTTCTCTCCACCTTGAGCTTCCCACTGGGCGATTTCTTCACGAACTCTTGGTGCTACTTCTTTTCCTAATAACTCAATTGCTCCCATCACATCATCATGTGGCATTGATCCTACAGGTACATGGAGCATAAACCGAGTTATGCCTACGTTCTTGCGAAGGTGGATAATTTTCTCTGCAACTGTGTCAGGGTCTCCTACATATAGTGCACCTTCTAGGCTTCTTGCAGCATCAAAGCTTGCTCTGTCATAGTGACCCCACCCGCGTTCTCTTCCTAGTTTATTCATCACTTGTTGTGTGGAAGGGAAAAATTTATCCGCTGCCACTTCAGTTGTTTCTGCAATAAAGCCGTGTGAGTGGGATGCAACAGATAGTTTTGAGATGTCATGGCCTGCATGTGCGACAGCCTTTTTATATAATTGAACTAGCGGCTCAAATTGAAGGGGACTTCCTCCAATAATTGCCAACACTAATGGCAAGCCAAGGATTCCGGCACGAACTACTGATTCAGAGTTTCCTCCGCTTCCAATCCATACTGGAAGCGGATCTTGAACGGGTCTAGGATACACTCCCCTGTTCTGAATTGCTGGCCTGTGACCACCTCTCCAAGTTACTTTCTCAGAATCTCTGATTTTTAAAAGAAGTTCGAGCTTTTCTTCAAATAATTCATTATAGTCTTTTAAGTCATAGCCAAACAATGGGAATGATTCAATAAATGAGCCGCGCCCTGCCATAATTTCAGCCCGACCGTTGGAAATTCCGTCGAGTGTTGCAAAGTCTTGAAATACTCTAACAGGATCTGCTGAGGAAAGAACTGTTACAGCACTTGTTAATCGAATGTTTTTCGTTTGCGGGGCAGCCGCCGCTAAGATGATCGCAGGATTTGATGCTGCAAAATCTTCCCGATGATGCTCACCGACACCAAAAACATCTAATCCTACTTGGTCAGCTAAAATGATTTCCTCAACAACTTCCCGAATTCGTTGCGCATGACTTATAACTTTACCGGTTTTTACATCCGGTGTTGTTTCAACAAATGTACTAATGCCGATCTCCATACGTTTTCCTCCTTACACTAATAGTTACTATGTATATCAATTAGGTATTTATGACTACATGATAACACTTACTTCATTCTATTATTTTTTCTAAATTCTTTGTAGTAAAATGACTCATAGGAACATCCCTAAAGAAATGGATGTTCCTATGAGTCGCTATGTTTCAAGAATTTCTTTTATTTTCTTTAAGTCTTTATTATTTGCTTTTTTCATCATCATTGACATAAAAGGAGTAAAAAGCTTAGAAAAACCACTAGGAATTCCTTTATTCCGTAAGATCATCCTCGTCCGATTTTTGTCTAATTCTTGCCATGTATACGTGGTTTTCATTGGAAATGGCCCAGTTGCTGTTTTCATCACTAATTTTTTTCCTGGTTCGTACTCCACAATTTCGTACACATACGCTAGTTCTCTTCCTAGAAAGTTCGCTTTAAAGGCAATTTGACTTCCAATTGTAAGAGGTTTTGGTGTTTTCCACTCTGCAGAATGAATATTCACATACCATTTTGGTGCATGAGCTGGATTTGCGGCATAGTTTGAAACAACATCAATAGGTTGATTGATTTCTATATCTGTTACTACATCTACCATCTTGAATTCCTCCGGCTTATGTCTATTATTTTTTTTCTACGTAATTTTTCAATAATGTTCCAAGGAGATATTCCCAACCATTCTTATGGTCTTCCTCCCAATTTTCACGGATGACTCCTGATGCAGTATGTGAAAGCTGAAGTAGTGTTCCTCCATCTTTTTCAAGTAGTCTATAGGTATATGCACTGTTTACGGCTCCTTGCATTCCTAAATGACCTTGTACACGTATTTCCTCTGGCGCATTTACAAAGTAAACTGTCCCCCAAACTGCACCAGAATTCTCTCCCCATCTTTCCATAAATTGACCTCCTGGAGTAGGGTCGAACGTAAAATGAGATTGAACTTGTTTTGGGGCTAAGCGAAATTCCCACCAATCCTCAACTTTTTTTGTAAGTGCATCAAACACTTCTTCACGAGTTCCTTCAATAAATATTTCTTGTTCAATTTGAAAATCCTTATTCACATCTGTCATATTCTGTACGTCTCCTTTTTGTTCTACGATTGACCGTAGATTTATTAGTGAATTTGCTGTTGATTGCATATACTTTCCGACCCAACGATTATACATTTCTTGAAGGGGGACAGCGTTTAAATAATTTAGTTTATATTTGCCTTTACGTCGTGTAAGAATCAATTTTCCTTCTTCTAAAATCGTTAAATGCTTCATAATCGCATATCTTGTAACTTCTGGAAACGATTCATTTAATTCACCTGTTGTTTTAGGTGATTGTTTAAGAATATCAAGTATTTGCCTGCGAATCGGGTGTCCCAACGCTTTAAAAACACTGGAAAGTTCTTCTTCCATTTCCCTCTCCTATCGTCAGATTTATTTGTGTCACATGTTACCTTTTAGTCACATATTTGTTATGTGACCTTATGGTAACATGATGGGCCAGATTGGTCAAGTATGCTCCTGTGCAATAAGCTTTAAAGCTTCAACACCCAAGTTCATGTTTAAGCCATCGTTTCATACAACTATTTTGTAATCTCACATTATTTGCTCTTAAGTGTAAAATGATATTCAGTAAACGTTAAAAACTTACAGATATCTAGATTGCTTTGCCATTTAATTACGACCTTCTTATTGCTTTTTGTTTTTCCAGTATTAGCCTTAACCATCAATCGCTTTTGCAAAAACAGGAAGATAAGAGTTGTTAGGGTAAGGAAAATACAAAATGTCACGATCAAAAGACCCTCATTCCAAAGGCAGTTTAAATGATTGTTCCACCTAATGGTCTAAAATGACTCTTACTTGTAAATTAGAAGTCATGTATCCCTCTCCTCAAGCCTAATTATGCAACAAATTAAAAATCGACCGTTACATACATCCCAAGCGATATCCTATTCCTACCAAAAAAAAGCGTAAAAAACTGTTACCAGTTTACACGCTTTTTTCATACTATAAGTTATTACGAGTAAAGGAGTTAGCGATGCGATATACAATCGTAACAGGCCTTCACCCTGGTTACAATGGCTACGGTTATGCTCATTATTATTTTCCTGGCCATACACACCCGGCAACGATTCCAGGCCTATGGCAAGTACCATATATGACACCAGGTACTCATGGTTTTCATCATGTTTATTTTTTCCGATATTTATAAAGCAAACCTTGAAATAGGTTTGCTTTACTTGTTATTTCCCATCAACAACTTCCTTTAATATTTCATATGAGCGTTTTTGTTTTTCAGGATCGAAAATATATGATACAGCCATGATTTCGTCTACATTGTATTTTTCTTGAAAACTTGTTAGTTGTTCTTTAATTGAATCCTTTGAACCTAATAGTGTGACACTCGACATTGAAAGTGCCATTTCTCTTTCATGTGGCTGCCAAATATTTTCCATGGTTTCTACTGGCGGTTGCAACGGATTTTGTGTACCTCTCACCACATTTAGGAAAAATTGCTGCATCGTCGTTTGCTCTCTTCTTGCTTCTTCATCACTCTCTGCTGCAATAACATTTAAGCAAACCATCATATATGGTTTGTCTAAGTATTCAGATGGTTGGAAACGACTACGGTAAATAGAAATGGCCTCTTCCATATATCTTGGTGCAAAATGTGAAGCAAACACATATGGTAAGCCCAGTTTTGCTGCTAAATAAGCTGAATCTGTTGACGAACCAAGAATATAAATTGGGATGTCCGTTCCAACTCCAGGATATGCCTTAACATAATCTTGTTTTTCTAAAGGTCCAAAATATGTGAGCAATGCATTCACATCATCAGGAAATGTATAGACTGAATCATTTTGTGATCTTCTTAAGGCACTAGCTGTCATCATATCTGTGCCAGGTGCTCGACCAAGGCCTAAGTCCAATCGATTAGGATAGATAGTTGCCATTGTTCCGAATTGTTCTGCTACAACTAATGGTGAATGATTCGGCAGCATAATTCCGCCTGATCCAACGCGAATTTTTTCTGTATGTTCTAATGTATGTTTAATTAAAATGGAAGTCGCTGAACTTACCAATGTTGATGTATTATGATGCTCAGCAATCCAATAACGAGAATAACCCATCGCTTCTGTTGCCTGAGCTAAATCAACCATTGATTCGACCGCAGCTTTGCTATCCTGACCTTCACGAATAGGAACTAAATTTAAGACTGAAACAGGAATTTGTATATTTGACATTTCTACTTTCCTTTCTTCATTAAGTTACGATTCTATAGTAACAATTTAAACTTCAGAAACAAACTTATATGCTTAGCCTTCTCTGTAACAGGAATTCAATTCTTTTTTAGGAAACAGAAAAAGACTGCTGTTTTATCAACAGCAGTCTTTTAAACAATCAGATATATTAAATTAAACGAGTTGTTACAATTCCTTCAATTTTTGTAATTTGTTCTTCAAGTTGAGGAATAATATCGCCGTTTACTTCGTTGTCGATGTCGATCATCGTGTAAGCATAATCCCCACGGCTTCTGTTCACCATGTCTGCGATATTTAAATTATAGCTAGAGATCGCCTGTGTGATTTGGCCAACCATGTTTGGAACATTTTTATGGAATGTCGCAACACGGCGCTTACCAGTGTATGGTAGTGACGCATTTGGGAAATTTACAGAGTTTTTAATATTTCCAGTCTCTAAAAAATCCTTCACTTGACGAGCAGCCATAATTGCACAGTTTTCTTCAGATTCCTTCGTTGAAGCACCTAAGTGTGGAATCGGAACGACATTTTTCATTTTCAACACATTTTCATTTGGAAAATCTGTTACATATTTTCCTACTTTCCCACTCTCAAGAGCTGCTTTCATGTCCTCTTCATTTACTAACTCTCCACGAGAGAAGTTTAAAATGTGAACACCCGTTTTCATAATCGCGAATGTTTCTTCATTGAACATGCCTTTTGTATCTGGAGTTAATGGAACGTGAACTGTAATGTAATCAGAGTTTGCAAATAATTGCTCAAGACTCATTGCACGTTGTACTTTACGAGATAAATTCCAAGCAGTATCAACGGAAATGAATGGGTCAAAACCAATTACGTCCATGTCTAACCCTAGTGCATCGTTTGCGACAAGTGCACCGATTGCACCTAAACCGATAACACCAAGTGTTTTCCCTTTGATCTCTTTTCCGACAAATTGTTTCTTTCCTGCTTCTACAAGCTTCGGAATTTGATCTCCTTCATCTTCTAATGATTTTGTCCATGCAACACCAGCGAATAGGTTACGAGAAGAAGCCATAAGTGTAGTTAAAACCATTTCTTTAACAGCATTTGCATTTGCACCTGGTGTATTAAAAACGACAATTCCTTGCTCTGTGCATTTATCAACAGGAATATTATTTACTCCCGCACCAGCACGAGCAATAGCTTTTAAATTGTTTGCAAATTCCATTGAGTGCATATTATAGCTACGTAAAACAATCGCATCAGGATTTTCACTATCATTGTCAATCGCATAGTTGCCTTTGCTAAAAACGTTTAAACCAACTTCGGCAATATTGTTTAAGGTTTTAATTGTTTTTACTTTTTCTAATGTTGTTGTACTCATTGAACTCTCCTCTTTTCGGGTGTTTTTAAAATTTTATGAATATTTTTATTTTAATAGGATAATGGAATTATATCATAAATCGACATAAACATCCTACCTATTAAACAGAAAAAGGCAAGGGATTTATCTCCCTTACCTTTGCCCAGGCGAACGGCTTCGACACTATGTGCTCCCTCACGGTAATCCGTGTTTCGCCAGTTACACATAGCCTTTTGAATTACCTATATCATACCATATTTCAAATGAACTGCAACCCTAATTTGAAGAATATTCTTATTTTATTGATTTTAATAGTTAATTAAACGTTTGTTTAAATTCTGTTAGCATTTCATTGTTCTGGAACATTAAATATGCCATAAAGGTTGAAACATTTCCTGGGTAAGCGCAGAAGTTGACTTTTTTCACGAAATAAGTGTCGATTAAAGTCTGACTTCACAATCTTTGTTGCTTTATAAAAGTGTTCTAAACAGGTGATTTCCACTACAGGAGGTACCCAGGTGCCTATAATGAGCACCCACAGGAGTCTTGCATATTCGTTCCAATAAACATGCCACAGAGTATTTCAAAGATCCTTCATTTCCAAGCCATAGATGATACATAAGTTCAACTATTTGCATCGTTCATGACCATATTGCTAAAATAGCTTCATTAAAACATAGAGGTGACCTAAAATGAAAATTGAAATTTGGTCTGATTTTGTCTGTCCATTTTGTTATATTGGAAAACGAAGATTAGAGGCAGCACTTGAACATTTCCCACATAAGGATCAAGTAGAAATAGAATATAAAAGTTTTGAATTAGACCCACATGCACCAACACATTCTGAACAAAGCATATATGAAGCATTAGCAGCAAAATACGGTACTACTGCAGAACAAATGAAGCAAATGAACAAAGGCATAATCGAACAAGCAGCTGAACTTGGGTTAGCTTTTGATTATGAAAATATGAAGCCGACAAACACGTTTCATGCTCATCGATTAGCAAAGTATGCTAAAACAATCGGAAATGATAAAGAAATAACAGAAAATCTATTATCAGCGTACTTTACGAAATCTAAAAATGTTGGTGATATCCACACACTAGCTGTTATTGCTGAAGAATCAGGAATTGATAGAGAAAAAGCAGTAGAAGTTTTATCAAACGAAGCGGATTATGAACAAGAGGTACGAAATGATCAAAGACAAGCACAGCAATATGGTATTCAAGGTGTGCCTTTCTTTCTAATCAATCAAAAATATGCGATTTCAGGTGCCCAGTCACCCGAAACATTCTCAGGTGCACTTAAAAAGGTTTGGGAAGAGGAGCATCAAAAACCAGTGTTTGAAGATCTAACAACTTCGGTTCAAGATGTTTGCACTGATGATGGATGCATTATACCTCCTAATGATGAAAAGTAACCATCTAAAATACTAAGAATGACTTTTACCTTCTCTAAGTCATTCTTTTTATATTTTTTAAAACAAAAAATGACTTATAAGCTTACTTTTCATAAGTTTATAAGTCATTTTCCCATTATAACAATGCATCTGCCTCTACAATTTCCAAAGTCAAGTTCCCATGCTCTGATAAGTCAATTTCATATGGAGAAATGTCTTGGCCTTCTTCATCTTTAATGATTCGAATAATCGGCCTTCCTACTGAATGGAAATGATACTTCGTAACAATTCCTGCTCTTCCATCATTTAATTTAACTGTAAGTCCTTGCGGGTAGATCGCAATACAATTTTTAAACAGCCTTAATTGCTTTGTGTCAAATTGTGTTCCACTACCTGAATAAAGTAATTCCATTCCTTGATGGGGCAACATAGCTGATCGATAAACTCTATGACTTGTTACAGCATCAAAAACATCAGCTACACTTAAAATTTTCGCATAAGGGTGAATTTTGTCTCCCTTGATTCCCCTTGGATAACCTTTCCCATCGATTCTTTCATGATGCTGCAAGGCACAATGTGCAACAACCAATGGTATTTCATGTACCTTTCGAAGAATATCAAACCCCAATTCTGAATGTGCCTTCATATGCAGGAATTCTTCTTCATTAAGTTTTCCTCGTTTATTTAATATTTCTGGAGGCACAAAAATCTTGCCTATATCATGTAATAATGCACCTAAACCGATTTCCTCGATCTGTTTAGCAGGCAAACCATTTTTTATCGCAAGCTGACATGAATAGATCGTGACATGTAAACTATGTGTATAAACATGATTTTCGTGTATCTTTGTTGTGGCAAGTAAATTAAGGACAGTAGGATTGTCTATTAAGGATGTCATAATATCTTTAAAGATGTTTCGAAAAGTTCGTACTGTTTTATCTGTCTCAATCATTGCTTGAAGTGTAGGTTTTGTTCCGTTTAATTCTGCAATTGTTTCTAACCCTTCTGTAATGACATTTGTTGCTTCATTTAAAAGTTCTGCTGGTATTGATTCAACAATGTCAATTCCCTCCGAGGCTTTATCTTCTATGTAAACTGTATAAATATTTAAGTTTTTCAATCTTTTAATAAAACTCTCAGTGAGTTCCGTACCCTTAGTTAAAAGAATTTTTCCTTTTTCACTGTATATAGATCTGCCTAATTTAATTCCGGATTGACAGTGATCTAATTTCACTAAACGCATTTTCTTTCCCCTGTCTCTTCTATATTTCCGTAAATAAGTGACTTAAAAAAATGCGTTCACGGCATTGTGTTGCATTTTTGAATACTCTAATGTATCGTTAAAAAGGTATGTGAGAAAAATGTCTCTTACTGTCGATTATAGTCAACATCAGGATGAATTTCAATGAAATATCCACCTTAGAAAAGTTGGAATAATAATATCATTTGGTCCATTGACAACGGAGGTTGATCAACAGGTACATTTTGGTAGACTCATATTTTTAACATTAAAAATACCTAATTTTTCTTGCAATTTAGAATTATTAAATTATAATTCTAAAAGGAGGAGGTTGATGACATGGTCATTCATTTTAAATTATCCGATAAAGATCAAATACCAAAATTAAACAAAATTGCGTCAAAATATCCTTTCGACATATGGATTCATAGTGACGATCGAAAATATGACGCAACTTCTATCCTTTCATTATATACCCTACCATTTAAAAAAGACTTGAAGTTAGTAGTTGAAGAAGGTGTTAACTCTACAGATTTGCTTGAAGATATGAAAGATTTTCGATAATACGAAATTTTGGCTGAATCATTTACATATGAAAACTTGCTCCCCGTCGAATTTCAATATGGTGGAGCAATTACATTTTTTTAGCACGACTAGGTACTTTTTTTGAATTTTTTTGTTTATCAGCTAAAGTTGATGTTATTACTGATTCTAACCCAAAACCGGTTGTACTGATTTCTAGATGTTCTTCTTTTCTATTTCCATTTAGACTTAAATTTCTACCTAAATGATCTTTCTCCATCTCAATTCTCCTTTCTAATTGTGAACAGCCCTATTTAAGGAGGCTGTCCACATTTTTATCATTATTTTAGTGGTTCCATTTTCCCTAGTCCTTGTTTTATTCTTAACTCCTTAGGGTTTGTCCCATGTAAAGAGGCAGGACCTGGATTCAAAGTTGGCTTTTGTCCCATTGCTACAGGATTTTGGACATACTCGAAGTTTGCTTGTCCATCTAAACTTGATCCATTTGCCCAGCTACCTTCGCTACTTTCCTCGCCTTGCGAGAAGTTCATAAATGAATAAGATACTTCTTGCTTTTCATATTCTTGATTAAAATTACTTGGGACGATTGAACCTTGTGTTTGCTCGATTTCCTCAATCGCTGCCATCCATTGGTTTTGATGCATTGTATCACGGGCAATTAAGAACGAAAGCATGTCTCTAACTCCAGGATCTGTTGTCATTTCATATAGGCGACATACTTGCAACCTGCCTTGAGATTCCGCATTTAAATTTGCTCGAAAATCTGCTAATAAATTTCCACTTGCAATCGTGTAACGGGCAGTCCAAGGATAACCAACACTATCGTTAGGCTGGGCTCCAAGACCATTAACTATCGCATGTTGGGGGTTCATTCCACCTAAAACAGCTTCAATAACTGGATCCTTCGCCGCTTCCTCCTGGTCTTGAACAGGTGCGCCATCTAATAATTGAGCAATCATTGTGGCAAGCATTTCAACATGGGCCATTTCCTCTGTTCCAATGTCTAAAAGCATATCTCGATATTTCCCTTCTGCTCGACAATTCCATCCTTGAAACAGATATTGCATCATAACAGATATTTCACCAAACTGACCGCCAAGGACCTCTTGCAGTTTTTTTGCATAGACAGGATCTGGTTCACTTGGTTTTGCATTGTATTGCAATTCCTTTACATGATAAAACATCATATTCTCCCCTTTCCCTTTTACATGATCTTCTCTACTAGTATGAGAAAGCATGTCTAGGTTATAGGAACCAAATGCCACCATTTATTAACTGTTCGATCAATCTGCCAATTACAATTACAAAAGCATGAATTGAAAAAGTGTTTAATTCCTACTTTTTAATATTTTTTTCACAATCCATCCAACAATAATACCAGGAATGACACACATCATAGGAAACCAAATGGTGCCGAAAATATTCCCAATTTCTCCACTTGTAGAATAGATAAGGCCAATTGTCACTGCCCAAGCACTTGTAACAAATGGAATGTAGGAAAACTTCTCTCTCCCACCGCCAGCATCTTTATACGCATCCCATATTGAAAAAAAATATACACAAGGATAGAACAAAAGCCATTGAAAGTTCGTTTGTCTAATCGCCTCTTGTATATCCCCATAAAAACTATTAATAATGACCGTATTAAAATTTCCGTTTATATTGATAACAAACTCCAGTACGATTAAAATTATTCCTTTTGCATATTTCTTATTTAAGAACTGGCCGAAACCTGGGAATGCAATACTCCATAATAAGACTTCCTTTGGTTGGCGCAAACTTTCATTACCTTCTCTCATAAAATTTCAATGAATACTTCCCGGGATCTTCATCAGATAGAGGTTCGCATCCATATACCTATTTATATTATACCCTTTATTTTTGTAAAATATTTACAAAAATAATCAGAACACAAATAAATAAGGTTCAGAACAAATTTCGTTCTGAACCTCTTTCTACATTTTTTACTGATTTTTGTAGCCCTCTCTTTTCACTTGAACATCTTCACCATCAACATCATCAATTACAGCGTTTACTTCGCCTTCCATATACGCATCTGATACTTGCTCATGTGTTGTTGCTAACCCTGAAGATAATGTATCATTTGCTTGGTAATCTTCCACCTCATACATTTTTCCAGCAACTTTAGCTGATTCATTGTTTTGATTTTTTTTCATGTTCACACCCCTTTTTATTCAAACATCTTGAATAACATGAATTCTTTCTCATTATGTCCAAAGATGATAAAACCATGTATGGCTAGCACCCATTTCTTAAATAGGCCATACACTATAGAAGATAAAAAGAGAGGAGTGTCAATGTGTTTTTTCATCCTTATACCTTTTTAAGGTCTCTAACATCTTTTTGGAGTTTTCCTGCCTATTCTTCATTTGCTACGTATCAGGAAGAATCCTATTATAACGGATATCACCCAACAAATTTTTCCGAAGATCATTCAGTTCAAATCGGATCTTCATCTTGTCCAATTGCTTACTACTGAGGTTCATCAAAAAAGAGTAGATATCTACTCTTTCTTTCATGTTTTCTCAAAATTGGTGATCTGGATGTAAATTATTTTGCATATATTCCTGCACCTTCACCATTTGTTCTGTTGTTGCCAGCTCTGTTTTGTACCAGCCTTTTTCATCCATTATTTCATAAAGACGATAATGATTGTTTTTTGCCTTTTCAAGACAATCTGTGTATATATTTCGGAGTTCCTTATGAGATGCCTCTAACATCGTACTGCTGATGCTTTTACACCTTCCCTTTTCTAATTCCAAACAAAGCTGTACCATTTCTCGGTCTGTTAATCCGCGTCCTTCCATATTGTTTGGCATGTTCCCACTCCTTTATTGAATCATTTTTGATTGGTTAAAGTATTGTGATAAAGCAGCTACGTTTAATTGATGTTGTTCAGCCATTTGTTCTAACTCTTCTTTTAAAGCTTGATCATCACAAAGAGAAGCACACCAGTTGATTGTTTTACCTAAAATTTCTTCCGCTCTAATTTCATCTTCTATAAAGGAAAGTTCTTTCATTGTAAGCTGTTTCAAATGCCTCACCTCCAAAAATTCCACCCTTTTCTAAACTAGTATTGATTACTGTAATGGCTTTTATCCAATTGGATACAATTTCTTACATAAGATTTTTGCAGGGAGTAAATAGTAATAATGAAAAAGTGAGGGGGAATAATAGATGAATCATATTCAAGCCTTTCTGATAAAAGCAGTTGCGACCTTCTTAATGTTAATGTTGATTTTAGGTTTATTTTTTCAATACTCGATTGGGGATGTATTTGTCTTAACGTTAATCATTGGCGTTGTTTCTTATCTTCTTGGTGACCTTATTTTATTACCAAGAACAACGAACATAACAGCGACTATTTCTGATTTTGCAATCGCCATGCTTATTACTTGGTTTTACTTAGCAAACATTACCTTATCAACGACAAATGTATTTTTAGCGTCATTGGTATCAGCTATCGGTATTGCTTTATTCGAGATGTTTTTCCATCGATATTTATTGAATCATACTCTTCATGAAAAAGAAGATTTAGGAAGAATAGGTAACTTACGATATCATGCAGAAATATCAGAAGAAATCATACCAGATCGAAAAAAATTTAGAGATGATGAGTAAATAGTAAGAAATAAGAAGGCACATTATCAAAAGCGCCTTCTTATTTTTCAGTATCTTGGCTTGAACTATTCGTTATGCTTTTCCCGTTTATCACCACTTGAAAGTCTCCGGTTCCTCCGCCTCCCGAACCTGAAGTGGACCTTTCAACACTTTTAGGAGATATGGAATTCGAATCACCGAAATTTACAATCCCGCCGCTAACACTTTCTATCGTTACATTTTTTATGAAACATGGCATTATTTTTCTCCTTTACAGTAAGACCTTGTTTCATACTATGTATGGAATGTCCTTTGTTGTGGACACGTCCCTAAAAATTTTAATAATGGCCTGTTATCCTTTATATGAAGCTATCAATATAACTATTATTTAAATTCACACCTAAACAGATAAACGGATTGATACTGTTTCAACTCTTCTTTATGATGATCAATTTCATCATAAAAATCCGGAGAAAATGTTCGCATCTCATTTTTATCATCAACATAGCTAATGCTTGCTAGCACCATTTGCCCCTTAATCGGTATAGTTTCAGATGGATTTGGACCCCAAACAGCTCTTTCTTCATCTATCATTTCTGGGCTCCAACCTGTTGCTGAACCATCCTCACTCTTAATACTAACTGTAAATAGAGATTCATTATTGTTTTCTTCTATTAGTTTTGACGTGGTAAACATGAGCATTCCTTCTTTTCCTATTTCTGAGGTGATTCTGTTTATTTCTCCGACATATGCTCCAGATTCGTACTTTTCAACCCAAACAGATACCTCTTTATACGAATTATCTGTATGAAAATCAAATACAAAGGATTGCTCTGTTGTTGTCGAAAGAAAAAAATCCTCTCTTTCTGTTATTTCACTGGAGGAAACAATATTCTGTTGATTCATTCCGTTACATGCAACAATGAAGAAAAGAAGAAAAATCGATATAATTGCAGGGACATGTTTATTCATTCAGTTCTCCTTTTTCGGGTATGATCCCTCCATTATTTATATATATTGTAAATATTACCATATTAAAGATACTATGTTTATGAAAATTTTAGAACTTTCTCTATTGCTCTTTTTCTGGGGAGAGAAGCAAATTCTTCAATGCCTTTCCATATAGCCCCAATGGAACATTATCCTCAGTAATGAAGTGGAAAATGGACATTCCGTTTTCTAACGAAACAATTGTCCATGCCATTTCTACTGATGAAAGAGTAAGCTCATGATTCTCTTTCGCCATTAATATTTCGATAGATTTGGAAATTTGCCCCACTGATTTCGTGATCATTTCAGACCATTGTTTTCGAGCAGATTCATTTCGCATTGCATATAGAAGAAACTCCATATTAAGCATACTCCACGTTCGGTTTTCCTCTTTCACCATATAAAAGTACTCTTCCATTTGATCAATAATTTCTGAAAGTGAATATTGTTGTTCTATTAATCGATGAACATTCTTAATATGTATATTCATTTGTCGTTCCAAGAGGCCCAAAAATAACTCTTCCTTTGAATCAAAATGACCATACACTGCACCCTTACTAAATCCAGCATGTTCTGCAATTTTCTCAACTGACGCACCGTGAAAGCCCAACTCAGCAAAGATTTCAACAGCTGATTCTAATAGTAACTTCCGTGTTTCCTCTTTTCGCTCCTTTTGCGATAATCGTTGTCTACCCATTCTCCATCCTCCTTTTTCTTGACAATCATACCATCTAGAATTAATATACCATGTAGTATTTATATTCTATTTAGTATCCAAAAGATTCACAATAGCTTTTTAAAATATGGCTCTATTGTAATAGATTGTTGTTTATTATCCTTTAACAACATTCACATTACTTTTATAAAGCAACAAGGCTTGCGAAAACAGCCTAATATACAAATAACTTTCTATTAAATAAAAGGGGAAAAGAAAATAATGGGTGAGGAAGAAAACCAGCAAAAAACTTTGTCAAAAATATTGGCACAAACGATAAAAACAGGAATTATTAAATCTAACCTGATTCCCATGTTTGCCGGATTAACATTGTCATTGTATACCTATCAAATAAGCATTTTTGAGAAATTACCTGATATCATTTTAGCTTTAATCGGCTCTATCTTAGTAATTGGGGCAGCAGGCGCTTTCAATAATCTTTATGACCGGGACATCGATTCTATCATGCAGAGAACAAAAAACAGACCTACTGTAACGGGAGAGATTAGACCTAAAATTGTACTGTGGATCGGTATCCTCATGACTTTTTTCGGAATAATAGCACTTGCATTTACAACACCTTTAGCAGCATTTCTAGGATTCCTAGGTTTATTTTTTTATATCTTCCCCTATACAATTTGGAGTAAAAGGAGAACAGTTTACAATACAGAAATTGGGAGTATCTCAGGTGCAATGCCTCCTCTTATTGGATGGGCGGCTATGTATCCAGACATTTCACATCCTGCTATTGTTGGGTTGTTTATCATCACTGTTATTTGGCAAATGCCGCATTTCTATGCCATAGCAATAAGGAAACACGATGAATATAAGGCTGCAAATGTACCTATGTTGCCAGTTGTAAAGGGAGTTAAGAGAACATATTTACAAACGAATCTTTATTTAATTGTATTAATTGGTATAAGTTTTCTTTTTCATTCTTTAAGCACTGGTCTTATGTTAGTAGCACTTCTTTTAAGTGTTGCATGGCTTATTTTAAGTGTTTTCGGTTATAAAAGGATGGATTCTGAGAAATGGGCAAAATCAATGTTTATTTATTCCTTAGTCCATATGACCATTCTCTTTTCAACTGTTATTATCTATTCTCTTATGGGGATATTTTTCAATTTATAAAGTAGCTTTATGGAATGATTATGATTAATAATAAAAATGAATCAAATATTGATATGGCCATCAATTACATGTAATTGGTGGCCTTATATGTATAACTAGAAATACTCCAATGCTTTGTGCTTTTTATTTTCTGTCCGTTCCATCCCCTTTTTAAAAGCTCTTTTGCAAGTAATAGATTAAAAAAGCCATGGCCAACAACGACAACCGAATGATATTCTTCAGCATATTCTATTAATTGAACAGCTGCTTTTTTTGCTCTTTCCTTTGCACTCTCATACGATTCACATCTATTCGAATAGCCGCAAAGCCATAAACATCTTAATATCGCGGTCCATACTTGCGGATTTAGTTTTATATTGCCTAATTTTGTTGAAGGTATAGGCAATTCTACTTCCCGGAATAAGGTATCTGTCATAACAAGTACATTATTTCGTAATAACTTAGCAGATTCTATTGATCTTTTTAAATCACTTGTAATGAAAACTTTAGCATGAGCCACCTTTTGAAGAGTAGAAGGTGGAAGGTCTTTTTCTTCGACCACCCCACTTAAATTATAGCTATGAACCCATTCTTCAAACTCTTCGCAATTTTTCTTTTGGTTTTCATTCAACACTGACTTTCCATGTCTAATGAGCGAAATTTCCCAACTCAATTTATATCGCCACCCTACGGTTCTAAAAATTCATTCACCAAAAGCAAAAAGGATTTCTGTTTCACACACAAGTTTTCCATCAACAGTTGCTTTTCCTTTTCCGAATGCCCCTTTAATTCGGATTATATCAACTTCTAGAATTAATTGATCTCCTGGTTTTACTTGATGCTTAAAACGACATTGATCAATACCCGCTAGAAAGCCTAATCGACCTTTATATTCATCTTTCGTTAGCATTGCAATCGCACTCACTTGAGCTAAAGCTTCGACAATGAGTACTCCTGGCATAACAGGATAATCAGGAAAATGACCATTAAAAAAACTTTCGTTTATCGTGACATTTTTTATCCCGATTGCTTTTATGCCTGCTTGTATTTCGACAATTTTATCAATTAATAAAAATGGATAGCGATGTTGGATCATTTCTTTTACTTCATTGATATCAATCATGTAACCCCTCCACTTATAGGTATCTTTTTCCATTTTAACACTTGTTATTAGTACTTGGTACTAATTTTTAACAAAAAAAAGATCAGTGTTTTTATTATTCACTGAACTTTCTATAGGATGAGGGACATTCCTGGTGCATCCTGCTCTCTTTCCTCAAAACCTAACTTTTTATAAAATTGTTGTTTTCCTTTTGCAGAGAAGAGCTGAATTGATAGGATTCCAGATTCTTTACATTTTTTAAGAAGCTGCTCGATCACTTGTTTCCCTAATCCTTGATTTTGGTATGTTGGATCTACCATGACATCACAAATTAATGCTTGATACACACCATCCGATATCATTCTTCCAAATCCAATCAATTTTTCCTGATCATAAATTGATATATGAAACCAGCTGTTCTCAGCAGCTTGATATAATTGTTCTCTTGTATATGTTCCTTTTTTACTTTTTATTAATCCACTCGCTTCATGCAACTGAACAAATTGTTCAAAAGAAGGAAGTTCATTTGAATACGTATAATTCATTCTATTCACCTTCTAAATCATCATGTATTTCTATGTATCTATATATATATATTTATACAGTAAGTTGAATAAAAATTCAATCGGAATTTTCACTATTTTTGTTAAATAACAAAAAAGACGAGTTTCCCCGTCTCAATTGCCTTCAACTAAATTATTTATCGTCATCCCGATCTTCTTCACTTTCTACTAGCGGTCTTCTTCCCCACAACATTCCCCATGGATCTCTTCTTCTTTCATGACGGTCATCATCATGATCATGGTCATGTTTTTTTTCAGTAATGATTTTTACTTCTTTAGCATGAATAACCAAATTGTCTACTCTAATTACTTGTTCTTTTTTCGACTTAGACATTTTTCCTCTCCCCATTCTTTTTAAAATCGTTACATTCTATTCAAGAATGGGTAATAGGGTATAGGCTAATGTCGGTGTTTCTAGGTATTCATTTAATCTTTTGTCTTTATGAAAGTGTTCCTATCGTATTTACTTCTTTCTTTTCTTTAATGGAGTCGATCACACCTTGGCTAATTTCATCATGGCTTAGCCACCTAAGACTATGTCCTTCCTTTTTAAATCCTAATTGAACTTGATGGTATGTACATAACTCTGATAGATATAAATTCTTTTTTATTTCTGATAAATTGGCTTTGCTACCTAAGACGTGGTAAACATGAAAAGGTTGTCCTTCCTCTTCTACCATATTGAGCAGTGTTTGTAGTGCCCTAGGTGCAGTAGAGTGAATCCACGAAACAATTAACTCAATGTGACAGTTTCCTAAAAGGCTATGAATACTTTCTACGAATTGTTCGTCATTTGTATAATCGACATAGACAGGAATGATTTTGCTTGGATGATCTGCTTGACTTTGAAGATGGTTCATCTTTTTGGCACTTCTTCCTATGACATACACACGGTCGTAATGTTGTGCGAGCCAAAGTGAAACCTTTGATAACATGCCAGAACCTCCAATAACAAGAGCACACTTCATCTATATCCTCACCACTTTATTCCGCTATTTATAAATATTCCTTAGCGACAGCCTTAACTCGTTGAATACCTTCCCAAAGGTTACCAGGTCCATCATATACTAATGTAATCGGACCATTATAACGATGCTCCGCCACTATATCTAATGATTGACGAAACTCATCTTCATCGATTATTCCATGTTGATCATAATTTGCTTTTGCGTGCACGGACTCAGCATATGGCATTAGATTCTTTATCGAATCGTATTTCACATCTTTGTTAAAATTACCAAAATCCACTGTAAGTCCTAACTCATTGTCAGATAGTAATTCAATACAGTTTTCCTTTGTAGAAGAAAGCGGTTTAAAATTTTCAGTTACAACACGGACTTGTTTTGGTAAAGCGTACGCCACTATTTCTTTCAAGCTCTCCTTTGAACGTTTTAATGCTTGTATATCTGTGGGAGGTGCTTCCCCAGCAATGACTCGAATGCTTTTAGCACCAACGACTGAAGCAATATCAACCCAATTTTTTATATATTCTATATCAGCTTTACGTCTATTTTCATCAGAAGAGCTAATATCACCATAATCGACTAGTAAACAATGAAAATTCATTCCTGACGTTTCAAATGAATGTTTCAACTGAAACAAGTAATCTTTCTCGAGACTTGGAAAATGAAAATGACAGACTTCTAATGATTGAAATTGTTGTTTGACCAAAATAGCTGGCAATTCAAGTAATGTCGTATTTTCCGGTTGTTGTTCGATCTTCGTTTTATGTATTTTTTCATTTTTATCCCAATACGTCCATCTTAACGGTCCTAGTTCTCGATGAAGACTCCAAGTTGTGAGTGATAAATGCGGCATAGTCAAACTCCTCCTTATGGTTTCTTACTTAATACATTCACCGTGAGCCTACTGTCTTCCTGCTTTTTAGACTAACCGTTTAGAGGAGCTTTTAAAATTATTGGCAAAAACGCATGTAACATCAATCACTATATGGATTTCGATAAAAATATTTTTCATTCATAGTGAACAGCAGCCAAGGCAAGAGAGTTATGGAAATCATAAAGAGTTTTGTGTTCCACATGTTATCCAGAACCCTCTTCTCATTTTTTCATATATTTCATTTTCCAAGATTGAGGAATTTTGGGTATGTTATGTAAATCTCATGATAAATAGCCAAATATGATCAAAAATTCATTTCTGCCCCTCCTCTGTCATAAATATAAAACCAATAACTGTTTTAAGTACTGAAAAAGAATGACTTTTTAAATGTTGTAAGAAAAGAGTCTATATAATAGAGGTGGGAAAAGATGACAACCAATTTGATACCTATTTGGGATGAGCATTTATTTTGGTTAGAGGTTCTACAAGATCATGCTTATTTTGTGAGGGATCATCTCTCTGTGAGTGAGGCTGAATATGTCAATACATCACAGCAGTATATTCATTTGTTTGGTGAACTCATCTCCATGTTACACTCGATTCCAAGAACAGTTCAACATACTGATGAAAAGATGATTTACTTTGCTAAAAGAGCATTGCAAGTCGCAAAAGGCTATTATGAATTTGAAGGGAAACTGCAATCACTTCGGATTGATAATAAGGTGAATTTAAATTTGTCTCCTACATATTTAAATGGAACACTTGCAGAGAATCAAGAGTACCTGCGTATTTTAACTTTCTTAGTCCAAGGGAAAAAACCTGTTCCTCTAACCTTAGTTGACCTAATGGACTTATGGCTGGAGGATCAATTAGGCCACGTGCTTCTTTTTCAAAACTTACTTGACCCAATCGAATTGATGGCAACTAGACAAGCAGAGGTCTATATTAGCAGTTATCAAGCTTTTATAATTCAAAATCGCCATTTAAAAGGTTATTTGAGATTTAAAGAACCTAATTTTCCTCGGCAGAAAGAATTTGCAAACGATGTGGGTAAAACGACCATTGAAATGAGCAGGTTTATTTATCGTATGGTGATTAAATATAAAGAAAATACGATCCTAAATAAATCAACTCTTCGCTTCCTTGAACATCATTTTCCGGAAACATGTTATTTTATTAAAAAGTTAAGTTATTACGCACCGGCATTACGTGAAGAAGCCAGTAAATGTTCCTTGAAAAGGCCATCTTATTCCAACTATCAAAACGGCAATATGAATTGATGAAAAAAGAATAATAAAAAACGTCGAGTATCAAATTTTACTCAACGTTTTTATATCATTAAATCCTTAATGTATTATGAAAATCTCTGTTGAAACGCACTAATCTCATCGTATTCATTTTCCAACAGTCTTGAAAGTCTAATAAATATTGGCATTAGCTCGCGATAGGCAGCTGTTGCTTCTTTATTTGGTTGATGTGAATGAATAGATCCTACCATTTTTTCTACTTCACTTAATGAATTGAGTTCACCAAAGCCGTACATTCCTAAAACAATAGCACCTAAACATGAGCTTTCAAAGCTTTCAGGAATCGTAACCTCTTGATCAAATACATCGGCAAGCATTTGTCTCCAAAGTACAGACCTAGCAAACCCTCCAGTTGCTTGAACGCGCGTAGGAGTCCCAATTAATTCTTCAAGAGCTAAAAGCACACTATAAAGATTTAACATTACACCCTCAAGGACAGCGCGAATCATATGTTCTTTTTTATGGTGCATTCCCAATCCAAAGAAAGAGCCTCGAGCATTTGCATTCCATAAAGGCGCTCTTTCTCCTGCCAAATACGGATGGAATAGTAGTCCATTTGATCCTGGTGGTACTGTCTCGGCTATTTTTGTTAACACTTCATATGGATCAATTCCTAAACGTTTGGCTGTTTCAACCTCAGCATTTGCTAATTCATCACGAACCCATCGGAAAATCATTCCGCCATTATTTACTGGCCCACCAATGACCCAATGCTTATCGGTTAGGGCATAACAAAAAATACGGCCCTTCGGATCTGTCACAGGTCGATCTGTGACCGCACGGATCGCACCACTTGTCCCAATTGTTACCGCAACAACACCTGGTTCAATGGCATTTACACCAAGGTTTGAAAGAACTCCATCACTTGCGCCAACTACGAAAGGAGTATTTTCTGGAAGTCCTGTCAATTTTGCGAATTCAGGAGATAATCCTTTTATCGTATCTGTTGTACTAACAGGTTTTGATAGCTGACCTTTTGTTACGCCTGCAACCTTTAGTGCTTCTTCATCCCAATCTAAATTTTCTAAATTAAACATACCTGTTGCTGATGCAATGGAATAATCAATAACATACTCACCAAATAAACGATAAAACACATATTCTTTTATCGAGATAAATTTATATTGCGGTTGCATTAATTCACTATGCTCATTTTTCAACCATAATAATTTAACTAAAGGAGACATCGGATGAATCGGTGTACCTGTACGCAAATAAATTTCATGACCATTGTAATCATTTTTTAGTTTTTCCGCATATTCCGCACTTCTGTTATCAGCCCATGTAATCGAACGAGTGAGTGGAGTTCCTTCGCTATCCATCACGATTAAGCTATGCATTGCTGAACTAAACGATACAAATTGAACTTCATCACCAGAAACATTCGCTTCTAGCAAACTATTTTTCATCACCGTTAACACAGCTTGAAAAATTTCCTCTGGGTCCTGCTCAGCTGTTGCTGGTGTTGGTGTATGTAGAGGATACTCTACACCATAGCGACTGATTGCTTTCCCTTCTTTATTAAAAATAACAGCTTTTGTACTTGTTGTTCCTATATCGACACCCATCATATAATTACTCATGAAAATTCCTCCTAAAATGAGAGAAAAGGGAAAACCCTAATAGGTTGTCCCTCATCCGAAATTATGCAATAAAAATCCCTAAAATTAATGCAACTCCGACACCAACTAAACCGATGATCGTTTCCATCACAGTCCATGATTTCAATGTGTCTTTTACACTTAATCCAAAGTAACGGCCAACTAACCAGAAGCCTGAATCGTTTACATGTGATAGAACAGTTGCACCTGAAGCGATTGCAATAACGAGTAAACCTAAAACTGGTCCTTCCAGAGCTAAAAGCTCAATAAGTGGAGCCATTAATCCTGCAGCTGTTACCATTGATACTGTTGCAGAACCTTGTGCAACACGTACAGCTGCTGCAATTAAAAACGCTAACAAAATTGGTGGCAACGGAGAGCCTGCCATCATTTCACCAAGTACTTCGCCTACACCTGAGTCAATTAAAATCTGCTTAAATACACCACCAGCACCTGTAACTAAAATAATGATCCCTGCCGGCTCTAAAGCTTTCGTAGCAATATCTTGTACTTCTTGACGAGAATATCCACGTTTTGTACCTAAGAAAATAAATGTTAAAATTGTTGCAATCGTAAGTGCCACAAATGGGTGACCTAAGAATGTTAAAATTTGACGAACTATATTTCCATCTTCTAATAATACACCTGAAACCGTGTTCAGTAAAATTAATACTAAAGGAATCATGATTAATGATGCAATTAATTTAAAGCTTGGTAGTTCTTTATCATACTCAATTTCTTCAAGATTCATATAATCTGGTACAACAACATGTAATTTTTTCGAAATATATTTTGCAAAAAGCGGTCCTGCTAAAATCATTGCTGGTACACCGGCAATTGCCCCGAATAAAATAACCCAACCAAGATCTGCTCCAATTAAATCCGCAACCGCAATTGGACCAGGTGTTGGCGGTATAAAGCTGTGAGTGACTGCTAATCCCGCTAATAAAGGAATTCCATAATATAAAAGAGATTTTCCTGTTTTCTTTGCTAATCCATAAACAATTGGTACTAAAATAATAAATCCAACATCAAAGAATACCGGGATGGCAACAAGGAAACCTGTTACACCTAATGCCCATTGTGATTTATCTTCACCAAATTTTTTCACAAGAGTTTGGGCAAGACGCTCTGCTCCACCTGAAACCTCAAGCATTTGTCCAAACATAGCCCCTAAACCGACGACAACAGCTACGAACCCGAGGGTTCCGCCCATTCCATTTTGCATCGAAGTAACAACGTCATTTAAAGGCATACCTGCTAAAATACCTACAATTAAACTTACTAATAATAGCGCAACAAACGCGTGTAATTTTGTACGAATGACTAAAAATAAAAGAAGAAAAATGCCTGCTAAAGCGACTAATATTAACATTTGATCTGACATATCTGTCACTACCTTTCTATGATGTAACAAGTTCGATTTCTTATAGCTTTTCTTTTTCCAACCAATTTTATTTTCTTTCTACAGCATGGCCGCCAAATTCATTACGCAATGCCGCCACTACTTTTCCTGTAAAGGTATCCTCCTCTAATGAGCGATATCGCATCATTAAAGCCATTGTGATGACTGGAGCAGCAGTTTGAAGATCTAAAGCTGTTTCAACTGTCCATTTGCCTTCACCAGATGAATACATAATCCCTTTGATACCATCTAGCTTTTCATCCTTAGAGAATGCGTTTTCAGTTAACTCCATTAACCACGAACGGATCACAGACCCATTATTCCACACTCGTGCAACTTTTTCATAATCGTACTCAAAAGGGCTTTTTTCAAGTAAATCAAAACCTTCAGCAATCGCTTGCATCATTCCGTACTCAATTCCGTTATGAACCATTTTTAGAAAATGGCCGCTCCCAGCTTTTCCAGAATATAGGTAACCGTTTTCAACCGTGATATCTTGGAAGATAGGTTCGATTTCTTTGAATACCTCTTCATTTCCACCGATCATTGTACAAGCTCCATTTCGAGCACCATCTACTCCGCCGCTTGTTCCACAGTCAAAAAAGTAAATTCCTTTTGATTCACATATTTCATTTCGTTTTAATGAATCTTTATAATGAGCGTTTCCACCGTCTATTATCCGATCTCCCTCTTCTAAATGTGGGAGCATTTGTTCAAAAACAGATTGTGTTGCCTCTCCTGCGGGAACCATTAGCCAAACTGTTCTTGGTTTTGATAGTTTACTAACAAGCTGTTCAATTGAATCAGCCGTTTTCACTCCCATAGAAGAAATTTTTTTCATAGATTCTTGATTTAGATCAAAGGCAACGACATCATACTCTTTATCTACTAAATTAAGAGATAATTGATATCCCATTTTTCCTAAGCCTATCATTCCTATTTGCATGTCTTATCATCCTATCTGTTTGCGGAATAAATTTTCTTGATAGTTCTATTATAAGAAAAAAATTTCTTTTTGCAAGCGTATCCAGAAAAATATTTTTTCTTTCTTTGAAATTTAGTATAATAAAAGAAAGCCCTATCAGGAGTGAAGCATAATGAAAAAGTCTCAAGATCCTTGTCTAGTCACGATTCGAAAGCTTTATCCAAAGTTTAGTGTGACGGAAAGAAAAATTGCCGATTATATTTTAAAAAATCCTAATAAGATTATTCATTCTTCCATTAATCAATTAGCTGAGGATTTAGAAGTCGCAGATTCAACTGTTTTTCGTTTTTGCAAACGAGTAGGCTATAAGGGTTATCAGGCCATGAAAATAGCACTAGCTTCAGAAGTCGTCTCCCCTCTTCAGGATATTCATGAAAAAGTGAGTGAGGGTGATAGTGTAGATACGATTGCAACAAAAGTTGTTCGTTCAAATATGAAAACGCTTGAAGATACACTCTCGGTCTTAAATGAAGAGCAGATACAATTAGCGGTGGATAGCCTAATCGGTGCTAACACAATAGAGTTCTTCGGAAGTGGCGGTTCGAGTATTATTGCACTTGATGCCTATCATAAGTTAATACGGACAGGCTTAAAAGTGCATGCTGTCATTGATACTCATTTCCAGCTCATGGCTGCATCACAAATGACGGAAAAGGATTGTGCCGTCTTTATCTCCCACTCAGGATCATCAAAAGATATCCTTCACATTTTAAATATTGTGAAATCAACCGGCGCAAAGATGATTGCGATCACAAACTATGCCAAATCACCATTAAGCGCCGCGGTCGATATTCCTTTATTTACAGTATCAGATGAAACAGAATATCGTTCAGAGGCATTGTCATCACGAATAGCACAATTAACGTTAATTGACGTTCTGTATGTAAACATCTTGTTGAAGCGAGGCAAGGAAGGGAAAGAAGCGTTAGACAAAATGAGGGAAGCAATCTTAGTTAAAAGAATTTAAACAAAAAACAGAGATGATTAAAGGGTCATCTCTGTTTTTTTCGTTTATTGTAATAAAGAAGTAAGTTCATTCACTAACTCACTAAATTTTTCAAGTGAATTTTCAATAGGCTCTGATGATGTTAAGTCTACACCCGTTTTCTTTAGTAATTCTAATGGATAATCAGAGCTTCCGCTTTTCAGGAAATCCAGATATGATGTGAGTGTATTTTGATCACCTTCAAGAATTTTGGTTGCGATATGGATCGCAGAAGCAAAACCAGTCGCATACTTATACACATAAAATGGACGGTAAAAATGAGGAATTCTTGACCATCCGTATTTTACCTCTTCATCAAATACGACTTCATCACCATAATACTCTCTAAACAGTGTTTCATACGTTTCATTAAATACATCAACATTTAATGGGCGACCTTGTTCAGCTAATTCATGTGTTTTCATTTCAAACTCTGCAAACATTACTTGTGTAAAGAATGTTCCTTTGAACTGATCAATAAAATGATTGACTAAATGCTTTCGTATATCAACGTTTGTTTCAGTATTTAATAAATAGTTGATCAGCAGAACTTCATTGACTGTTGATGCTACCTCAGCCACAAAAATACTATATCTGGCCGTGATTTGCGGCTGATGAAGAGAGCTTAATTTACTATGTACTCCATGGCCGCATTCATGAGCTAATGTAAACAAGCTATCAAGATCATCTTGATGATTCAAAAGAATAAACGGATGAACACCATATACGCCTAAATTATATGCACCTGATCGCTTTCCAGGTGTTTCTCTTACATCAAGGTAACGTGATTGTTTAAATTCCTTGAGTGTATCAATATAATCCTCACCTAAAGGAGAAAGTGCTTTGCACATGATATCATACGCTTCCTCATATGAAATCACCTGCTTCACACCGCTTACAAGCGGAACACTCATATCATATTGTCTTAATTCATCAACCTTCAATGTTTGTTTACGAAGGGTTGAATATTGATGCAAGGATGATAAATGTTCTTTTGTAGACTTTATAAGGTTTACATATACCTCTTTTGGGACATTATCACCGAATAATGCTTTTTCTAATGCAGATGGGTATTGACGCAGTTTTGCCAGTGTTACATTATTTTTGATCGCTGCTGAAAGTGTGGAGGCAATTGAATTTTTCAACTGAACATATGGCTGATAATATGCTTTGTATGCTTCTTTACGCTTGTTTCGATCCTCATCTTCTATTAGCTTTGCATACATTCCTCTTGTTAACTCGACTTTTTCACCATTGTCGGTTGTGACTTCTCCAAATTTTATATCCGCATTGTTCAGCATACCGAATGTATTACTTGGAGCTGAAAGTGCCTCCCCTAGTTTTGAGACAATTTCTTCTTGCTCTTTACTTAATACATGCTTTTTATAGCGAAAAGATTCCCATAAATCTTGTTCAAAATAATCGAGCTTTTGCTCTGATGCAATATAAGCTTTCAATGTTTCTTCTTGTAGGCTTAAAAGAAACGGCATAAAAAACGAAGTTGAGGAGCCTACCTTTACACTCAATTGTTTTGCTTGGTCTAATAATGATTGAGAACTTGTTTGCCTTGTATCTTCATCCACTTTAAGCATGGCATAAGCATAAAGTTTATTAAAGGCATAAGATAATTCTTCCTGTTTCTTTAAAAAAGAATAAAGGGATGGACCATCATTGATCTTTCCATCAAAGTTTTTTAATTCCTCCGCTTTTTTAGAAATGGATTGATAATCTTTGTCCCATTCGTCTATGTTTGAATACAGATCAGACAGATCCCATTTTTCATGATCTGGTACTTCTTCTCTTGATTTATATGTAGTAGTCATTTACTTCTCCCCTTTCTAAAAATACAAACTACAGGCAGTTTTCATAAGATTGTTGCTATGTAATAAGTATAGGGAAAGGTTGATTTCCGCTCCAATCAACCTAAACAATCTATTTGCAAAAAACCTATAAAAAACAACACCTATAGAAAAGTGCCCTTACTTACAATACAATATATTCTATAAAAATTACATATAGCCTTCTTTGCAAGTAGATTTGTTTAATTCAATGTTTAAAATTTTTTATAAACAAAGGAGGAAATCGCTTTCAAAAATAGATAGACAACAATCTTTTTCCTCATTAAAATAAAATAGATAACTTTGGAAAGCAGGGATACGCGTATGATGAAAGATTGGAAAAAGATTTTGCTGTTAGCTATTCCTTCGATCGCGTCGTTTGCTTCCATGACGCTGACAGGAACAATCAACCTCATCATGGTTGGGCAATTAGGTGCACTCGCAATTGCCATTGTCGGAGTTTCCAACATTATTATGTATAATGCTTGGGCGATTTTTTCCGGAATTGGTCATACAGTCAATTATTTAGTTGCACAAAATTACGGTTCCAATCAAATGAAAAAAGGAGTAGAACGAACTTATATCGCTTTTTATTTATGTATGATTGCAAGTATTCTAATCCTTCTTGTAGGGCTTTTGTTTCCCGGGGACATTTTTCGAGTGATGGGAAGTTCTACTGATATGATTATTGAAGGTGAAAGCTATTTACAAATTCGCTTTTTTGCAATGATTTTTTCCGTTTTTGTCTTTGTATTCCATGGCTTTTTACGTGGGATTGGTGATACAAGAACACCTATGATCAGTGCGATTATTGGAAATTTGATCATGATTTTCCTTACATATGGGTTAACCTACGGTAATCTTGGAATGCCTGATTTAGGATTAAAAGGTGCAGGGATTGCCTTTTTAACGGGAGAGATTGTGACGTTTCTCATTTGTGCATATGTTTATTTTATTAAACTTCACACTACATTCGAAACCAGAACTATTGTCCCATTTAACCGCTTAGAATCTGCCCTTATCTTTAAAGAAAGCTCAAAACTAGGATTCCAGGAGTTTTCAATGAGTATGGCTATGTTTGTGTTTACCGCATTTGTTACAAGATTAGGAACCCATGCCTTAGCTGCGAATGAAGTAGCACTTAGTGTCATGAGCCTTGGCTTTATGCCTGCATTTGCCTTTGGTTCAACCGCAACCATTTTAGTCGGCCAGGAAATTGGAAAAGGCAGGCCTTTAGAAGGAAGAAAGGCAGGGACAAATACAGCCATTTTAGGAAGTATTTTTCTATTATTACTAGGGGTTCTCCAATTTTTCCTTGCCGAACCAATTGCAAAGATTTATACAAGTGATCCATTGGTATATGAGCTGGCTGGAAAGCTTATTATGATATCCGCTTTTCTTCAATTATTTGATGGATTACTAAACTTCTATGCCGGCGGATTAAGAGGGATTGGTGATACTTCTTTCTTATTGAAAACATCACTTGTATTAGGATGGGTATTCTTTATTCCATTAAGCTATGTTCTCACCTTTACCCTTCAGTTATCCAGTGTCGGCGCATGGATTTCATTGTACTCTTATCTTGCTCTTTTCGGGATTACGGTGATGGTACGTTTTTATCGTATGAACTGGTCAACAATAAAAATGAAAGTTGTTACGAATGAAATAAAACAAAGTATTAGCTCTTAGTAACAAAAGCGCAAGCGCCTTGAATAGCCTCGGGCAAATAAGACGCAAATGAATAGAAGACGTTCTTTGTCTACAATTCATTTGTGACTAGACCCTAGAGGGGCTAGGCTGCTGGCAGTCAAAAACGCGACGTCCTGTCGTATAGACTGCATTTTCACATCCTGAGCTTCGAAGCTGGATGCGGCGCGCTTATCCACAGTACAAAAATTTTATCATTGCCTGGACGATAAAAAAGGTGAATGTGAAATGTGATCAGCCATCATTTCCATTCACCCTTTTTTATAAACGACATTCTAGTTAACTAGATTTTAACCATTTAAAAAATCCAACTTTCCCCTGTCCCTCACACGTGGCACATGCAATCAACCCTTGACCGTCACAGGTAATGCACGGTTGGTTACCCACAAGTCTAAACCCCTCACCAGAACAGTCTTTGCAATTGAAATGTTTACTACCATTACAGCTTTTACACTTCATATGATTGCCCTCCTGTTTCAATATTGGAGCTTTAAAAAGATTCATTTTTGATCACTTACAAGAAAAAAGCATCAATGATTAGTTTGTAAGATTTGCTCTCAATAAAATATATTTCACTATCTGAGGGCTTATGCTTGTTTAAAAAATACAAAATCATAACCTTTCGATGACACTTATTACATTTTATCTACAAATCGTGTCACGTTTTATTCACCTGTATAGTTTGGCGCTCGCTTTTCTTTAAATGCTTGTAATCCTTCTTTCCGATCCTTTGTTGGAATCGTTAATTCGTATGCTTTTCTCTCTATAGCAAGTCCAGTTTGTAAATCAACTTCAAGTCCTTTATCAATAGCGAATTTTGCCTGAGAAACGGCTATTGGAGCATTTTCGACAATTTGTTTGGCTAAATAAACGGCTTCTGCTTCAAGAGAGTCCGCACTAACGACAAACTCTACTAAACCGATTTTCAGTGCTTCTTGTGCTGTTATTTTTCTTGCCGTAAAAATTAATTCCTTTGCTCTCCCCATTCCAATTAATCTAGGCAAACGTTGTGTTCCTCCCGCACCTGGAATGATGCCAAGTGAAGTTTCCGTTAATCCAAGAATAGCTTGTTCTGAAGCAATTCTTACATCACATGCTAAGGCAAGCTCTGTTCCACCCCCAAGTGCTGCGCCATTTATGGCAGCAATGACTGGCTGAGGCAATAACGCAATATGTTCTATCATTTGCCGAATACAATCTAAAGTCTGTCTCACCTCTTTTTCAGTCATTGAAGCTCGCTCTTTTAAATCTGCTCCAGCACAAAAAGCTTTCGTTCCTTGTCCTGTTATGATGACACATCTTACCGCTGAATCCGATTTTATTTCATGTAAGATGCTGTCAAGTTCACTTACCATTTGCCTAGAAAGGGAGTTAGCTGCATTGGGTCGTGTTAAGGTGATTTTTGCGATATTTTCTGCTATTTTACTGAGTGAAGCAGCTTTTGCCATATGCTCACCCCCTTAATTTTTTATATATTTTTCTATAAAATCTGTTGCTGTATCCCCTTTATGGAAGGCAGGGTGTGTAATCACTTTCCTCAATAAAGGGATATTTGTTTTGATTCCTTCTACCTTGTAATTGGACAGTGCTCGATCAAGGTTTATAAGTGCTTGTTCCCTGTTCTCCGCTTTTACAATAAGCTTTGCAATCATCGGATCATAAAATGGAGTTACATTTGAATTGCCATGAACACCTAGCTCATGTCTGACCCCTTCTCCTTTCGGTAGACTAAGATTTGTTATCATTCCAGGAGAAGGGTAGAATGTGACTGGGTCTTCTGCATAAACCCGTACTTCTATTGCATGACCATTACACTTTATCTCATTTTGGCCAAAGGATAATACTTCTCCCGATGCAATACGAAGCTGTTGTTCGACTAAATCAATTCCTGTCGTTTCTTCTGTCACAGGATGCTCCACCTGTAATCGTGTGTTCATTTCTAAAAAATAGAAATTTGCGTTTTCATCAACTAAATACTCAATCGTCCCAGCATTTTTATAACCGATGGCTTTAGCTGCTTGAATGGAGGCCTCCCCCATTTTTCTTCTCAGTTCATTATCAAGACATACTGATGGTGCTTCTTCTACTATTTTTTGATGCCTACGTTGAACCGAACATTCTCTTTCTCCTAAGTACACGGTATGACCAAAAGAATCAGCTAAAATTTGCATTTCAATATGTCGCGGGCTTTCAATATATTTTTCAAGATACATCTCTGCATTCCCAAAAAACGCCTTTGCTCTCTTTTGGTTCCCCTCAAAAGCATTGATCATTTCCTTATCATTTCTTACAATTTGCATGCCAATTCCTCCGCCACCTGCAGAGGCTTTTAACATTATTGGATAACCAATTTTTCTCGCAATTTTTACTGCTTCATCCGCAGTTGGAATTGGTGTTTGAATACCAGGTACAATCGGCAAACCTGCTTTTTCCATGGTAATCCGAGCTTGAATTTTGCTCCCCATAGATGTAATGACATCGGGAGAAGGTCCTATAAACACAAGTCCCTCCTCCTCACACCTTCTAGCAAACTCAGGATTTTCAGAAAGAAAGCCATAGCCAGGGTGAATTGCTTCCGCTTCAGAACTTTTCGCCATTTCTATGATCTTATCAATCTTCAAATAACTGTCTGTGACACGTGGCCCCCCGATAAGATAAGCTTCGTCCGCCAGCCTTGTATGTGGTGCATCTTGATCTGCCTCTGAATAAATTGCAACGGTCTTAATGTCTAGCCTCTTACATGTCCTTATCACTCGCACGGCAATTTCCCCGCGATTGGCGATTAGGATTTTCTTAAACATCTGTTCCACCTCACTTTCTCTTTGCTATGTGCTAACACCCAATTTGCCGGGCAATAACCATTCGTTGAACCTCTGATGTTCCTTCTCCAATTTCCAATAATTTCGCATCACGAAAAAACCGCTCTACCTGATATTCTTTCATATAGCCGTATCCTCCATGAATTTGAATTGCCTGGTCACATACCTTCATACACATTTCAGAGGCAAATAATTTTGCCATAGCCGCTTCCTTTTTAAAAACCTTACCTTGGTCTTTAAGCCATGCAGCTTTATACACCATGTTTCTTGCTACCTCGATATGCATCGCCATATCAGCAAGCTTAAATTGAATGGCTTGAAATTTTGACAAGCTTTTTCCAAACTGCTTTCTTTCTTTTGCATATTGTAACGACTTTTCATAAGCACCTTGTGCAATTCCAACCGCCATGGCAGCAATTCCTATTCTCCCGCCATCAAGGGTCGCTAAAAATTGCTTATATCCTTTTCCTTCTTCACCAAGTAAATTCTCCTTGGGAATCGTCACATCTTCTAAAATAAGCTCGGTTGTGTTCGATGCATTCAAGCCCATCTTTTCGTAATTAGCATGAACTGTAAACCCGCTTGCATTTGTTGGTACTAAAAAGGCACTTATCCCGTTTGTACCTTTGGATCGATCTGTCACAGCTGTGATGGCTAAATGTTCTGCGAAGCTAGCATTTGTAATAAAACATTTGGAGCCAGAAATCACCCAGTGATCGTTTTTTAATGTGGCAGTTGTTTGTGTCCCACCTGCATCAGAACCGGCATTTGGCTCTGTTAAACCGAATGCCCCAAGGTATTCTCCTTTACATAGTGGAGTTAAATAGGTTTCTTTTTGTTTTTCTGTTCCAAATAAGTAGATAGGTGCTGCACCTAATGAAATATGAGCAGAATAAGTGATTCCTGTTGATGCACAAACTCTGCTTAATTCTTCTACAACAATCGCAAAACAGGTTGTATCTGCCTCTGCCCCACCATATTTCTCTGGAAAAGGTAAACCCATCATACCCAGGTCAACTAACTTTCCAAAAATCCCCTTTGGAAATAACCCGGTTTTATCTCTTTCATCTGCCCCTGGTGCAACCTCGGCGTCAGCAAAATCACGTATTAGCTTCCGAATCATCTCTTGTTCCTTCGTTAATTGAAAATCCATCCTCTCAAACCCTTTCATTCTAGATGTCTATTATCTTTTTTTATACAGGGTGAACAGGGTGCTTTTTGTCTGAAAAGATTATATACTTTGACATATATGCTTCAAAACGGACAAGCAATTCATTTCTTAATGAATTCGATGGAATGACCCCGTCTATAATCATTTCAGATGCTAATCGATAAATATCAATGTCTTCTCGATATTCCTCGCGCTTTTGTTGAATAAATAGAGCACGCTCTTCAACAGGAAGCTCAGCAATCTTATTCGCATAAACAGCATTTACAGCTGCTTCTGGCCCCATAACGGCAATTGATGCAGTTGGCAGAGCTAAACAACAATCCGGATCAAACGCTGGACCTGCCATTGCATATAATCCTGCGCCATATGCCTTTCTGACAATAATCGATATCTTAGGTACAGTGGCCTCTGCCATGCTTGAAATCATCTTAGCGCCATGGCGAATAATACCCGCTCGCTCGACTTTTGTTCCGATCATAAATCCCGGTATATCTGCTAAAAATAGCAATGGAATATGAAAGGCATCACATAGGGAAATAAATTTTGCAGCCTTATCGGCTGAGTCGTGAAAAAGCACACCGCCCTTAACACGAGGCTGATTGGCAATGATGCCAATCGATTGGCCATTGATGCGGCAAAGTCCTGTAATAAGCTCTTGGGCAAATAATGGCTTGATTTCAAAAAATGATTCCTCATCAACGATTCTCTCTATGAGGTCGTACATATTAAAAGGTGCATTTTGATTTGTTGGAATGATCTCTTCGATTGTTTGTTCAAATGACTTAGGAGGCACTCCGTCAACGATTGGTGGTTTTTCTTGATAACTTGCAGGAAAGTATGAGAGGTATTGACGTGCAAGTGTAATGGCTTCATCCTCTGTTTTTGCCAAAATATCACCACATCCTGATATTGAACAATGCATTTTTGCGCCACCCATTTCTTCTAAGGAGACTTTTTCACCAATGACCATTTCAGCCATTCGCGGTGAGCCGAGATACATGGAGGCATTTCCCTCCACCATAATGACAACATCACAAAAAGCAGGAATATATGCACCCCCAGCAGCAGAAGGGCCAAACAATAAGCAAATTTGCGGGATTTTCCCGGAAAGTTTTACCTGATTATAAAAAATCCGCCCTGCACCGCGTCTGCCTGGGAACATGTCAACCTGATCTGTAATTCGAGCTCCGGCGGAATCGACGAGATATATCATCGGAACAAAAAGCTTTTCAGCCGTTTCTTGTATTCGAATGATTTTTTCAACCGTTTTTGCTCCCCATGATCCAGCTTTAATCGTGGAATCATTTGCCATCACACAAACTGTTTGCCCGTTTATTTTTCCGATTCCAGTTACAACACCGTCCGCTGGGAAGGCATCATGTTGACAGTTCGCAAAAAGGCTGTCTTCTACTGTTAATCCTTCATCTAATAATAATTCAAGCCTGTCTCGTACAAATAGCTTTCCGTTTTCTTTATTTTTTCCGTGATATTTGCTTTGTCCTCCTTTTTTAATTTTCTGAATGCGCTCTTCCAATGTTTTATCATGCGACAATTTTATTCCCTCCTTTATAGCTTTCACTTATTCTGAAGAACTAGCAAACTATGACTAGATAAAGGCCGGCCGATTTTTTCTTGGATAAAGACGGATGCTTTGTGGAGCTTTTGTGTATCAACTCCTGTTTGGATGTTCATATTTTGGAGCATATAAAGGAGGTCATCTGTTGCGACATTTCCAGATGCCCCGGGTGCATAAGGACAGCCGCCAAGTCCACCTAATGAACTATCAAAAACGGTAATACCCGCATCTAAGGAAGCGGTTACATTAGCGAGCGCTGTTCCTCTTGTATTATGAAAATGCATGGCTATTTGCTTTGCAGGGAACCTTTTTAATACTTCAGTTAATAAGTCTTGCACCTGCTTAGGTGTTGCAACTCCAATCGTGTCACCAAGTGATAGTTCGTATACACCCATTTCAAATAATTTTTCACATATTTTCAGGATTTTTTCATGAGATATTTTCCCTTCATAGGGACAACCAAATACGGTAGAAAGATATCCTCGAACAGATTTTCCTGAGCGTTTTGCATTCTGAATAACAGATTGTAAGATTGTCAGACTAGATTCAATTGATTTATTTACATTTTTTTGATTATGTGTTTCACTTGCTGAAAGGAAGACAGACACTTCATCAATGTTTGACTCTAAAGCCTTTTCAAGTCCCTTCTCATTCGGTACAAGGGCTGCATAAGTTACCCCTTTTTCACGAGTAATGCTTTTAGCAACCTGTTCTGAATCCGCTAATGCTGGTATCCATTTAGGGTGCACGAAGGAGGTAACTTCAATATATGATAAACCTGTTTGTGACAATTGGTTAATCCACTTCACTTTATCCATTGTAGGAATAAATGTTTTTTCATTTTGCAGTCCATCACGCGGACCGACCTCTTTGATCGTCACAGCTTGTGGCCATTTCAAAGCATTTACCCCTTTCTAGTCTAGTTCGATTAACGAGTCACCTTCATTAACAAAATCTCCTTCATTAAACAAGATTTTCTTCACAACCCCTTTTGAATCAGCGGCTATTGGTATTTCCATTTTCATTGATTCTAAGATCACAACTTCCTGACCTGCCTCTACCTTGTCACCAATACCAACAAGAATCTTCCATATGCTACCTGCCATATTCGCTTGTATTGAGCTCATGATTTCCCCCCTATACTATTGAGAACAGATGATGTACTGCCTACTACTATCTTATTCGCGGAAATGACCGTTATAATCGAATATAAGTATTTTGATTATTTAGATAAATCACCAAATATTCAGCCATAACAAAAAGCCAACACATAAATATTGGCTTTGTTACTTATTTCTACAAAATTTACAAACCTTTATAAGCTCATTTGCTTCGGTTCGATGCGGGTAGACAAGCTTAATTCTTGTTTTTCCACACAATGGGCAAGTTCCTCTTCCCCTTGATGGTGAAGACGTTAATGTTTTTCCTCTATATCTTTTTGCCAATTTTCTTCAGCTCCATCCATAGGTTGTTTCCATATACTACGGATGGATTCTAAAAAATGAACTAGGACAAATGTGGGTTTTTATAATAGCTCAGATATTTTCTTAAAAAAACTTTTTAAAGAAACGAAATAAACTGTTTTCGTCATGCTGTTCCTCTTGATCTTTTTCTTTGTCATTTGTTATGTAGATATCCTCTATATTTACTGCATGATCATACACTAGCACAAGACCTAGATCACTATCATGCTCTTTATTAGTTGACATCACAAATTTATTGCCGACTTTATCCGCTAATTTTATATAATCAGAAAGATAGGAATAATTCATATTACCATTAAGGAATAGCGTTGCTTCCTTGTTTTTTGCCATTAAATTTTCGACCTCTTTATATGTTCCTGGTTCTCTCACTTGTGATTTTGTGAGAACAACGACGGCGCGTTCCCGCAATGTTCCTAAAAACTTTCGACGTTCATCTGGATTAATTTCACGTGGTCCGTGAATTCCCTGTTGAATATAATCATCTAAACGATCCATGCTCTCCCTCCAATTATTATTAGTGTATCCCTTTTTTCTTTTTCTTTACAGAAAAACGCATTTCTGTAAGTTTAAAATAACTTAATTATGTTAACTAATAGAAAATGGAGCATTCTTGCTCCATTTCGGTTAAGTCGGTATATGCTCTTTTAAATATTGAGCGAATTCCTTTAATAAACTAAGGGAATGAATATCTGTTTCAAACAATGGAATATAATGTTTTTCTTGGTTAGCAAATTCTTTTTCAACCCATTTTATATATTTATGTTCTGTTTGCTGTCTTTTTTTCCAAAACTCACCAATATCACTTTCAGTTAAAATTTTATTAATAAATAATGTTTTCACTTTGAGCTGATGAGTTGCAAGCATGTCGATCGCTTTAGAGGTTTCAAGAATAGATAACCGTTCAGGATTTAGAATAAAAATAAAGCCTGTTTGTGCCTGATCTAATAGAACATGGCGGACTTTCATAAAACGCTTTTTGCGATTTTGAAGAACTTGAAAGATTGGATCTTCGATTGGTTCACCATCATTTAGTAATTGTGTATATGTTTCATTCCGTTTTTTTCTTCGCTCAAGCATACCATCTATCCAAACACTCATTAGCTCCGGAAGTGTTAATAACCGAATCGTATGTCCTGTAGGAGCTGTATCGAACACAATATGATCATACTCTTCTCCTTCATCAAGAATAATCGACACGATTCTATCAAATAACGATGCCTCTTCAGCACCAGGTGTGGAGCTTGCTGCATCAATTTGACGGTACACTTCGTTTTCCATGTGAGATTTCACAACACCGCGAATATTTTCCTTTACGGTTTTTATATAGTTTTTCGTTTCAATTGCCGGGTCAATTTCCAGCGCAAATAATTGAGGAAAAACCTCTATAGGTTGATTTTTTAGTGTTTGGTGAAAAATATCCCCAACATTATGTGCGGGATCTGTTGAAACTAACAATGTTTTCTTTTGCTGCTGTGCTAGCATTAATGCGATCGCCGCTGCACTTGTCGATTTCCCCACCCCACCTTTTCCTCCTATAAACAATATCTTCTCTTTCATGCTGAATACCGCCTTTCCTTTATTACATTAACAACAACGTAAGCCATCTAAAGGGGACTTCTCCATTCCCATTCTCAGATGCCAATCATGAAATTTCTCAATCATATGAGGATAAAGCTCTAATGTATAATAAAATGCCGGATTTGGCAGTCCGAGAGTCTCTGATAAACATAAAAAAAGAAATAAATCATCTTCATCTCGTATTTCTCTTGCTACTTCTGTTTTATGTTGAACAGATAAAATGTCATCATATAGTTGAATAAGTTTTTTTATCGTTGTTAAATTCATAACCCTTCAGCTCCTTAAAAAGAGAAGGAACCTGTTTTTCAATAGGCTCCCTCTGTTGCAAGTTATAGGTTTGTAGGGGTGTCTCGTTTCGTTAATTCCTTAAGGGCTGTTAACACAATCCAAATCGCAAACACTAAGATGATGCTTCCGAATATAAACAATAATAGATTCATATCAGTAGCACCTAATCCTGACCATTCAAAGACTACTTGTTGAATCATTGCCCATATCGTCATAAATAAAATAAACACCATTGGGATAAACGTAACAAGATAGTTTCGACCGAGGCGTTTTAGCCAAATTGAAACGAGTAGTAAACTAATTCCGGCTAGCAATTGATTGGATGTTCCGAACAATGGCCATAATAAATATCCGCCAGAACCAAAACCATTTGGACCTTTTGGTAATAAGACGAGCGCAGCACTTGAAACAACTGCAATTGATGTGGCAACATGTGTTTTGGTTAATGAAGGTACCTTATACTCTGTACCTAATTCAGCTATGATGTATCTCATGAGACGAACAGACGAATCAAGCGTTGTAGCCGCAAAGCTAACGACAATAATAGAAATAATCGTTCCAGCTATATCTGCCGGGATCCCTATTCCTGTAGCAAGCTGTGCACCACCCGCGATAAAGTTTCCAAGACCGCCTCCATTTGCTGCTCCAAATGAACTGTAAGCTTCTTTAAACTCTCCGACACTTGAAAAAACCGTTACACAAGCAATAATGGAAATGAGAGCTAAAAATCCTTCCCCAACGGCACCTAAATACCCAACAAACCTTGCATCTGTTTCTTTATCTAGCTGTTTTGATGAGGTACCAGATGAAACAAGTCCGTGGAATCCTGAAATCGCCCCACATGCAATTGTGATAAAGAGTAATGGGAACCACGATTTATCGGTCGCCTCTGGATTCGTAATCGGTGCAGTTATTTCAGGGTTTAAAAATAAAAGCCCTCCATACATGATGACCAACCCAACGACTAATTGATGTGAATTAATATAATCCCGCGGTTGCAATAGCTTCCAAACTGGCAGAGTTGATGCGATATAACAATAAACCATTAAAATCACAATCCATACAAAAAAAGCAAGAGAAACACCGTTTAGACCAAATAGAGTAGTAGCCTCTGCACCTCCGAAATATTTCACTAAATCAATTTGTAAAGCTGGCACTTTACTTGTTAATACAGCCGACCCATACATCACTACAAGAGCAATAATAGATGGAATCAGCATGCTTCCTTTCTTTTTGTACACCGCATACCCGATCCAAATAGCTAGCGGAATTTCAATAAACACAGGGATTACACTTGCAGGAAACTTAATGAATAAGTTCGAAATCACCCAAGCAAATACAGCGTTTACCATTAATACTAGAATAAGAATTATGAATAAAAATAATAACTTCGCTCGCTTCCCAATTAACTTGTTTGCTAAAGTTCCTACAGATTGGCCTTTATTACGTACAGACAGCACCAATGTTCCGAAATCATGAACACCAGCAGCAAAAACAGTACCTAATAAGACCCACAGCAAGGCAGGAAGCCAGCCCCAGTATACAGCAATCGCAGGTCCTACAATAGGTGCCGCACCTGCAACTGAGGTGAAATGATGTCCCCATAAAACAGACTTTTTCGTTGGGACAAAGTCTACACCATCGTTATACTCATGTGCAGGTGTGACAAAGTTTGGATCAAGTCGGTAAATTCTTTCAGCTACAAACTTTGAGTAAAACCGATAGCCTAACCAAAATACGATTGTACCAATTACGGCTAACCATACAGCATGCATGCTTATCCCTCCCAGTAGAATTTTTTAACCTTTGGTCAAACATACTACTGAGGTCATTATATGTAAGCGTTATCAGTTTCATGGCAATTTTCAAAAAATTCATGATTTAACCATTTACAAAATTCTTTTCCGTATGATGAAGCTGGGTTAGACCTTTTTTATTCTTTTTACCTCCGCTGTATAAAATAAAGGCTAACATACAAAGTTCTGAAAGCATGCCAACAGATTGAGCCATAGCGCCAATTCTTCCATTCCAATGGGGAACAATCGCTGAAGCAAAAACAAGAACCAAAAATGTAAAAATAAGATTAGTCGATTGTGAGAAAACCATTACTTTTGTCTTTTTTCTTACCATTAGTAAACCATTGCAATAATCAATAAACGGAAAAGCTAATGTCATGAGCATAAAAACATATAGACTTTCAAGACTTGCCTTAACAAGCCGATCATTTGCTCCTAAAACATGTTCAATAAAAATCGCCCCTAATGGGGACATGCAAAAAATGGCTAAGATAATCGTCGGAAGAAATCCAATCATAAATGTAAACTGTTGTACCTTTTGGGGATGATCTTTGTGAAATGTCAGGACAATTTGGTGCGTATATGTAAAAAAGCTTAAAAATAATTGTGTAATACTTAAAGCAATTGCATAGGACGCTATCGCTAATTCAATTTCACTTGTTTTCCCTAAAAAGGCGTTAATCACAGGTCCAACCATAACGATAATTAATGAAGAAAGAATAAGTGGATGATAGAATTGGAAAATCTGTTTCTTCGTTCGAATGGAATGTGTTGGATCTTTATCCGCCATTTTTTTCACAAGGACTCTTCCCTCTAGAAAACTAATCAGACTCTCCACCATCATTCCTGATAAAAAGATAATGGCACCTGTTCTAGCATCGATATTTCCAGTCTGAATAAAATACAAAGAAAGAAGATACATGACAAGCAAACGGATCATCATCCCAATTGTCAGCCATTTTGTTTGTCTATTTAGAATGATTACACCTTGAAACAAACATCTTATTGCTGAAAAGAAGGTAACAAAAATAAGAACCTGATACACACCAACAATTTGCGTAATCATGCTTTGATCTGCTCCAAAAAATGTTGAAAAAACCCATTCCCCTACAGGTGTAAAAGCAATTGTAGCTGTAGCCAGCATTAATCCTAACACAACATAAGCGCTTACAATTGACATCGCATGAAATGAAACTTTGTCACGAACTAATGCCGAGCAAGCATTTCGCAGCAATACCCCCAAACGTTCCGTGATTCCAAACAAGCTCATTGCAACAACATAACTGGCAATAATGACTTCCGCATCATTTCCCCTTGTTAATGTTCCATTAATGATCATATGAGAAAACGTAACTAAACTGGCTGATAATCCTAAAGGTACAAAGAACATGAGAATCTTTTTGGTCGATAATATTTCTTCTGCTTTAATAATGTTTCATCTCCCTTTCTAGGCTTGAAAAACAAACAAATAATACGGGGCATGTGGGGTTTATTTACGATTATTTGGATTTACCTTCGATTCTATCATTATATCAACGATTATGAAGATTTATTTGCTATTTTCAGAATTTATTTTCGATTAGACTTTTTTCGACAAAAACCGCACATTCTCAGTTACAAATACAAAGAGAGAAAGATCCCTCTTTCTCTCCGCATACTTTCTATTTAAAATCTGGAATCTCGATTGAAACCTCTCTACCCTCTTCAGAAGATCGCAGGATCCCATCTATAATTGCTTGATTAATTACAATCTGCTCACCGGGTATTGGAGCTGATTTCCCTTCTTTTATTGAAACAACAAAATCCCGGACTTTTTCATAAAAAATGTCAAGTTGATGCTGTTTTACTGGAATCTCTGTCTCAACATGGTGCCCTTTTATATCATGGAACAAGCTGATTTCTCCTATACCTCCATCCCAAACTCCGCTCCATGGCCCGCTTCCTGCCGGCGTTAATTTCAATCCAGCATCAGTACCTAAAAACAGGGTTGGCCCAAGTGAATCCATATGCATGGCCCACGATATTTTAAAGTTTAGGACGATCCCTCCCTCTAAACGAATAAAGGCTGTACCAAAGTCCTCTACTTCAAATTTATTTGCCGCCTGATGATAAAGTGGATTTGTTCCAAAATGATTTGAAGTATAAGCTGAAACCGTCAGTGGTTTTGGATAACCAAGTGTGTTTAGCGCTAAATCCAATGAATAGCATCCGATGTCCGCCATCGCACCTGCACCCGCTAACTCTTTATTGATAAACGTACCACCCGGCATTCCGCGACGGCGTCCGCCACCTGTTTGGATATAATAGACATTTCCTAATTGACCTGATTGAACTAGCTCTTTTACCGCTTGCATATTAGGGTCATATCTTGGTTGAAAGCCTACTGTAAGCATGCGATCAGCTCTTTTAGATGCTTCTACCATCTCAATTGCTTGCTGTAATGTAACAGCCATCGGTTTTTCAACTAGCACATGCTTGCCTGCAGTTAATGAATCCACTGTTGTTTGGTGATGAGCGACATTTGGAGTACAAATACTTACTCCATCTAAATCTAAATTGAGAAGTTCCCTGTGATCATCAAATGCTTTAGCATCCACAAGATCAAGCTTTTCAATAAATTCTTTTGCTTTACCGGGAATTACATCAGCAACAGCTACAATTTTCACCTCAGGCATTTTCTTATAAGCTCTAGCGTGAGCTGCTGCAATTCCGCCACTACCAATGATTCCAATTTGAATCACTTGTGTCATCATGATCCCTCCTTCTTAATCGAATAAGGATGATAGCCGGCATTTTCATAGATTTTTTCTGTTAATCTCACAACCTCTTTCGCAAAGCTTCCAGGCACCATTACCTCATGTTCACCTACAATTGAGCTGATAAAACTTTTATCTGAGTTTGTTTTTTGTTCAGGCAATACTGGAATGATTGGATCTTCACCTAATTTTCGAACCGTTATTTTTCCATTATCAAAAAAGATCGCTCCTTGATCTCCACAAAATACATAGGTTTCATGCCAACAAGGAGCATTTCCAATAATGGTTAGTCCTGCAACAACATTGTTTTCAAATCTAATCGTAGAAACAGAATCTAATTCAACCGGACAACCATGTGTTTCAACGGTTGACTTTACTTCTAGCGGCTTTAATCCTGTCGTCCATAAAAGAACATCAATAATGTGACTACCAGAATCCATCAGCATCCCACCGCCAGATAAAGCAGGCTCCTGTCTCCACGTATCTTTAGAAAGATGGCCCCACTCCTGATAAAGAGCGGCTGATACAGATGACAGCTGACCGATAACATCTTCTGAGATGGCGTTTCGGATATATAAGAATGACGGCTCAAAATGCCTTTGATAAGAAACCTGGAGAATTTTCCCCTTTTCTTTGGCTAACTCAATTATAAGAGCGGATTCTTCCATAGAACAAGCCATTGGCTTTTCAACTAACACATGACATTGATGCTCTAAGGCATCAACGACATGCTGTTTATGAAGTGTATGCGGAGAGCAAATCACAACAGCATCTAAAGCAACTTCCTCTAACATTTCTTCATGGTCAGAGTACTGATCAACATCTGTTAGATGAAACGTTGTACGAAAGCGTTCTCTATTATGAGTACTAGGATCAGCGATTGCCGAAATTTCAACATTTTTTTCGTCCAGCATTTGTTTTGCATGCAAATGCGCAATGCCACCTGTGCCGATAAAACCGAGTTTAATTTTTTTCATGTGGTCCTCCTTTTCTTATGAGTTAGACATGAGGGCAGTTTTTTCATCAAAATAAACTGCTTTACCTGTTTTAGCAGATTCATAGATGGCTTCCAATATTTGCGTTACTACATACGCCTCCTCAGGTTTAACAACTGGTTCTGTATCATAAAGAATATTCTCAATCCACATTCTTGCTTCTAAATCTGCATCTGATTCTACATTGCCATCGTAAAATGCGACTCCACCAGGTCCCAGGTCAACATTTGTCGTATAAAGTTTTCCGAAGTTTTCGCCATTAATTCTTAATCCATCCTTCATATCAGCTCCGCCTTCAGTTCCACTTAGTGAACATTTAGCTTCATCCACATCCAAGGTGTTTAATGCCCAACTAGCTTCTAATACAATGGTTGCTCCATTTTCCATTGTGATAAAACCAAAAGCCGAGTCTTCAACTGTAAATTTCTCAGGATCCCAAGGTCCCCAAGCATTTGCTGCATTTCTTTTTTGACTTAGCTTATGATACGTTTTTCCCATAACAGATTTTGGCTTGTAATTATTCATCATCCATAATGTTAAATCAAGTGCATGTGTACCAATATCAATCAGCGGTCCGCCACCTTGTTTTTCTTCATCAAGAAAAACACCCCATGTAGGAACAGCACGACGGCGGATAGCATGTGCTTTTGCGTAATAAATTTCACCGAGGTCTCCGCGCTCACATACCTTATGTAAATACTGACTATCAGGGCGGAAGCGATTATTATACCCGATCGTAAGCTTTTTGCCTGAGCGATTTGCCGCTTCTATCATGGCCTTCGCTTCTTGAGACGTCTTTGCCATTGGCTTTTCACACATGACATGCTTTCCTGCATCTAAAGCAGTGATTGTGATTTCTGCATGAGAGTCATTTGGTGTTAAAACATGAACAACTTCAATTGTTTCATCTTCTAATAACTCTTTATAATTCTCATATACTTTTGCATTCTTTGTACCATATTCTTGTGCTGCTTTTTCAGCTCGCTCTACAACTACATCACAAAATGCCACAAGCTCAACTGTTTCTAATTTTTTCAAGCTAGGCATATGCTTCCCATTTGCGATTCCACCACAACCAATAATTGCTACTCTTACTGTTTTTGACATCTGATACTCCCCCTAAAAATATTATTTAAAATAGATAGATAGATGTTCTTTTGCCTTAATAATCCCTTCGCGTTCTGCTTCGATAGATCCCCAATAACGGTGATCTTCCAGCTCAATACTAATTGGACCTTGGTATCCAATTTTTTCTAATCGAACCGCTACCTTTGCCCAATTAACTTCTCCCTGACCTGGTATTGTATAGCGCCAGGAACCTTCAGAGAAATCATACTTTGCACCAAATGATGCTGGTAAAATGCCATATTCATATAAATCCTCGTGAAGAATTTCCGTATCTTTCCCATGACAGTAATTCACTCGATCACCAAACTCAGTTAGTACTCGCAAATGGTCAATACCAAGCCTCACTAGATGTGAAGGGTCGTAATTTAGCCCGAAATGTTTGGACGGAATCTCGTTAAACATGGCTCTTAGCATTTCTGGTGTTGTTCCTAATGTTGGATAATATGGAGCAGGTCCTGGCCATCCTTCAAGAGCAATAAAAAGGTTCTCTTTTTCCGCCTCTTCTACAATAGCCGGAAAAGTTTCCTTCCATATCGAATACGCCTTCTCTCTTGAAATCGTCATATCTTCTGGTACTAAACACATAAAGATAACACGACCACCTAACCTAGAAATCTCACGAAATTGAGACGTTATTGACTCAACTGCCTGCATTCGTACCTTATCGTCTGAGCTTAAAAGTTTCGTCTGACCTACTGCCCCTACACCGTCTATCGAGCCTACCTCTAATCCCGATTTTTCTAAAGTCGTTTTCACCTCCTCATTGTAATAAGGGACATCGATAACATCGATCCCTATACTTGACGCCCAATTTGCTAATGATTCAATCCCTTCTGCTCCAAGCTTAGGTGGAATTCTCATACCAATTTGTCTTTTCATCTTTTTCTCCTCCATCTTCTAATCTATTTAATACCACTAAATGTAATACCTTTAATAAAGGTCTTCTGTAAAAAGAAGAACAAGATAATGACAGGAACGGTCATCATTGTTGAAACCGCCATCATTAATCCCCATTCAGAACCTTTTTGACTCTGGAATTGTTGAAGTCCAAGAGATAGTGTGTACTGAACCGAATCTGTTAAATATAGTAATGGACCAATGAAATCTGTCCAACTAGCCATAAACTGAAATAAGCCAACCGCTAAGACAGCAGGTTTTGCGAGCGGAAGCATGATTTGCCAATAGATTCTAAACTCGCCTGCACCATCAATTTTTGCTGCTTCTCTTAAACTATCAGGTAACCCCATAAAGAATTGTCTTAATAGAAAGATATAGAACGGGATCCCAAAAAATGCCGGAATAATTAAAGGATATGGTGTTCCGACTAACCCTAACTTCTCAAATAATAGAAAAAGCGGGATCATTGTGACTTGTCCTGGAATCATCATGACACCAATCGTAATGATAAAAAGAATATTTCTACCCGGCCACTTTAACTTTGCAAAGCTATAGGCAACAATTGGACAGGATAACACGGCACCGAGAGTACTAAATATTGTAATCAAAACTGTGTTCTTTAAATAGGTGAAAAACGGAATATAGTTCATTGCATCAATATAGTTACTCCATTGAACAGGTTTAGGAATCCACTCAGGCGGAAAGGTAAAAACTTGGTCCAGTGGCTTCAGTGAGGTTGACACCATCCATATAAACGGAATTAAAAAAAAGAAAGATGCAACAATTAGTACTATATGTGCTAGACTTCGAGAAACGTGTTTCTTTGTTGTTCCATCCATATACTTCCCTCCCTATTTTCCTTGATAATGAACCCATCTCTTAGAGGTAATAAATACGATTGCCGTTAAAGCCATAATGATAATAAACAAAATCCAAGCCATTGCTGAAGCGTAGCCCATTTTAAAGAATTTAAATCCGTTGTCATATAAATACATCACATAAAAGGTTAACGAATTTGCAGGAGTCCCTTGACCTTGAGTTAGCGTGTACGGTAACGTAAATTGCTGAAATGCCCCAATAATTCCCATAACCAAGTTAAAAAAGATAACAGGAGTTAATAGAGGTAAAGTAATGTGAATCGTTTTCTGAAACCAATTTGCTCCATCCACATCTGCTGCATCATAGTAGTCCTCAGGTATATCACCTAATCCTGCAAGATAAATCACCACTGCCTGCCCAATTCCCCATAAAGACATAAGAATAAGAGATGGCTTTGACCATGTTTCACTACCAAGCCATGCTGGTCCTTCAATACCAATCATGTTCAATAAACCATTAACAAGTCCGAATCCCGGATTAAGCAGCCACATCCATAACACAGCAAGAGCTACATGCGGAACAAGAGTTGGTAAGAAAAAAATCGTTCTGTATATGGCCATACCTTTCACTTTCATATTCAACATCATCGCTAATGCAACCCCAAAAATAATACTTAAAGGGACAAAAAATATAGCAAAATAGACCGTATTATAAACCGACTTCCAGAACAGAGTATCGTGAAATAAATCCTTATAGTTTTGAAGTCCTATAAATTCTCCCGGTTGAAGAATGCTATACGTTGTAAAGCTAAAGTAGATAGAAGAAAATAAAGGAATGGCATAAAAAATGATCAGTCCTAGAATCCAAGGTAATGCAAATAAGATACCGTATTTATACTCTGCCAAGTTAGCAACTATATTTTTTCGCCTTGTGGAAATCGGAACATTTTGAGTACTCGTTTGATTTACCGGATTGCTCTTCATCAATGATTACCCCCTATCTATCAAATGCAAGGGAGAAAAAGTTCTCCCCCGCCTCTTATTTATTGAGCTCCTTGTTGACCTTATCCGTTACTTTCGTTAACAGCTCCTCAGGTGTTCCATTTCCTCTTGTTGCATTTTCAACAGCACTAGCTAATTCATTCCAATAAAGAGAACCTTGCGTCATAACAGGCCGATGATGTGAAACGGGTAAAATCTCAACAAATTCCTTTAGGATTGGATCTTCTTTATATCCAAGTTCTTCATTGACAGAATCAATAACAGAAAAGTCTCTTGAAATACCACTAAATATTTTTTGTCCTTCTTCACCACTAAAGAACTTCAAAAATTCCCAAGCAGCTTCTTTGTTTTTCGCTCCCTTAGGGATAACGACAGACCAGCCACCAGACCAAGTTGTATGATTTTCACCCGTTGGAGTTGGCATTGGGAATACACCATAGTTCAAGTCAGGTTTAAATTTTTTGATGGCAGAAACTTCCCAAGGACCACTTACTTTCATGCTTAGTTGTCCAGTTAAAAATGGATCCATCGCACCTGTCCCCTGTGAATCTGTAAAGCCAGCTATATCTTCCACATCATATTTTTGAGCATAATCTGCCATCCATTGTAATGCTTCAACTACTTTTGGATCATTTGCTGTTGCTGTGTTTGTCTCAGGGTTGAAAAACTCTCCGCCAAAGGCCCAGCCCCAACCATATAACCAGCCTTGACCAAACCAAGGAATAAATCCAATTCGTTGGAATCTGCTTCCCTCTTTTATGGTCAGCTTTTCGGCTGCTGCCTCCAGTTCTGCAATTGTTTTAGGCGGATTATTTGGGTCTAATCCAACCTCTTCAAAATGATCTACGTTAAAATAGACTAAACGTGAGTCTGTAGAAGTAGGTAAACCATAAAGTTTTCCATCGTAGCTTGCTTCTTCCCAAGCAAATGGGTAATACATATCCTTTGTCACACCGCTTGCTTCAGCAAGTTCAGTCAAGTCCTCCAATGACCCTTGAGCAGCCCAAGAACCAATTTCAAATCTATCAAAATAAGCAACATCCGGCGGATTTCCTCCTGATACAGCTGTTAATAATTTTTCGTTTTGCCCTTCCCCTTGGTTCGCAGTATAAACAGCATTTATTTTAATATCTGGATGTTTTTCTTCAAAAGCCTTTATAACTTCGTCAACAGCCTCACCTGTAACATCTGTCATAGAATGCCAGAACGTAACCGTTGTTTTCCCATCATTTTCTTTGCCTTCAGATGAACTAGAGTTTGACGAACAGCCAGCAATGATCAGTGAAAAAGACATAAGTAATACGAATGTTAAAAATCCAAACTTCCCCTTCTTTTTCATTCCAATCCCCCCATTTGATATGAAATGCTTTTAGTACAAGAAAAACTCCCTTTCCTGTCCTCCCTTTCCTGTCCTCCCTTCCCCTTCACATTTCTTTTAGTCAATACAAAGCTGTATGTACCATCAATAAATAACAGCGCTTACATTTTACGTTTTTTAAAAATAAGATAAAATGATATAACAACTTGTTAAACTTATTATTAATGGTATGTTGTTAGATTAACAAGGTATATTTAGCATGTCAACAATATTTTTGTAAAGTTTTCAAATTAAAAATAAAGGGGTAACCACAAATGGTTACCCCCTTATTTTTATCTATCTTATGTGTTTACTAGGTTTTTAGTTGAATTCCCTTCGAGAAAAGTAAAATCAATGACTGTATGGTTTGGGTCTTTCTTCCCCATTGAAATATGCTTATATAATATATCAACCGCCTTATTTGCTATATCTACTTCATTTTGTTTGATATGAGTGTAGTCAGGACTTTTATAAGGATGTATTGGTGAGTCAAAACAAACAATTGAATAATCATCTGGTACATGATGACCTAAATCATGTAATACTTTTGTTATCAATAAAGCCCAATCATATTCACAGGCGACAAAAGCAGTAATTGTCGAATTAGCAAGGACAAACTTTTTTATGATTTCGTAATTTATTTCGAACAAGCTTTTATTGTCTTTTGTTTGTTCAAGACTGTTAAGTAGGTTTAACAACATAAACTCTTGTTTTAATTGAATCCCTTGTTTTGAATAAGCCAGCTGAAACCCTTGCACTCTTTCTTCAATCGCAGATGTTCCAACAGGTGAAGATGATATAAAACCAATATTTTTATGACCTCTTGTGAATAAATAATTGGTAAGCTGCTCACTTGCTAATCGATTATCAGTACAAACTGAGCTCGCCGGAATTCCTTTTAAATAGCGATCGACTAAAACGAGCGGAAAATTTTTAAGACTTAATTTAAGTAGCTCGACATTGTAGTTTTCTCCGTGCACTGGAAAGATAATTAGTCCATCAACTGAATCATTTACTAATTGTTTTATCGCCTTTTCTTCCTCTTCAATTTTACCATGTGTTTGTCTAATGATTAGGTTTGCATTCTTCGCTGTACATGCATTCTCAATTTCTTTCACCATCTTCGTTCCAAAGCTATCAGAAAAACCCGGAATAATGAAAGCGAATGTATATCGTTTTCCATTTCCATTTGACTTTGATGTGTTTATTGAGTCACTTTTTCTTTCATCAATTTGTTTTGAGACAAAAGAGCCCTTCCCTCTTATTCTTTCAATGATATTATGTTGAGCTAATAAATCTAACGCTTTTTTCGAGGTAATCCGGCTTACCTTGAATTTATCTGAAAGATCTTTTTCAGATGGAACTCGATCACCGTAGTTTAAAAAGCCCTTATTTATTTGATCGATAATGTAATCATAAATTTGCTCATAAAGTGGAGTTTTCATAAGTTATTCACCTTTTAGTATAGTTGTTATACCCAATATATCATCTTAGATTCCATTAAACAATATATTAGACCCGGCTATTTTTTGGGTGAATTTGTCAGAACTAGTTCTTTTATGCTTTTCTTTTTCAAAAATAATAGCCCAAACATCCTATAAAGATGTTTAGGCTATTAACTCATTTCTAAAGAATTATTTCCCTTTTTGTTGATTTGACGCGCTTGCTAGCTGGTTGATCAATGTTAATCTTTCCATATCTTCTACTGTAATCGAAGGGGTTTTGTCAAAAAGGATATGTTCTGCCCATTGTTCTAGTGGCATCGGCAATGGTGCAGGCATATTTTCAACATTTATTCTCTTTTCTCCTAGCTGCTTACAGTTTAGATAGGCTTTTGTTTCTTCTATTAGTAAACAGCCTTCCGTTCCATATAACTCGAGTTGGAATGGTGAGCCATGTGATACGAAACTTGTTTCAAGTGTTCCTAATGCACCAGATACATATTCAACAAGAACAACGGCATTATCATCTACCTCATGTCCCATCGTCTTTTGTAATCTAGCTGTAACTGCTTTAGCTTCACCTGCTAACCGATTCGTTAAATAGATTGGATGTGCACCTAAGTCGATCAAAGCTCCTCCCCCGCATTCCTCTTTATTAAAAAAATGCTTAGGTAACCAGCCATGCGGATGATCATCAAATGGTACTGCTCCATTATGAGCACAGCGACATCTGATCGAAGTTAGTTGACCTAATAAACCTTTATCTAATACCTGTTGTGCATATAAATAGTAACTTGATGTAAGCCTTGGTAGAGAGAGCATTAGCTTAACTTGATGTTTGTTAACTACATCAAAAATTTCATGGCAATCCTCAACAGTCAGTGCCAATACTTTTTCTGTAAAAATATGTTTTTTGTGTTGAGCACAAAGGATGATGACTTCTTTATGTAAATTGGTTGGTGTATCAACTATGACGGCATCAATTGCAGAATCATTAAGTACTTTCATAAGATCAGGTTCAAATTCAACACCTAATTCATCTGCCCATTTTTTCCCCCTATCAGCCTTTTCATCCCAGACTACTTTAATAGTGATATGTTCATTTTCTCTGGCTTCCTTAGCATAATCTACCGCATGAACATGCCACTTACTTAACATGGCCACATTAATCATAAAAAATTCCTCCTCTAACCCTATTTGAAAAAAACGACTACTTTTTTTCTTACATAGTTCTATCATTCTATTATATCGTTCGTTTAACATAATATTCTTTTTTTCATAAATAGAAAAAGACAAACCACAATCGGTTTGCCGCTCTTACATTTTCTGTTTTTCAGCTAAACGTTTAATGATTGTCGCTAGTAATAACGTTCTTTCGACAAGACTAGGAATTACTAAATATTCTTTGTCACTATGTGCATTTCCACCAATCGGACCAAGACCATCAATTGTGGCAATTCCTAAGGAAGAAGTAAAGGATGCATCAGAGCCGCCACCTGTTGCTGTATCTTCTATTTCAATACCTATTTCGTCTCCAACATCTTGAATCAATCTTAGCAAAGCACGAGTTTTTTTGTTTTTTTCCATTGGGGGTCGATTCATTTCCCCTTCAAGCATGATCTTTGTTCCTACAACTTCTGTCGTTGAACAAATTTTCTCCAGTTTTTCTTCAATGATCTCTACTTGTTCGATTTCTTTCATCCTGACATCGATCTGTGCCTCAGCATGGTCTGAAACCGTATTAGCGCTTGACCCGCCTTCGATGAGCCCAACGTTTACGCTAATTCCTTTTTTATGATCTGAGAGCTCATGCAATTGAATAATTTTATGTGCTAATTCTTCAATTGCACTTCTTCCCTTTTCCGGTTCAATTCCTGAATGCGCCGCTTTCCCTTCAACAATAAGCGTGTAATTTCCCTTCCCTCTTCGTGCAGAGACTAATGAACCATCTTTCCGAGCCGGTTCCATGACAAGCGCATATTTTGTATTCTTTGCTTCTTTTTCAATAAGAGACTTTGAGGTTGGTGAGCCAATTTCTTCTTCACTATTAAGGACAATTTTAATATGCTTAAAGCCTTCTTCCCCTGCATTCATTAACGCTTTTATCGCATATAAAACTGTTGCATGGCTTGATTTCATATCAATCACACCTGGTCCATATGCACGATCCCCCTCAATTCTGAACGGTCTCTCCTGTACGGTTCCTTTTGGGAAGACAGTATCCATATGAGCAAGAATAACGATACTAGGATCGATTGCGTCTTTATGTTCAATAACTAAATGATTGCCATATTCTTTTTGCGAGATGACCTTAACATGAAATCCTAGCTCTTCATAGCATTCCTTTAGAATCTCTCCGATTTGATCTACACCCTGTTTATGATATGAACCACTATCAATATTCACTAGCTCTTCTATAAAGTTCAGCATATCCTTACAATGCTGCTGTAAAAATAATTCCATGGAGCCTTTCCTTCTTTCTTTCTTGCAGTCACACTATTAAAATGATTTTACCAGAATAAAGTCCTAAAGGTAAGTAGGAATTTGGCATTATACAAAAAGATTCGCTAACAACCATAATAAAATAAAACTAATAACCATCGTCAAATTAGACAATGTTCCAACAAATTTTTGATTATATTCAAACTCTACTGAATAAGGTAAGACCGAAACAGATGTGGGAAGTAAAAGACCTAGCAGTATCGTATATTTAAACATCTCATCAAATGGTAAGAGAAAGAAACAAAGTAAACCTAAGAGCAAGCCTACACCATATCTTACACTTAAATATTGTAGCATTAACTTTACATAGCTTTTATCAAATGTAAAATTCAAATAGATACCTAAAAGCAATAATGATAGCGGCATATTAGCTGCAGAAATAATTCCCGCTACATCTAGTACGACTGAAGGCAATGTTAATCCTAGTAAATTGACGATAACAGCAAAAATATATGTCATAAGCGGAATAGACTTTGTCATCTTTAAAACAACTGTTTTTAAGTCAAATTTTACTTCTTCTTTTTTTGAGAAAAAGCTACCAATTAAATAGCTTACCCCAAATACAATAAAGGCATTCCCCACATCAAACATTCCAAAATAGGTTATCCCCTCTTTTCCAAAGATAACCTCAACAAGAGGATAAGCAAAAAGGCCAATATTAAAGCCAGGAATCATCATTCCGAGCATTCCTTTTACATCTCTTTGCTTTTTACGAAATAAAAAAAGACCGATAGCTCCGATCAAAATCCCATAAAGAAAACCAATTAAAATGAGTAAAAATAAGGATGATTCTAATGTTATATCAGAAAAAGTAATGATGATTAATGAAGGTAGAGTGAGGTTAAAGATAATTCTTGATAAGCCTTCTCCATCTTTCTCTTTTATTATATTTCCTCTTTTTAATATATAACCTAGTGAAATAATAAAAACACAATATAAAAATTGCATATTAAAGCTATCCAAATTCAACTTCTCCTAACGTACATTCTTTAAAAATCCACAATACTGTTCATTTTACCTAACATCTATCACTTAATCAAACTATTACGTTACCATTTTTTTCGTAACATACATTTTTATACCACTATTCTAAATTTTGTGATAAATTGAACTAGAATACTTTGAGAGGATGTAGGTTAATGGCTAAATTTGAGAATATTACAATTGAAAAGAAAGCAAATCTCTATTTTGAGGGAAATGTATCTAGTAGAACGATTTTATTTGCTGATGGAACGAAGAAAACACTAGGAGTTATGCAACCTGGCGAATATGAATTTTCTACGAATGTGAAAGAGGAAATGGATATAGTCTCTGGTCAATTAGAGTATAAATTAGCAGGCGAAGATTGGAAAACAATTGATGGACAAGGTGTCTTTTATGTTTCAGCAAATGAAACATTTCAGGTAAAAGCACGTACAGTTGTTGATTATTGCTGTTCTTACCTAAGTGAATAAATTGGTTAAAAAATACAAAACGGAAATGACTTTTTTAAGCACATTTCCGTTTTCATAAAGATTATCTTTTTTCTGTCTGTTCAACCAATTGAAATAAGAACTTATAAATAAACCGGAGTACCTCACCGATTGTCATTTTTTCCACAAATCCTTTGATATGATCTAATGTAAGATTCATATCCCATAAGCCATCTTGTTGGTTAAACATTAAATTATACTTTGGTGATTCCCCTATCAGCATTTCTTCTACATGTACTCTAATCTTTTTTTCTTCATTTTTCTTAAGCTTAAGACCAAACATCGCCTCATAAGTGCCAAATACATCATCTACTTCCAAAGAAATAGCATCTATTCCAATAATATCAAACCATTCTGATTCAATATAGATAAATTCGGCCATGTTATCCTTAAGGTAGCTTAATGGCTTTTCTAAAAAACTTCCCGACTCCGTGCTAATGAGCTCATCAGTTTCTTTAAGGCTCCTCTCAATGTAAGCATCAAGAAATCTGGAAGTTGGCTCATCTACTTTTACACCTACATACTGTTGATTGTTAGGAACTAATTGATTCGTTTCTAAATATTCTTTTTCTTCCTCAAATAATTCAAAATCTGATCCAAATTGATCTAATAACTTTTGTACACGATCCTTTAACAATACTTGTCCTCCATTCACACAATCCTCTATAATTATAGTATATCCAATTATCTTATGTTTTACAGATCGACCTCCAGGCAAACAGGACAGTGATCACTTCCTAAAATGTCACAGTGTACTTGTGAATCGACCAGACGATCTTGCAGCTTGTTGGATACAATAAAATAGTCAATTCTCCAGCCAATATTCCTTTCCCTGACCTTGCTCATGTATGACCACCAAGAATACACATCTTTCTTCTCTGGATATAAATATCTGAAACTATCAACGAAACCTTCATTTAAAAGAAGCGACATTTTCTCCCGTTCTTCATCAGTAAACCCGGAATTTCCTTTATTAGATTTAGGATTTTTCAAATCAATTTCTTGATGTGCAACGTTTAGATCACCACATAAGATAACAGGCTTCACTTGATCCAGCTTTGAAATATAGTCACGAACATCTTCTTCCCATTCTAGTCTTTCCCCGAGTCTTGAGAGGTCGCGTTTTGAATTTGGTGTATACATCGTAATTAAGTAGAAGCCATCAAATTCTAAAGTTATGATTCTCCCTTCAGGTTCTTCCTCGTTTTCCCCGACGCCATATGAAACACTTAAAGGCTTTTTCTTAGAAAAAACAGCTGTCCCTGAGTACCCTTTTCGAAGGGCATAATTCCAAAATTGATGATAGCCCTCAAGCTCTAAAGTTAATTGTCCTTCCTGCATTTTTGTTTCCTGGATACAAAATATATCTGCATCAACTTCATGAAAATATTCTAAAAATCCTTTTTTCACACAAGCTCTAATTCCATTTACATTCCATGATACGAGTTTCATAGGATTTAACTAACTCCTTCGTTCATTTTTTCTTATAAATATTTATCATATCTTATTTGGCTAGAATAATCTAAGATTTTGTATGTCATAAAAAAAAGCCACTAGAGCTAGATACAATAACTACGTACAAAATTTTATACTTCCTTCTCCTTATAAAAAGGAATGTCCATAATGAAATGAACATTCCTTTTTTTGAATATTAAGTTGGTGAGGCTTTCCAATCCTTATGCTCCTCGTCGTGGTACAGAAAAACTGAGCTGAGATAAATCTATCTTGATGGGGTTTTCACAATTACGGATTTCCTAATTAGTGGCCGTTGTTTGCAGAGGTTCTGTTTTTGAAACGAAGTCTGAATCTAAATTTAACACCCCATTTCCTTGATAGCGTCGGCTGTAATTCAGCGAAATTGTTCTTTTAATAAGTTGAGCGTAAATTTCAGCCTCAGTTAGTGGACGGTCGAATTCTTTTTCACATTGCTCAATAATAAGAGCAGCGGCTCCTGAAACATGTGGGGTTGCCATCGATGTCCCTGATAAGACGGCAAATTCGTTATTAAGATATGTTGATAATATTTCTTCACCTGGGGCTACAAGATCAATGGCATTATTTGAATTGCTAAATTCTGAAATCTCCTTTTGTAAATTGACTGATCCTACTTGTACTACTTCTGGATATGCTCCCGGGTATGCAAACTCATCTGTCTCATCATTCCCATCCCCTTCATTACCTGCAGCACAGACGACAAGAATTTCCTGGCTAATTGCTTCTTGAATTGCCTTATGAAGCTCTGGACTATTCTCTCTGCCTCCTAATGACATTGAGATAACTCTTACGCGGCTCACCATCCGGTCCTCGCCAATTTGCTGCATAACGAATACCATCGGTCACCCATTTTGTTTCTCCATAGCCTTGGCCTGAGAGCACCTTCAAAACAAGCAGCTTTGCTTTTGGCGCAACGCCGATCACACCTTTATCATTTTCTTCAGCACAAATTGTTCCACACACATGGGTGCCATGCCCATTATAATCCATTATATTTTTTGGATCTCCTTGATCATCTGTTGTAAAATTATACCCATCTATAATTTGGTTTTTAAGCTCGAAATGATTGGAATCACACCCTGTATCAAGAACAGCAATTACACTTCCATTACCGGAATAACCATGCTCCCAAGCAATAGGTGCACTAATTAATTCAATACCAGGTGGAATAATTTTTGTATCTTTTAATACAGATTGAATGGTAAAAGGAATTAAACCTACTTTACTCATTAATGATTCCTCCTTTATTTTCAGGTGACATAATTCCATATTTCCTTTAGCATCCAACAAAAAATTTGCAATATTTTTAATTTTTTTCGCACCTTTTGTTATGATTTGTATTATAATTTATTCGTAAGAACCTTTTTTCTTGACGTTTTCCTTATGGAAAGCGTCTTTTCTTTTTTGATTTTCTTCTTAATTCATCTAAATTTTTTAATCCTAGCGTGATGGAAGAGAAAAGTGTGGCAGCAGCAACTAACAATTTGACAAGAAGCTCTAACCACTCCAACACGATTATCACCTCCTTTTTACACAAATAGCCCTACACAGTGACAGGTTGACTGGTAAGGCTAGTTTTCGTAGTGAGAGATTATCTCCGTTGAATACTATAAGGATAAATATGGAATATATGTCATCTCAATTGTACCATGACCAAGCATATTCAGCATTACTATTATGAATTTTCATACTATTATACTGTTTACATGTAAGTGAAAGACCTGAAACCCCTTACTTAATTCCTAGATTTAGAAACAAAATATAGGAATATTAAAGCAAAACCGCCAATTGGCAAGCCTGAATAAATGAAGACAGACAAAATAAACCGGTCAAATTGGTATGAGAGATTACCTCCCCTATTAGAAAAATCCAACATACTTTTCCCTAATTTTTATTCAATAAAAAGGATTGATTTATAACAAGATTCAAAATGTAATAGAACACCATGAGGCTGACCAGTTCAGGTGCTGTGATCGCTGCACTCTTATATTCACTAAGTACTGGAAACGCAATTTATTTCGATTTGTATTTTATATTGCCACTTAACTATTCAATTCGGATTTCCCGACAAGTGTAGCTCAGTCTAGTCATGTAGGTTTTCATTTTATTCTGAGTATGATATTATGAATGAGTATTCATTCATATCTTGAGGTGATGTCATGCAACAAATTGGTCAGATAAAATTAATTGAAGGTCCTAATAAAAGTAAGGTTCCTTATTCAAGAAGCCTATATATTGATAGCACTAGTGAAAAAGTGTTAATTGATACAGGTGCGGATATAACCCTTTTAAAAGATCTTAAAGAACAATCAGGTGTTGATTTAGTTATCAATACACATTATCATCCTGATCACACATGTCATAATGTTCTCTTTTCAGGTACTGAAAAATGGATCAATCGAATTGAATACCAAATGCCATTAACAATCGATGGTGTATCAAAAGCAAATGGGATTTTTCAAGAATGGGGTCCTGAAGGTGTAAAGAAATGGCAAAAGGAGATCCCAGAACATTGGATAAAAAGTCTCTCTGAGATTAATGGATTTTATGATTATGAAAAAGAATATTCATTTGGAGATGTTCATGTTTATTTTTTACATACCCCTGGACATACAAAAGGGTTTAGCTGTCCTTATTTTCCTGATTTAGGGATTGTATTCACAGGTGATTATGATATGACATCGTTTGGGCCTTGGTATAATGGAACAGATGGGTGTATTGAAGAGTTTATTTCATCAGCAAATCGACTTCTTTCTCTTGATGCAAAATACTATATTACCGGACATCAAAAAGGTATTTTCAATAAAGAGGAGTTTCATAAAGCGATGACGAGATATCTTGCAATCATTGATCAGCGTGATGAAATGATTGCAAAATATGTACAAAAAGGAGTTTCATTTGATGAGTTAACGAGGATTGGGATTTTTTATCCAAAACATGCATTGAAGCATTCTCTTTTAATTACATGGGAACGTAGCGGAATTCGAAAACATCTTGATCGACTTGGCTATACAGTCATCGATAATGAAATTATACGATTAATGGTGAAAAAATAATTGGAATAGAGAGATTCCCTTCTCCCTATTCCGTGTGATTATTCATCTTCATCTAAAATATCATCGAAAACGGATGAGACTTTTTCAAACTCTTCATCACTTTCAATTGGGGATAAATCTCCCTCTTCATCGAGCTTCATAAAAAATACATCAATATCTTCATCGGTTTCATCACGGATATCATCAACAAAACCTACTGCGACATAGTCTGTCCCCTCTATTGTTACTGCAGCAAGCACCTCGACCTCATGTTCTTCATTGTTTTCATCTGTAATTGAAAATATTTCTCCTACTTCAATTTTATCCATGAATAAATACTCCTTTCACACGTACATATAATACGATTACTTTATTATCTTGCCATTTATAGGTAAGTTCATGCAAGTAATTCATGAAATAATGATCGGATTTCTTTGTTTGTTTCATATGTAAAGGCATTTAATCGAAAGGGTGATAAACATGTCCTATTATACGATCCCTTATTTCAGGTCCCCTCTCCCAATGACAAGAGTGACATCACCAGAACGCGGCCGGCTGTCTGTTGAAGGGAGCGGAAAAATAAGTGTTGCCCCAGACATAGCTATCATTCAAATTGGCATTGTCACGGAATCAAAAGAAGTTGATACTGCCCAAACGCAAAATGCTCAAATCTCAAACAATGTCCTTTCAGCATTAAACAAAATAGACATTTCAACGAATGATATTCAAACCATTTCTTATACAATCCAGCCAGTCTATGAATTTACGGAAGGAACCTCTGTCCTGACGGGGTATAGAGTACAACATACTCTTGAGATCACAGTAAGAAACCTAAATAATCTTGGATCGGTGTATGAAGCTGTAGTTGCTGCAGGAGCAAACATTGCTGAAAACATCCGCTTCGATGTTTCAAATCGAGAAGTCATATACCAAGAAGCTTTGCAACAAGCAATGAAAAATGCAACTGAAAAAGCAATAATGCTTGGAGAGCAAATTGGGGTAAACATTAACAATATTCCGGTTAAAGTTACTGAAATTTCAGGTACTCCCCCACCTCGACCATTTTCCTTAGCCCTTGCATCAGAATCTATATCCCAAGCAGCTCCACCTATTCAAAGCAACAAAATTGATATCGAAGCAAATGTATCAGCGGTTTTTCAATATTAAATAGGGACAGTCACTTCAGTCTGCCCCTATTTAGCCTATCTATTTGAAATAAATAATTCTATTTTAGTTATGATTTCCCTTGTTATCTGATCAATTTTATTAAAGTCCATAGCCTGAATATAATACGATTCCAATTGATCTCGTAGACGTTTGGCTTCAGCTAAATAAGAAATTGCTTCTTTCATTTTATCTTTGTATGCTTTCGTTGTTCTTGCAATATCCTCAGCATATTTTTCGTCAGTACCAGGTGTTATACATGTTTCATACATATCTATCATTTCATCTGATTCACGATCAGGAAAATATTCATGTGGGGCCGTGCTGTCAAAAATAGCTATACCTAATTCACGGAGTATAACCATGTCAAGACTATTAGGATCAAATCCACAATGATAGACTTCAACATCAAAACCGCGTTTTTCGCCAGCTGCCACTATTTTTTTCAGCATCGTTGATTTTCCAGAACCAGCTCTTCCTTTAATAAAATAGCGTTTTTCGATATCTTCTGTAAGATTTTGTATAAAGTCAACAGCTCCATTTGGCGTAGCTGCGCCTAAAAAGCGATGCTGAACTTTTGATTCCTTTTCAAGTGACCGTTCTCCATAAAAACACGAAATGATATCCTCTGTTAATTGATTCGCTTTTGAAAAATCCATATTGGAAATATAGATCTCTTCAATATCATCATGAGCTCGTAATGAAGCGGCAAATGTCTCATATGCTTGGTTAAATTTCTCAGAGATCTTTTGATTAAGAGCTAGGATTTCTCCTTTATTCTCTACAAGTTTCCTTGAATCCCACGCAACACCAAGGTTTACATATTCTTCAATCACACCTGGCGCTTTAGGCTCAATGACATGTGGTGCAGTTCCATCAACAATTCCAATTTTCAAATTCGGCAGGATGATTCCATCAATCGAATTGTTATCTGAAGCACAATGCAAATACTCTACATCCAGTTCTTTTCCTTCCATAAGTCGACCTATTTTCTTCATCAAAGAAGACTTGCCTGTTCCTGGACCGCCTTTTAAAATATATAATTGCTCTAATCCTTCTAATACAGAATCATATAAACTATAAAAACCCTTCGCTGTATTTCCACCTGCATAATAATGACGAACTATACCTGTCATCTAATCACCCTTTCAACACCTTTACCTTACTCTATGTAGATTATCTTACAAGGGTGAATGCCTATTTTAAAAAGATTCCCAAAGTAGGAAAACAAAAAGTAATTCGTTATAATGTTTGTATATCTAACAAAGGAGATTTTTTAATTGAATTCTAAAGAAGTAGAACAAAAAATTATTGAAAACTATCAAAAAGATGAGCAAATGATGATTCTTATTTTTGCTCAATGGTGTGTGAATCGTGACCTTGATCCAACTGAAGTATATTTGCGAGCATACCCTGATCAACCTGCTAATTATGCTTTAAAGCAAACGATCGATTTAACTGTACCAAAGGAAGAATCAGAACATATTCCTGACCAAACTCTTCTGAATGTTCTATCGTTATACGGTAATGAAGAACTTGCTTTTGTCGTAACAGAAGAAATGAGAAAAAGGAAAAAGTAAGGAGTAGGTTCATGAAAAAGGAATTAGATCATATTGGTATCGCTGTTCGTGATTTAGAAAGAAGTATTGATTTCCACCTGAATATATTATGCGGAGAACTCATTGATCGCTACAAAAGTGAAGTGGTTGGAGTAGAAAGTGAAATTGCCATCATAGATGTAAATGGTAATAGAATCGAATTATTGGCACCTACCAATAATTCAACCTCTCCTATTGCAAGATTTATTAAACAAAAAGGGAAAGGTGTCCACCACATTGCTTATAAAGTAAATGACTTGGACAAAGCGATACAAGATCTTAAAGAACAAGGGATCCGTCTTCTAGAAAATAGTTTACGAACGAATAAGCATGGAAGAAGATTAATCTATTTAAATCCAGCAGATACTGAAGGGACAATCATTGAATATTGTGATTATCCTAATGAAAAGTAATCACTAATTAAAATTAAAAAAGCACGCCATATTAATTGTTTGGCGTGCTAGGATAACATGTTTTACTCGTATTTTTTAAATAATAATGTTGCATTATGACCACCAAACCCTAATGAGTTCGACAATACGACATTAACTCTTGCCTCTTTTGCTTGATTTGGAACATAATCTAAATCTAGTTCAGGATCAGGAGTTACATAGTTTATCGTTGGCGGAATGATTCCATCTTTCATTGTTAATACAGAGAAGATGGCTTCAACTGCGCCTGCGGCCCCTAATAAATGTCCTGTCATCGATTTTGTGGAACTAACAGAAAGACGATAAGCATGTTCTCCAAAAACAGTCTTTATCGCTTTTGTTTCATACAAATCATTGTAATACGTACTAGTACCATGTGCATTAATATAATCGACCTGATCAGGTGAGATATTCGCATCTTCTAATGCCTGCTTCATCGCTCTTTGACCGCCTTCTCCTTCTGGAGCTGGAGTCGTAATATGATAGGCATCACCTGTTGCTCCATACCCTACTAGCTCAGCGTAAATGTTTGCACCACGTGCTAAAGCATGTTCAAGCTCCTCAAGGATCAAGATGCCAGATCCCTCCCCGATGACAAAGCCATCTCGATTTTGATCAAAAGGACGACTTGCACTTGCTGGATCATGATTTGTTGATAATGCTGTCATGTTTGAAAATCCCGCTATCGTCATTTCTGTGATCGACGCTTCAGAACCTCCAGTCACCATCATATCAGCCCCGCCATTTTGAATCACTCGAAAGGCATCACCAATAGAGTTTGCTCCTGAAGCACACGCCGTAACTGAGCAGTTGTTAATACCTTTGGCACCTAGCTCAATCGACACTCTTCCTGAAGCCATATCAGGAATAAACATAGGAATAATAAATGGGCTTACCCGTTTTGGTCCCTTACTCAAATATCGTTTATGCTGTTCTTCAAATTCATCAAGTCCACCGATTCCTGAACCAATCCATACCCCTACTCTTTCTGGAGAAACATCTTTCCCAATTTCGACCCCAGCATCTTTGATCGCCATTTTACTAGCAGCTATCGCAAGATGCGTAAATCTAGCCATTCTGCGAACTTCTTTGTGATCAATATAGTCCTGTGGAGAAAAGTCCTTTACTTCACCTGCTACTTTCACATTAAAAGGTTCTGTATTAACTCGCGTCATTTCTGCGATTCCTGAAACACCTTTTTTAGCATTCTCCCAGGTGGTTTGAACATCATTACCTAAAGGTGTAACTGCCCCAATACCTGTTATAACAACTCTCTTTCTCATGAAAAGTCTCTCCTCTTGTGAAAAATAATTCTCTAATTATATGAAATTGTTTAATAGGTGATGAGAAAATATATTAAATTATGACTTGGTCATAGTATCACATAAATATATCTTATACTAAATATAAGAAAAAGAAAAGTTTAGTGAATAGGATAAGGAGCTAAACCCTCTACATTCATTCATGTAGAAACTGGCCTAGCTCCTATGTTTTATATCTATAATTCTAACTTTTCTACTGCATTCATAAGAGAGCTTAGGTCTTGTAAGGTTTGGATGATTTCAGAGTTTTGCAGCTCCTCAACCACAACCTCTCCATCCTGGTAAACCTGATCAATCTTTTCTAAAGCTGCTTCATTTTGGGTCACGATATCTTGGTGTAAATCTTCGGCGACTGTTGGAGCTTCTAAATTGTTAAACTCTTCAATTTGTCCCCGTAAGGAAGTAAGTTGATTTTCAAGATCTTCTCTTGCAGCCTCGTCTGTCGCTGCCGCCTGTATTAACTCCGGTGCTTGTTCGGCAAAATCACTTACTGAGGTTAAATAACTCTTTGTTTCATCCACATAATCAACAGAACGACTTACCTCATCTACTAAAGAACAAGCCGAACTTAGCATTAATGTAATAATGGCAATAATCATCGTAATCTTTTTCAATTAATTCTCTCCTCTTAAATTGGATATGTTTATAACATGCTATACGTATACGATTCATAAAAAGTTTCATATTTTAGATAAATGAACGATAATGAATACTTTAAAAATAAAAAGGCTAACACCTTGGAATTGTTAACCCTTTCACCATGGATCTTATTCACTTGATACAAGCCATTTTAAAAATTCCTGCTCAGAATCGGTTAAAAACCGGCCTAATTCTTCAGAAAAATAAAGATATAATTCTATGTATCTTTTGGCAATAGCGTCCATTCGTATCCTCCCATATGTATAAGAACTTCTTTATTTTATCATGATCGTCCATAAATGGATATGAAAAAATGTAAGCATTCACATCATAAAACATGTTTTACTCATCTCCAACATCATCTCCATCACTCTCACTATGCGATTCGTCCTTATGCTCGTCAAAAAAATCATTCACCTTTTCAATGATAGATTCCTTCTTACTATCTTCTTCATCCTTATTTTCTACTTGCATAAAATTCTGAACAGAGTAGCTTTGAATCATTTTCTTTTTATTAAAAGATTTACCAAGAATAAATAACAGAATTAAAAATAAAATGGCAAAACCAATAAAAATGAGCATTTCTCTCTCCTTTTTTAAAAATTAGTAAAACTTAGCTTGTTGACAAGAATTAGTAATGAAAGCTTTGTTTTCCTTATATGCTCATCATATTTTTTAACCTTGCGGATCATACAAAAAAAGTAAAACTTATTTTAAAGTACATAATCAAAACTGTCTTTGGGAAAAATAAATGAAAGTTTTTCAAGAAAGAGGTGACTTATCTAATGAAAAAGTTTCTAGTTCTTTTACTAGCAGCTTTCCTTGCCACATCTGTCGTTGCATGTGATGATGCACCAGGAGAAGATGAAATTGGTGATGGTGAAATTAATGATGAAGAATAACTAAAGTAGAAATATGCCCGTTCAGCAACGTTTTTAAAAATTCCTTTAAAGTAAAACGAAACTGAACGGACTGCATATGATAAAGTGTCAAATTGTCTTAAAAAATTGAAATCTGTTCTTTCCTTTTGATTTCGCAAGGTATAAGGCTTGATCAGTATTTTTCATTAGTGCATGCAAATCAACTTTCTCAGTTAATGATATGTGTCAATTCCTATATTTACATCCTTCACAGTTGTCCATTTGAGTTTCCCCAGAAGACAGTAATGTAAGTATGCTTTCTGGCATCTCCTTTATTTCCTCATTTTAGGTAATCCCTACCATCTCTTTCAGACTTATCCCCCATATCATATATCGATTAGAAAACTTACTCTTGTACAACCACCTTGAAGCTTGTACTTTTTCTTACTTTCATATCTTAAAGAAATGATAAAAATGAACCAAAATTAGGTTTATGAAAGCTTAGTTGATTACGAGAATAAAAAAGGATATTTTATCCAAATGTAGAAATATTATGATCAGAGGCTACTAAAGACAGAAGTCCCACAGTGTGATGATGACAACTTTTACTGAAAATGGCGTATTTGAGGAATGTATACTTTTGTGTAACAAAAATTCTTTAAACTTTAGTCTAAAGGAGAGCCTATGAATAGCCAAAAAAATCTCGATAAAATGAACCTTATTATCAAACATAATGAAGTGACACATTTATTTATATCTGTTCTTCAAGAATTAGATAAGTTAAAGACCATGGGGGTTGAAGATCAACTTCTTAAAGTGAAAATGAGGCAAAACTTACTACTTATCCAAAAGAAGTTAATTGCCCTTCAACTATCTATTCTTGGGGATGATCAAGAATCATCAAAATAGGCAGAACAATGAATGTTCTGCCTACTAAGTGTCTTATACCGGTGCATTCACCTCTAAATCCTCAACACGTTTTTCTAAATATTGAACATCTTTACGTGCATTGAATCGATCTGCTTTTTCCACTGTTACTGTAATATTATAATCTGGAATCCCAGCGAATTTTTCATATCTCCCTCTAGGTAATAAAAAGTTACCTTCCGGGAAATGCACTTCAAGGTTACCTCTTGCAATATCAACAAATTTTGCTCTTCCTTGGAAGACACCAAAGCCATTGTAGACAACAATGCCTTCTCCTTCTGCAATACTTAATTGTTTAGCATCTTCTGCATTCATTAACACATCATAACGATCTGCACCGTTGAATGGATCTGTTTCTTTATAAACCATTGAGTTAAATTGCTTACCACGGCGAGAAGTAACGACAAATTGTCCTTCTTTCTTTCCTAAATCAGGAATTTCTACAGTAATAAGGTTGCCTCTGCCATCCGGTGTTGGACATACTCCCCCTTCACACAGCCAAGCTCCTCCCCATTGGAAAACATCTCCTTGTTTTTTCAAGTGTTGAATTCCATCATAGTCGCGGTTTGCAATGGCGATTTCATCACGAATTTCCTGTCCTGATTTAAAGTCTACAAAATGCGCGGTTTCAGGTTTAACACGTTTGGCAAGATCAATATAAATCTTCCATTCTGCACGAGCCTCTTTTATCTCATTTTTATTCCCTTCAATTTGAGGTGAATAATACACCATTCGTTCTGTTGAAGTGGATGTACCGCCGCCTTCTTGTTCATAGCGCGTTTTTGCTGGAAGAACAATCACTGCCTCTTTTGCATCAACAAGTGTAGATGTATTCAAAATAATATCTTGATGCACTCGTATTTCTAATTCGGATAAAGCTTTTTCAACAAACTCAGGATCTGGCATCGTTTCTAGGAAATTACCTCCTGATAAGTAATAAAGCTTTATTTTTCGCTCATGATCTTCTGGTAGAACAATGTTTTCTAACGTAACGCCAACGATATCGCCTTGCCATTTAGGTAATTCAAATCCCCAAATCTGTTCGATTCGTTTTATATTTTCTTCATCAAACCCGCTTCCTGGCAGGACGAATGGGTCTGCCCCCATTTCTCCTGAACCTTGAACCGAAGAGTGACCACGGAATGGCATGAGTCCATTATTTTTGCGGCCTAGGTAGCCACGTAATAGGGCAAGATTTGCCACTTGTGAAATATTATCTGTTGCAAAGGAATGCATGGTTAACCCTAAAGCCCAGGCAAATACAGCATTTTTACTTTTTGCTAAAAGCTCTGCTAATTCAATGATTCTTTCTTTTGAAATCCCTGATGACTTTATGATTTCATCCCATGATTGTTGAATAACATGAGCTTTTAATTCCTCATATCCATTGACATGCTGTTGAACAAATTCATGATTGATAGCAGATCCGTATTGTTTTTCTTCCATCTCAAACCAATGCTTCATAATTCCATGCATGAAGGCAATGTCTCCTCCAATATTAACCTGGTAGAAATCATCAGCTAATTTGGTTCCAAAAAGAGCTGATTCCATATTTGATGGGATCCAATATTTATCCATCGCAGGTTCACTATATGGATTAACAACGATAATTTTTGTTCCTCTTTTTTTCGCTTCAAGCATATATTTTGTGGAGACTGGTGAAGCATTTGAAGCCACACTTCCCCAAAACATTAAGACATCAGTGCCAAACCAGTCCTGGTAGTTGGCAGTTGAAGCACCTACACCAATTGAACGCTTCAGGGCTGTTTTACTAGGCGAGTGACAAATACGTGATGCATTATCGATATTATTTGTCCCTAAAAATCGAGCAACTTTACCAGCAACATAATATGACTCATTCGTAATACCTCTTGATGTTAAATAAAATGCATACTGCTTTGGATCCAATTGCTTCATTTTATTCGCAATGATATCCATGGCCTCATCCCATGTAATACGTGAAAACTTTCTCTCCCCTTTGCGGCGAATAAGCGGATATGGAATACGACCTAATTTCCTTAATTCAGTACTGCTATATTTTCGTAATTCATCAATGTCGGCATGAACAATTTCTTCATTTAAAGCAGGCATTGTGTTCAGTCTTAGAACATTCATTCTTGTTGTACACATATGCGGCCCTTTTAATGTTTGGTCTTGTAAACCAGAAACACCTAAGGCACATCCATCACAAACACCTTGTGTCAAGATGCGTGTGGCATATCCTATATTATCCTTATTATCCCATGCTACTTTCATTGTATCTCTAAAATGGTGGGGCTTGACTTTCCCTATACCAAACGGAATTGGACTAACCCAGTGCTTAGGCTGTGGTGTTTTTGTTGCCTTTATAGGTCCTTGATGTTTTGTCTCTCCCATTTGAATCACTCCTAATCTTTAAAATTCATATAGTAGGTTGTTTTCCAAAAACTTTGTTGCTATGTAATTAGTATTGAAAGAATTGATCTGGAACATCGTTTTCCTAGGAGGGCGCTGAGCTTCCTAGGCACGAGCGTCTTTGGGACCACTCCTATCCCTCCACCTTTCAACCCAAATAATTAATGTACAAGGAATCTATTAAACAAAAAATCTTTGTTAATAGACAAAAATGCAAGTGAAAAATCGGATAAATGATTCGATATAGAAAAAACCACCGTAGACTCTTACAATGAAAGGTGCAGAGTAAAACGGTGGTTAGTCTTTTGCAGGGTCGCTACTAAGTGCCATACCAGTTATCTTTATTTTAATACGTAACCTGAATGTTTAGACGAACTAATTACTAAACAATTTTTAGTTAAAAAGGTTTGAATGGAGACCTTGATTGAAAAAACTTTTCTTAAGGCATTCGACATTTCCATTATTTATTAAACTTTTGCTGTAAATCTTCATCAAAGACAAAGATGGACATTCCGAAGTCTCTGTCAATATCGATATCTACAAATAAATCAACAAATTTACAACCTAAAAACTCTTCCATCTCTATAGGAGGGTTTTTCTTGTACATTTGTTTAACCATTTCAGTTCTTGCAGATCGTAACGCTTGCTTTCCTTCATCCGCACTGGCAATAAATCTTTCAACAGGTGATAAATTGCCTTCCATTTCACATATTGCCCAATTTTTACAAAATGTTGTTGTAATTTTACTTGGGCCTTTTCCCATATGCTTTTTGCGGAAAGAGCGCACGATATTACTAAATTCTGCTTCGTACTTGTTCATAATATCCTCCTACCCACTAGAGGTTTTAGCATGTGGTATTTTACCATACCTTTATGCTTTGTGGAAGTATTATTATCCTGCAATGGAGTTTTTGGAACTCGTTGCTTGTTGCTTGCGAAGTCTGTTAATATCTTTACGGATTACAATAGATACAATTAAGGCAACTACGAACAAACCTGAGAAAAAGGTTAAGCTTGTTCCATAGCTTCCTGTTGTATCCTTCATCCAAGCAGCAAACATTGGACCAGCTAATCCAGCTGCAGCCCATGCAGTTAGGATATATCCGTGAATGGCACCTAATTGCTTTGTTCCAAAGATATCTCCAATGTAAGCAGGAATAGCAGCAAATCCTCCACCATAACAAGTATACACAATAGCTAACATAACCTGGAACAAAAATGCTTCTGTCGTATGTGGCAATAGTGCGAATAAAACAATTTGCAATACAAAGAAAGTTGTATATGTATTTGGGCGACCAATATAATCAGAAATAGATGCCCAACCCAGACGACCTAAACCATTAAAAATACCTAAAATACCGACAAGCGCTGCTGCTTCTGCAGTTGTAAGCCCAATACTTTCTTCCGCTAAAGGCTTAGCAGCAGATAAGATCGCGATTCCACACGTCACATTAATAAACAACATGATCCATAAATAATAAAATCTCGTTGTTTTTACCGCTTCATTAGCAGTTAGCTGTGATAAATCCTCTTTAATTCTTGAATTTCCTGATTTAACTTTTGCTTCAATTCCTTTTGGAACCCAATTTTCAGCTGGCTTCTCTAAATAAAGTGAAGATAATGTCATAATAATTAAATAAGAAATCCCTAAAATATAAAATGTGTTTGCTGTTCCAACTGAATTGATTAGTGCTTCCATCACCGGACTAGCAATCGCTGCTGCGAATCCAAATCCCATGATCGCAAGTCCTGTTGCTAATCCCCTTCTATCTGGGAACCATTTTACTAGGGTTGATACTGGCGCGATATACCCTACACCAAGACCGATTCCTCCAAGAACTCCGTATGTAATATAAAGAAAAGGCAGAGAACCTAATTGAACGGCTAAACCTGCCCCGAGGATTCCGGCTCCAAAGAATCCAGCTGCAAGTAAACCAGCTGCTCTTGGACCATATTTTTCAACAAAGTGTCCTAAAAAAGCTGCAGATAAGCCAAGAAATAAAATAGCAATACTAAATGTTAATTGGACTTGTGAAGCACTCCAGCCAAACTCCTCCATTAGTGGATTTGTAAAGTTACTCCATGCATAAACAGACCCAATGGAAATATGGATCCCTACTGCTGATGCAGCAATTAACCAACGATTTTTTGTCTTTTTCATGTAGTCATCCCCTCATTTTTAAAAAGCATCATCTATATCTCTTACAAACAAGATGTTTTAAGGCTTGATTGTACTTTAAGACATCTCGAAACTTAACGTACATCATTAAAAAACTTGTCTTATCGCCAACTTATGGCAACAGCACATGTTTTTTACTTTCTAATTGCAAAACAAAAACCGCCAATCTCCTTAAACAGATAGAAAAATAGCCACTTTTCCTATCTAAAAGGTAATTGACGGTTAGTTTCAAGCAGGATTCGCTACTATCGGACCAACAGTTAATCGCTTTCAATTATGGAACAATTTGAACCGACGACAGGATCGCTATCCCGGAGCAAAATGTTACAATATCATGAACTTTGTATCGAAATAGTAACATGGAATCTATTATTCTGCAACAATATTTTTTACACTATCAGAAAGTATAAGATTTTATGGATGATAGTATAAGAAAAACTAAGGCTTTCGCCATTAGGACTTGGCGATAAGCCAAGTTTTTCTAATCTTTTCATCGCTCCCCCTATCATAAATGACAAACTTTCGTACTTGTTAATGTCTAGATATTATGTTTATATTTTAGGTATCTTAAAATTTAGGTGAGATGGAAAATGGACATAAAAATGAGCATTAATCAAAAAATCCGTAAATACTCAGGTGGAAAATTATTTGATACAACCGACAATATCGTTACTGAATTTCCTTTAACGATTTTTGTTAACAATGAGGAATTTGCAACAATGGTTTGTACCCCTACTCATTTTGAGGAAATGGTTGTTGGATTTTTAGCATCAGAAGGTGTTATCCGTTTTTATCGAGAAATTGAGTCATTATCAATAGATGAAGATACCGGTTATGCTTATGTCAAGATTCAAGCCGATGTCACAACAAATCAGCAATATTATTCTAAGAGATTTATTGGATCTTGCTGTGGTAAAAGCCGACAGTTTTACTTTCAGAATGATTTAAAAACATCCAAAACCTCGATGAGTAAACAAACACTGACTCCCTCACAGTGCATTTCTTTAATGAAAGAGATGCAGGATAGCAGTATCGTTTTTCAAGAAACAGGCGGAGTACATAACGCTGCATTATGTACTCCTGAAAACATGATTGTTAGCCGATCTGATATTGGCAGACATAATGCGTTAGATAAATTATATGGATATAGTATTTTGAATGAAATTCCTGTACGTGATAAAATAATTGTATTTAGTGGTAGAATTTCTTCTGAGGTACTTATCAAAGCATCAAAAATTGGAGTTGGAATTGTTCTATCAAAATCTGCTCCAACTGATCTAGCTATTAAGCTTGCAAATGATTTAAACATTACAGCTGTAGGCTTTATCAGAGGATCTTCATTTAATGTCTATTCCCATCCAGAACGGATTGTTGAAGGATATATGTAAGGGAGGAATCGTATTGACGACACATCATTCTGTAAATGATTACTTTGATCGCCCCCTCCGTGACCTGCGAATATCGGTTACAGATAAATGTAATTTCCGCTGTACCTATTGCATGCCAGCAGAAATATTTGGACCAGACTTTCCTTTTTTAAAAAGAAATGAACTGCTTTCTTATGAAGAAATCGAACGGTTAACGAAAGTTTTTGTCCATTCACTTGGTGTAAAAAAAATACGCATTACAGGTGGAGAACCGTTGATGCGGAAGGATTTGTCTACCCTTATAGAACGGATAAACGAGATAGATGGCGTTGAAGATATTGCCATGACAACAAACGGTTATTTTTTACCTAAATACGCAAAAGAATTAAAAGCTGCAGGATTACAACGTGTTTCAGTTAGTCTTGATTCTCTTAATGATGATGTATTTGGAAAAATAAACGGCCGTGGTGTTTCGGTTAAATCTGTTATAGACGGGATTGACGCTGCAGCTGAGGCTGGTTTAAAGGTAAAGATCAACATGGTTGTTAAACGCGGGATGAATGACCACGAAATTATCCCGATGGCTCAGTATTTCCGTGAAAAAGGACATATTTTAAGATTTATTGAATTTATGGATGTTGGGAATACAAATCAATGGAATTTAAAGGATGTTTATCCTAAAAGACAAATCATTGATGATATTCACGGAGTCATGCCGCTTGAGCCGATTGATCCAAACTATACTGGTGAAGTAGCAAGCCGGTATCGCTACATTGGTTCAGATGCAGAGATTGGTGTCATTTCTTCTGTTTCAGATGCGTTTTGCTCTACCTGTAATCGAGCGCGTTTGTCAGCTAGCGGTTCTTTATATACTTGTTTGTTTGCCTCACAAGGTCATGATTTACGCGAGCAAATTCGATCACCCAAAACAGATGAAGAGCTTGCAGAACATATTAAGGCAATATGGCGTGGCAGAAAAGATCAATATTCAGTTGAACGAAGTGAAGGAACTACCAAAAGAAAGAAAATCGAAATGTCACATATTGGAGGCTAAATGACCATTATGGATACTTGTAAAATCGATCATTCACATGAAGATGTTAAACAAAAATTACAGGATCAATCATCATTTCTGGGTACAGAGTTAGTAGAAAAATGTACTCAATTTTTATCAACAGATGTTAGTCAAACTTATTTAAATGAATTATTTCATTTGCTAAAGAAGTATGATCTTTCAACTGATGAAGAGAAACAAAATAGAAACGAGAAAATAGAGAAATTACTCTCGAAATCATTATCCTAAAAAAACAAAAAGGATAGCTAAGCTATCCTTTTTGTTTTAGTATTTTAATGAACTGGAATATGTTCACGATGATGTTTGTCTTTTTTATTATGTCTTTTGCGTTCAATTACTTGCTTTATAGCTGGTAGAATCCATCTGTCGGCTCCGTAGAAATAGCCTGCTGTACCCGCCATTAATAATAGGACTGCTGCTGTATAAAGGATCGGATTTGTGCTTACTGTTCCTGCTAAAAGGAAATTTAAGTTCATAAATGCGCCTGCTAAGAGTGCAGGTACTGTTGCTGCACCTAAAATTAACCCAATTCCAACTAACACTTCTCCCCATGGTATTAATAAATTAAATAGTGGTATATTTGGTAGTGCGAATTCTTCTAGGAATACAGCATACCAGCCTTGAACGGCAGGATGATCGCCACTTGCTTTTTCGATTGCTCCGTATAAAAACCCTGTTGCATCAAATCCATCTGTTACTTTATGAATACCCGCTTCAAGCCATTGTACCCCTAACCAAACCCTTAAAACTGTCCATATAATCGCCATTTTCGGTCCTCTTAACCAATTCATGGATGAACATCTCCTTATTTTTGTGAAACCCTTCACATACTTAGTTAAAAATTTAAGCTAGCTAGCTTCTTTTCGAAAGTTTGTGAAGTACTTCACTAACTTTCTACACTTTTATCATACTCCCTTTTTCTAAGTAATACAATAGGCTTCACATTTTGTTCAGAAAACAATGAATTTTTTTATAATGTGATTTTTATCACTGAAATATATGATTCCCCCTTACATTTTCATTGACTTTCCGTTTTTTCCGTAATATAATTTATCTCGGAGTTAGAATTCTTTAAGTTGAGATATTTTAAACTAAGTTATTTTATTGGAGGAGAAAAAAATGACAAAAACAAAATGGAATCTTGATCCAACACACAGCGGAGTTGATTTTTCAGTTAAACACATGATGTTTGCAACAGTTAAAGGTGGATTTGAAAGCTTTAATGCTGAAATTGAAGCAGATCCAACTGATTTAACAACTGCTGATATTACTTTTACTGTTGACTTAGCAAGTGTGGATACACGTAACGAGGATCGTGACAACCACTTACGTTCTGCTGACTTTTTCGATGTAGAAAACCATCCAACTATGACATTTACATCAACATCTATTGAAAAAACAGATGAAAATGAATACAACGTAACTGGTGATTTAACATTACACGGTGTAACAAAATCCGAAACATTTGCCGTTACATTTGAAGGAACTGGTATTGATCCATGGGGAAATGAAAAAGCAGGTTTTGGTGTAGAAGGAAAGCTTAAGCGTAGCGATTATGGCTTAACTTGGAATGCACCATTAGAAGCTGGCGGCGTTCTTGTTGGAGATCAAATCAAAGTTTCTCTTCAACTTCAAGCTGCAAAAGCATAATAAAATATTAGCGAAAGGGATTGAAGGCTAGTTTTCAATCCCTTTTCTTTTTATTTGATATTCTTCCCATAAAAGATTTCGTCCATTTCTTTTGTTAGACTTGCCGTAATTTGTACTTGTTCTTCTTCACTAAGCGTATCCTTCGTATATCCAAATAAATAATTATTTAAGTCGAATTTTTTGAGCTTACATTTCGTATGAAAGATATTTTCTTGATAAATATTTACATCAATCATATCAAATTCATCTTTAACATCGTCGGGAATATAATTTTGAATCGAACTTATGTCATGATCGATAAACAGTTTTTCCCCATTTATATCTCTTGTAAATCCTCTCACCTTATAATCCATTGTGAGGATATCAGTATCAAAAGAATGGATTAAATAATTTAATGCCTTAAGTGGTGATATTTCTCCACATGTCGAAACATCAATATCTGCTCGGAATGTACTAATCCCTTCATTTGGATGATATTCAGGATATGTATGAACGGTAATATGACTTTTATCCAGTCCCATTACAATCGCTTCTGGTAGTGGACCTGGAGATTCATCATATGACTCTGTCGGGACTTCCACAACAGGACCTTCTGAAACTAAAATCGTTACACTAGCTCCTTGTGGAACATAATCTTGTTTCGCGATATTTAACACATGTGCTCCAATAATCTCTGTTACATTTTTTAAAATATTCGTCAAACGTTCTGCATTGTACTGCTCATCGATGTATTCGATATATGCCTCTCTCTCTTCCCTTGTTTTGGTATAGCACACATCATACATATTAAAGCTTAACGATTTTGTTAGATTATTAAATCCATGTAATTGAATTCGTTGTTCTGGAGTCAGTTTCATTCTTCTTCCCCCTCAATATAAATTTATCCGAGCCATGCTTACATGTTTATATTACCCATTTTTAAGAAAGACAATCATTTGATGATTTAGAAGCAAAAGAAAAAGCACCTCATTTGAGATGCTTAAAGCTTATTTAAAGCTTCTGAAATCAGATCGTCTCCTGATATTAAATCAAAGGAACGATTCTTTGTATGATCATTAGTTAAAGCTTCCACAATCGTTTTTGCAACATCTTCACGTGGAATCGAACCTCTTTCTAAGTGTTCCCCGACCGAAACTTTTCCTGTTCCATTTTCATTTAATAGCCCGCCTGGACGGATTATGGTGTATGTTAGATTAGATTGCATAAGCACTCGATCTGCATAATGCTTTGCCACATAATAAGGCTTTATTGCTTCATTCCAATTTTCTCGATTATTCGCTTGAAGGGCACTAACCATGATGAATCGATCAATACCGGCCAATTCTGCTGCTTCCATCGTTTTTACTGCTCCGTCAAGATCAATTAGTAAAGTTTTATCTGCTCCTGTGCTACCACCGGATCCAGCAGTGAAAACAATTGCGTCACTGCCCTTCATTGCATTTTGTAATTCAGCAACACTTCCCTCTAAATTAGCAACAATCGTTTCAATGCCTTTTTTGTTAAATTCCTCTTTTTGATCCTGGTTTCTAACCATTGCCAAAACGGTATGTTCCTGACTACTATTTAATAGATCCGTTAGTTTTTGTCCAATTTGTCCGTTTGCTCCAACAACAAATACCCTCATTAAATGATCTCTCCCTTCTTTTCCTCAATTATTTCAAAGAATGTTAGTTAGTTCAAAAATTTTGCTTTTACTCAAGGTCATTTAACATAATGGAAAGAATTTTATTTTCTACTATTTTACCTTCTTCATCATTTTGCAAATGATTTAAAACAATTGAAAATATGACGTTTTCGCCACTTTTTGTTTGCATATATCCTGATATTGAACTTACATTCGTTAAAGTGCCTGTTTTTGCTATTACCTTATGTTTAAGTGGAGGACTTGTCATTCTATTGCGAAGAGTCCCGCCAATTAATTTTTCCTTTTCTCCTGCGACAGGTAGTGCCTTATAAAACACAGGAAACCAGTCTTGTAATTGGGCTCTGTATAACAACTGAGTAATTGTATTTGCCTGTGTTGTATTTAGATGTGATATTCCTGAACCATCCCTAAAAACCATATTATGGATATTGATTCCTAATTGAGTTAACGTACGTTTTTCTGTCTCCAGTCCTGCTTCCCAAGAACCGAGATTTTGTGTGACCTTTCCCATCTCTTTAACTAGCATTTCTGCTATTGTATTATTACTTAACTTTAAAAATGGAATCAGAATTTCAGATAATGGCTCTGATTTATGACTGACTATTTCTAAAGTTTTATCCGGGGCCTTACCTATATAACAATCACCTTTCACATGTATACCTTCGCGCTCTAACTCTTTTTTGAATAGATCAACTGTGTATTTAGTTGGATCCCATACAATCATCCACTCTTTCGTTATTGAACCATCCTCAGGTATTGTTCCTTCAATAACCAATTCGTTCTTTCCATGACCACGTGTTATTTTTAATGTTTCATTACTACCTGGTTCAGTTGTTATTGATTTATTATGAATGACCATATAATCTGTATTAGGACTTAATGTCGTCTTTGGCTTTTTCCCTTTTTTGCTTGGGATTACCTGTACAATCATGGTACCGGCATCATAATCTTTATCAGGTGAAACCGTTAAGGCCGATATTTGAGCACCATAATAAGCCGATTCATCGCTCCAAGGTAAGTCGATGGAATATCGGACTTTATCGTACCAAGTATCATCAGCAATTACATCTCCAGCAATTGTCCGGATTCCTTTTTTTCTTAATTGTTTTGCCAATATATTAAGATCCTTTACAGTTAGAGTAGGATCACCCCTGCCTTTTAAGTAAAGGTTTCCTTTTACTACTCCTTTTTCATTCCATTTTCCATCTGTGCTAACTTCAGTTAGATATGTATAATTTTGTCCTAGCGTTGCTAAAGCAGCAGTAGCAGTAAATAGTTTAAAACTGGATGCTGGTGTTAAGCTTGTCTCTCCATTATAGGAATATAAAATGTCACCAGTTGTCGTTGACCGTATGCTAATACCTGCAATAGCTCCTTTTAATAATGGATCTTCTGTTATAACAGATTGCAATCGAGTTACACCTTCTGGTTTTAGCTCCATTGCAGTTGTCGTACTAGAGAAAACAGGAGAGTATAAAAAGATAATCCATAAAAAAAGCAAATAGTAAAAATTTTTCATCATAGGTTGACCGATCTCCTTTTTAAGATCTATTATTTAATTTCCTCAACCTATGAGTTTTTATCCTAAAGAAAAAAGTAAAAAGACGATCCAAGTTCTTTTTCAAGTTCCTGGGTCGCCTTTTTCTTACCTTTTAGTAACCAACATAAGAAGCTCCAATGATGATTAAAAGAATAAACAATACGACGATAAGAGCAAATCCTGCTCCGTATCCATAACCGCCTGCGCCGCCCATAATATCACCTCCAGAACCGGTTTATATACTATATGTCATCATTTCCTTTAACGTTATAGGTAAATGCCATGGTTATGATTTTAGTTTTATTTCCTTTTTTGATTACCATCCGATAAACTATACCTATAAACTTATTATGGAGGTCATAACCATGTGTGGGCGATTTTCATTAGCGACCGAACAATCGATTATAGAAGAACAATTTGATTTACTGATCCAAGAAGAACTTTCGTATCGATACAATGTCGCTCCGTCACAAAATATTTTTGTCATTGGTTCAAATGGCCAAAAGCGGATTGGAACGTTTATGCGTTGGGGACTTGTTCCTCCTTGGTCAAAAGATGTTAAGATCGGCTATAAAATGATAAATGCCCGCTCAGAAACGATTGATAAAAAAGTAAGTTTTAAAACACCTTTCATAAAAAAAAGATGCTTAATTATTAGCGATGGATTTTATGAATGGAAGAAGATCGGGAAAGAAAAACAGCCTTATCGATTTGTTATGAAGGACCGAAAACCTTTTGCTTTTGCAGGCTTATGGGAATGCTGGAAGCAAGGTGAATATCCTTTGTTCACTTGTACAATCCTAACAACAGAAGCTAATAAAATAACAGAAGATGTACATGATCGAATGCCCGTAATATTGCCTCGTGATTCCTATGACACTTGGCTAGATCCTGGTTTTCATCAAATAGATCATTTAAAATCATTACTCCTTCCTTATGACGAAGGATTAATGGAATCATATCAAGTTTCAGATCTTGTTAACTCCCCTGCTCATGACGTAAAAGAATGCTTAGAGCCAATTAATAGCATATAAAAAAGTTATCCCTTTTCCTCACAAACATTTTGGATGTGAAAACGGGATAACTTCTATTTTTTTATTTAACTTGAGAGAACCTTTGTTTACTAATTTCTTTTCCTGCTATCTATCATATTTTTATTATTCTTTTGTATCTAATGGCTTTAATTTCGCCTCAATTTCTTTTCGTTGCAATTCAAAATAAGGAGGCAAGGCTAGGTTTTCGCCTAAATGTTCGAAGTCTTCATCTCCTTCAAACCCCGGTCCATCTGTTGCTAATTCAAAAAGAATTCCATTGGGTTCTCTAAAATATAATGAACGGAAATAATAGCGTTCAACAAATCCTGAGTTTGGTAAATGACTATTCTTTAGGAGCTCGATCCATTTTTTCAGCTCTTCCTCATCTTCAACCCGAAAAGCAACATGGTGGACACTTCCTCTTCCAGGTCGTTCGCGGTTTTGTTCAGAATCTTCTAGGATATGAACCTCAGCACCTGTCCCGCCTTCACCTGTTTCAAAAATCCGAACTTTTTTTTGATCTTCTTTTCTTATATATCCTTCCTTTTCCTTAAAGCCCATTAAATCTGTTAATACTCGAATTGTTCGTTCAGGACGGGATACTGTAAGCACGACAGGTCCAAGTCCGACAATCCCATTTTTAGTAGGAACCGGACTATTTTCCCACGGTTTACCTCCTGGAACTCCAACATTTGTTTCATCTGATACTAAAATTAGCCGTTGACCCTCTGGATCCCGAAAAGAAAGTGTAGATCGGCCAGCTTCGACTTGAATATCATCATGATCCACTTCTAACTCCTCAAATCGTTTCTTCCAGTAATCAAGAGCTTCATCATTTTTAACACGAAGGGATGTCGCTGAAATACTATTTGTACCTGGATATGTCCGACCGGCACGAGGTATTTCAAAAAAGGTTAAATCTGTTCCGGGATTTCCGCGCTCATCTGCATAAAATAAATGGTAAACAGATGTATCATCTTGATTTACTGTTTTCTTAACTAATCTTAGTCCTAACACTTTTGTATAAAATTGATAATTCGCTTTTGCATTTGCAGTAATGGCTGAGACATGATGAATCCCTTTTAAAGGTTTAATACTCATAAAGAACGTCCTTTCCATTTTTTATTATCTTATATTTAAATATCTCGACTTCAAGATAAATTATAGTTGATTTTTACTTGTACGTCAAATGACGGATATTATAAAATGACCATGTAAAAAGGGCTAACGAATATTCGCTAACCCTTATATATATTATTGTTGGATGAATTGTCTATTTTGCTGCTGGAATTGACGATAGTTAGGAATTTGTTGTTGAACATGGCTGTGCGGTTGTAATTGCTCATTTACCATGTATACTCCGCCTGAGATTTCCTGTTGCATTTGGTTGCAAATATTTAAAATTTGCTGACATTGCTGCAATGCTTGATTATGTCCTTGCAGGCTCTGTTGAATAACTTGTGTAGCTTGTTGTTCTTTTTGCATTAATTGCTGCAGCATTTGTACATTTTGTTGTTCCTGTTGCAGCATTTGCTTGTATAGCTGTGTACCTTGCTGTGTTTGCTGAATAAGTTGTTGAACGATTTGTCGGCATTCATTAATTTGCTGCATGGCATGTTGTTGTGTGTGCATGTATTTATTCCCCCGTTTTAATATGTTTGTTGTTGATTGCTATAAAGTGCATTTGGTTGGTAGCTGTTAATCATTGCATTTGTTGTAGCTTGGTCAAAAGTAGGTACTTGATAATATCCGTTTTGATTCATATACATCCATGTTTCATACGCTTGGTCTGCACAATTTTTAGCGCTTTGAATCATCATTTCTCTCAATTGGGAATCTGTCAGTTCTAATGAAGCATGCATTTTCACTACAGCCCCGGATTTGTGAGTACCTAACATTAAAGAAGCTACATCGCGGTCATTCAGTTGATTAACGGATGCATTAGGAGCTTCAGGTACACTATTCATTTTTATACCGTACATTGGCGTTGTTTTAAAAGTTGTTTGGACAGACTGAAGTTGACTTTGATTTGCTTTTTGCTGTAATGCATTGACAAAAGTCGTATACTCGTTTGTCATAAATGAAAGCTGGTTTTGAAGAATATTTTTCAAATTTTGATCCTGACAATGCGGCTGTAGGAGCTGGAACTGGTTAATTCCATTGATCATACAACTTAATACTTCATGACATTCCATAATTTCATGAGCACCGATGTTTACTTGATTCATTTGGCTTTGCAAGGTAATACCCCCTCATAGTCATTTTTTAAAGCCAAATTTAAAATCCCACTAACGAAATCGAATTATTCATTTTTTTATGTCAGGCTGCTTTTACACTCTTTGTTTTTATGAAAAAGTTGATTTATACTCCAATCAACTTTAATTTTTTTCAAAGAACTATTATAAAATCATCAACAAAAAAACCTAGAATAAGCTCCTAGGTTTTTAAGAAAAATAATATTGAACTGTACCATTTGGTTTTAACATGATGGTTACTTTAGCATGATGTTGAAAGTCTTTTGCCAATGTAAAGTGAATACCATTCCATTCAAGTTTCCAATCTTTTGGAGCACATGCTTGCAAGTGTAACATTTGATATTTATACATATTAAAATTACTTGAAATCGAAAAATGTCCTTCGACTATCGCGTACCATAATTCTCTTAAATATTTTATTGCTTCAGTTGACGCTTGAGATTCTGAAATCTGATTCACTGTAAGATAGTTCATATGTCTCCCTCACTCTCTTTCTATTAGATTAGTTGAGAAAAGACAAAAAAACTAGATTAAAATGTTTCCAATCTTTATGCATGGCTTTTTACCGTGTTCTCTTGATCGCGATTCATCACTTTAATAGGCGATTTTTTATATCGTCCAATAATATTACTTGCTATAAAAATACATATAATAGAGAATATAGCACTTACCCAGCCAACTAAAGCTAGCGCAAATAAGATAATCATAGAGTCACAGACAAATAAAACAATCCCTCGATTTATCCCAAATTTTTTATCTATATACAATCCTAAAATGTGGATACCACCTAATGAAGACCCGTTGTTTAATACAAAGGTCACACCAATTCCTATGAGAAGACCTGAGATAAGTGAAGCAAAAACCATATTGGTTTCAAAAACAGGTATTATTTGATCAAACCATTCACGAAGCAATGAAATGCCTGTTATTGATAATAAGCTTGAAATCGTAAACCATTTTCCAAGCTCCCGAATGGACATAAAGAAAAAAGGAAGATTCACAATAAAAAAGAGTGTTCCCCACGAGAATGGAGATAGAAATGAGAAAATTGTTGATATACCAGCTGTTCCACCAAATGTTAGGTGATGGTCTGATAAAATTTTAATGCCCAATGAGGTTAAGATAAGTCCAATTAAAACAAAAACGAGTTTTTTTATAAATTCCATATAAAGCCCCCGATCATTGTTATCCTATTATAACTTATCTTAACGAGATGAATGGGTCAATACGAATGGAATTATTCGGAATCTTATGTTTATTCAAATCCAAGAAGGACTGCTCGAATGATAAAGCAACCCTTACTTCCTAAAACATTATTCTACTTTTTCCGGTTCAGGATATTCAATTCCAAATGTTTCAACTGTGATTTCTTTTATTTTCTGTTCTTCTATTGGCTTGTCCTGTCCGTCTGTCTCAACACTTACGATCTTATCAACTGCTTCCATTCCTTCAGTTACTTTCCCAAAAGCTGCATAATCGCCATCTAGGTGAGTAGCATCAGCAACCATAATGAAAAACTGTGAACCAGCTGAATTCGGATCTTGAGCCCGTGCCATAGAAATAACCCCCCGCTCGTGCTTTACTTCATTTTCAAAGCCATTAGAAGAGAATTCACCTTTTATACTATAGTCCGGTCCACCAAGCCCGGTACCTTCTGGATCTCCTCCCTGTATCATAAAGCCCGGAATAACTCTATGAAAAATCAGTCCATCATAAAATCCGGAATTAGCTAACGAAATAAAATTATTTACCGTGTTTGGGGCAATATTCGGGTAAAGTTCAACTTTTATTACATCATTATTTTCCATCGTAATCGTTGCGATCGGATTTTCCTCAACTTTTTGAAGTGGCTTTTCCCCTGTTCCTTCCTGCTCTTTTGTACCACAGCCTGCTAACAGGATGAGGACGAAACAGAAGACTGGTAGAAATAACTTGTTTTTCATAATCTGCTCCCTTCTTTACTGTCATGTATGAATACTCTCACATTGCTTTCATTTAAGCCCTTATGTATGTTACCGTTAAAGTATACAAGATTTATATAGGTGGTGTCTAACTTGGCAATGTCAGAACTTAAGCATCTTTTGAAAGATTACTACCCTTTTTCACTATTAACGGATATCCAACTTCAGGAATTGACAGATAAAGCTTCCCAAACATATTTTTCGAAAAACGAATTTATTTTTCATGAAGATGAGGCTGCCGAAGAAATTGATCTTTATTTTCTTGTATCTGGATTAGCGAAAAATATTCTTCATCAAACTAATGGAAAACAATTGTCTCTCCGATATTATTACCCTGGAGACATCATTGGGTTGATGGTCATGTTTACAAGTGGTGAACTAAACTTTTCTGTTCAAGCACTTGAGAATTGTTCCGTTTTCAAGTTAAATAAACGACATTTCTTTGAAATAATGACAAGAAACAATGAGTTTTCAAAGGTTATTTGGGGAAGTATTGGGGAAAGAACAAAATCTTTATATGATGAAATGAAAAACAAAGCATCACAAGAAGATGATGAAGAAAATGTTCATCTACTTAAAACACGTGTAAAAACACTTATGGATCAACCGGTCTTTGTTCAGCCACATATTACGATGAGTCATGCAGCACAAATCCTAAAAGAGAAAAATAGTTCTGGATTAATTGTTAGCAAGGATTCAGCTAAAATGTTGGGCATTATCACGTACAATGAAATCATTAAATATGCATCAACATCTCCAGCATCAAATGTTGTTAGCGATTGGATGAATTCAACACCTATATATGTTGATGGAGATGCATTTGCATTTGAAGCTTTATCATTTATTAAAAATAAAAATAGTGAATATATTCCTGTTCTCAATAATCAAAAAGTAATCGGTGTTTTGTCACCCCGATCATTTCTAAACCTCGAGAATTCCAGCTATTTAGACCTGACCTATAATGTAAAGTATTCAAAAACACTAGATTCATTAGTTAAGCAAGGTCCTATAGTGAATACAACCTTACATGCCTTTGTACAAGAGCTTGTTGAAAAAGAAAGCTATGCTTATGAAGTCTCTGAAATGATAACAAACTATAATGATAATCTTCATCGACAAATGATTAAGCTAACTGAAAATGAGATGAAGGTCCAGGGATATGGCACACCTCCTATTAACTACTGCTTTATTATTATGGGTAGTCAAGCAAGAAATGAGCAAGGATTTCGAACTGATCAAGATAATGGAATGATTTTAGCCAATTATGAGCATTTACCAAACCGGAAATGGATTGAAGAGTATTTTATTACATTCACAAAAAAATTAAATCATTCCCTCTTTAAGCTCGGGTTTCCGGAATGTAAGGGCGGAATTATGGCGAAAGAGGAAAAATGGAGAAAATCAGTATCGCAATGGAAAACAGATATTCAAACTTGGAAGAATGAGCTTGATGCACAGGAAATCCAAAACTTTACAATGTTCTATGATTTCAGGCCTATCTATGGAGATTTCTCTTTAGCGGATGAAGTAAGAGCGTTCCTAAATGAAAAAGCTCAACATTCCAAAACATTGCAGCAGCTATTAATGAAAGATGCCCTTCGCTTTAAAATTTCCGCTCACCCTTTTGGAATCATGAATCTGAAACAAAAAAACAAAAAAATAAATGTCAAAAAAACAGGTCTTACACAGATCATATACTCAACGCGAATTAATGCAATTAAGTATGGGGTTAATGAAGTAAGTACAATCAAAAGGCTTAATGCTTTAAAAAACTTACAAGCTATGCACCCACGTGATGTAGAAAATGCTAAAACAGCCTTTCATTATTTGCATTATTTTAGACTTAGACAAAATCTTAAGGAATTAGAAAACAAGCATGATGTATCAAACGAGATTCACATTAATGAACTAACAAAAGAGGACCGAATGAAGCTGAAAGAAGCGTTACAGGTTGCCCATCGAATGCAGCAAGTAACAAAAATTAGCTTTAATCGAAACCGGGTGGTGTAGTCAGCTTGCCAGATGATATTAAAGTTATAAAGTATTTTCTTTGGGATCATTATTACCTAAAATACCATATTAAAAAAATGGCCCAATTACCTTCATATAATATTGCAAGTCAATCAATTGAAGCCTTTTTAGACAGCCAACATGGACTGATGAATCAATCCCTTTCTTCTTGTACGTTTACGATCTTTGATCTAGAAACAACCGGATTTTTCCCAAATATGGGTGATGAAATCATTTCAATCGGTGCAATAAAGGTAAAGAACTTTCAAATACAATATGATGAGGCCTTTTATACAATCATTAAGCCAATTGGCAGAATCCCAAAAGGAATCCAGGATCTTACAGGTCTTTCTGAAGAAATATTAAACAAAGCAGAACCGTTTCCGGTTGGAATGTCTAAATTCCTGGATTATTGTAAAGGAAGTATCCTTGTTGCCCATCCGGCCACCTTTGATATTGAATTTTTGAAAACCAATATAAAACAATGGAATTTTCCCGATTTTTCAGTAGGTTTCCTAGATTCACATCTTATTGCGAATGAAAAATTTCAAGGAATGCGCAATTATTTGGATGATCTCGTTGTACGGTTTGATATCCCTGAACGCGAACGTCATCATGCATTAAATGATGCTATTATGACAGCAGAGGTTTTTATAAGGCTTATTGAGCAATTTGATAGGTCGTCAATAATAAAAGAATTACAATCCCAAGGAAGCGAAATAAACGAAAAGGAGTGACAATAGAGGAGTCACTCCTTTTCATTTTATCCCACTATTAACGGGCAGTAATACCTCCACTGATGGAAGTTTCATTTTATAATTTTTTAAACACTGCAGCTTGGATCGCCATTTTTCCTTCTATATGTTCCGTGATATGTGAGAATGTATAAACACACCCACATCCATCTATATCAAATAAGGTCATTTCCATAAAATCATTTGGTAAGTCGTGTAAATGCTTTAAAATGATTTCACTTTCTGATGTGTGTTGTAGATCCCCTACCTGTAAATAGTGAACAAAAGGATTTGTTTCTAGAAGATTTTCTAACGGAATGTTGAAATAATTCATTTAAAGCACCTCACCTTTTATTTTTTCTTTTAATTCAGTATTTTCTGATTATTTATATCATACATGAAATTCCTCTGTTTGAAAACTATTTTTTAAAAATTTATTCTTAAAAAATTTTCTTGAGGATCTTTTCTCTCATTCTCGACAAATTCTATCAATCTCATCACTACTATTTTTCAATATTCTCTTTATTTGCAAGCAAATGATACCAATTACCAAATCTACTATTCATGGTAAAATTAGCTGAAGGATGTGATATAAATGAACCGTTTTAAACAAATTTTCATTATATTACTATTATCATTCCCTCTTTTAGTTAGCTTTGAAACGGCAGATGTCGATAGCCGCTCCTTTGCCTCTTTTTTATCCCCTGAAGGAATTTATTTTAAGAGTTACACATCTTCTTGGGATGAAGAAAAATTGAAAGAGTTGTATGAAGAGCTAATATTGAACAAACACGGCCGGGAATTATTGGAATTGAATGAAGTAAAAATTTTAGGTGGGACACATTCGAATTCAAACACAAAAGGAAGTTATCACTCTCTTACAAAAACAATTGTTTTATATCAGGGAAATCAATTTGAAAACCCTCTAGAGTATCGCGAAACGTTATCACATGAGTACGGACATCATTTTGCCTATTATTATTTCCCTTCTCATCATTTTCCATTCTCTAAGTGGCAAAGAATAAGAGGGATTGATGTTTCAGACATGAGATGGGATGCCTTTTGGAATTATGATGAGCGTTATCACGCGATATATCCTCAAGAAATTATTGCAGATGACTATGTTCTCTTATACGGAGCTACTAGTCAACTAGATTCAGATGAAATTTATTCGAATGAAATTTTCTACTTACGTACACAGCATGAAAATCAGGAAATTCCTAATGTTCTTGAGAACAAGAAGCTGCACGCCTTTATTGAAAAGGAAACAGGAATACCAATTGATTCATCCAGAACACTAGAATCACCAAAGTTAGTCAAATGGAATAACCAAACAATACGCTTTTCTGTTCCATCAAGAGAGAATATCGCATACCGCTTAAACCTGGAGCTAATTGATCATCAAAATGAAAAGCAATCATTTGAATTGTATGAAGTAACAGCACATGAAACGAATGAATTGAATTTTTCTTTACAAGATCATGGCATCAAAAATATATCTGAATATGATCATGCCATTATTTCTATAGACGTTGTTGACTTAACAACTTCAATCGGATTTGAAACAGCTGAAACAAGAGTTTCCCTGTAGAAATGCAAAAAAAATTGGGTAACGAAAAGAGGTTACCCAATCCTTTTTACATATTATTTTTGATCATATAAAACGGTTAAGCTAATAAGGGTGACTAGAATTGTTGCGCCCATATCAGAAAGAATTGCAATCCAAAGTGTTAAAAGTCCTGGAATTGTTAGGAGCAAAGCAATTAGTTTTAATCCTAAGGCTAATGCAATATTTAGTTTAATAATATTGTTCACTTTTTTTGCTGATTTAATCGCGTTCGGCAATTTTCCAAGATGATTTTGCATTAAGACAATATCAGCTGTTTCAATGGCACTGTCTGTTCCTTTCCCCATAGCAATTCCTAAATCAGCTGTAGCAAGTGCAGGAGCATCGTTTATGCCATCTCCAACCATCGCAACTTTTTCACGTTTGGACAGATCTTTTATTTTTTCTACCTTTTGATCAGGCAGTAAACCTGCAAAATAAGCTTTTACCCCTACTTTGCCTGCAACTTTTTTTGCAGTTGCTTCATGATCACCGGTCAGCATAACCGTATGTTGAACTCCGACAGCGTGAAGATTTTCTATAACATTAGCGCTTTCCTCTCTAACCTCATCAGATATCCCCATAATGCCAAGTACCTCTTCTTTTGTAGCCAATATAACGATGGTCATGCCTTTTTCTTTATAATAGCCGATTTGTTTTTTCACATCTTGTTGAAAGTCTGCCTCATGCATATGTGCTTCATTACCAAGAAAATAGGTTACTCCATCTATTATTGCTACCATTCCGCTTCCTGTTACAGTCGTTAATTCTTCTACTTCTAGATACGATATCCCTTCTGCTTTTTTCAATATCGCTTTCGCTATCGGATGTGAAGAGTTTTTTTCAATGGAAGCAGCAATTTGCAGGAAATTAGGATCATATGCAATATAATCTTCTACATATGGTTCTCCCTTTGTTAATGTTCCTGTTTTATCAAAAGCAATCGTTGTAATTTTCCCTAGTTGTTCTAGGAATACTCCACCTTTTATGAGAATTCCATTCCGAGCATTTTTCGTAATCCCTGATACAATTGCGATCGGCGAGGATAAGACTAATGCACAAGGACAACCAACTATTAACACGGCTAAACCTTGATAAAACCAATCACCCCAACTACCATTCAATAATAATGGAGGAATAAGCATGACAAATGCTGCAATGATCATGATAAGGGGTGTGTAATATTTAGCAAATTTATTAATGAATAATTCCGTTGGTGTCTTCGTTTCCTGTGCTTCCTCAACAAGATGAAGGATTTTCGCAAGTGAAGAATCCTCATAGGCTTTTGTGATTTTTATCTTTAAGATTCCTTCATTATTTATGCTGCCTCCATAAACTGGCTCGTTTATTGCTTTTTCGACAGGCATGGCCTCGCCTGTGATCGCAGCTTCGTTTACAGAACTTTTCCCTTCAACCACAATTCCATCAGAAGGGATTTTTTCTCCAGCCCTGACAAGTACAATTTGGTCTACATCTAACGAGGTAATGGGAACAATACGCTCTTTTCCATCGGCTAGAACTGTTGCCTCTTTTGGAGCAATTTCAAGAAGCTTTTCCATAGATTTTCTCGCCTTCTGCATTCCTAAACCTTCTAAATACTCATTCAATCCAAACAGAATCGCAACTAATGCTCCTTCTTTCCACTCACCTATCCCCAATGCACCAATTAAAGCGATCGTCATTAATGTTTCAATATTAAATTTTAATTTACTTAAATTTTTCAGACCCTTTATAAATGTTTGATAGCCACTTAATGCCGTTGCAGCAAGAAACATGCCGATTGCGACATATTCATGAAAGAAATACTCTGTGATAAACCCGGTAATATAAAGAAATGCAGAGATGGATAAAAGAACAATCCAATTTACACCAGTATGATGCTGATGTTCATGTTGATGATCCTCTGCTTCAATATAAGCACCGTCTGAAGATAAAATCTTTTTCACCCTATTTAAGTCCACAGAGCTATCCACTTTAAGCCGACCTGTATTATAACTTAATGAAGCTGTTTGGCCAGAGGGGAGTTTGTTAATTTCTTCCTGTAGCTCTCTTGTACAATTCGCACAGGTTAATCCTTTTACTTTGTATTCATTCATTTCTCTCAACTCCAATGAGGGATTAATGATGTTGCGCATGGTGAATGGTTTGCTGCAGGACATTCATCACATGATTGTCATCAGGAGAATAAAATAGTGTAGTCCCTTCACGTCTATATTTGACCAACCTTAGGTTTTTCAAAAACCTTAGTTGGTGTGAAACAGTCGATTGCAATAAAGAAAGTTTCTCCGCTATTTCATTAACTGAATGTTCTTTTTGTGACAATAAGTGGAGAATTCTAATTCTAGTAGGATCCCCTAAAGCTTTAAATGTTTGCGAAACGATAAATAGTGTTTCCTCGTCAAGTTGATCTTGATCCTGTTGTTCTCTGTTTTTTGATTCGTCCATTGACTTCACCTCTTACATTTTATTATATATTCGAATATGCATATATGTTCATATTATCTAATTAAATAGTAAAAAAAGATTTGACCGCTGTCAAGCTTGCCAATTCTTTTTTGTATAATAGCAGAGGAATGCTAATCAATTAATTGATCAAAGACGTACTCGATCAATTTCTCAGAGAAAACGCGAACTGCTACATAAGGAGGATTTACATGTTCTGCAAGTTCATATGGCATTCCTAACCATAGATATTTCTGATCAAGGATAATAAATGGAAATGGAACATTCCTTTTTATGAATTGATCATATTGAACACCTGATACTGAATTACTAGCTACTAATGTGAAAGTAACAGTTGATTTTCTTTCGTCACATATTTTTTTCCATTCTATCGGGAGATCCTTCTTTGATGGGATTCCTATCATGATTGATTTTTGTGCTTGAAGGATATCTTTTTTTACAAATTCTATTTTTTTTGCGTGTAACCATGTAACCCGTGAATGCTGATGCTTAATCCAAGTCCCAATCTGATGTGGAGAAATCTTTTGGTTCCTAGCTATTTGATGGTCGACAAGCTGGCGGATTGTTTTCCCTCTGTATACTTTTGTTCGGATAAAATGATGGTCCGCAAGATGAACAAACTTCCCTCTTGTCCTAGTCATTGCGACATTGATTAACCGCTCACTATCCTTTCCAATTAATAGCATGCCCGGACGCTCTTGAGGAAAGCTGTCAACGGTATCAAATACCATTACATCACGCTCGCTTCCCTGAAACCTATGAACAGTTGCAGAAATAATATCTGCTTCGCCCAACTCTTCTGAATATAATTCATTTAATAACGCCTCCATCAATGCAGCTTGAGCTCGATAAGGTGTTACATACCCAATGGATCTTGATCCAGCAACAAAGGATTCATGAATCACTTGAAAAGATAAAAGTAATTGCCATAAATTAAATCTTGAATTAGATGATTTTTCACTTACACAGTGCATTCCCGTAAAACTACTGTCTAATAAAATTGATGCACAATTTGCAAATGGCTTTCTCTCAACAATTGCATGCCTAGACTTTTTAACACCTTCATGGTCGCCTACAAGGGAATTGTACACATATTTATTAGTAAAAGAAGAAATATCAGGATGCATTCGACGCTGTTCTTTTAATAGAAACAGATGGGGATGCATAGCCTTAGGATTGTTTTCCTCCAACCAATCAACCACTCCTGCTTTATGAAATATATCATCTCTTAACCATTCATCAACAAGAGGATGTTTGGCTGCTGCAATCGGTGGCAGTTGCTTAAAATCTCCACAAACAATGATCCGTTTACCTAACGAAGCAGCAAATGCAATTTGAGGTATATACGCCATACTAGCTTCATCAACCATGACAACATCAAATTCTTTTTCATAAATGGATGGGTCACTTGCCGCTTTTGATAAAGTTGTTCCTATTATTTCCGCATCATGTACAAGTTCCATTTCCTTTTGGCGAATTTTTTCCGTTATATTTGTTAATTTACGTTCAATTTCAAGAAGCTGCTCTGAGTCCCTTCGACTGTATGATTCAGCTAAGGTTACTTTCATTAATCTTCTTTCTTCATATAGTTCAGCTCTTTGGTTTGCTAAATCGGGATGTCTCTTTTGAATCAGTTCATTTGTTGTTAAGTTGGCATCTGCATTTAGTATGGATTGTGATCCATACCGTAATAGATCACCTTCTCTGAATAAACCCTTTTTGTGAATAAATCGGGATATTTCCTTCATCAGAACATCAACCGCTTGATTACTTTGTGATAAAACTAAAACGCGGTTTTTTTTGTTGTACTTATTGGCAGCCACTCGACTAAGTGTATACGTTTTACCTGTTCCTGGAGGACCCCATACAAATGTCACTGGATTATATTTACTGCGTAACATAAGTTCGTGAACAGGTGATTTTATCTTATCTTTTGGATGTTTGACTTCATTTGTAGGATTCATTAACCTTTTTACTCTTGCTCGCTTTCGCTTACTTTCTCTCATCTCATCAAGCCGATCGTGGAGCTGATCTAATAACTCCCAAGGGTCATGAAGCAAATATAAATCAAAAAGCCGATGTCCTAAGGATTTTTCTAAGGAAAGAATGACACTTTTCCCTTCGGATGATAAAATTCTGCCATTTATAATTAAATTTCCAGACTCTATTTTGATCGTAGAACCAACTGGTATCTTTAAAGAAATGACTGATTCAAAATAATATGTAAAAGTATCTCCACTTGACATTAACTGTCCATTCTTTAAAGGATATTTCGTACTCCCATATTTTTTTAGTTGCATTATTTCTGCACGTAATGACTTTTGCCATAGTTTTATATAAAGATTTGTAGATTTCATTTGTTTTTTTCCTCACACAACATTGCTTTTCTTATACTCGATTATTCCGAACCATACTATACCATGTTAAAAAATGAAAAGCTATCTGTTGGAAAGTGATATCAAATACAAAAGAGTGGAAGCTTTAGAAGCTCCCACTCTCATAAACATTATTTTTATGCCACTCTGAACAGGCAGTAAGATCCTCACCTCAAGCCTCTGATTTACAAAGTAGATAGGCGGGGGATAACTGCCATAAAGATCCGTTTGGTTCAACGAACTATCAGTGGGGGATAAACCCCCTGCTGATAGAAGTTTCACTTTATAAAACTATGTCCTTAGAATGATTCGAACATGTGCACTCTGCTAGACTATAACCAGTTACATCAAATCCATTTTTTTGTAAAAACCGAACACCAATATTTTTTTCAAGCTGATTTCCTGCAATTAGATGGACCTTCTTCGATGGTATCTCATGATAATATCGTTTTAAATATGGGATTGGTATCACTATTGCACCCGAAACGGTCATTTCGGATAGATTATTATAATCCCGAACATCAACGATCTGACTTGACTGATCATGGTGTTGGACATCAACACAGGGAACATTTTTGTTCCATATTAATCTTTGTACTAAATGGTAGCCTATCAATAAAATAAGTGCAATTCCCCCAATGAATAATAACAATACCCTTCCCCCTCTTTGCCGGCACATGTTGGTTTACATTTCTTACTATAAATGGATTAGATTGTTTTAATCAAGTAATTAGATTTGGGGTGATGGATTCTCTGTTTGGTTACAAACAAAAATCCATTACTAACTAGCTGCTAGCCAATCTCATTACTTATTTAACTCGTCAAGAATTGGATAAAGCTCTTCAAGATGAGTAATTTCATAATCTGGTTTTACTTCATTTCTTTCTTTATCATGACGATTAATCCAGACTGATTTCATTCCAATCCTTGATGCTCCGAGGATATCTGTCATCAAATTATCTCCTACCATGATCGCTTCATCTTTGGAAAGGTTCATCTTTTCTAATGCATGCTCAAAAATGGTTGGATCTGGTTTTCCTCTGCCAAATGCTCCAGAAATAATGATTTGTTCAAAATAAGGCACAAGTTCAGGAGTAATCTCTAATTTCGTATTTTGCAAATCTGGTGAACCATTTGTTAATAACAATAATCGGTAATTTTCTTTTAGTTGATCTAATACTGAGAACGATTCCTCATAGACAAATGGATTTTTTCTTCTTTGAGCAGGAAATTCCTCTGCTAACTTTTGACCAAATTCAGGATCATCAATTCCACATGCTTTTAGACCTCTTGTCCAAGCATCTTTCCGATAGGTTGGAACAATTTCCTTCATTTTTTTGAAATTTTCTTCGTCGTCTAAGAAATTCCCCCAAAGACCTTCAAAAGGATTAATTCCAATCATTTGAGTGAATGAATAGGTTTCATATGAGGAATAAAGCCCACGAGCTTCTTTTCTAACGGCTTCCTCTAGCTCCACCGGATCAATTCCATATTGTTGCTTTGCTACTTCACATGTTGCAACAAATGCTTCCTTTACACTTTTTTGATCCCAAAGTAACGTATCATCTAAATCAAAGAAAATTGCTTTAATCACTTTTATTCCTCCAATATCTCTTTACCTAATTTAAAAAACTCTTACTATTCAAACAATAGCTTACAGAGATTTAAACAAGTTGTAAATAGATACAGAAAAATACCTGATAAAAATTGCTTTCTACTATAAAAACCGTTCAATGAACTGAACGGCTTCTTAGGAATATTTACTATCCTACTCTTTTACATTAACTTTTGATCCAATTGATAGCTTTCTTCATTTTGAATGGTTTCTCTTAATCGATAAAAATAAATCCGAAATAATTCATCAAGTGAGGTTAAGACTTCCTCATATTCTTTTTGCTTAACTCTTTTTCTAAGTGCATCATAAACCGATTCTTTATTATGTCCTCGAATCGAAATAACAAAAGGAAAACCAAATTTCTTTTCATATTTATTGTTCAGTGATACAAATTTTTTATATTCTCTTGATGATAATGATTGAAGACCTGCTTGCTTAAGAGTTGCCTTTTGAGAGCTTCCATTGGTAATCAATTCTATAAAATCAGGAGACGATTGTAACAATGATAGTTTCTGTTCAATTGATGATTTTTTCACTAACTTTTTCAATGCTAGATGAAGAAATTGATAAGAAGGAAATGGACGTAATTCTGAAACTTGCTCAACAATTTTCGGATCAAATATCCAGGTGAACATTAAAACGAAGTCCTTTTTAGAAAGCTCATTCACTTCATGTATTGTTATCACAAGTCATCACTCTCCATTTCAAAAATTTTAATCGATTCTATTATCCTTTATTTGTATAAATTGTTTTATAACGCCGGACTGCGCGAAGAATACCTGTGTACCCTGTACAACGACATAGATTTCCTGATAAATGCTCCAATACCTCTTCATCAGTTGGATCAGCATTATACCCTAGCAAATCTGTTAGTGCTACGATCATTCCAGGGGTACAATACCCGCATTGCAGAGCTCCTTCTTCCAAGAAAGCCTGTTGAATAGGATGCAAACTGTTTTTTGAAATGTATTCAATTGTTTCCACTTTCGAATTTTTCAGCTGGTAGGCCATTACTAAGCATGAATTTACAACCTGACCAGTTAGCAAAACAGAACAAGCTCCGCAACGTCCAATTTCACAGGAAATTTTGGTACCTGTTAATTGTAGATCTTTCCTGAGAATATCGACTAGCCGATAGACAGCGGGTACAATTAATTTCGTTGTTTCACCATTTAAATCAAATGTTAATTCCACTTCTTTTTCATTTGTTTTTTTACTATATTCAACACTCTCCATCACTTAATACACCCCCTGTTCATTACCTGGTGAAGAAAGATCCATAAGGGCATCCAATATTTCTTCTGAAGAAAGCGGAAGTTTTTTTACCCATATCCCACAGGCTTGATGAATCGCTGCAGTTATTGCAGGTGCGATTGCTACTGTTCCAATTTCACCGACACCTCTTGGACCAAAAATATCTCCTTCCATTAAAGATTCATCTACCATAACGTTTGTTTCAGTTGGAATATCTTTTATTGTTGGTAATAAGTAGGAATCAAAATTTTCAGTATGATAACGCCCATTCTCCATCACTGAATCTTCAAATAAAGTAAATCCTAATCCCATGACAGCTCCACCTTCAATTTGTCCCAAATAACCAAGTGGATTGACTACAGGTCCAGCGGCAACGGCATGATCCATTCTTGTCACCTTTACTTTGCCTGTTAATTGATCAATTTCAACTTCTGCCGCAACAGCTGCAAAGCTATATAAATAATGTCCACCAATAACAGCATCAGGTGTTGTCGGAAAATGAAAGTGTGTTTGAAACGTAACATGAGAAGGGTTTGCATTATTTGCAAGCTCTCGATAACTTAAGACAAATTGATTTCGTTTTCCTCTTCTCCATATGCCTTTTTCACCTAAATAAAGAAGATCTCTTGTTGTATTCGTATAGTCGGCAACTAAATCCAACACCTTTTCCATAAAAGGTGCTTTTAATTTTTGAATTCCATTCCAAATCATATTTGTTGATCTTGAAGCCGTTGCAGAGCCTGATGAAGGAACGAGATCCGTATCCCCAATTACGATTTTAATATCTTCTTTGCTGCAATTTAGTGCCTCCATTAACATGATTTCAATTGATGCTATTAACCCTTGACCAAATTCTTCGAATCCAAATGCAATTTCGATTTTCCCATCATTTGTTAAGGAAAGTCGTGCACCAGACGGATCGGGCCTTCCAAATCCAAGACCACCGCCATGCATCGTAATTGCTATGCCTTTACCTGTTATCTTATGTGGATGTTCCTTTGGTGAATCAGTTAAGACTGATGAATTCTTTATCATAGAAAGAACTGATTTTGCTCCATCGTTTTTTACGATACGTTGCCCTAAGGGACCAAGATCATCCGCATCTCTAAGATTCATCTCACGGAATTTGATCGAATCGATCTCCATTTGCTCTGCTAATCTTTCAATCTGGGATTCTAAAGCAAAAGTTACTTGGTTTCCTCCAAATCCGCGGTATTCCCCAGCTATACCATTATTTGTGAAAACTGAAACACCTTCTACATCAACATGCGGAAAAATATAAGGTCCTGTAGCATGCTCGACAGCGAAATCCAAAACAGCTGGACCAAGCGTAGCATAAGCTCCAGTATCTGCCACAATTCTGACATAGTGGCCGACTAATTTCCCCTCTTGATTTGCACCTGTGATCATTTTTATTTTCATTGGATGGCGTTTAATACCTGCTCTAACTGATTCACTCCGTTTATTATGAAGTTTCACAGGTTGCTTTGTTTTTATTGCGAGTAAAGCTGCGTATGGTTGAATATTCAACTCATCTTTCCCGCCAAATGAACCACCAATGGGACTTGAGATGACACGTATGAGGCTTTCAGGAATTGATAGAATTCTGGCTAACTGCATACGGTCTTTGAAACCATGTTGGGTCGCTGCATAAACCGTTATTTTACCACCCTCTTCAGGAACAACTACTCCCCCCTCTGTTTCCATATAACCATGCATTTGTCTAGGAGTTTCATAAGTATCTTCCACAACATAAGGACAATTTTGGAGCTCTTTTAACACTTGCTCACTACTCTTATAGCTGGCACGATGAAGAATATTTCCTGCTGGGTGTAATGGTATACTTGAACTACTAAGCGATTTTTCCGGACTATCCATGACTTCAAGTGGTTCATAGTCTACATGAATTAGAGAAAGGGCTTTTTCCGCGATCTCCTCACTAGTTGCCGCTACTGCTGCTACTGCATCACCTACATAACGGACAACATCCTCACAAAAGACAGGCTGATCGGGGAAAATAAGTCCAAAACGATTCATACCTGGAACATCTTTATACGTGATGACTGCTTTTACTCCATCTAATTGTTCAGCTTCATAAGTAGAAATTGATCGTATTTTTGCATGTGGAAAAGAACTTCGGAGTACTTTCCCATAAAGCATGTTAGGGAAGGTATAGTCTGTTAAATATTTTAATGATCCTGTTACTTTGTCATAGCCATCTGGTCGTACTCGCCATTTATCCCCAAAATTTTCTCTCTTTAACTCCACCTTATCCCTCCTCTCCTAAAACAGTTCCTAATTCTGCCATCATGATGTTTGCTGCAACCTTTTTTCTATATGCCTCAGATATGAATGGATCTGAATATGATTGAAATTCATCTAATATTTTTTGATATAAAACCTTTTTATTTATTGTTTCCCCTTTTAAAATCAGTTCCACTCCTTCAAGCCTGACCGGACGATGGCTTCCTCCACCAACCGCTAAACGAATAAATTGCAGCTTACCATCATCATCTTTTTTCCATTGTCCGCTTATAGAAAGTAATGAAGGGATAAACGCTTCTCTCCTACCGACCTTTCGATAAAAGTCTTTCGTCCCTTTAACAGAAAATGGAACAATGATCTCAAGTAATAAAAAGGGTTGCTGATGGTTGATCTTTAGCCAATCCCATAAAGTCATGACATAAATATCGTCTTTAATGGCTATTTTTACTTTTGCGTTTAAAACTAAAAGTGCAGGGATTGAATCACCAACTAGACTGGCAACATTCCCCCCAATTGTCGCTCTGTTTCGAACTGCTGGGGCAGCGATGTTGCGGCAAGCCTCAACGAGTAATGGAGCATGTTTGACAATGAGAGGATGTGACAGACACTCTGCAATGGTTGTCAAAGCTCCTATTATCACATTTGAGGTATCACCATGTTCTTGACATGTAATTCCTTTTAAATGGTTGAGAAATGAAAGATCGACTAACGTATGAGGGAGGGGGGTACCTGATTCCCAGTGCAATTGTAGTAATGTTCCACCTCCTACAAATACCGCTTGAGAATCGTTCTTTTGGATGAGCGCATCTTCTATTAATACTGGTTGTTTTACGATCATGTCAAATTTTGATTGTGTGAGCTCTTGATTCGTCATTTAAAAGCACCTCGATTCTATGTTGAGTTCTAAAATTGACTCCTATACTGGCAGAAAGAGATTACGCAGAAAAAATTATGGTAAAAAAACACTTTTAGAATATTCATACTGCTCTTTTGTATCTACATCCAGTAAATTTGCTGGATCTACGTGTACGTTTATTCCTTTTAATACTCCTTTTTTTAATAAACTTCTTGCCCCCTGATCACCATGAACGGATAACAAATATGGGAATGCTTTTTGATGAAATAAAATAGGAGGTTTTATATGTTCACCATCAAATGCTGCTACAAAATCCTTCGCTTTTTTTGATTGATGGATGAGGCGGTTGATCATATGTGAGGTGATAAACGGTTGATCAGCTAAAAAAATAACAACCGAATCTGCACCAATCTGGATTGCCCGTTGAATTCCAGTCCGAAGTGAATAGGATTGACCTAAATGAGCTTGTAAACTTATGATATTTTCCCAATGAACTGAGCTTGTCAGTAATGATTCGACAGATCGTAGCCAAGATGTTTGTATATCTTTTGTTACAATGATTAATGAATTGATTTTAGATTGGACAATTTCTTTTAATGCTATGGTTCCAAGCGGATCCCCTGCCAGTGGTAATGATAATTTACAGGTCCCCATTCTTGAGCTATGACCTGCTGCTAAATAGATCCCGACAATATGTTCATACGACACTGACATCCCTCCTCTTCGCTTTTATCTGAATCAATTGAGCCATGATACTGATGGCAATTTCTTGTGGACCCTCAGCTCCGATATCTATGCCAACAGGAAAATGAACCCAACTAGGAAGAGCTAATCCCTTAAATAATCTTCTTGCTCGATCCTTTGATCCCAAGATTCCTAAATAACCAATTCGTGTTTTGAACAACAATCTAATTAACTCATGATCCTTTTGAAAATGATGTGTCATTAATACTATGGAATCTAGGTCTGAAAAGGTGAATTTCCCAATAAATTCAATAGGCGTTACAACTTCCGTTTGGGATGAAAAAGGAAAATGATCTTTATGACAAAGTCCGGGTCTCCAATCAGCCACAATCACTTGATATCCAGCTAAGAAAGCCAGATGAGCAAGTGGTTTTGCATCTGCACCAGCACCGTAAATAAACAACCTTGGCCTTGCAGGTATTTCTTGTTTATAGTAAATCACTTCTTGAGAAAACGTTAATTTATTTACTGCTAACTTTTGTATGTTTGGCACTTCTCCATTCCACTGCCCAAAATACTCTGATGCTGCAGTAAAAAATAGGTAGCCTGTGACAACTCCATCTGTTGTTAGCCTTTTTACATGAGTGACTGATTGACCTTTTTGGATATAGTCCCTTACTTTTATTAAATGGGTGGTTAATAAAGGGGATATGGACTCAATCAGCACCTTAATAATCCCGTTACAGCCGATACCCTGCCCCCAGGAGAGATCATCCTCAGCCGATAAATCATAAGTCATAATGGCTGACGCTTGATTAATCATTAAATCTTTTGATCTTCCGAGAAGATCTTTTTCTAAACATCCACCACTTAATAACCCTGTTTGCTTTCCTTTTTCATCTATTAACATCATGGATCCTGCTTTTTTATAGGCAGATCCTTCAACATCAACTATTGTGGTCAGTACTTTTTTATCAGATGTTTGTGAGATCGCATCAAGAATTTCATAGATATCTGTTCGCACCCTCTCCCTCCTTTTTCACTTATCGGTATTTATCCAATTATCTGATTGATGTATTTACATTTGAAATTCGCCGGATTAACCGTTTAATAGACTGATTGGCTTCTTTTAATACAATTGGTTTATCAATCGTCTTTAATTGCCGGTTTTCCATCACAATCTTTCCATCAATAATAGTTGTGTCAACATCCGCTCTTGTAGCCGAATAAACAATTCTTGAAATTGGATCCACGTCTAATGAAGGATACGTATGAAAATCATTTAAATCTAATAAAACAAGATCTGCTTTTTTCCCGACTTCTAAACTACCAATTTCGTTTTCCATCCCCATTGCTGCAGCTCCACCCATTGTAGCCAAACGCAATACCTTCTTAGCATCCATTGCTGTAGGACCATGCACCGGTTTTTGAATTAATGCAGTTAGTCTCATTTCATTAAACATATCCAAATTATTATTACAAGGGGCTCCATCTGCACCTAGACTTAAAAAGACTCCATTTTCAAGCATTTCAGGTGTATTTGCAATCCCAGAAGCAAGTTTTAAATTTGAACCAGGACAATGGCTCACTTTTACACCCTTCTCGCGAATAATTCTTTTTTCAGTGTCATCCAACCATATACAATGGGCCAAAAGAAGTCTCGGATTTGCTAAACCTATATGATCTAAATACACAATATTTCTCATTCCACGCTCTGCTTCTACAATTTCTATTTCTTTTTGATTTTCAGAGGCATGAGTATGGACCATAACTTGATATTTTTCAGACAGGTCTCTCACCTGTGTAAGCATTGATTCTGTACAAGAAATCACAAATCGAGGTGAAAAAGCGTAGTGTATCCTTCCATTATCATATTTGTGCCATTTTTCCAGTAAATCTACACTATCTTGAATGGACTGATTCGTATTCTCTAATAAAATCTGTGGAACATTTTCCCCTTGATCCATCATCACTTTCCCCGCAGTTGCACGAATTCCACTTTCAGCAATCGCATTAAACGCATGTTCTGTATAGCGAACTGTTTCCATATCGATAATAGATGTTGTTCCACTACGTATTAATTCCCCTAATCCCAGCATCGCTGAATAATAAATGGATTCTTCATCGTGTGCGGCCTCTAATGGCCATATTTTTTTCGTTAACCAGTCTAAAAGCTCTAAATCATCTCCTTGGCCCCGAAATAATGTTTGACATAAGTGAATATGAGTTTGAATTAAACCTGGAATGACAGTTTTACCGGTTCCATCAATCACTTTATCAGCTGTCATATGCTCAATTTTTTCGTTGATTTCAACGATTCGATCATTTTTAATTAAGATGTCACCATGTACAATGGCATCTTGGTTATTCATTGTAATGATCTCTGCGTTCTTTATTAAAATTTCCAAATGACTTTTCCCCCTCACAAACAAATGCCACCAATCAAAATGTTATAAAATCTAACAACAATCTACATTTTTCGTAATTCCCAAATGCTCCCCTACCTTAGATTAGATAAATTATACATTGGAAGGGGTTAGAATATTATATATATGTTAGTTTTTCTAACAATATTTTTGAGTAATTTTCAGCTTAATCGGAAGAAAAGGTGATTCAGCTGAAAAATGAACAAAAAAAGAGACTAACTAGTTAGTTAGTCATCGCTAAAACTTTTATAAAGTTCTTTCTTTTTTCCCATTCTTAACTGGCTATAACCCCCCACCTCACCTCAAGCTTCGTTATCAATGAAGGTAGGCGGGTCTTACTGCCCGTAAAGGTCCGATTGGTTTAACTAATTATCAGTTCGGGATGAGGAAACCCGTAACTGATCGAAGTTTCACTTTATGCTTTTACTTGATAAGCTGATAAAATGTATTCCTCTACCACTTTTGCAACACCATCATTCATGTTGGTATCTGTAACAAAATTAGCTATCTCTTTAATATCATCAGGGGCATTTCCCATTGCGACACCAAGACCTGCAAACTCAATCATTGACAAGTCATTATAGCTGTCGCCAATAGCTATAACTTCCTCCCGCTTTATTCCACAAGCTTGAATTAATTGATTTAAGCTTGTCCCTTTTGTAACACCTTTTTCTGTAAACTCTAAGAAATAAGGTTTGGAGCGCATAATACTAAATTCTTTCTCAAGCTCTATTTGCAGTTTTTTCTCTACTTCCTTTAATTGTTCAGGCGGTCCCACCATTAAGCTCTTCACAACAGGTTCATTAACAGCATTTACGAAATCTTGAACAATCTTAATAGATAAGCCTGTTAATTTTGCTTCAATATCTGTGTACGGATTTTCATCTTGGGTAATTATTTCGTCCCCAATATACGTATGAATATAAACTCCCTCTCTAACACTAAGATCATATAACTGTTTGACAGCTGCCGGGCTTAATGTGCTGCTAAACATTTCTTCTTCTGATGAGCAGTTAATGATTTTCCCTCCATTAAAAGAAAGGATAAAGCTTCCGTATTCTCCCAAGTTCAATTCCTTAGCAATATGTCTCATCCCATATGTAGGACGCCCAGAAGCCAACACAACCTTTACTCCAAGTTCTTGTGCTTTCATTAAAGCTTCTTTTGTCCGAGTTGAGATCGTATGATCATCACGAAGCAATGTATCATCTAAATCTAAAACAATCATTTTATAAGACATTTTAATAATTCCTTTCTATCTAGCACTCTTTCACTATCGTACTATAAAAAGAGTTTTTATGGGAGAGTGTTTAATGAAAAGGTAGTTTTTACTTAGTTAATATAGAAGAACATTCAAAAAAACTGGCATGAGGTTCTCAACCAGTTTTTCCAACAAAGCAATATTCTTTTTCTTATACCTTTGCAGCATTTTGTTTTGAGGCTAAAATTTGAACTTCAATTGAACCCGATTGTGTATTCACAATTGTTTTGATCATAACTGGGAAATCTTTATTGTTCATGAATTTAAAATCCGGGCCTCCCCAAGAAACAGTAGCATCTCTCCCTGCCGGAACGTACCCAACTGACCTTGAATGGGAATGAAGCTCAATAATTTCCAAGCCAGCCTCTGCAACAGCATTATATAATGTAGAAGACGTTTGGCAAATACCACCACCAATTCCTTCAACAAATTCTTTATTTACAATCTCTTTCGCCTTTTGGTATCCTCTAGCTGCTGTCCGCTCTCCTACAACAAGATTAAAATAAAAACGGTCCCCTGGTCCTAACACAATTTGGTTAATTTCATTTGCTGATAATAATATATTTTGTGAACGTCCTGTTACACTTGGATTAAAAGACGTTTTATAACTTCCGATGACTACTTCATTTACACCTTTAACAGTCTCAACTGTAACATTCGGGTCATTTATTTCTAATGGCAGGTCTAAACTTTTGTCTAGCGGACGAACATTAAGAAGCATATCAACTAGCTTACTTTCATCTAAAAGCACTCGACTTTTTCCACCAGTTAGTTGACCATTGCTATTATATTTTGCCGGGACCATTGCCTGGTCCAGTTTTTTAGCTAAATCATCTGCAAGCTGGGCAATTTCTTTTTTATACTCATCTTGATTCTCATTAACGGTTGGAATAAAGGAATATAGGATATCTTTTGTTTTTGGGTGTAACAAATTCACTGCAAACTCTACTTTTTTCTCAGATAATTGTGATAGATGTGTGGTCATTTTACTTACAGGTAGTGGTCCTTCTTCTTGACTGCCATTTGCTACATTTGAACTACAGCCTGCCATCATCAATAAGAGAATCATTGCCGATACATATTTTTTTCTCATTGCACTCCCACATTTCCCATTTAAATTTTCTAAAACTATAAAAATATTATAAATGACATGACGAATTTTACAATCATTACATTTATATTTCATATTTTATCAAAATATCCTTCTAAATTGTTAAATTTTCCCTTAGATTTTAAAATTTTCTTTTGCCATTATCTAATCTACGTGTAAGACGAAAAAAAGATGTAAAAAGTTTCAACTTTTTACATCTTTAAGAAAAAACAACATGTTATAGAAATTTAAGAGTGATGAAATGTGGGCATACATCAAAAAACGGTCTTTTCGAAATTACTTTACTTCTACAACCCATTTAAATGGATCAGGCTGAGTACCTCTCTGAATACCTGTTAACGTATCATACAGTTTTCTGGATAATTCGCCTGTTTGACCATCATTAATAACGATTTTCTGGTCATTATATAAGAATTCACCAACAGGAGAAATAACCGCTGCAGTCCCAGTACCGAATGCTTCCTCAAGCTGGCCGTTTTTATAGGCTTCGTATACATCCTCCATTGCTAATTTTCGCTCTGAAACAGGAATTTGCCAAGATTTCAATAATTCAATAATTGAATTTCTTGTCACTCCTTCTAAAATACTTCCATTTAGAGCAGGAGTGACAACTTCACCATTAATTTTAAAGAAAATGTTCATACTTCCTACTTCTTCAATATATTTTTTCTCAACACCATCTAACCATAGTACCTGTGAATATCCTCTTTTTGCTGCTTCTTCCTGAGCTTTTAAGCTTGCTGCGTAGTTTGCTCCAGTTTTCGCTTTACCTGTTCCACCTTCAACTGCACGTACATAATGATTTTCAACAAAGATTTTGACAGGGTGAATTCCCTCTTTATAATAAGAGCCTACTGGAGATAGAATGATCATAAAACGGTAAAATTGCGAAGGTGCAACTCCTAGATAATATTCTGTTGGAATAATAAATGGACGAATATATAAAGAAGTTCCTTCTGCTGTTGGAATCCATTCCTTATCAATTGCTATAAGCTGTTTTAAAGCTTCAATAACAAATTCCCCATCAATTGGCGGGATACATAGACGTTCATTTGATAAATTCAATCTGTGCATATTCTTTTCCGGTCTAAATAACAACACTTTATCATCTTGTGTACGGTAAGCCTTCAATCCTTCAAAAACTGTTTGCCCATAATGAAAAACCATAGAAGCAGGACTTAAGGAAATAGGTTCATACGGTACGATTTTTGCATCATGCCAACCTTTAGCTGGGCTATAATCCATTACAAACATATGATCTGTAAATACACGTCCAAATTCTAATTGATCTGATTGTGGTTTTTCCTTCATTGTTTTACTTAAAGTTACGTCGATCTTTGTTTTTGTCATCATGTTTAACTCTCCCAATCAAATAATTTATCTTCGTAAACACAACTTCTGAGCATATTAAAGTATGTTCATTCAAGTTTCTATATTTCTCTATTTTATATCTTTCATGAGGGAGATAACAACTGTTTTTCGACAAAAGATTCAAAATAATCAATAAAAATATTATTTTAGACCAATATAAACATTATTTTTATATAGGTTTTACTAAAACCACCAAATGCTGGTAAATCCTCTACAAGGCACTAAAAAAGCAGGAATTATCTCCCGCTCTTTCTCCCCTTCTATTCTTTTACGAAAAACTTTTTCCGCACAATTAACCCTATACCGAAAATCAAACATATTGCTCCTATAAGAAGAGCATTAAAGTTGTTGGTAGCTGTATTAGGTAATGAAAAACCCTTATCACTATCTTCTTTCTCGGTTTCTTCTTGTTTATTTGTAATATTTTGGTTTGCCGTTTGATTTGCTGATTCAGGTTTATTTTGAATGACTTCTTCTTTTTCCTCTGTTAGAACGTTTTCTTTATCAATGTTATTACTACTGTCATTTTCATCATCACTCTGCTCTAATGAGCCATCATCAGTTGTTGGTTGTTGATTTTCATCTGGCTCTTCTGCTTCAGGTTTATCTTCAGCATTCGGTACATTAGGTTTCTCAGTTTCCTCTGGCTCTTCAACTTCTATTCCAATTTGATATGCAGCGATTGTTCCAGTGACTTCATGTGCTGCTAAAAGGATATTTTGACCAATTGGACTTTCATTTGCCGGTATAAATGTTAATCCTTCTGGAGCAGCATCTCCGCTAGCCGCCGTTACATCCCCCTTACCATGAAAGATTCTGCTCGAGAAGTATCGATTAAATGATGGTGTTTCAGGGCTTTCAATATTATAGACCATGATTCCGCCGACTCTCTCTAAGCCAATGAATGCATAATTTTGACCTTGAACATTTCCAATTGTTACTGTTTCAGGCTCTGGTCCTTTATCATCACTGCGAGAGTCAAAATTATTTTCATCATTATTAGAATTGAAGTAATCCTCACCATACACCTGCTGAGTAATTTTCTCGAAATCAGAACCGCTATCATACGTTAACTCTAATGAATTTGCATTCCAAATTGAAAATGATCTTGCTCCATACCCATAAATCGCTTCATAGTTACCATTTACATTCTTCGGTGCAGAAGTAGTTGAGTTCAGTTTTCCAAGTTGGCTATCATCAAAAAGTCCATTTTCAATCATCTGGTCTAGTTGTTCTTGGGTATATCCTTCATATAAATCAGCATTTAATTCATAAGAATCTTGTAAATCCGCTACTCTTACTTCCTCTGAAAAACCATCATAATCTTGGGCATCCCCTTCATTCGCTGATAATATGTATGTTCGTCCATTTACAGTATATGATGCCATTCCATCTGGTTGATACATCGATAACACAGGCCAATTTGTTATATTAATCTCATTGTCATCATTCGAAGCATCTAATTTATTTTCACCTGCAGAAAAATCTTTATATCCCAGACTTTTTACAAGTACAAAATTCTTTGCTTGCAGATCTAATTTTGCAATTGCGTTATTTTCTTGTAATGTCACATAAGCATATTTACTATTATCATCAACAACAATGTATTCAGGTTCAAGGTCTTGAGCATATGTCGCGGATTCTGAAACTTTTCTTACACCCTCTTGAATTACATCATCTTCAAATTGCACGTTTGTGACATCATCATCTGTTATTTCATCCACTCCATTTGAAACGTCGATCATACTAACTGAACCATCTGGATTGGTTTGATAATCATCACTCGGCTCTCCTTCATTGGCTGCAAGCACATAGGTTCCATCAGGTGTAAATGTGAGCATATCTGGTAATGCACCGACAGTTACATGTGATAAATATTTTCCATCTGTGGTCAAGAAAATAACAAATCCAGGGTCAACCTTGTTGGCTGCTGGTGCTGAAACAGCAATATATCCTCCTTCTGGATGAATCGCTACACTTGTTACATCAGAAGCAGCTACTCCTAAATCCGATAACGTAATCTGCTTTAAACGCGGGATTTCTCTAACATTTTCGTTTAAAACATTCAAATCAATAATATCTACTGCTTTTGCCGAACCATTAACTGAATAAGCATGATGTGAAATTGAATCATATGCAACAATCTCTGTGCCACCCTCAGCAATTCCGGCTCCGCTTGAATACCTGCCAAGTAATTCAACATGAAGACCTTGTCCGCCTTCATCATCATATTTCGTTACCTGGCTAGTTGCAAATGTTTGAAATGGAGAAAGAAGGAGTGCACATGAAGCAGCTGCAACAATTGTTTTTTTCATAATGTGAGCAAAATTCAACCTAGTAAACCTCCTAATTTTAGTATCAACACAAAAAGTTTACTAGGATTTATTAAAGCTTGATTAGGAGTTTTGTAATATTTTTGTTAATTTCACCAAAATTGGTCGATTTAAGTTGAAAAGTGGAACTTTCATCTTGTGACTAAACCTGCATCTGCTGTTCATGCAAAGATATTCGCCTTATGAATAGAAGCTATAACTTCTTTTAATTTGTCTTTTTCTTGAACAAGCGCAATCCGAACATACCCTTCCCCATTAGGGCCAAAAGCATGTCCAGGTGTCATTACAACATTGGCACGATCGATTAGTGCGTACGTAAAATCCATTGAACTCCAGCCTTTTGGAATTTCTGCCCATATAAACATTCCTGCATCAGGTTTTGTCACATTCCACCCTATGTCTTGCAAACCATTAACTAGTACATTACGACGTTCTTCATATACTTTTCTACTTTCATGACAAAAGGCTTCTCCTTCCTCAAGTGCATGAATCGCCGCTTGTTGAACAGGGAGAAAAACACCATAATCTAAATTACTTTTTAATTGATTCATTGCTTGGACAATTTGTTTGTTTCCAGCTAGATATCCAATTCGTGTTCCAGCCATATTATAGTTTTTGGAAAAAGAAGACATCTCAACACCTATTTCCTTCGCTCCTTCAATTGACAAAAAGCTTATAGGTTTATTGCCTTCATAATAGAGCTCAGAATATGCAAAATCATGAAGGACAATGATTTGGAACTTCTTAGCGAATTCAACAACTTCTTTAAAGTACTCTTTACTTGCCAATGCAGGCACAGGATTTCCTGGAAAATTCAAAATCATGATTTTAGCTTTTTTCGCTATTTCTGCCGGGATCATCTGTAAATCTGGTAAAAAATGATTCTCTTTTTTCAGCGGCATAAAGTACGGTTTTGCACCTGCCATTGCAATTCCAGCTGCGTACGCTGTATAGCCGGGATCAGGTACTAAAATGACATCATCAGGATCTGCAAAAACCATTGGAAAATGAACAAGCCCATCCTGTGATCCCATTAATAAAAGGACTTCATCATCGAAATCTAAACTCACATTGTAGTTCTTCTTATAAAAGGAAGAAACCGCCTTATTAAAATCTTTTGTACCTGACAAAGAATAGCCATACTGATCTTTTTTTAACACTTCTTCTGATATTGTTTTCATAATAAAAGATGGAGGCGCTAAATCAGGACTTCCAATGCTTAAATCAATGATAGGTTTTCCCTCCGCCATTTTCTGTTTTTTATATTGAGCAAGTTCACTAAAGATTGATGGCTGAAATTGACCCATTTTAGTTGATAATGTAAACTTCACTGCTATACCTCCAAAATTATTTCCCAATTGCTATTTTTCTGAAAATAAGTTTATCACATTTGAACATTATACGGAAATAACGAAGTTTACAAAAAGATTTTACGGATGTTTTTCTGCAATGGACAGATTGACCATATGTAAAGTTGGTAAATGAACACAAAAAGAGATTATTTGTCTTATTTTGCCTTGTGTGTCGAATAAAAAAAGAAAATTCGACTCGGTTTTTTGCACTTTTAAAAACACTTAATAATTTGCTGAATTTTGTCGAGCATCTTGATTAAAAATAAATGACAGGTTATTAAACACAAATAAGAGGATAATGACGAAGGAAACCCCTAACCGTCATTATCCTCTTATTTGCGAGCTAAAAAGTATTATAGATATTTTCACATTCTTCTGCAGTTGGCTCATAGAAACAATGAAGCTTGTAACGGTCAACTAGAGGCTGATTGTACCATTGAGGTGGACAATCACCAGGTGGACGAAAGTACCATAAGCTATATTTTGCAGGCCAAAACCTTTCTCCATTTATCACTCTACGAGCTAGTCTTTTTTCACTGTCCCTTGCCCTTTGGTAAAAATAGCCCTTTTGGGTTGCTTCAAATGCATGCGGCTGATACACCATATTTGGAATTGTACGTAAACCTTTAAAATCCGAACAGTCCGATCGAATCCGATTGATTCCTACATTTCCAACTAGAAGCATCCCTTGTGTGCCTTCCCCTTCAGCTTCTGCTCGAAGTAATCTCGCTAATAAATCAATATCTGCATCAGTCGCCTTAACAACAGCCATGCCCTCACCTCCATACTACTTCTCTGTTTATCTTATTAAGAGGAGAGCTAGGCACATACCTATTATAAAAATTTCAGTCTTCTAATCTAGAATAAAAAATGATTGGACATCTTTACGACACTCTTCATTTCTATATCCGTTCCTAGAGCAATAATTACTTACTTAAAGCCACCTCTTTGGAAATGAGAATTTAGTTGTCCTCTAATCATCTTTTTCTTTAATTCAGCATCTGTTTCCTTTTTTCGATAATCTCTCCGTATTTCATCAGTTTGAACGCCTTCTTCAACTTTTTCCGCGATGTCCATTAGTTTTTCAATATCAGAAAAAGAGTATTTACGAAAACCAGTTGCAGTGCGGTCAGGAAAAATTAGTTTTCTTTCTTCATAGTAACGGATTCTTCTTTCAGATAATCCTGTAATTTCACATACTGTCCCCATTGACATTACTTTTTTATCACGGTATGACAAACTTTTTTCCAAATGAATCCCCTCTTATGAATGATAATTTTTACGTACTGCTTCGTCATGAATACTTTAGCAACAGTAACCGTTTTCTAACAAGAAATATTAAAGGAATATTTTGCTTCTTAGGAATATTCCGTCTTTTGTATCTAAACTAATAACAGGTTACACATAGGATCAAACTTCTTTAACCTGGAATATTACGTTATAGTTTTTGGAAAGACTTTTGCTCATTTTCCAATGTAACAAAATATAACAACAAAAAATGCCCATAATGATGTAGAGACATCCACTTTCAGATGTCTCCTTTTCACTTTTATCTTTGCATATAGTTTGCTATGATCAAATGTGAGAATATCTTACCCTCTTAATGATCCTATTTCATCACTCTGGTTCCCCTATTTCAAAGCTGCTATTAATAAGTTCTGCCGCTTGTTCAGGAGTAATCTTAAAATCTTCCGCTACCTTTTTAATCATATTATCTCTTATTTCTCTGATTGTCATATTGTTCACAACCTTTTCTGTATGTTCTATTACTATCATATTAACAGAAAATTCATACGTTTAAAGTTGTTTGTCAGATTATCTTACAATATATTTCGAATTAATTGATAGACTATCTTACATTTCGGATCTTTCTTTAGAAAGTAGATATACATATAAAATAATCGAAATGCAAACAGAAAAAGCAGAAACTAAATAAATCGTATGATAGCCGAACAAGTGACCAATTTGCCCAAATAACAATGCACCGATCCCAACGCCAAGATCAAAGGAAGAGAAAAAGGTTGCATTTGCCATACCTCTTCTGTGAATCGGTGCTTTCTCAATTGACCATGCTTGTAAAGCAGGTTGAACTGAACCAAAACCTATTCCATACAAAACAGCTGCAACTAACAGTACAGTTGTATTGAAAAGCCAAGCTAATAAAATCATTGCAATAACAATAAGGGCAGTCCCAGGAATAAAAATAGCACGATGTCCTTTCAAATCGTATAATTTACCTGCAAACGTTCTAGATGCCATCAACGCTAAAGCAAATACCAGAAAATACCACTGAATACCAGCAATTCCTTTTTGTGCTGTGTATAAAGGAAGAAATGAAGCAATCCCTCCAAATGTTACAGTAATGAAGAATAACAATAGTGCTGGCTTCAAAGCACTTTTTTCATAGAAGTCCCACTTTTCTTTTTTTGTTACTTGCTGTGTTTTTTCAATCGTTTTGTAGCGGATTTTTGATGATAGAAGGAACGCTATTAACCCTAAGACAGCACATATGATAAATAATTGCTTATACGATAATACTCCTGCTAAGGTTAATCCCAATGATGGCCCAAAGGCTAGTGCGATGTTTCCCGATAACCCATAGTATCCCATACCCTCCCCGCGTCTTTTCGGTGGGATAATGTCACTTGCAATGGTACCAGATGCTGTTGTTGAAAAGCCCCAGCCAATTCCTTGAATAAACCGCATAAAAAATAAAAAGGCAATTGTAGGAAAGAATCCATAGGATCCGACCGCAAGAATAAAAATCAGTAAACCGGTTAAATACACAAATTTCCTTCCCTTTGATTCTAGAGCATGACCTGCATAGGACCTGACTAATAAAGCTGAAAAGGTAAAAATACCGACAACTACCCCAATTAACTGGTCATTCCCCCCTAACTCTTCCACATAGAGAGGAATTGTAGGCAAAGTCATTTGAAAACCAAGGAAAATAAAAAAGTTTGAAAAACAAATCAAGGTAAAATCACGTGTCCAAATCTTTTCTTTATGTACTACTTTAGCCTCTACATTTGTTTGCTGAGATTCCAAAAAAACCCTCCTCTATTAAAAATAAACCATTACTTAATAAGGTTAATAGTTATGTATTTAAATAACAAATATTATGATTGACACCATGTACTTTTATTTTATTTCAGCATAAAGTTATTTATTTTAAAAATAATAAGAAGATGAAAATTTAATAAAACAAAGGTTAGGATGAGGTATGTGAAATTCGGCTGTCATGTAAGTATTAAAAACGGATATTTTGCTGCTGCTAAGCAAGCTTTAAACATAGGTGCAAAAGCATTTCAATATTTCCCCAAAAACCCAAGGAGTTTATCAGTGAAAGAGTTTGACCAAGAAGATGCTAAACGGTGCTCTACATTTTGCAAAGAACATGATCTTTTTTCGATTGCCCATACACCTTACCCAACTTCTCTAACTCCAGCTCTGGATAAAAAAGAAATAATCATTGCATCCTTATTAAATGATTTAGAGATTGCTGAGAGTTGTGGATCGATAGGTGTTGTCGTTCATTTTGGACATCTTATCGATGAAAATAACCTCCTTTCAAGCTATCAACTGATGATTGAGATGCTAAATCTAGTTTTAATACAATGGAAAGGAGAATGCAAGCTGCTCATTGAAAATAACGCTGGAACTTCAGGTGCACTTGGTACGACAATAGAAGAACTTGTTCAAATAAGAAATCTCGCAGATTATCCAGAAAAGATCGGGTTTTGTCTAGACACATGCCATGCATTTGCAAGCGGTCTTTGGAGTGGAGACACCCATCCAGAGTTTTTGGAAAAGTCCATTGATCTAGGTTACTTTGATGCTCTTAAAGTGATACATTTGAACAATTCCAAATATCCATATGGATCCAGGAAAGATAGACATGCAAATATTTTTGGGAATGGACATATTAAGAGTGATGTTTTTAAAAAATTGTTCCAATTAGATTTCCTTTCAGCTATTCCTTTTGTACTTGAAACACCATCAAATGAAGGAGTTTCACATACAGAAGAAATTAATATGCTCTATGAATTCGTAGAAAACAACCCGTGAAAATCATAAGTGTTTATGAGCATACTATTTTTCTTTTATCAAATGATCTCCTATACTAGCAACGTATAGGATTTTAACGAATAAAGGAGGCTTTTTCCTAATGGAAGAAAATACATTAACAAAACAAGCAGTTCTTGATGCATTTCGTTTTCGTCATGCAACCAAAGAATTTGATCCTACGAAAAAAATATCAGATGATGACTTTGCGTACATATTAGAAGCAGCTAGATTATCACCGAGTTCAGTAGGATATGAACCATGGAAATTTGTTGTTGTTCAAAATCCTGAATTAAGAGAAAAGTTAAAACAGGTATCATGGGGAGCTCAAGGACAATTACCTACTGCAAGTCATTTTGTGATTATTCTTGCTAGAACGATTAAAGACACAAAATATGATTCAGACTATGTGAAACATCAAATGCTTAATGTTAAAAAGTTTCCTCCAGAATTATTTGACAAAATAAAGGAACGTTATAAAGAATTCCAAGAGGAAGATCTAAACTTACTTGAAAATGAACGGACGATGTTGGACTGGGCAGGAAAACAAACATATATTGCCTTAGCAAATATGATGACTGCAGCAGCTCTAATCGGTATTGACTCTTGCCCGATTGAAGGATTTAATTTTGATAAGGTACAAGAAATTCTTGAAGAAGAAGGACTTCTAGAAGATGGCCATTTAGCCATTTCTGTCATGGCTGCTTTTGGATATCGTTCTAAAGAGCCGCGCCCAAAAACGAGAAAAGAAATGAATGAAATCGTTCAGTGGATTGAGTAGCACAAATCGATAGAATATAAGCATTTTTAAAATGTGGGACGGATAATATTCCAGTCCCACATTACACTATATAATTTGATTGTGAAATTGCCCTTTATCGTCTAAATGCAACAGGTTACGACAATAATGTTTGATTCTGTCAAGTTTTGCGCTTTCCCGAGAAATAAAATCGTTAAATACTTGCCTTCTTAAGAACTTGTATCATCATTTCTGTATTTGGGTAGTTCGATTCAATATATTGTTTCATAACCTTTTCAGTATCAAAATCAACACGTTCGATAGATGTGCTAAATCCAGTCTCATGAATACTAATGAGACCGTATGATGCTTTTGCAACCCCGTCAAATGGTAGTCCTACACTGCCAATATTCATAATCACCTTCCCATTTAAATAACGAATATAAGGTTTATGGATATGAGCATAAAGATAAATAGCCGAATCTTGTTTTGACAATACTTTATCTTGTAACAAGATGTCTTCTGCATTTTGGGGAATCACCTCAAATAAACTAGCAGGTGTTGCATGAAACGCATAGATATCGATTCCTTGCTCAACTAGTTTTAATTCTGTTGGTAGTTGAGATAAATATTCGATGTCTGTTGATTCAAGCTTAGAAAAGATCCAGTCACGCTCCTTGTTCATCATTTCAAGTGCCGTTTCAGGAACTTCTCCTTGTTTAACCCCTCTCACAACCCATTCATCAGCATTTCCTTTTATGACATCAGCTTGTAATGAACGAACAAGTTCTAAAGCTTTTTTTGGTTCTGGACCTCTATAGCATATGTCACCAAGGACACATATTTTTTCAATGTTCTTCTTTCGAATATCCTCTAATACCGCTTCAAGTGCGACAGCATTCCCATGAATATCAGAAATAAATGCAATTTTCACAACTTCTCCTCCTAGAATTAAAGTCTTTCTACCAGTATACCAATCCTAAGCTTAAGAAGCACAATACTCTTTTGATTAATATGGGACCTGTAAAAAATTGTTAGTTTAACAAACAGATTTTCTTATCTTTATTAGAAGGATTGTTGAACCTCAAGAAAGAATACATTACGTAACAATATTAGAGAGAAAGAATTGTTTTTGGAGGGGAAAAGGTTGATAGCTCATAGACAAGAAAACGGAAATTTCATACATCATGGGGTTATTCCATATAACCATAAGATTGCCCCATTATTAATTCGAAATGCTATATTTCACCATATCCCTAAAACGACGCAACATATCTATGTAATTGGAATTGGATCCAATCAAATAAACGGTGACAGCCTTGGTCCTTTTGTAGGTACTTTATTACAACATAAATTCCCAAATCATTTATCGGTATTAGGAAACCTTCAATACCCATTAGATGCCACTAACTTAATAAGTGAATATACTAAGACCTGTTTCCCTCCAAATAGCTTCGTCATTGCAATTGATAGTGTTATTGGATCTAAAAATATGGTTCAATCAATTGTGATTAAGAATGGGCCTTTGCGTCCAGGTGAGGGTTTAGGCAAACAATTTCCATCAATCGGGGATTGTAGTATTATGGGGGTCGTCCTAGAAAAGGATGCAGTAGATCATTCAACTCTTTTCCATACAAATTTACACCTTATCTATACTATGACCACAAATATTGCAAAAGGAATTTCTCTCGCAGTTCGACAATTTTTTCAATACCCTTCAAATTATCCGATCATTATTTAAATTATTACAAAAAGCCGAATGGGGGCTTTCGTCCCTTATTCGGCTTCAATTATAGCAATTAATTGATCCATCATATTTTATCGAAAGACATTTTCTTTTTCATCAATTTTTGCGACAATCGCTTCTGTTAATTCCTCTGTAATTTCAATTAGATTTTTTTCCAACTTTGAATTAATCATTTTTGCTAATGTTCCTTCAGGTGTAATGTCTAGAAACCCAGACATCAACGTTTTATTTGGTCCTTGCGATTCTGCTTCAAAGTACCCTTTTCCAGAAATTTTTTCATTAATTCCTGTTAAGGTAAACTCCACCTTTCTTGGTTCAATCCAGCTCGTAATGTCAACTTTTAGATGTATTTTCTTTTTAATGACCCCTAAGTCTGTTTTAAATTTCCAGGTTGATTCATTATCACTTAAAATCTCATGCTCTAAATATCCCGGCACGAGTGGCGCCCAATGATCCATCACACTTACAAAGTTCCAAATTGACTGTATTGGATGATCAACTTCTACTTGGTATAAATGATTCGCCATTTATCAAACCTTCTTTCCTGCTCGATTAAATGATTCATAATTAAAATAATCATTTATATTGTACTTATTCTTTACCCACGTCGAATATGTACCTTTCGAAGCTTTTACCAATAAATATCATTGTTTTTCTTGTATTATCAAGGTTTTAGAATAATCTTCAAACAATTTTCTTTATGTGAATTGAAAATTCTGAAGGCATGCTCCGCTTCTTCCAAAGGAAGTTGATGGGTTATAACATCATTCAGCTGTAATTGTTTTGTTTGCAGGAGATCATATAAAAAGGGTATCAGGTGAATAACTGAAGCAAGTCCCATTTTTAAGGTAATGTTTCTTGCAAAAAAATCACCTAATGGAAACTGATTATACCTAGTTCCATATATTCCCACTAACTGAATAGTTCCCCCTATGCGTATTACCTGACTCGCAAATTCAATTGCACCTAATGCACCTCCTTGAAGCCTAAGAGCCGTTTCCATTATTTCTATTGGTTTCATTTTCCCACTCATACCGACACAGTCAATGACTACATCTGCTCCACCTTCTGTTATTTCATTTAGATGATGTTTTAGCTCTATATTTTCTTGAAAGTTAAATGCTTCTACATGGTTCCATTTGATCGCATGCTCTAGTCGATATGGAACATGATCAACAGCTATAACCCTTTTTGCACCTTTATACCATGCAATCTTTTGTGTAATCAGTCCAATTGGACCACAGCCTAAAACAATAACAGTGTCACCACTTTTTACTCCAGCTTGATTAACTCCCCAATAGGCTGTGGAATAAGCATCTGATAAAAGCAATAACTCCTCATCAGCAACTTCATTATGTTCAGGTATTTTGAAGACACCAAAATTTGCAAAGGGTACACGAACATACTCTGCTTGTGTTCCACTATAATCTCCAAATATTCTTGAGCAACCATAGCAACTTCCAATCTCGCCATCCTGGTTGGATCGTAAGCACTGACTTTCAAGTTTATTTCTGCAATTTACACATTGACCACAAGCTATATTATAAGGAATAACGATCTTATCACCTATTTTGACATGATGAACGTCCGAGCCAATTTCGTGGACAATTCCTACTGCTTCATGACCGACAATATAATCCTTTTCCATACTTGGAATCATACCATGATAAAAATGGCGGTCTGATCCACAAATTGATGTATGTGTTACTTTTACAATGATATCGTCATTGTTTTTGATTTCCGGTTTAGGCATATCTTTAACTTTTATATCCATAAACCCTTGATATGTGACCGCCCTCATTTGTTTTTACTTCTTTCACTTTGATCGGCTATTGTTAGTAAATACATAATTAGAGCCTGCTGCTCCTCTTTTGTAAAGCCAGTAGATTGATCAACCCAATATTCATGGCCTTTGCCACTTACATGTGCAGTTTTTAATTTTTGATCTTTTGCATTCGCTTGAACTACCTTATGTCGCAGTTCCGAATCAATTAAGGCTAAAAGACTGTTTTGTGGATCAGCTTTTTTCCCTTTAAATAATGTGTTCGTGACCCCAATTTCTTCGGTAAGGTCTTGTCCAACTGCAACTCCGCCATCATGTAAGTATGGAGCACTCCAGTATAACCCTAGAAGACTTGGAACTTTTTAGGCCCCTTCTGAACCATTATGTCCCCAGCTTCTTTTTAATTGTTTTTCCTGTTTATCTGATATAGGAATATCATGTACAATCGGATTTTTTGGAAGTGGTACAGGTGTTTCCGGATCATATATAGCTGGATTTGTAAAAAACTTTTCTGTTTTTTTGAATGCTTTTGCCCTTGAGCCTTCTGTCCCAATCTCCTTAGGAGATATTAATTGATTATTTGTTAAATATTGACCTGCATGACATTTGATACATCCTGCTTTTTCAAACACCGCTTTACCGTCGGTAACTGTTTTTTCCTCTAGTTTAAGATTCGTTTGCGGTGACGTTAAGCTGTTCATAAATGCTGACATTGAATTTATTTGTTCCCAAGCACGGTATCCATTTGAATTTGGTATATGGCCAACACTTGTCAAAAAAGATATTCTCGGATACGTGGGAGCAGGAATTAATTCAAGAACTCCATCTACACCAGGTGTAGGATCTATTTCAGCTAAAAATTCTGAAGGTTTTACACCAGATTTAGGATCAAAACGATATTTTTTATTTGCTGCATTTTGTAATAGTATTGCGATATATAGCTCCTTATCAATTCCTAATACTTCTTTACTAATCGCCATCTGGGAAACAGCATCCATATTTTGTGCATGTGCATTATTTATAGCTGCGCTTAATCCTTTAAAAGGTCCTATCTGCCCTTGTCCACTCCAACCATATGGATGATCACCTAATGTAAAAGCATCTGGAGTTTGTACTGGATTATTTTTAAAATCAATTGACGTGTCATTTCCACCTCTTGGCCACTTTAATACTTCCTGATCGACATACTCCTCAAGTGTTTCAACATCAGGTAACGCTAGTTCCTTCCCCTCTGTACTTTGGACGGTACGATCAGTTGACCTAATAAAAGCTTGTATACTTTCCATTTCAGTATGTGTAAAATATGAAGCTGAATTTGTAGCTAATGCAACAAGTAAACCTATATTTAAATCAGTGTTTGGTATTCCATGAATGACCTCTTTTTTATTATCTAATGAAGCATGACAAACCGCACAACTAATACCAGCTTTTACTTTCCCTTCTTCATATTTTAATTTTACTCCGAGAGGAACCAACGCTCCTTTTGGTACATCAAGGCCTGTATCAATTAATTCACCCTTTTTAATTGTCATATCCCCAACCTTAACCGTTTTAGCAGCGGGTACTTGAAGGTTGTCTGTTCCTTTTCCATTTAATTTAATGATTGCCCTTGCTATATTTGGAATTGTAAAGGCTCCGTCGAACATTCCCATAATATCTGAAAAAAACACTTCATTCCCAAAAGTTTCTTCATAAAAAAGATTTTTTCCAGCTTTAATTAATTCGGTATCAGTTTCTTTCTGTACATTTGCCAACTGACGTACTCCGTTAAGTGAATGGCTTTCTTTCGTATTCACATTTGAATCTGGCGGAACATATGCATATTCAATGCCAACGATTGTAAAATAAGCAATTGCACCAACCAAGCATACAAAAAGAATGGATAGAATAATGGATGTTTTTCTCACTTTTATATCTCCTTTAGCATTGATTGATACTTATTATTTAACCATCCATTCTTCTTATGCTTTTTCTATTTGTTTTTATTCCCAACAACTATAACCATCTTAATGCAATTGTCAAATGACAGCATTCTGCCTCACCAATCGATGAGGATAAATTCATATGAATACCATCTGGATTAAAGGATGTTTTCACCTGCGATTTAATGCCGGTTGATTTTATTAACTCATCCACTTCTTTCATATTCGACTGTTGTGCTGCATACATGACTTTTGTAGCAAAATCCTTTGATTCAGCAAGCTTGTTTAACACTAAGCTCGCATCTTTCATTAAGGTTTGCATGGATTTAGCCGATTGTTCAAACATCGTAGGGTCTACCTGTGGAAATTGTCTATTTAAAGGCATATGGAAAGCTTGAATTCCATTTATGTTTCCAGCCCCATTAAAGTAAGGTGTACCATAATATATTGGATAATAGTATAATGGCAGCATATTAACAGCTCCTTTTCGGTTTCTCCTAACAATATACGAAAATCGGGAAAAGATGTGATGACAAAAGTAAACGACATCGTGATGATAAAACGTAACGCAAACATATTAACTTGCTTTAAAACAACTTAATTGAAAAATCGAGTAGGAGGAGGTGACTAACCTCCGACCTCTCACACCACCGTACGTACGGTTCCGTATACGGCGGTTCAATTTTATCCTAAGCATGTACTTTATTGTAATGTTGAACACAAGAGATTAGTCC
>Ga0180220_1000092_pt1 | contig 167484 bp, 144 predicted proteins | sample eDN5th37CBELigBY_FD_151335 | JGI IMG/M metagenome (GOLD analysis project Ga0180220, IMG submission 151335) | Enriched backyard soil microbial communities from Emeryville, California, USA - eDNA 5th pass 37_C BE-Lig BY (version 2) (version 2) | ecosystem: Environmental > Terrestrial > Soil >... | reverse complement strand
ACAACGAGGAGCGACCGAAGGAGGCACTGGGTGGTCTGACACCCGCCGCTTACGCAAAGCAACTGGCGGCGAAAGCCGCTACGATCAAGCCCGGACTCTAGATCGGGCCGCTACTCAAAGCGGGGGGGGGACGTCGCGGACGCGATCGGATGCACGGTGTGAGCGGCACGTTGGGGCTGGTGGTCGGCTTGCTTTACGGCACCGGCATGCGTCTGCTCGAGTGCCTGCGCCTGCGTGTCAAGGATGTCGCGTTGGCGCGGCGCGAAATCGTGTGCTGCAGGTGGGCTACGATATTCGCACGGTGCAGGAACTGCTCGGCCATAGCGACGTGAAGACGACGATGATCTACACGCACGTGCTCAATCGCGGTGGGCGTGGTGTGGTCAGCCCGCTGGATGCGTTGTGACGAACGCGAAGATCCTGTTCCTTTCGTGCGCCGACGCCTTCTTCGTGTCCTTCGTGTTTCAATCGTTCGCCCAAGCTCGCTTGCGGAGATTGCAATGGTCCGGGACATACTCAGGATGGGCGATCCGCGTTTGCTGCGCATGGCGCCACCGGTGCCGGCGGCGATGGTCGGCACCGAGGCGCTCGATGCGCTGATCGCGGACCTGTTCGACACGATGCACGCGGCCGGCGGGGTCGGGCTGGCGGCGCCGCAGATCGAGGTCGACCTGCAACTGGTCATTTTCGGGTTCGAGCGCAGCGAGCGCTATCCGGATGCGCCGGCGGTGCCGCGCACGATCCTGTTGAACCCGGTCATCGAGGCGCTCACCGACGAGACCGAGGAGGGCTGGGAAGGCTGCCTGTCCGTGCCGGGGCTACGCGGGCGCGTGCCGCGCTGGACGCGCATCCGCTACGCCGGCATCGACCCTCGCGGCGATCCCATCGAGCGGGTCGCCGAAGGCTTCCATGCGCGCGTGGTGCAGCATGAATGCGACCACCTGGTCGGACGTCTATATCCGTCGCGCATCGTCGACTTCGGCAGCTTCGGCTTCACCGACGTGCTGTTCCCGGGGCTCGAACCCGCCGACGACTGATCGCGCGCGTCAGTCCTCGGACGGGACGTCGTCGCGCTCGGGCGGCTCGCGCGTGTTCGCCTTCTCGATCTTCTGCTGTGCTTCGGCGGGCGTGTCCTCGACCGCCGGCAGTGCGTCGGGCGAGTGCAGCAGCAGTTCGGGGTCGATGCGCTTGCCGAGCCAGCGCAGGCCCAGGTGGAGATGCGGTCCGGTCGCACGGCCGGTCGCACCGACCTTGCCCAGCGTCTGGCCGCGCTGGACCACGTCGCCGGTCTTCACCGCGAGCGAGGACAGGTGGAAGTTCATGCTGACGAGGCCGCCGCCGTGATCGACGTAGACGGACTGCCCGCTGAAGAACTGGTCTCCCGCGAGCACGACCTTGCCGTCCGCGACCGCCTTCACGGCGTTGCCGTCGCCGACGGGATAGTCGCGGCCGCTGTGCAGGCTCTCGTGCGTGGCGTCGAAGCGGCGCGTGCTGCCGAAGTCGTCCTCGCTCGCGGGCAGGTTCGCGGCCGGAGGCGCGAGCGGCAGCGAGAACGACGGCGCATCGAGTGTGCCACCGAGGAGCTTCGCGATCGCGGCGCGATCGGCCTGGGCGCGTGCGAGGTCGTCCTTGCCGGGATCGAGGAAGTGCTGCAGCGAATCCGGCAACGGCATCTCGATGCGCGGGAACTCGCGCGCTTCCACCTTCAGGCGCCCCTCGTGCGTGCGCCCGTCCTGGTCGTGCAGCGCGATCGCGTGCACGCCCGGGCGCGCGGCGAGGTCGACCGGGTAGTAGCACGCGGCATTCACCGCGGGGTAGCGATTGCCGTAGATGCCGCATTCCTTCGCGGCCAGGCCGCTCCAGCGGCCGACGCCGCCCTGCTGCACGGTGACGAGGTTCGCGGCGTGGCCGCTCGAGGCGGCCAGGCAGGCGGCGATGAGGATCGTGGGGCGCATGGCGATTCGCGGGCGGTGGGGACGCGGCGACCGTAGTCGCGCGCGGCCCAACGGAACACGAACGCGGGCCGGCGCGAGCGCCGCCGTTCAGATTCGGCACGACCCCTGCGGTTCGTGACCGCAGTCCGTCGCCGCGGCGGCGGGATTGGCTATAGTCGGACGCTTTCCGCGCCGGAAAACGCCATGCCGCTGGCCCTTCCCCTGCTGCTCCACCTGGCGGTCGCCGCGACGCCGACACCCGCGCGCCTGGTCGACATCCGTGACGCGAATGCGCTCGAGGTCGCCGCGGTGGAACACGCCGACGGAACGCTCTGGTACCTCGAGCTCGGCAATCAGTTGCTGCTGGCGGGCGACGCGCCGCTGCCGGCGTCGATGGCGGTCGAACGCCACTTCGCGGACCTGCCGTTCGAGCGGCTCGCGCTGCGCTCGGTCGGCTGTGCCTCGCGCAGCGAGGCGCCGGGAGTGGTCATCGCGCGCGGCGGCCGCTGGCAGCTGCGCCTGCTCGACGGTGCGGCGTGGCCGGCACCGGCGGCGCACGACGAACGCTGGCGCGCGCCGCGCCCGAACGAAACGCTCGCGCGCCAGCACCGGCTCGATGCGACGCTCGCGGCGCCGGCCGACCCGACGATCCAGCCGATCGTCGACCGCATCGACACGCAGCGCTGGTTCGACGACCTCAGCCAGCTCGCGAGCTGGGATCGCTCCAGCTACGGCACCACGGAGCTGTTCGCCGCGCGCGACTGGATCGGCGCGCAGTTCGCATCGATCGGGCTCGCCGTCCGTACCGAGGATTTCCAGATGCCCGGCCTGTCCGGCACGATCACGCGCCAGAATGTCATCGGCACGTGGACCGGCACGACGCACCCGGACGAATGGATCGTGGTCGGCGCGCACTATGATTCGCGCAACGCGAACCTCTACTCCACGTCGAACGCGCCGGGCGCCGAGGACAACGCGAGCGGCTGCGCGGGCGTCATCGAGATGGCGCGCGTGCTGGTGCCGGCGCAGCCCGAACGCAGCTTCGTGTTCATCTGCTACGCGGGCGAGGAACAGGACCTCTACGGCAGCTACGCGCACGTCGACGACCTCGCCGCCGCGGGCGACCTCGCCAGGCTGAAGGCCGTCGTGGTGATGGACATGATCGGCTACAGCGCCGACGCACACCTCGACGCGGACTACGAGAGTTCCGCGTCCATGAGCGCGTACTACCAGCGCTTCGGCGCCGCGGCGGCGACGTACGCGCCGGACCTGCACGTGGTCTACCAGACCAACCCGTGGGGCTCGGACCACGTGCCCTACCTCGAAGCCGGCGTGCCGGCCGTGCTCGCGATCGAGTCCGACTACGACGATTACCCGGCCTACCATCACTCGACCGACGTGCCGGCCGCGATCGGACCGTACGTGCAGCAGATGGGGGGCGCGATCCTCAAGGCGAATGTCGCCGCGCTCGCCGAGATCGGCGGCGCGCACGTCGTCGTCGTCGACGACCGCATCTTCAGCGACGGCTGGGACGGCTGAGCCGCCCCGCCGCGCGCGCATCCCGGCCGGTCCCGGGACGCGTCGTTGCAGACGACGCACGGCTCGACGCGCAGCCGGTCGGGTGGGGCGCAGCGCCGACGGCGCGAGTCCCACCGGGCGCCGCGGCAATGCGCGCGGGGACGCCCGCACCCGCGCGCCGCCGTCGCGCGCCTCAGCGCAACGAGGCCCTCACCAGCACCGGCGCGTCACGGTAGAGCGCGGGAAACATCGTCTTCAGGTGCTCGATCTTCGGCAGGTCGTTGTAGACGATGTACGGTTCGCGCGGGTGCAGCGTCAGGTAATCCTGGTGGTAGTCCTCGGCGGGGTAGAACGCCTTGCCGGTCTCGATGGTGGTCACGATCGGGCGCGCATACGCGCCGCTGCGCGAAAGCTGGCCGAGGTAGCGCGTCGCGACGTCTTCCTGCGCCGGCGACGTCGCGAAGACGGTGGAGCGGTACTGCGAGCCGACGTCGGGCCCCTGCCGGTTCAGCTGGGTCGGGTCGTGCGCGACCGAGAAGTACACCTGCAGCAGCTGGCCGTAGCTGACCTCGCGTGGATCGAACACGACCTGCACCGCTTCGGCGTGGCCGGTGTCACCGTGGCCGACGCGGTCGTAGTGTGCATCACCACGCGAACCGCCGGCGTAGCCGGATACCGCCCTGCGCACGCCCTTGACGTGCTGGAACACGCCCTGCACGCCCCAGAAGCAGCCGCCGGCGAACACGGCCGTCTCGCTGCGCGCATCGCCGGCTGGCAGGTCGACCGCGGGTGGCGGAATCGCGACCGGCGCTTCGGCCGCCGGTGCGAACCGCAGCGCCGCCGCGACGGCGAGCGCGCCGGCGGCGAGGACCCGCAGCGCGGAACGGTAAAAGGGTCGAGCGGTTCGGGTCGTCATGTCGTGTCCTCCGGTAGCGGTCATGCAGCAGCGCGTGCCGAGCGGGCCGCGCGTGCGAACGGCGCGGCCGCTCAGCCGAACGTGAATGCATAGGCATCGACGGGATCGAGGAACTCGATCTCGAAGGTCCGTTCCTTCACCTCGCCCTTCGCGCGGTACAGCTGGTAGAGCTGCTGCCGCGTGACGCTGCCGCGGCCGTGCGCGTCGGTGTCGATGCCGTGGTCGTCGCCGGGCTCGCGGCCGTCGATGCGCACGGTGAAGCGCGCCGGCTTGCCCTCGACCGGGCCGAGCACGAGGTTCACGTCGCGCGCGTGGAAGCGGTAGACGATGCGTCCGCCGGCGTGCACCAGCCGCGCCCGCTCGTCCTCGACGTTCCAGCGGCCATCGAGCGCCCACGCGTTCAGCGCGAGCGACGCCGGCGCGGCGTACGCGTGCTCGGCGTCGTGCACCGGTCCGCCCGGGGTGGCGAAGCGCTCGGCGCGCAGGTAGCCGAGATAGGTCTCCGGCGAGCGCACCTCGCCGGCGAGCGGCGCGCGCGCCGCGCCGCCGGTATCGGGTTGCACGTTCGTCGACGCAAGCGCGGCGGGCACGGCGCCGTGCGCCTCCGCCAGCAGCTCGCGGATGACCGCCTCGGACTGCGCGTACGCGCCCTCGCCGAAATGGTGGTGGCGGATGCGGCCCTCGGCGTCGATGAAGTAGTGCGCCGGCCAGTACTCGTTGTTGAAGCCGCGCCAGATCGCGTAGTCGTTGTCGACCGCGACCGGATAGTCGATGCCGAGGTCGGCAACCGCGCGCCGCACGTTGCCGAGGTCCTTCTCGAACGCGAACTCGGGTGCATGCACGCCGATGACGACGAGGCCCTGGTCCCTGTACTTGTCGTACCACGCGCGCACGTACGGCAGCGTGCGCAGGCAGTTCACGCACGAGTAGGTCCAGAAGTCGACGAGCACGACCTTGCCGCGCAGCGACTCGCGGGTCAGCGGCGGCGAGTTGAGCCACGCGACCGCGCCTTCGAGCGACGGCAGCGCGCCTTCGCTGCGCAGCGCGGGTGCGGCACCTGCCGGTCGGGCGTCGCCGGCCACCGGTGCGGTCGGCGCGCGGCGCGTGCCGACCGCGTCGATCAGCGCCTGCTCGATGCCGGTGGTGCGCGCGCTGGAGACGCGCGCGAGGAAGCCGGTGTCGAGGCCGAGCGCGATCGCGCCGACCGCGACCAGCACGGCAACGCCGAGACCGCGTCGCACCCACTCGCCGGCGCCGAGCGAGCGCTTCATCGCCGCGAACACGCGCCCGCCGAGCGCCAGCGCGAGCGCGAGCGAAGTCGCCGCACCGGCGGCATACGCGAGCAGCAAGCCGAAGGTGCCGACGTTGGCGCCGTTGAGCGCGGCACCGGTCAGCACCAGGCCGAGTATCGGCCCCGCGCACGGCGCCCATAGCAGGCCGGTGCCGACGCCGAGCAGCAGCGATCCCCACGGCGACGCGGCATGCGCGTCACCGCGGTCGGACAGTCGCGCACCGAGCGCGACCAGCGGATGCATCACGCGGTCTGCGAGGCGCGGCAGCAGCAGTGCGAGGCCGAACAGCGCGAGCACCGCGAGCGCGATCCAGCGCCCCCAGACGTTCGCGTGCACGGCCCAGGCGCCGCCGACCGCCGCGAGCAGCGCGACGAGCGCGAACGTGGCCGCCATGCCGGCGAGCATGGGCAGGCCCGAACGCAGGAACGGCTGGTCCGCACGCGCGAACACGAACGGCAGCACCGGCAGGATGCACGGGCTGAGGATGGTCAGTACGCCACCGAGGTAGGCGAGCAGGAGCAGGGTCATCGTGGTTCCCGCCTCAGGGCGCCGGCTCGAAGGTCATCGCGACGCCGTTCATGCAGTAGCGCAGCCCGGTCGGTCGCGGGCCGTCGTCGAACACGTGGCCGAGGTGGCCGCCGCAGCGCGCGCAATGCACTTCGGTGCGCACCATGCCGAGGCTGAGGTCGCGCGTCTCGCCGACCGCGTGCGGCAGCGGCCGGTAGAAGCTCGGCCAGCCGGTGCCGCTCTCGAATTTCGTCGTCGACGAGAACAGCGCGTGGCCGCAGCCCGCGCAGCGGAACGTGCCCTTGCGATGCTCGCGCTCGAGCGGGCTGCTGTAGGGGCGTTCGGTCGCCTCGCGGCGCAGCACGGCGTACTGCTCCGGCGTCAGCCGTGCCTTCCACTCGGCGTCGGTGTGCACCACGTCGAACGTTTCGCCGGCCGCGTGCGCCGGCGCGATCACGAGCCGGCGCAGGCCGGACACGACGGTGGCCGTCGCGGCGCCGGCCCCGAGCAGCAACAGGCCGCGGCGGATCGGATCGGGCAGGTCTCGGGTGCGCGACATGCGGATGTCCTCGTGGGAGCCGTTGCTCCGGATGCGCACAGGACCGGCGTCCGCGCGGCTTCCTTGCAGCATCCTCGCACGCCGCCAGGCGCGCCGTGTTTCCGCGGCTGCGCGATGTGCGGGTCGCGCCGGCGGTGTCGTGCCGAACGCCGGCTGAACGCGCTCGCGGCGGCGTTCACGGGACGGTTCCCCGCCGCGGCGTAGCGTCGGTGTCCACCCCACGACGAAGGCCGCGACATGACCGAAACCTGTGCGCACGCAGCCTGCCGCTGCACCGTCGAACCGGGCCAGGTCTATTGCAGCCCGCACTGCGCGAATGCCGCCAACGCGATGCCGGAGCACGAGGAAGCGCGCTGCGCCTGCGGCCATCCGGGCTGCGGCGCGGCCGAGGAACGCACGATCCCGGCCCGGGACTGAGCCCACGCCGGACCGAGCCATTGCCGAAGGAGAGACCCATGCAGAAGATCCGAGACGTCATGACGCCCGACATCGTGATGGCGCGTCCCGAACAGACCATCGCCGACGCGGCGCAGCTGATGCTCGAGTCCGACGTCGGCAGCCTGCCCGTCGGCGACGGCGAGCGCCTGATCGGCATGCTCACCGACCGCGACATCGTCATCCGCGCGACCGCGAAGAGCATGCCGTGCGACACGCCCGTCGCCGAGGTCATGACGCGCGAGATCCGCTACTGCTACGACGACCAGGACGTGGCCGAAGTCGCGCGCAAGATGGCCGAACTCGGCGTGCGCCGCCTGCCGGTCGTCGATCGCGAGCAGCGGATCGTCGGCTTCGTCGCGCTCAGCAACATCGCGCAGTCCAACAGCGACGCCGCGCGCGACTCGCTGCTGGCCGGCGTCGCCACGCCGCACTGAGGGCGACGCATGCGCACCGTCCGTTTCCGCCTGACCGGCCCGAGCGCGCAGGTGCAGGCCGTGCTCAAGCGCGTCGAATCGATCGAGGACGTCGACCGGGTCGAGGAGGTCGGCGACAGCGGCTCGCACCTGCGTGACGATTCGAGCTCGCTGTCGCTGCCCGACGACATCGGCACCAGCGACTTCCACGACATCGAAGTGCATGCGACCAGCGACGCGGTCGCTCGCGCGGTGCAGGGCGAGGTCGAGCGCGCGGTGCGCGAACTCGGCATCGTCGCCGAGTTCGTCGACACCTTCTGATCGGCTCTCGCCATCCGCGGCCGCGCGGCGGGTGCGCGACCGGCACCCGTGGCGATGATCGCGACTGCGCGCGCGAGCACCTCGTCGGCGGTGCTGCCGGGCGGCGGCGCGGCGATCGCGATGTCCGGAACCACGCCGCGCGGCGCATCGTCGCCGCTCGGACGCAGGATGCGCGCCTTCGGGAAGCCGACGACGATGCCGCTGTTCGGCAGCGTGAAGCTCTCCATCGCGCCGTAGGTGCTGGCGAGGTCGGAGGTCTCCTCGCCGAGCAGGGTTCCGAAGCCGTAGTCCTGCACGATCGCGGCGACGAGCACGGAGTTGGAGTAGGTGTGCCGGTCGATCAGCACGTAGACCTCGCCGTCGAAGCGCGGCGGCGGGCGCGGCGCGACCTCCGGCACGTCGTACGGCACGAGGCTGCCGGCCGGCTGGTTGGCATAGGCGGCCGCGAGCCGGGCCGAGGTCGAGTCCGCGTTTCCTCCCTGCGCCTCGAGGCGCTCGCGGTTCGCCGCGACCGCCGCGTCGCTGACGCGGATGACGAACGAGTGGGTGAAGCGGAACGGGCGGTCGGCGAACCACGCGACAAGGTGGTCGCTGAAGCTGTTGTCCCCGCCCGGGTTCGCGCGCAGGTCGATCAGCAGCCGGGTCGCGCCGCTCGCGATGAAGTCGGCGAAGGCGGCATCGATGAAGCGGTGGAAATCGGTCGCATCCCACGGATGCGGGGCTTGCGGCCGGTTGTCGTAGAACGGCCCGGGTCGCAGGTATGCGATGCCGCCGTCGAGCATGCGCGCCTCGCGCGCGTTCCAGTCGAGTTCGAAGCGCGGCGGCGCGGCCTTCGCGGCGGCTTCGAAGCCGGCGCGATCGAGCGCCGGTACGGAGACGCCTCGCTCGCGCCCATCGGCGCCGGTCACGACCACGTCGAACCGCTCGACCTCACCGAACTCGAGCCAGGCCAGCAGCGGCAGCCGGGTCTCGACCTGCGCCCAGGCCATGTAGTCGCTGTCGGCGGACACCAGCGCACGCACGCGCCCGAGCCAGCGCAGCGCCGGTTCGCCGTCGATCGACTCGATCCGGTCGCCGAGCGCGATGCCGTCGAGACCGCCGCTGCCGCCGGCGACGCGGACGACGTCGCCGTCGACTCGCAGCGCGAGCGGGAAGGACTTGCCGCCGCCGGTGCGGAACGCCTCCCACGCGTCGGACGGCGGGTCGACGCGCGCGTGCGCGACGTTGCCGTAGGCGGCGAGGCGCTGGAACAGCACGCGCGCCTGTGCCGCGGTCAACGGATGGTCGATGCCGGCGCGCAGCTCGAAGAACCGGCGGTCATAGTCGGCGCGATCGCGGCGTGCATAGAGGTCGAAGTGCGCGGCCTGGAGGCCGGCGTACAGGGCGTCGAAATCGGCGCGCAGGGCATCGACGGGGATCGTCGCGGCCGGTGGCGTCGCCGCTTCGCGCATCGGCGTGCCGCCGGAACAGGCGGCGAGGGCGGCCAGCGCGAGGACGGACAGGAGACGGGTAAGGAGGGATGACGAAGGCATGGCGTTCTCCACGGCGGTACCCGCGGCGCGGGTTGCGACGGGATCAGACCCTGCCCCATCCTATCGGACCATGACGGAAGGCTCCTGCTTTCCTGACTTCTTTCTCGCGGCGTGGTGATCCGGTGGAATCAGAGGTTCCTGGCGACGTGCTGCGCGTGGGCGAATGGTGCGCACACCGTGCCTCGGGCGAGCTCGAGGGTCCGGACGGCACGCGGCGGATCGAACCCAAGGTCATGGACCTGCTGTTCCTGCTCGCCGCGCGGCCGGGGCAGGTCGTGTCGCGCGAGGCGATCCTCGCCTCGCTGTGGCCGGGCCTGATCGTCGGCGACGACAGCCTCGCGCGCACCGTGTCGAAGCTGCGCCAGGCGCTCGGCGACGACGCGCGCGCCCCGCGCTGCGTGGAAACCATCGCCAAGCGGGGCTACCGCCTGCTCGCCGGGGTCGCCGCCGGCGCCCGGCGGTGCCGCTGGCGACGACGGTGCGCGCGAGTCCGCGCCGGTCGCGGTCGGTCGGCGGCGACGCGGCCGGCGCGGTGCCGCGGTCGCGTTCGGCGTCGTGGCCGTCGCCGTGCTGGCGTCCGCCGGGTGGTGGTGGCCGGCGCGGCCGCACGCGGACGGAACCGGCGCGTCGAGCGATGCGGCAACGCTCCTCGCGCGTGCCGACGATTTCTATTTCCAGTTCTCGCGCGCCGACAACGAGGCGGCGATCGAGCTCTATCGACGCGTGCTCGACCTGCACCAGGACGACGCCGGCGCGATGGCCGGGCTGGCCAACGCGCTGGTGCAGCGCGCGCTGCGCTGGCCGCAGGATCCGGGCCGGCCGGCCACCGAGTTCCGGCGCCTGCGCGACGCGCTCGCCAACGGTCATCTCGGGCGCGAGCCGCAGCGCTCGCAGCTCGAGTACGCGCGCCGCCTCGCCGCGCGCGCCGTCGAGCGGGCGCCCGCATCGGCCGCGGCGCACAAGGCGGCGGGCCTCGTCGCGGGCGCGCAGGGCCGCTTCGACGACGCATTGGAAAGCTACCGGCAGGCGGTCGCACTCGATGCCGACGCCTGGGGCGCGATGATCAACATCGGCGACGTGATGGAGATCGCCGGCGACGATGCCGGTGCGCTGCCGTGGTTCGAGCGCGCCTACGCGGCGATGTCGCGGGGCTACGACCGCAACCCGGCGCAGGTCCGGCCGTGGCAGGCCTCGCTCGGGGTGCTGATCGCGTCGAAGCTGCGCGCCCGCGGCGATGGCGCCGCGGCGGAGGACTGGTACCGGCGCGTGCTCGCGAGCGCGCCGATGGATGTCGCGGCGACCTCGGGACTGGCGACGCTCCTGCGCGAGCGCGGCGACGTCGCCGCGGCGACACGCCTGTGCGAGGACCTGCGCCAGCGCGTGTCGGCGGGCTGCGTCGATGCGGCGGAATAAATCACCGCTGCATTCGACGATCGGCGTGCATCCGGCGCGCCGGCTATCGTTCCTCCGGTAGGGCCATGGAAGAAACGGACGTGGATGGTCGTACGGCACGGGCGGGCGATCCGACGGTCTACGCGCGTGCGCTCGACGCGGCCGGCGTGCCGAGCGAAGTGCACCTGTTCGCGCGCGGCGGGCATGCGTTCGGGCTTCGACGCATGGATCCTGCCGTCGTGTCGCAGTGGCCCGGGCTGCTGGCCACCTGGTTGCACGGGATCGGCGTGCTGGAACGAGGCGCGGGCCGGCCGGCCCGGAACGCCGCGTCTGCGCCACGCGCTCCATTACAATGGCGCGTCATGACCCCCCGCGCCGTTCGATCGTTGCGATCCCCACTGCCCGCTTCGCTGCGCCGGCCCACGGGCGAGCATGCGCACGGGTTCCCGCCGGGATCGGCCCGCATCCAGCGCGCAGCGCGGCACCAACGCCCGTGACGACACGGTCCGAAGCGACGTTCGCGGGTCGGCGGTTTTCGGTTGCGCCGATGATGGACTGGACCGACCGGCACTGCCGCTACTTCCATCGCCTGCTCGCGCCACACGCGCTGCTGTACACCGAGATGGTCACCGCGCCCGCGGTGATCCACGGCGATCGCGCGCGCCTGCTCGGCTTCGATCCGGCCGAGCATCCGGTCGCGCTGCAGCTCGGCGGTTCGGAGCCCGCGGAACTGGCCGAAGCCGCGCGCATCGGCGCGGCGCTCGGCTACGACGAAATCAACCTCAACGTCGGCTGTCCATCCGACCGCGTCCAGTCCGGCCGTTTCGGCGCCTGCCTGATGCGCGAACCGGTGCTCGTGCGCGACTGCGTCGCGGCGATGCGCGAGGCGGTCGCGCCGTTCGGCGTACCGGTCACGGTCAAGTGCCGCATCGGCGTCGACGACCAGGACGAGTACGCGGGCCTCGCATCGTTCGTCGAGACCGTGCAGGCGAGCGGCTGCGACACGTTCATCGTGCACGCGCGCAAGGCCTGGCTGCAGGGCCTGTCGCCGAAGGAGAACCGCGAAATCCCGCCGCTCAACCATGCGCGCGTGTATCGGCTCAAGCAGGAGCACGCGGGACTCGTCGTCGTCGTCAACGGCGGCATCGCGACGCTGGACGACGTCGCCGGACACCTCCGCCACGTCGACGGCGTCATGCTCGGCCGCACCGCGTACCACGAGCCGTACCGGCTCGCCGAGATCGAGCACGCGCTGCACGGCACGCCACTGCCCGATCGCGATGAGGTGCTGCGGCGGATGCGGCCCTACGTCGAGGCGCATCTCGCGCGCGGCGACCGGCTGCAGCACATCGCGCGCCACCTGCTCGGCCTGTACCAGGGCCTGCCCGGCGCACGCGCCTTCCGGCGCGTGCTGAGCGAACGCGCGCATCGCGCCGACGCCGGCTGGGACGTGGTCGAGCAGGCGATCGCCGCGCGCGCCGCCGGCGAGCGCGCGTTGCGCGCGGCCTGACCCGCGGCGCGCGCGCAACGCGCCGTTCAGCCGGTGCGCGCGCCGCGTGGCCGGCGCGCCGCTGCCGGCGCTGCGCGGACGCAGGCCTGCACGAACTCGACGAAAGCGTGCACTTTCGCCGGACGCATCGACGGCGTGCCCGCCGCCGCCGCCGCGGGCTACGTCGCGAGCGCGCTCGGCCTGGTCGGGCTCAGCCTCGGCACGCTGGTGCAGCGGCGCCACGCGATCGCCGTCGACCTGCGTGCGGGGCTCGCGATCCAGCATGCCGTCGCCGCGCTCGCGATGCTGCCGCTCGCGGCGTTCGTCGAGCATTTCCACACCGGCAGCGGGCTGGCGTACGTCGGCGCGCTGGCGTGGATCATCGTGGTCAATGCGCTCGGCGGTTTCGCGCTGCTGTTCGCGCTGCTGCGGCGTGGCGCGGCGACCGCGGTCGCGGCGTTGTTCTACCTGATCCCGCCGGTCACTGCCGCGATGGGCTGGCTGGTGCTCGACGAGCGGCTGTCGCCGTCGATGCTGCCGGGCTTCGTGCTCGTCGCGCTCGGCGTCTGGCTCGGTACGCGCGCCGCCGCGCCCGCGCCGAGCAGGCGGTAGAACGCGGCCGGACCCGGCTCGCGGCCGAGGAAGCGGCGCACGAGCTCGTCCGGTTCACGCGAGCCGCCCGGCTCGAGGATCTCGCGCCGGTAGCGCAGGCCGACCGCGGGATCGTCGAGGTGGCCGTCCTCGAACGCGCTGAACAGGTCCTGCGCGTAGACGCGCGACCAGGCATAGCCGTAGTAGCCCGCGTCGTAGCCGCCCATGACCGGCCTGAAGCTCGCTGCCGGCAGGGTGCCGCGCAGCGGCGGCAGTGGTGTCAGCGTCCGCTGCAGCGCGAACCAGAGCCGGTTCGGATCACGCGGCGCGTTCGCGCCGTGCAGGTCGAGGTCGAAGCGCGCGAGCAGCGCCTGGCGCGTCCAGAACACGCCGTCGGTCGCGTGCAGGGTCGCGACCATGCGCGCGACGAGGTCCGGCGGGATCGGCGCGCCGCTGCCGACCTCGGCGGAGATCGCCTGCAGCACGGACGGCTGCCACATCCAGTTCTCGAGCATCTGCGACGGCGCTTCGGCGAAGTCCTCGCGCACGCGCGTGCCGTAGAGGCGCGCGAAGCGCGCGGTCGACAGCGTCGTGTGCATGAGGTGGCCGAATTCGTGGAACAGCGTGACGAGGTCGCGGTGGTCGTACAGCGCGGGCTGCCCCGGCTCGGCCGCGGGGCCGTTGCCGATGATCGAGGACACCGGCAGGCGGTAGCTGCCGTCGCCGAGCCGGCGGCCGTCGCGGATCGCGACCGTGGCCGGCATCAGCGACTTGCCCTCGCGCGGCAGCAGGTCGAGGTAGATCCAGGCGATGCGCTCGCCGCTCGCCGCGTCGCGGATCGCGTACTCGAGTACGTCGGGCGACCACGCGGCGGTCGGCTCGATGCGCTCGAAGCGGATGCCGAGCAGGCGCTCGTAGAGGGCGAGCAGCGCCGGCACGACGCGGTCGGCCGGGAAATAGCGCCGCACGCGTTCGCTGTCGACCGCATGGTCGCGCTGCGCGGCGCGTTCGACGTACCAGGCATGGTCCCATGCGCCGAACGGACGTGCATCGCCGTCGGCGCGCTTCATCGCGGCGAGCGCATCGACCTCGGCGCGCGCCTTCGGCCACAGGCGGCGGTCGATGTCGTCGACGAGGGCCCGCGCCCGGGCCGGCGTCTTCGCCATCCTCGCGTCGAGCTGGTAGTGCGCCCAGTCGGGGAAGCCGAGCAGGCGCGCGATGCGCGTGCGCAGCGCGACCGCCCGCGTGAGCCGGCGCGTGTTGGCGCGGCCGCCGACGCGGTACAGCGCCTCCATGTAGCGCCGGCGCGCGTCCGACGACGGCATCGTGCGCAGGAAGCGGTCGAGTCCTTCCAGCCGCACCGGCACGCGCCAGCCGCGCGCCGTGCGCGTCGCCCCGGCGAGCACGGCCGGCGGCAGGGCGGCGGCGTCGGTCGCGTCGAGCTCGATCGTGCTGCGATCGCTGAAGATCGCCTGCACGTACGCGGCCTCGAGTTCGGCCAGCTGCTTGCGCAGGCGCACGAGTTCCGCCCGGCGTCGCGGCTCGACGCCGGCGCCGGCGCGCCGCCCGGCCTCGACGTAGGTGCGCGCGAGCTGGCGCTCGTCGTCGTCGCGTGCCTGTTCGAGCGCGCCGCGTGCGATCGCGTACACGGCCGGGTCGGCGGCGAGGTCGGCCGCGAACGCCGCCATCGCCATCGCGCAGCGCGTCGCCGCTTCGGCGAGCGCGGGATCGGCCGCGAACGCGCCCGCGGCGCGTTCCGCCGCGAGGTCGTCCTCGAGCGCGGCAGTCGCTTCCTCGATCGCGAGCAGGTCCGCCAGTGCGCGCTCGTCGCTCCGGGCGGCGACGATCGCGTGCAGCGCCGCGCGCGCCTGCGCGACGCGGGGACCGCAGCGCGCGTCGACGCCGGGCGCGTCGAGGCTCCAGTCGATCCCCGGCGTCGCCGCGGGCGCCGCGGCGGTGGCAGTCGCCGCGCAGCCGCAGAGGGCGGCGAGGGCGGCGAGGACGAGGAGGGGCATGCCGCGGTGCATGGTCGAAACGATAAACCCGCGCGCGCATATCCGCCACGCCCGATCGCGCGCCGTGCCCCGGGGCGATGACGCGATCCGCCGCGAAGCCACGTATTGGGGAGACAGAGGAGGGGCGGCGTCGTGCGGGCGAAGACGGAAGCGATGGCAGAGACGAGAGCCACGCCGGCGGGCGACGCGACCGCAGGCATCGGCACGCGGCCGGGCCCGCTGCGGCTGCGCTGCCTCGGCTGCGGGTCGGGCGATCTCGACGTCAGTGCCGAGCCGCGCGGCGACGAACCGGTGCGCTGCGGCCGCTGCGGGCGCTGGGACAGCTTCCATGCGCTCGAGACCGCGGCGATCGAGGCCGTGCGCCGCGACATCGCGCGGCGAGGCGGCGGCTGAAGCGCCGCGCGGAGGAGGCCGGCGACAGGCTAAGATCCTGGGTCCCGCTTCGCGTCGACGGCCCGATGTCCCTCGTCAACCTCGTCAATGTCGACTACTCGGTCGGCGGACCGCTGCTGCTCGAACGCGCCTCGCTCGCGATCGAGCGCAACGAGCGCATCTGCGTCGTCGGTCGCAACGGCGCCGGCAAGTCGACCCTGCTGCGCCTGGTCGCCGCGGAGATCCGTCCCGACGACGGCGAGGTGCGCGTGCAGGACGGCGTGCGCATCGCCAAGCTCGCGCAGGAGGTGCCACACGACGTCGGCGGCAGCGTGTTCGACGTCGTCGCCGGCGCGCTCGGCGAGCTCGGCGCGCTGCTGGCCGAGTTCCATCGCCTGAGCCACCTGCTCGAGGTCGAGGGCAACGCCGACGCGCTCGCCCGCGTGCATGCGCGCATCGAGGCCGGGCGCGGCTGGGACCTCGACCGCCGCGTGACGAACGTGCTCACGCGCCTCGAACTGCCCGAAGAAGCGGATTTCGCGGCGCTGTCGGGCGGCATGAAGCGGCGCGTGCTGCTCGCGCGCGCGCTCGTGCTCGAGCCCGACGTGCTGCTGCTCGACGAACCGACCAACCACCTCGACATCGAGGCGATCGCGTGGCTGGAGAAGCTGCTGCTGGACTTCGGCGGCAGCGTGGTGTTCGTGACCCACGACCGGCGCTTCCTGCGCGCGCTCGCGACGCGCATCGTCGAGATCGACCGCGGCCGCGTCACCAGCTGGCCGGGCGACTGGGACAACTACCTGCGCCGGCGTGACGAACGCCTGCACGCGGAGGCGCAGGCGAACGCGCAGTTCGACCGCAAGCTCGCGCAGGAGGAAGTCTGGATCCGCCAGGGCATCAAGGCGCGCCGCACGCGCAACGAGGGGCGCGTGCGCGAACTCGAGGCGATGCGGCGCGAGCGCGCGCGCCGGCGCGAGTCGGGCGGCACCGCGCGGCTGCAGCTCGGCACGGTGGCGGCGTCCGGGCGCCGCGTGATCGAAGCCGAGGACGTCGCCTTCGCCTGGGGCGGCCGCGCGATCGTCGACGGGTTCTCGACCACGATCCTGCGCGGCGACCGCGTCGGCCTGATCGGGCCCAACGGCTCGGGCAAGACGACGCTGCTGAAGCTGCTGCTCGGCGAGCTCGCGCCGCAGTCGGGCAGCGTGCGGCTCGGCACGAACCTGCAGATTGCCTACTTCGACCAGCACCGCGCGCAGCTGCGCGAGGACCTGTCGGCGCTCGACAACGTCGCCGAGGGGCGCGAGTACATCACGATCGGCGACAGCCGCAAGCATGCGCTCGGGTACCTGCAGGACTTCCTGTTCTCGCCGGAACGCGCGCGCGCGCCGATCACCGCGCTGTCCGGCGGCGAACGCAACCGGCTGCTGCTGGCGAGGCTGTTCGCCCGGCCGTCGAACCTGCTCGTCATGGACGAGCCGACCAACGACCTCGACGTCGAGACGCTCGAACTCCTCGAGGAGCTGCTGTCGAACTATGCCGGCACGCTGCTGCTGGTCTCGCACGACCGCGACTTCCTCGACAACGTCGTGACCAGCACGCTGGTGCTCGAAGGCGGGGGCCGCGTCGGCGAGTACGTCGGCGGCTACAGCGACTGGCTGCGGCAGGCGCCACGGGAATCGACGCCGAAGCCGGCGTCGCGCGCGCCGGCCGCGACGCGTGCGGCACCAGCCGCGGCCCGCGACGCGGCCGCCGGCCCCACCGCGGCGGACGCACCGGGCGCCGGCGCCGCGCCGGTGCGGCGCAAGCTGAGCTACCGCGAAACACGCGAGCTGGAAGAACTGCCCGCGCGCATCGAGGCGCTCGAGGCACGCATCGCCGCGCTCGGCGAGGCGATGCAGCAGGCGGACTTCTACCAGCAGGACAGCGCGCGCATCGTCGCGGCGAACAACGAGCTCGCCGCGGCCCAGGCCGAACTCGACGCCGCCTACGCGCGCTGGGCGGAGCTCGACGGCTGACGCATGAGGGACGCGATTCGGATGAAGCACGCCGATGGACCGGCGCAGGCGAAGCGATGGCTGGCGGCGGGCCTGATCGCCGCTACCGCCATGCTGTTCACGCTGGTACCGGCCTACCAGTTGCTGTGGCCGGGCCCGTTCGACTGGCACGTGCGGCAACCGCAGGTGGTGCAGGGCGGCGCCGAGGCGCTGGTGCTCGCGCTCGTGTCGATGGCCTGCATGGCCGCGAACAGCCGGCGTGCGTTCGCCGTGCTGCTGCTGGTCGGCCTGGCCTATCTGCGACGGCACGCGGCCGACGTGCCGCTGCTGCTCGACGCGGCGTACTTCGAGATCCTCGTCGGGCTCGGCTTCTTCATCGGGCGATGGACGACGCACCGCACGCCGGGCTCGCGCGACGTGGATTACCTGCGCGCGATGACGCTCGGCCTGGTCGGCTGGAGCGTGGGTGCGTGGGCACTGGCCGCGGCGGGCGTCGGCTCGATCGCGGCCCTGCAGGCGTACTCGCTGCTGCTCGCGCTGCCGGCGCTGCTCGGACGGAAGGCGCCATTCCTGCTGCAGGCAGTGCGGAATGCGCGTGCGTGGCCGCTGAAGGACCGCCTGTGGTGCGGCCTGATGCTCGCGTGGGGCCTGGTGCTGTTCGCGCGCGCCAAGGTCGTGGTCGGCTACGACGCGATGTGGTACGGCTTGCGCGGCGAACTCGTGCTCGACCCGGGAGCGTCGTTCCTGCAGGGGCTGAACCTGGTATCCCCGGTCTATTACTTTCCCAAGCTGTACGAAGTCCTGTTGCTGCCGCTCAGTGGGCTCGGCGACTTCGGCGTGATCCAGGGCATGACGGTCGTGCTGCTGCTGCCGCTCGCCGTGGTCGCGTTCGCGCTGCTGGACCGGTTGTCCGCGCCACGCTTCATCCGCTGGCCGCTGGTCGCGCTCGTGCTGACCACGCCGGCGTTGTCGAACATGGCGGTGACGCCGAAACCGGACGTGCTCGCGGCGTTGTTCGTGCTGCTGGCCGCGCTCGAGGCGATCGACTGGAACCGGCGCCGCCGGCCGGAACACCTCGCGTGGTTCGCGGCCTGCATGCTGCTGGCCGTCTCCAGCAAGCTGGTCGCGATTCCCTACGTGGCCGTGCTCGCGGCGGCGCTGGTCGCGAAAGCCGCGCTGTCACGCGCGCCGTGTGCACCTTCGCCGCCCTTCGAGCGGCGCCTTGCATGGATCGCCCTCGGCGGCGCCTGCCTGGTCGCGTGTGCGGTGGCGTGGCGGACCTGGCGGCTCACCGGCGTGCCGACGGTCGGTCCCGACGCGCTGGTGCGGGTGTGGAACGCGCTCGGCTTCGGTTTCGTGGAGCCGGCCGGTTCGCTGCACTGGATGTTCCCGGTCGACTGGGCGGGCATGCCGGCCCTGGTGCTCGACGTGCTCATGCGGCCGCAGCACCGGATGCCGCACATGATCGTGACCTGGGTCGGCAACGCCTGGGCGTGGATGGCGCTCGTCTGGCTGCTGGCCTTCCTGGTGCGGCGCGCGCGATGCGCCGATGCGGCCCCGCTGCCGTTGCCGGCGCTCGCGGCGACGGGCGCATGCCTGTTCGTGTTCGTCGGCTATTCGGAACGCGGCAGCGACGGCAACTACTTCATCTATGCGATCGTGCCCGCACTGCTGGTCGCCGGGCGCGGTGCCGCGCGTGCGCTCGGGGACGGCCGCGTGGCGCGGTGGGTGCTGGAAACCTGCATGCTCGGCTTCGTCGCGCTCTACGCCGGGTACGCGTTCGTGAGTGCCGGCTGGACGCCGGGGACGCGCGCCTGGGACCTCGACTTCCGACGGGACTGGCGTGGCGCGGCGGCTTCGCGGCAGCAGACGCTGCGCGAGTTCGGCCTCGAACGCATCGGCGACGACCTGCGCCGGAACGCCGGGCCCACGGCCCACGTGGTCGGCAGCACGATCGAGACCGCCGGCAACTGGCTGCCGGCCCGGTACGAATCGCTCCAGCACATCGGCTTCGCGCGTCCGGAGTACGTCTCCAGCGAGGCCGCCTTCCGCGCCTTCATCGCGCGTTTCGGCATCCGCTACCTCGTCCTGATCGCGCCGGCGGAGGAGGGCAAGGCGTATCCGAACACGGTGCCGACGCCGCCCGCGGCGGTGAAGGTGTTCTTCGAACTTGCCGCGCTCCGCGGCGCGCGGCTGGTCGAGGACCGCAAGCACCTGCTGCTCGATCTCTCCGCCGTGGCGGACGCGGAACTGCAGGCGCCGTGATGGCCCGCCCGCGACGGCGAGGGGCGCACGCACACGCGCCATGCGCCCCCGGCCGCGTGCCGCGCTACCAGACCTCGCAGCGCTCCGCGCCTGCGCGCACCATCGGCGCGTCGGCCGGGCAGGCGAAGGCTTCGCGGAACGCCGCGAGGTTCGACAGCGGGCCGTTGACGCGGTACTTCGCGACCGGGTGCGGGTCGCCCTGGATCATCGTGCGCTGCGTCTCCATGCGGATCTCGTCGCCGCGCCACTGGCCCCACGACAGGAAGAACTGCTGCGCCGGCGTGAAGCCGTCGAGGGTCGGTTCGGGCTCCTTGCCTTCGCGCGACTTCTGGTACGCGAGCCAGGCGAGCTTGGCGCCGGCGAGGTCGCCGATCGACTCGCCGAGCACGAGGCGGCCGTTGTGGTGCACGCCCGGTTCGATGAAGTAGCCCTCGAACTGCTTCACGACGCAGTCGCCGCGTTCCTTGAAGCGCGCCTGGTCCTGCGAGGTCCACCAGTTGGCGAGGCGACCCTGCGCGTCGAACTGCGCGCCCTGGTCGTCGAAGCCGTGGCTGATCTCGTGGCCGATGACGACGCCGATCGCGCCGTAGTTGACCGCGTCGGTCGCATCGACGTCGAACGCGGGCGGCTGCAGGATGCCGGCCGGGAAGACGATCTCGTTGAGCAGCGGGTTGTAGTACGCGTTCGAGGTCGGCGGCGTCATCTCCCAGCGGCCGCGGTCGACCGGCTTGCCGATCTGCGCGCGGCGGTCGGCGACGTTCCAGCGCGTCGCGGACACGACGTCGTCCCAGTACGAGGCGCGCGTGACCTCGACGCCGGCGTAGTCCTTGAAGCGGTCGGGATAGCCGATCTTCGGGTTGAAGCTGGCGAGCTTCTCGAGCGCCTTCTTCTTCGTCGCCTCGCCCATCCAGTCGAGGCCCTCGATCGTGTCCTTCATCGCGAGCAGGATGTTCTTCACCATCTCCTGCATGCGCGCCTTCGCCGCGGGCGGGAAGTACTTCTCGACGTACTTGCGGCCGAGGGCCTCGCCGAGCAGGGTGTCGGTCGCCTCGGCGCAGCGCTTCCAGCGCGGCTTCATCTCGGTCGCGCCGGTGAGGTAGCGGCCGTTGAAGGCGAAGCTCTCCTCCACGAACGGGCTGGAGAGGGCATCGGCCGCCGCGTTCAGCACGTGCCACTCGAGGTAGGCGCGCCACTGCGCGACCGGCGTCGAGGCGAGTTCCTTCTGCACCTGGCCGAGGTACTTCGGCTCGGTCACGTTGAGGTCGTCGCGCGGGATGCCCGCGGCGTCGAAGTAGGCGCCCCAGTCGAACGCGGGTGCGAGGCGGCCGAGGGCGGCGAACGAGGTGCGATGGTCCTGCAGCTTCGGGTCGCGCAGTTGCACGTTGTCGAGCGAGGCCCCGGCCAGGCGCTTCTCGAACTCGAACACCGTCGTCGCGGCCTTCTTCGCGCCCGCCGCGTCGGCGCCGGCGAGCTCGAACATCTTCGCCACGTGCGCGAGGTATTTCCCGCGCGCCTCGACGAATCGCGGATCGGGCTTGAGGTAGTAGTCGCGGTCGGGCATGCCGAGCGTGCCCGGCGCGACGTGCGCGATCACGCGCGTCGGCTCGTGCAGGTCGGACATCGCGAACAGCGCGAACGGTACCGGGATGCCGACGTCGTGCAGCCGCCCGATCGTGCGCTGCACGCCGGCGCGGTCCTTGATCGCGCGGATCTCGTCCAGCATCGGCTGCACCGGCTTCACGCCGAGCGCGTCGACCGCGGACTGGTCCATGCACGCGGCGTAGAAGTCGCCCGATAGCTGTTCGGCGCTGCCAGCCGGCCAGTCGCTGCGCGCGGACACCTCGACCAGGATGTCGCGCACGTGCTCCTTGTTGATCTCGCCCGATTCCCAGCGCCGGCTCCAGCGGTCCATGTAGTCGGGGATCGGGTGCGCCGCGCGCCAGGCGCCATTGGCGTAGTCGTAGAAGTCGGTGCAGGCAGCGCCTTCGCTGCGCAGGTCGGACGGCACGATGCCATGCACGGCGAACGCGGGCGTGGCGGTCGCCGCGAGGGCGAGCAGGAAGGTGCGTGCTGCGCGCGTGCGCACAGCGGCGATACGGTCGTACGGCATGAGGTTCGTCCTCCGCGTGGATACCGGAAGGCCGATCCTCGCCGGTCCGCCATCCGCGTGGCATGGCCCGGATGGCATGGTCCGCGCGATGCCGCAGTGCGGCATTGGCGACGCGTGTGGCACGGCGCGGGTCGCGGCCGTCGGCGCGTCGCCAGCGTCCGCGCCGTCAGTACGCCGTGGGCGGCGGTGCCGGCGGCGCAGCCGGTGCGGGCGGTGCCGGCGGCCGCGCCGGCATGCGCGCGGTCGGCGCCGCGGGCGGCACCGGCGGCGTCGGCGCCACGGGTGGGGCCGGCGGCACCGGTGCACTGAAGATCGACTTGAACTCCGGTGTCTTCATCGTCAGAGCGACGGGCTTGCGTTCGCGCAGCACCTGGACCGAGACCTCCTTGCCTTCCGGTTCGCCGCGCAGTGCGCGCATGACGTCTTCGGGGCGCGAGATCGCGGCACCGCCGACCTCGGTGATGACGTCGCCACCGCGCAGGCCGGGCAGGGCGGCGGTGTCGCTCGCGATGACCAGCGCGCCGCGGGTGGCGCCGAAGTAGCGCCCGAGCTCGTCGTTCAGCGGCGCGAGGTTCAGGCCCCACCACGGCATCGACTGGCGGATCGCCGCGCGCGCGCCGGCGAGCGCCTCGCGCACTTCGGCGGCGTCGACGCGCCGGCGCGCGGCGTCGCTCCGCCGCGCGGCGTCCTCGATCCTGCGCTCGATGTCGGCCTCGCGCAGCGCGCGCGTGACGTCGGCCTGCACGCGTTCCCCGAGTGCCTTGCCGGCGAGCGGGTGCTCCTCGTCGAGCAGCGAAGGCCAGGTCAGCGCCTGGCGGCGTTCGGCTTCCAACACGACCACGCCCTTCTCGCGGCCACGCGCGTAGTCGATGCGCACGCTCTGGCGATCCTTCAGGTCCGAGAGCAGCGCGCGCGCGCGGGCGAGCGCCTCGCGGCCGCTGCGACCGTCGCCGCCGGCGGGCACCACCGCCTGGCCGTCGATGGCGGTGATGACGTCGCCGTCGCGCAGGCCCGCGCGCATCGCCGGGCCGTTCGGCGTGACCGCGGCGATCCTGACGCCCTCGCCGTCATCGTCGAGCACGACGCCGATCATCGCGCGATCGCGATCGCCGAGGTAGCGATACGCGTACGCGCGCGGCCCGACGTCGCCGAGTTCGATCGACAGCTCGGCCATGCGGCGCGTCAGCTCCTGCATCTCCCGGCGCAGTTCGGCCAGTTCCTTGCGTGCGGCTTCCGTGTCGGGCGCGGGTCGTGCCGCGGCCGCGGGCTGCGCCTGCGCCGCGGCGTGCGCCTGCGCCTGTGCCTTCGCGGCGGGTGGCGCCGCCGCCGCGTGCGCGGCGAACGCGGCCTGCGCGGCGAGGACGAGGGCGAGGGTCGACGGGGCATGTTTCATGGTGGCCTCAATGGATCCGGATGGAGGAAGCGTCGGCGGCGGCGAGGCCGTCGTCGAGCGCGGCGGTCGCGTAGGCACTGCCGCGGATGTTGGCGAGGTCCTCGAGCAGGGCGACGCGCTGGCGCCACAGCGGCAGCGCTTCGGCATCGCTCGCGGCGGTGAGCTGCACGTCGACCAGCCCGATCAGGTCCTCGACCTCGACCGCGGCCATCAGGTCGCGGCTGCCCTGCGGCGCGCGCTGGGCGACCGCGGCGATCCAGCGCTCCAGCGTCTGCGAACGCAGGCGCAGGCGATCGAGTTCGGCGCCGGCGGCGTCGGTCGCGGGCGCCGTGGCCGGCGCCGTCGCGCGGCTCGTCGCCACGGCGGGCGTCGTCGACGCGGTTGGCGTCGTCGCCTCGCGCGGCAGCAGCAGCGCGAGCAGCAGCGTCGCCGCCAGTGCGAGCGGCAGGATCCAGCGCGTGGCCGGCGGGCGCCGCCGCGCGGCGAGGGTGCGCGCGATGTCCGGCCACAGGTCCGGTTGCGGCGCGAGCTCGGGCAGTGCGCGCAGCGCGGCGGCGACGAGCGCGTCGTCGTGCGGCCCGCGCGGCGCGGGCGTGGCCCGGTCGATCGGGCTGCCGTCGTGGTCAGGCATGGGCGGGCTCCTGTTGCGGTTCGAGCAGGGCGCGCAGGCGCTGGCTGCCGCGCATCACCTGCGACTTGGAGAAGCTGACCGACTTGCCGGTCAGGGCAGCGATCTCCTGGTGCGTGTAGTCCTCGACGTGGTACAGCCAGAGCACGCTGCGGGTCAGCGCGGGCAGGCAGGCGAGCGCGTGTTCGACGCGGCGCGCGTCGGCGAACGCCCACGGCGGCGTCGCGTCGCCGGGCGTGGCGTCGTCGGCGGGCAGTTCGTCCGCGTCGAAGCCGCGATCCCTGCGCAGGCGCATCAGTGCCTCGTTGACGACGATCTGGCGCAGCCAGCCCCAGAACGGCGAGTCGCCGCGGAACTGGCCGATGCGTTCGATGAGGCGCAGCATCGCGTCGTGCACCGCCTCGCGCGCATGCTCGGCATCACCGAGCATGCGCAGCGCGAGCGTGTACGCCGGGCGCTCGAACGCACGATAGATCTGCTCGAGCGCGCCGCTCTCGCCGCGACGCGCGCGGGCGAGGACGGTGTCGGGGACCTCGATCTGGAAGCTGGTCGTGCTCACGTCGACAAGGATGCGCGCCAGTGAGGATTGGTCGCAGCCGCCACCATGCCGCGCGCGCCCGGCCGCCGCCAGCACGGCGTGGCCGCGGACGCGACGGGCACCTGTCCGCGACTGTCCGCGGTGTCGGCCGGACACTGCGCGCCGCCGGCGGACGGGCAGAAAACGTCTTTCCATCATGCAGTTGCGAGTTGGCACGGGTGTTGCTGAGGTTGGCGTCGAATCCCAACCGACACGCTGGAGCCCGTTGAAGATGATCCGCGACACCTCCGCACAGGACCGTGTGCTGGCTGCCCCTCGCACGACGCGCAAGAAGATCGCCTGGGCCGGCGCCGCCGTCGCGGCCGTGGCCGTCGCCGCGCTGCTCGTGCCGGCCGTGTCGCGCCTGATGTCGGCCGACTCCGCCGCGAGCAGCGCGCGCATCCGCATCGCCGAGGTCAGGCGCGGCGACCTCGTGCGCGACGTGTCGGTGCAGGGGCGCGTCGTCGCCGCGGTCGCGCCGACGCTGTACGCGCGCACCGCGGGCACGGTGCGGCTCGACGTCAATGCCGGCGACAAGGTGAACAAGGGCGACGTGCTGGCCGAGGTCGACTCGCCGGAACTGACCAACCGCCTGCAGCAGGAGCAGTCGACCCTCGACAGCCTCGCGCTCGAAGTCGAACGCACCGAGATCGAGAACCGCAAGAAGGAAGCGGCGAGCCGGATGGCCTACGAGCAGGCGGTCATCAACCGCGTCGCCGCGGCGCGCGAGGTCGGGCGCAACGAAACCGCGTACCAGCGCGGCGCGCAGCCGGAGATGACCGTGCTGCGCGCGAAGGACGAACTCGCCAAGGCCAAGCTCGCCGAGGAGAATGCCTCGCGCAACCTCGGCCTGGATCGCGAGGGCCTCGCATTCGAGCTGAAGACGCGCCGCTTCGCCTACGAGCGCCAGAAACTGCTGGTCGCGGACCTTTCGCGCCAGGTCGACGAGCTGAAGCTGCGCGCGCCGGTCGACGGCCAGGTCGGCCAGCTGATCGTGCAGCAGCGCGCCAACGTCGCGGCGAACGCGCCGATCCTCAGCGTAGTCGACCTGACCGCGCTGGAGATCGAGGTGCAGGTGCCGGAAGTGTTCGCGCACGACCTCGGCGTCGGCATGGCCGCCGAAATCCAGGAAGGCGGCCAGCGCTACGCCGGCGAAGTCAGCGCGATCTCGCCCGAGGTGCAGAACGGCCAGGTCACCGGCCGCGTGCGCTTCGGCGAACGCAAGCCGGCCGGCCTGCGCCAGAACCAGCAGTTGACCACGCGCATCCTGATGGACGAGCACCCCGGCGTGCTGATCGTCGAGCGCGGGCCGTTCGTCGACACCGGCGCCGGCCGCGTCGCCTACGTCGTGCGCAACGGCGTTGCCGAGCGCACGCCGATCGAGATCGGCGCGACGAGCCTCAACTCGGTGGAGATCGTCAGCGGCCTCGAGGAAGGCGACCGCATCGTCATCTCCGGCACCGACGAGTTCAAGGGTGCGCAGCGCGTCGCATTGAACTGACGACGGAAGCGGGGCACGGCCCCGCTCCCGATCCTTTCCGATTCCCGACCCCATTCCCGAACCCAGCGAGGCGAAACCGATGCTCACGATGACGCACCTGCAGAAGGTCTACCGCACCCATCTGATCGAGACCTACGCGCTGCGCGACTTCTCGATCGACGTGCGCGAAGGCGAGTTCGTCGCCGTGACCGGCCCCTCGGGCTCGGGCAAGACGACCTTCCTCAACATCGCCGGGTTGCTGGAGGAGTTCACCGGCGGCGAGTACCAGCTCGACGGCGTCGACGTGCGCGGCCTCGGCGATGATGCGCGTTCGCGCCTGCGCAACGAGAAGATCGGTTTCATCTTCCAGAGCTTCAACCTGATCCCGGACCTCGACCTGTTCGACAACGTCGACGTGCCGCTGCGCTACCGCGGCTTCCCCGCCGCCGAGCGCCGCAAGCGCATCGAGGAGGCACTGACCCGGGTCGGCCTCGCCTCGCGCATGAAGCACTACCCGGCGGAGCTGTCCGGTGGCCAGCAGCAGCGCGTGGCCATCGCGCGCGCACTCGCCGGCTCGCCGCGCCTGCTGCTCGCCGACGAGCCGACCGGCAACCTCGACTCGCTGATGGCGCGCGGCGTGATGGAACTGCTCGAGGAGATCAACCGCCAGGGCACCACGATCGTCATGGTCACGCACGACCCCGAGCTCGCCGCGCGCGCGCACCGCAACGTGCACGTGATCGACGGCCAGGTCACCGACTTCGACGAGGAGCCGAAGCTGCGGCGCCGTGCGCAGCTCGGCGATTCGGGCCTGGCCAAAGAAGGCGTTCCGGCCTGAGTGCCGGACACGCGTCCCCGCGAGGTGTGAAATGACGTCCAGCCATCCCCGATCCGCCAAGTCGAGCCTGCTCGGCTACTACCTGCAGCTCGGCCTGCGCAGCCTGCGCCGCAACCCGGTGCTGACCGCGCTGATGGTGGCCGGCATCGCGCTCGGCATCGCCGCCAGCATGACCACGCTGACGGTGATGCACCTGATGGGCAGCGATCCGATCCCGTGGAAGAGCGACCGTCTCCATTACGTCCAGCTCGACAACTGGAGCGGCGACCAGCCGTTCTCCGAGGACGGCCGCCCGCCCGACCAGGTCACCTACCAGGACGCCGTCGCGCTGATGCGCGCCGGCAAGGCGGACAAGCAGGCGGCGATGTTCAAGCTGTCGCTTCCGGTGCAGCCGGAGAACAAGGACCTCAAGCCGTTCCAGTCGCTCGGTCGCGTCACCTACGCGGACTTCTTCGAGATGTTCGAGCCGAGGTTCGAGTACGGCTCGCCATGGAGCCGCGCCCAGGACGAGGAGCATGCGCGCGTCGTCGTGCTCGGCAAGGAGATGAACGAGAAGCTGTTCGGCGGCCAGGACAGTACCGGCCGCACCGTGCGCCTCGACGGCAACGACTACACCATCGTCGGCGTGCTCGACACCTGGAACCTGCGCACGCGCTACTACGACCTGACCAACGGCGCCTTCGCCGACCCCGACGAGTTCTTCATGCCGTTCACGACCGCGATCGACCTCAAGAAGCGCTCGACCGGCAACAACAGCTGCTGGCGGTCGTCCGGAGACGGCTGGGACGCCTACCTCGCCTCCGACTGCGTCTGGATGCAGATGTGGGTGCAGCTCGACTCGCCCGCGCGCCTGGCCGAATACCACGCCTTCCTCGACAACTACGTGACGGAGCAGAAGAAGCTCGGCCGCTTCCCGCGCCCGCTCAACAATCGCCTCCTCAACGTGACCGAGTGGATGCGCGACCAGCGCGTCGTGTCGCGCGACGTCGAGGTGCAGACCGGCCTCGCGTTCGCGTTCCTCGTCGTCTGCCTGGTCAACACGATCGGCCTGCTGCTGGCGAAGTTCACGCGCAAGGCGGGCGAGATCGGCCTGCGGCGCGCGCTCGGTGCCAGCCGGCGCGACGTGTTCAGCCAGTTCCTGGTCGAGTCCGGCGTGGTCGGCCTGACCGGTGGCGTGCTCGGCCTCGTGCTGACCGGCTTCGGGCTGCTCGCCGTGCGCGCGCTCTACGTCGAGTACAAGACCGTCGCCAGCCTCGACTGGCTGATGGTCGCGACGACGATCGTGCTCGCGATCGTGTCGGCGCTGCTCGCCGGCCTGTATCCGACCTGGCGCGCGTGCCGCGTGCAGCCGGCGGCGCAGCTGAAGATGTGAACCGCCGGGACCGCGGCGGCGAGCCGCTTCCCGGTCCCGACCCCAGAACCCGCATCCCGGACCAAGACCATGGAAATCCGACCGATTCTCTCCGCCCTGATGCGCAGCAAGGTCTCGATGATCCTGATCGGCCTGCAGGTCGCGCTGACCCTCGCGATCGTCTGCAACGCGCTGTTCATCATCGGCCAGCGCCTCGACCTCATGGACCGCCCGAGCGGCATGAACGAGGCCGACACGTTCCTCTTCGGCAGCTCCGGCTTCGGCCACGGCTTCGACGCGCGCGCGACGATGAAGGCCGACCTCGCCCTGCTGCGCCGCATGCCCGGCGTCGTCGAAGCAGCGCCGACCAACTCCGTGCCGCTCCTCGGCGGCGGCTGGAGCTCGGGCGTGTCGCTCAAACCGCAGCAGAAGACCTCGACCGCCAACACGACGTTCTATCTCGTCGACGACCACGGCATCGACACGTTCGGTGTCAAGCTCGTCGCCGGCCGCAACTTCACCCCGGCCGAGATCGAGGACCACGACCTCGGCCAGCGCGTGCAGCCGAAGGTGATCATCGTGACCCGGGCGCTCGCCGACCGCCTGTTCCCGGACGGCGACGCGCTCGGCAAGCAGGTCTACCTCGACGAGGACGAGCCGCGCAGCACGATCGTCGGCATCGTCGAGAAGGCGCAGGAACCGTGGGTCGACAGCGACGAGATCGAGCATGCGACGTTCATCCCGTACTTCATGCCGTACGGCAATGTCAGCCGCTACATCGTCCGCACCGAGCCGGGTCGCCGCGACGAGGTCATGAAGGCGGTCGAGCAGGCGATGGCCGAATCCAACACCAGCCGCATCGTCGGCCGGCTGCGCAGCATGGAGCAGATCCGCCAGGAGGCGTATGCGAACGACCGCGCGATGGCGATCATCCTCGGCGTCGTGATCGTCGCCCTGCTCGCGATCACCGCGCTCGGCATCGTCGGCATGGCGAGCTTCTGGGTCGCGCAGCGCACGCGCCAGATCGGCACGCGGCGCGCGCTCGGCGCGACCAGGTTCGACATCCTGCGCTACTTCCAGACCGAGAACTTCATCATCACCACCCTCGGCCTGGTCGTCGGCGGCGTGCTCGCCTACGCGCTCAGCCTGTGGCTGATGCAGCAGTACCAGTCGCCGCGCCTGCCCTGGTACTACGTGCCGGTCGGCTTCGTGTGCCTGTGGGCACTCGGCCAGGTCGCGGTGCTCGGTCCCGCGCTGCGCGCCTCGCGCGTGCCGCCCGCGGTGGCGACGCGCAGCGTCTGATGCGGGCGGCGGGCATGCAGGCGATGCCCGCCGCGGCGCGGCCCCGCGGTTCCCGCGCGGCCCCCGCGCCAGCTAGACTCCATGCGGTGGCGCATCGCGTGCCACCGCGAACGACGCAACCTTTTCGCGCCGCGCCGCATCCAAACGGCGGATGCGCGACACCGACTCCAAGCACGAATCCATGCGCACGGTCCTCGTGATCGACGACAACCCGACGGTCGGGACTTCGCTCGACCTGCTGTTCGGCCTGCGGGAGATCCGCACGCTGCATGCCGGTTCGCCCGACGAGGGCCTCGGCGTGCTCGCGCGCGAAGAGGTCGACCTCGTCGTGCAGGACATGAACTTCACCAGCGACACGACTTCGGGCGATGAAGGCGTCGCGTTGTTCCGCGCGATCCGCGAGCGCCATCCCGACCTGCCGATCGTGCTGCTGACCGCGTGGACGCACCTGGAAACCGCGGTCGAACTGGTCAAGGCCGGTGCGGCCGACTACATGGCCAAGCCGTGGGACGACCACAAGCTGGTCGCGACGGTGGAGAACCTGCTCGAATTGGCCGAGGCGACACGCGAGGTGGCGCGCTTCCGCGACGAGCGCCGCCGCCGCCGCAAGGCGCTCGATGCGCAATACGACCTGCGCGGGCTCGTGTTCGCGTCGGCGGCGACCGAGCGCGTGGTCGAGCTGGCCTGCCAGGTCGCGCGCGCGGACATCCCGGTGCTGATCACCGGGCCGAACGGCGCCGGCAAGGAGCGCATCGCCGAGATCATCCAGGCGAACTCCGCGGTTCGGGACGGCCCGTTCGTGACCGTCAACTGCGGCGCGCTGCCGTCGGAACTGATCGAGGCGGAACTCTTCGGCGCCGACCCCGGTGCGTACACCGGCGCGGCGAACAAGGCGCGCGAGGGCCGCTTCGAACTGGCCGATGGTGGCACACTGTTCCTCGACGAGATCGGCAACCTGCCGCTCGCCGGCCAGGCCAAGCTGTTGCGCGTGCTCGAGAGCGGCCAGTTCGAGCGACTCGGTTCGAGCCGCACGCGGAAGGTCAAGGTGCGCGTGGTCAGCGCGACCAACGCGGACCTGCCGGCGATGATCCGCGAAGGCCGGTTCCGCGAGGACCTGTACTACCGCCTGAACGTGATCGAGCTGCGCCTGCCGCCGCTGGCGCAACGCATCGACGACGTGATCCCGCTCGCCGAGCATTTCCTGGCCGGCACCGCGCGCCTCGACGACAGCGCGCGCGCCGCGCTGACCGCGCACGCCTGGCCCGGCAACGTGCGCGAACTGAAGAACGCGCTGCAGCGCGCGGCGCTGCTGTGCAAGGACGGCGTGGTGACCTCGCGCGACCTCGGCCTCGTCGCGGTGCGCGGCAACGGCCGCGCCGCGCCCGATGCCGAGCCCGACCGCGAGGCGATCGAGCAGGCGCTGCGCAACGCGCGCGGCGTCATCAGCCAGGCCGCGGCCGAACTGGGCCTGTCGCGCCAGGCGCTGTACCGGCGCATGGAGAAGGCCGGGCTGCGCGCCGACGGCTGAATCGCGCGACGCGCGCGCTTCGTCGCGACGCTGGCGAGCCGCGCGCGAGCGGCGATAATCGTCCGCCCGCGTCCCGGTCCGGATCCCATGCGCCTCGTATCCCTCGAAGGCAAGCTCGCCGCCGCGCTGACCGCCGCGCTCGTCGCGGCGGCCGCGCTCGCCGCGTGGGCGACGACCTGGCTCGGATCGGCGCCGTACGGCGCGCTCCTGGCGCTGGCGGTCCTCGCGCTGCCCGCACTGCTGTTCGCGCGCCGGCTTGCGCAGCCGGTCGGCGCGCTGATCCGCGCGCTGTCCGGCAGCGTCGTCGCGTTCCGCGACGGCGACTTCAGCTTCTCGATCGGCGCGCGCCGCGGCGACGAGCTCGGCGACCTCGTCGCCGCGCACAACGCGCTCGGCCAGGTCCTGCGCGAGCAGCGCCAGCACCTGTTCCAGCGCGAACTGCTGCTCGACACCGTGGTACAGAACACGCCGACCGCGCTGGTGCTGGTCGAACCGGGTGGCCACGTCGTCTACGCGAACCTCGCCGCGCGCCAGCTGGTGAACGACGGTCGCGCGCTCGCCGGCGAGCGCTTCGATGACGTCGTCGCCGGTGCTCCGGTCCAGCTCGCGCGCGCGATCGCGAGCGGCAATGACGGGCTGTTCAGCGTGCCGCTCGAGCAGGAGGAGGAGACGTTCCACCTCTCGCGACGCGAGTTCAAGCTGCAGGGGCGCCCGCACCGCCTGTACCAGATCAAGCGCCTGACGCGCGAGCTCGCGCGGCAGGAAGTGCAGACCTGGAAGAAGGTCATCCGCGTGATCAGCCACGAGATCAACAACTCGCTCGGGCCGATCCGCTCGCTGTCGCACTCGGGGCGCGAACTCGCGCGCCTCGGCGACGCGGCGCGCCTGCGCATCGTGTTCGACACGATCGAGGAGCGCACGCGCCACCTCGAAGGGTTCATCCACGGCTACGCGCGCTTCGCCAAGCTGCCGCTGCCGCGCCTCGAGGCGGTCGAATGGGCGCCGTTCCTCGACGGCCTCGCGCGCCACTACGCGTTCCGCCGCGCCGGAGCATTGCCGGCCGGGCCGGGCCGGTTCGACCGCGCGCAGGTGGAGCAGGTGCTGATCAACCTGCTCAAGAACGCGCACGAGGCCGGTGGCCCGGCGGACGCGGTCGAGCTCGGCGTGGCCCAGTCCGGCCGCGAGACGCGCATCGAAGTGGCCGACCGCGGCGCCGGCATGAGCGAGACCGTGCTCGCGAATGCGCTGCTGCCGTTCTACTCGACCAAGCGCGCCGGGTCCGGACTCGGCCTCGCCCTCGCGCGCGAGATCGCCGAGGCGCACGGCGGCCGCGTGCAGCTCGCCAACCGCGACGGCGGCGGGCTGAGCGTTACCCTCGTGCTGCCGCTGGCTTCGATCGAAGGGGAGGCGTGAGCCAGGCCCGGAAGCGAACGCGGGAGCCAAGCCGGGGCCACGGCCTGAAACACGATGGACGCGAAGGAATCGCCGAGAGATTGGAACACGTGGCCCACGGCGGCTTCGAGTGGGACCATGAAGGCGCGGAGGTGCCGATCGCGACGACACCGGGCACGCCGGCCCCGCGCTGCTTTCGTCGTTTGCGGCGCTCCGTGGTTCCCTCACTCCCCATTCCCTGGCGTGCCCGGCGTGCTTCGTGTTTCCGGCTTCTCGTCGGTCGGACCGTTGATCCGCTGCACCACCGGCGCGGCCCGGGGGATGCGGGGCGGCGCGCTATACTGGGTGAACGTCGAGGGAGGGAAGGCCATGGGTTTCTTGCTGCCGCTGTTCGTCGTTGCCGTCGCGGTGATCCTCTTGTCCAAGCTCGTGCGGATCGTCCCGCAGGGCTATGAATGGACGGTCGAGCGCTGGGGCAAGTACACGCACACGCTGACGCCCGGTTTCCACCTGCTGATCCCGGTCATGCAGAACGTCGGGCGCAAGATGAACATGATGGAGCAGGTGCTCGACGTGCCGTCGCAGGACGTCATCACCAAGGACAACGCCGTGGTCAAGGTCGACGGCGTCGTGTTCTACCAGGTGCTCGACGCGGCGAAGGCGGCGTACGAGGTCGCCAACCTCGAACTCGCCATCATCAACCTCGTGATGACGAACATCCGTACCGTGCTCGGCGGCCTCGATCTCGACGAGTCGCTGTCGCGCCGCGACCAGATCAACGCCGCGCTGCTGAAGGTCGTCGACGAGGCGACCCACCCGTGGGGCCTCAAGGTCACGCGCATCGAGCTGAAGGACATCCAGCCGCCGCGCGACCTCGTCGATTCGATGGCGCGGCAGATGAAGGCCGAGCGCGAGAAGCGCGCGAACATCCTCGAGGCCGAGGGCTTCCGCCAGGCGGCGATCCTCAAGGCCGAGGGCGAGAAGCAGTCCGTCATCCTCGCCGCCGAGGGCCAGCGCGAAGCCGCGTTCCGCGAGGCCGAGGCGCGCGAGCGCCTCGCGGCGGCCGAAGCGAAGGCGACCGAGGTCGTGTCCGCGGCGATCGCGGACGGCGACGTCAACGCGCTGAACTACTTCGTCGCCAACAAGTACGTCGAGGCGCTGAAGGCGATGGCCGACTCGCCGAACCAGAAGATGCTGCTGTTGCCGATGGAAGCGACCGGCGTGCTCGGCTCGCTCGCCGGCATCGCCGAGCTCGCGCGCAGCGCGATGGATCGGCAGGCCGACAAGGCGACGCCGCCGGCGCGCGGCCCGCAGCCGCCGCAGATGCGCTGAGCGCGGAGCCCGCATGGACATGATCGTCGACCATTACGGCTGGTGGCTGCTCGCGCTGGCCCTGATCGGCGCGGAGATGATCGCGCCGGGCTACTTCCTGCTCTGGATCGGCATCGCGGCCGGGCTCATGGGCGTGCTGACCTGGCTGTTCCCGGACCTGCCGGCGATCCCTCAGGCGGTCATCTTCGGCCTGCTGTCGATCGCGACCTGCGCGGTGTACTGGCGATTCCTGCGTCCGGTCGCCGAGGTGCGCGACGACCAGCCGCTGCTGAACCGCCGCGGCGCGCAACTCGTCGGCCAACACTTCGTGCTGTCGGAGGCGATCGTCGCCGGCCGCGGGCGCGTGCGCGTCGGCGACAGCGACTGGCTCGCCGAGGGGCCCGACCTGCCGGCCGGCAGCGAGGTGCGGGTCGTCGCCGTGTCCGGCACGACGCTGCGCGTCGAGCCGTTCGGCGGATGAGGTCTCCGACTCGCTGGCTGCGGTGTTTCGCACCGCAGCCGCGCGTCGATGAAAGACATCGGGCGGGCTTCCCGCGATAATGCGCGCCCCGTTTCCGCAGGCGCCGCCCGACATGACGCAGAAGACGATCCTCAACGACAGCCACCGCGCGCTCGGCGCGAAGATGGTCGACTTCGGTGGCTGGGACATGCCGATCAGCTACGGCTCGCAGATCGAGGAGCACCACGCGGTACGCCGCGATGCCGGCATGTTCGACGTCTCGCACATGACCGTGGTCGACCTGCACGGTGCGCGCACGCGCGAATTCCTGCGCAGGCTGCTCGCCAACAGCGTCGACAAGCTGAAGGTGCAGGGCAAGGCGCTGTACTCGTGCATGCTCGATGAGCGCGGCGGCGTCATCGACGACCTGATCGTCTACTACCTCGCCGACGATTTCTTCCGCGTGGTCGTGAACGCGGCGACGCGCGACAAGGACCTCGCCTGGATCGGCCGCCAGGCGCAGCCGTTCGCGGTGCGCGTGGTCGAGCGCCCGGAGCTCGCGATGATCGCGGTGCAGGGCCCGAACGCGCGCTCGAAGGTGTTCGACCTGCTGCCGCCCGAAACGCGGGCGAGGGCGGAGAAGGTCGGCAAGTTCGCCGTGGTCGAAGGCGCGGGCCCCGACGGCATGCCGCTGTTCATCGCGCGCACCGGCTACACCGGTGAGGACGGCTTCGAGATCGTCGTGCCGGAAGCCCACGCGGTCGCGCTGTGGAATCGCCTGAAGGACGCCGGCGTCGCGCCATGCGGGCTCGGCGCGCGCGACACGCTGCGGCTCGAGGCCGGCATGAACCTGTATGGCCAGGACATGGACGAGTCGGTCACGCCGTGGGAGTCCAACCTCGGCTGGACCGTCGCGCTCGATGCCGGGCGCGACTTCATCGGCCGCGAGGCGCTCGAGCGGCAGAAAGCCGACGGCGGCCATCGCGTGATGATCGGCCTGGTCATGGACGAGAAGGGCGTGCTGCGCCACGGCCAGCGCGTCGCCACCCCGGCGGGCGACGGCGAGATCCTCTCCGGCAGCTTCTCGCCCACGCTCGGCAAGTCGATCGCGTTCGCGCGCGTGCCGGCCGCTGCGGCCGCCCCGATCGAGGTCGACATCCGCGGCCGGCTGGTGCCGGTGCGCGCGGTGAAGTACCCGTTCGTGCGCGACGGCGCGGCGTGCGAAGGCGTCTGAAAGGCGCGGGCGCGCGCCGTCGCGCCACCGCTGTTCCATTGCTAGAATCCGTTCCGCTGACCTCCCAAGGACCCGTGTCATGCAAGAGATTCCAGGCGACCTGAAGTTCATGAAGTCCCACGAGTGGGCGCGTGTCGAGGACGCCGGCACGGTCACCTGCGGCATTTCCGATCACGCGCAGGGGCTGCTCGGCGACCTCGTCTACGTCGAGCTGCCGAGCGTCGGCGACACCGTCAAGGCAGGCAACGCCTGCGCGGTGGTCGAGTCGGTCAAGGCGGCGTCCGACGTCTACGCGCCGGTCTCGGGCGAGATCGTCGCGGTCAACGACGCGCTGCCGGACAAGCCCGAGACGATCAACGAGGACGCCTACGGCGACGGCTGGCTGTTCGTGATCCGGCCGGACAACCTGGCCGAGGAAATCGAGGAACTGCTCGACCCCGACGCCTACGCCGAGCTGATCGAGAGCGAAGACGACTGATCGCGGCCGCGAGCGACCGCTGTCCACGAAGGCGCGCCCCCGGCGCGCCTTTTTCTTTGCGCCGGGCGTTGCCCCGGGTCTACGGTCGATGCGCCACGCGCGCGCCCGGAGGACGAACGGGTCGCGTGGTGCGACGCTGCCCGCAGCGCGGCGGCGCAGCAGGATCGGCGGGACCACTCGGCAGGGCCACGCACGCGACCGTGGATGTCGCCGCCGTCGCGCGAGCGATCGACGGCGGGCGATGCATCGGGCGCGCGTCGGCTCGCTGCGATCCCGTTCCGGTCGCGCGTCACTCGTCGCTCGCCGTTCGTCGCGATGCTCGCGTTGCTCCGAGTGCGCGCGCGACGGGTCACGAGGCGGTCGCGCATCGACGTCGTCGTGCGTCGCCGGCGTCGTCGCGACCGCCGACCCGGCACCTCGCGCGATGCGTCCTTCGTCGGCGCGGTGGGCATCGACCGCCCCGCGCTCGGTCCCGGCGCAAGAAATTTTTCGGGCGTTCACCCGGCGTTGAGGCGCCGCTCGCGCTCGCGTCCGCGCCGGCGCGTCGCCCTCGCGTGTGCGACGCATGCGCGAGCGCGCGTCGAGCGTGCATGCGCCGCAGCGCAGGCGCGAAGCCCGGAAAACCGCGCCGTTGCGCGGTTTCCGGGCTTATCGGCGATTCCACGGGGTGTCCGGGTTTGGACGTATGGACGTCCAGACGTCCCTACGAAAAAGTATACATGGGCGGGCGCGGAGGTCGCCGCGGGGCGGCTTCGGCGGGGTTCGGCGGGGGTTCGGGAACTGCTTGTTTCCCCTCAGAAATTTGTTGACACGCGCTTTGGACAGTACTAGCTTCCGCGTCGGCGTGACCAACAAATAAAGGAAACATGACTGCGACACGCTTCATCGCCCCCTACGTTGAACACGGCGCGAAGGCCGGGTCGGTGAAGAAGATCACGGTGTCGGTTCCCTTTCACATCCTCAAGCTTCTGTCCGACGAACGGACCCGCCGCCAGGTCGGAAACCTGCGGCACGCCACCAACAGCGATCTGCTGTGCGAAGCATTCCTTCACGCTTTTACTGGGCAACCACTGCCAACTGACGAGGAGCTAAGACGCGATATGGCCATGAAGAAAGCAGCTGCGAAGAAGAAACCCGCCAAGAAGGCCGCCAAGAAGGCCGTCAAGAAGGCCGTCCGCAAGACCACGGCGAAGGCGAAGACCGCCACGGCGCGCAAGACCGGCGCTGCGAAGAAGCCGGCGGCCAAGAAGAAGGTCGCCAAGAAGGCCGTGAAGAAGGCCGCCAAGAAGTAAGAAGTCCTGAGGGGTCCCCGTCGACGACGGGGGGCCCGGGGAACCGCCAAGCGACAGGAACCCGGTCGCCGCCTCCCCGAACGAAGCAACGAAGCAAGGCCGCCACGGCGGCCCATCAGAAGCGACATCGGAAGAAGACTCACCTCTCCCTGCGGATACGCCCAGCGCAGGGAGAGGGTTTCTCCCCCCAGCGGCGCCTGCCGCGAATCCCCCAGCCGCCTTCCTTCAGCGCGACAGCAGCGTCGCCACCACGTGGCCGTTCTCGCTCCGCTCGGCGATGATCTTCGCGCAGCTCATCAGTGGCACCGCGAGCAGCAGCCCCGCCACGCCCCAGCCCCAGCCGAGCACGATCAACGCGAGCAGCACCATCACCGGGTCCAGGGCGAGGCGCCGCCCGACCAGGTGTGGCGTCACCAGCTGCCCCTCGATCATGTGCAGCCCGAGGAACGCGCCCGGCGCGGCGAGCGCGTGCAGCGGCGAGGCGAACTCGCCGAAGCCGACCACGGTCAGCACGCAGCTCATCGCGAGCGGGCCGACGAACGGCGCGTAGTTCATCAGTGCCGCGAGGCCGCCCCACAGCAGCGGGTCGGGCACGCGCAGCAGGTAGAGCGCGAGCGCGGTCGCCAGGCCGAGGCCGGCATTGATCAGCGTGATCGTGATCATGTACAGCGACAGCTCGTGCTGCGCCTGGCGCGTCGCCTGCACCAGGTCGCGCTTGGCGCGCAGGTGCGGCGCCAGGGTGACGAACTTGCGCAGCAGCTCGTCGCCGTGGAGCAGGAACAGGAAGGTCAGGAACAGCACGATCATCACGCCCGCGACCAGTGCCGGCGCGAGCGTCGCGAACTGGCCCATCATGCTGTTGGAGGTCTCCACCACCTGCAGCGGCGCCTTGCCGTCGATGCTGGCGAGCTTGCCGAGTTCGCGCGTCGCCTCGCTCGCCGCCTGCAGCGGGCGGCGCAGGTCGTGCACCGTCGCCTGCAGTCGCGACAGCGCGCGCGGCATGCGCGCGACCCAGGCGCGCGCCGGCGCCGCGAGCGCCAGGAATGCGGCGACACCGAACCCGATCGTGACGGCGACCGACAGCAGCGCGCCGACGGCGCGCGGCACGTGCCAGCGTTCGAGCGCGCGCACCAGGGGCGCGAAGATGAGGCCGAGCAGCATCGCGATCAGGATCGGCACGAGCACGGGTTCGGCCAGCGCGCAGGTGTAGAGCGCGAGGAGCACGAACACCGCCCAGCACGCGCGTGCGATGCTCGCGCGGGCCAGGTCCGCCGGCGTCGGCTCGAGCTCGGCGTCGTCGCCGTCGCCGGGCGGCGTCGCCGCCGTCGTTTCGGCGGTCGCGGCGGCTGCCGGCGTGGCCGTCGGCGATGCGGCCGCAGCCGGCGCGACGACCTCCTCGAGCGGCGTGCTCATGCGTCGTGCTCCCGAGCGACGCTGGCTGCCGTGCCGGCGGCGAACACGCCGAGCATCGATGGCATGCGCATCACCAGCAGCGATGCGTCGACCACGCGCCGGCCGATGCGCAGCAGTGCGCGCCAGGGCAGGCGGCCGGCCATCGCGCCAGCGACGACGCCGGCGCCGACGACGAGCGCCGGGCCGTGGCGCCGGAAGCGCGCGTCGAGGAGGGTGACGGACGCGTGCAGGCGCGCTCGCTCGCGCGCCAGCCGCTGCTCCGCCTCGAGCACCAGGCCACGGCGCGCCGACAGGCTCATGCGCGCGTCTCGCCGAGGCTGCCGAGCAGCCGTCGCGTGCGCGGCAGCATGAGGTCGTGCCAGCAGCCGCGCATCGCGTAGAGCACGACCGCGATGCCGGCGAAGTTGGCCAGCGCGACGCTGCCGATGCCGACGAACAGGTTGCCGGTCAGCTGGTAGACGCCGGCCGCGATCGCCGCACTCGTCGCCAGCCAGGCGCCGACGCCGAGGAAGGCGAGCAGGAAGCCGAGCCAGACGAGCATGATCGCACTGCTGCGTGCGAGCCTGAGCTCGGCACGCAGCAACGCGAACGCGGCTTCGGCGACGCGCAGCGCCTGGTCCATCGCGGCGCGCGCGACCTCGAGGTCGCGCGCGAGCGTCGACGGCGCCGGTTGCGGATCGGACGCGTCCACGTCAGCCGCGCCTCATCGCGCGCGAGAGCACATAGCCGGCGGCGAACGCGATGCCGAATGCGGCGAGCGGATGCGCGCGCACCTGCTCCGCCGCGGCACTGCCGAAGGTCTTCGCGCCTTCGACGAAGCGCTCGCCCGCCTCGCGCAGTTCCTCTTCCAGCTGCTGGCCGTTCGCGCGCAGCTTGTCGCCCAGGCGGCGGGCTTCGCCGCCGACCGCATCCATGCCGTCCGCTGCGGCGTCGGTGATCGTCTCGCCGGCGTCGCCGGCCTGCTGCTTCATTTCGCGTACCGTGGCCATCGTCATCTCCTCACTGGCGCCGGTCGGCGCCGTCGCTGGGTCCGCAGGGACCGGAACCCGTCCCGGCGGGACGGCGCATCGGGCCGACGGCCGCATGCTTGCAGCGCGTTCGGACCCGGGCGAAGCTTAGAGACGAGAAACTGAATGCCGACATCGCGACCCCGTCACGGCGGGGTGGCGTGCATTATGCATTCAGCGGGTATACGTTACGCGTTGCGCGCGCCCGTTCGCGCGCCCTTCGACATCGAACTGCAGGGGAGATCCAAAGATGCCGGAAGCCAACGGCCACCTCGTCACGAAGCCGCGCGATCCGTCCGGACCTCTGCGCCAGCGCGGCCTCGGCCTGCCGCAGATCATCCTGTTCGTGCTGCTCGTCGCACTGCTCGGCTTCGCGGCCTGGTGGTATCTCGGTCGCACGAGCGGACCCGCGACGATGCTGCCGGGCGCAGCCGACGCGACCGCGCCGGCGGCCGCGGACACCGCGGCGAGCGCGCCCGAAGCGGAGTCGGCCGACCTCACGGTCGACCAGCTCTACAAGGAAGCGCGCACGGCGATGAACGAAAACCGCATGGTCACGCCGGCCGGCAAGAACGCGCTCGAGTATTACCTGCGCATCGTCGCCAAGCAGCCGGACGACGCCGGCGCCAAGGACGCGTTGCGCGAACTGTTCCCGTTCGCGACCGCGGGCGTCGAGGACCAGATCAACCAGGGCAACTTCGACGAGGCGACGCGCATCATGGGCCTGCTCGCCAAGGCGGACCCGAGCAACTACACGCTGACGATCCTGCGCAGCAAGCTCGATTCGCGCCGTCGCCAGAACGAACGCGAGGAAGCGCAGCGCGCGGCGCAGGAAGCCGCGGCCGCCGCAGCCGCCGCGCGCACCGCGCAGGCGCCGGCCGCGAGCAGCGCAGGCGACGCCGCGACGACGACTGCGGCCGCCGCGGCGACGCCGGCGGCCGGCGAAAGCACGGGCGGCGCGGCGACGCGTCCGGCCGAGGTCGCGACGACGACCGCGCCGGCACCGGCCGCCGCGCCGACGCCGCCGCCGGCACCGGTCGGCGAGACGCGCGACGTGCGCGTGATCTCGCCGCCGCGCCCGAGCTATCCGCCGGCCGCGGTGCGCAACCGCCAGGACGGCTGGGTCGAGGTCGAGTTCACCGTCGCCGCCGACGGCTCGGTGCAGAACGCGCACGTGACGGCGTCGGAGCCGTCGCGCGTGTTCGACCGCGAAGCGGTCAGTGCGGTGCAGCGCGCGAAGTTCGAGCCGCGGCTCGAGAACGGCCAGCCGGTCGCCTCGACCCTGCGTCGTCGCATCGAGTTCAAGCTCAACAACTGACGCTCCCGGCGTGGCGGTGCACGCACCGCCACGCCCTTCGGTCGCACGCGGCGCCGCGCCGGCCGCGTGTCAGCTCCGCACGCCCCGCGTCAGAATGCGACAGCGCCTGCGTGCGCGTCGCTTGGCGAGCCGGCGTTCGTCGCAACCACCGGGACGCTGCCTGGAATGCGAAGCGCCCGACGGGATTCGCGGTTCACCGCGCGCTCATGCCGGCGTCCGCGGCTTCGTCCCACGCGACGAAGCGACCTCCTCGGCCGGGGCGCCGCAGGTTCGAATGCGAGCGCCGCGTGGGCACGCACCGGTGTTCCAGCGGATGACGCTCCTCGCAGGAGCGCCGCAGCGCGAATGCGGAGCGCTTCGTCGGCTCGTCGCGTCGTGAATCCGGCGCTCCATGCCTGCGCAACACGCGGCGCGACTCGCGGTGCGAGCCGCACGACCCGGTCCCGGCTCAGCCGCCGTTGCCGCTCGCCCCGCTCGCCTCGTTGGCGTCGATGCCGGCCCAGTTCACCTGCGGCAGGCCGAGGTAGCGGTCGAGCAGCATCGGCAGCAGGCCCGCGGGCAGGCCCGACTCGCTGTTCCACAGCATCGCGGCGCCGAAACGGTACTTCGGCAGGAACGCGATCATCGCGCGGTATCCCTGCACCGCGCCGGCGTGGAAGATCAGCGTCTGCCCCGCGTAGTCGTAGATGCGCCAGCCGAGCGCGTACTTCGCGTCCTTCAGGCGCCCGCGCTTCCACGGCGGGCCGAGCAGCTCGCGCTCGGTGCCGATCTGCGGCTTGTGCAGCACTTCGAGCAGCTCGGGCGACAGGACGTCCGGACGCCCGCCCATCTGCGCGATCAGCCACTGCTCGATGTCGCGGATGCTCGCGTTGACGCCGGCCGCCGGCGCGACGCGGTAGTAGTTCTCGTTCGGCGTGAACGGAATCCAGTCCGTGCCGGCGCGGTGGTGCGGGCGCGCCCAGCTCTTCGCGCTTTCCAGCGCGTCGCGGCCGTAGGTCGCGGTCTTCATGCCGAGTGGATGGAAGATGCGCTTCTCGACCTGGTGGTAGTAGAAGTCGCCGGTGGTCGCGAAGACGACGTCGCCGACCATGCTGAAGGCGACGTTCTGGTAGCCGTAGCACGCGCCGACCGGGCAGGCGAGCGGCACTTCCTTCAGGCGGTCGACGAGCAACGCGTACGGTTCTTCCTGCTCGAGCAGGTCGTCGTAGGTGTTGTGCGGCAGGCCGACGCGGTGGCTGAGGATGTCCTCCACGGTCAGGCGCTGCGCCGCTTCGCCGTCGCTGAGGGTGAAGGCCGGCAGCATGTCGGCGACCTTGCTGTCCCAGCGCAGCCGGCCTTCCTCGACCAGCAGGCCGGTGATCGCGGCGGCGAACCCCTTGGACAGCGAGGCGAGGCGGAACACCGTCTCGGTCGTGACCGGTTCGCCGCTCGCGCAATCGGCGCAGCCGATGCCACGCTCGAGCAGGACGCGATCGTCCTTCACGACCGTCACGGCGAGGCCGGCGATCGCGTTGGACTGCGCGACGGCGTCGAGCCAGCCGTCCAGTTCGCGCGCGATCGCGTCCGCGTCGCGCGCGATCCGATGCGGATCGGCGACCGGCACGACGATCACGGGCGGCGCGGGGGCGCGTCGCGCGCGCGCCTTCGCCGTGGCCGCCTTGCGCGCCTTGGCCGACCCGGTGCGTTTGGCTGCGGCACGCGCGGACGAAGCCGTCTCGGCGCTCGGCGTGCCGTGGCGCTGCGAAGCGGTCTTCCCGGACGATGCGGCTTCGACGGATGCGGAAAGCGCGGCGGCCATCATGGCCGCGAGGAGGAACAGGGCGCGCGGGGTACGGCTCAAACTCGACTCCGGGGCCTCGAAGGACCCTCGTGATATGCTCGGAACGCCTTGATTCTAGCAAGGATGCGCAGAGAAAGGCGCGCACTGCAACGGGGCCTCCTGCCGCTCCGGCGCGGCGTCGTGCGGGTCGCGCACGCGGCATCATTCATCCTGGTCAATCGGAGGGGTCGCAAGCATGAGCATGATCGTCCTGCTGGTCGTACTGGGCGCCGCCGCCCTGTGGGCCATCGGCGCCTACAACGGCCTGATCGCCGGGCGCAACGGCTACAAGAACGCGTTCGCCCAGATCGACGTGCAGCTGACGCGCCGCTACGACCTGATTCCGAACCTGGTCGAGACCGCGAAGGGCTACATGAAGCACGAGCGCGAGACGCTCGAAGCGGTGATCCAGGCGCGCAATTCCGCGCTCGGCGGCCTGTCGGCGGCGAAGGCGAACCCGGGTGACGCGGCCGCGATGCAGCAGCTCGCCGGCGCCGACAACGCGCTGACCCGGACGCTCGGCCGCCTGTTCGCGCTGTCGGAGGCGTACCCGGACCTGAAGGCGAACCAGAACATGATGCAGCTCAGCGAGGAGCTGACCACGACCGAGAACAAGGTCGCATTCGCGCGCCAGGCGTACAACGACGCCGTCATGGCCTACAACAACCGGCGCGAGATGTTCCCGAGTTCGGTCATCGCCAACCTGTTCGCGTTCCTGCCCGCCGAGTTGCTGCAGATCGAATCCGAGCAGAAGCGCGAAGTACCGAAGGTGCAGTTCACCTGAGTACGCGCATGGAGCAGGTGCCTGCGTCGCGGGCGGGCATGCCGGCACGTGCGGCGGTCCCCGCATGAACTTCTTCGCCCACCAGGACCGCGCGCGGCGGCAGACGCGCCGCATGCTGGCGATGTTCGCGTTCGCGGTCGTCGCGATCGTGCTGCTCGTCGACCTGCTCGTCATCGTCGGCCTCGCGCACGGGCAGGTGCGTCCACGCGGCATCGCCGTGCTGAGCGTGCTCGTGTTCGGCGTGATCGCGACCGGCTCGCTGTACCGCATCGCGACGCTGCGTGCCGGAGGCGCGGCGGTCGCCGCGCAGCTCGGCGCGATCGAGGTGCCGCACGATACCGGCGACTTCGCCTACCGTCGCCTGCGCAACATCGTCGAGGAGCTCGCGATCGCGTCCGGCGTGCCCGTGCCGCAGGTCTTCGTGCTCGAGCAGGAAGCCGGCATCAATGCGTTCGCCGCCGGCTACGCGCCGGCGGATGCGACGATCACGGTCACGCGCGGCGCGCTCGACAAGCTCACGCGCGAGGAGCTGCAGGGCGTGATCGGGCACGAGTTCAGCCATGTGCTGAATGGCGACATGCGCCTGAACATCCGCCTCGTCGGCGTCGTGTTCGGCATCCTCATGCTGTCGGTCGCCGGGCGCAGGATCGCCGAGAACGTGCGCGGCCGCGATTCCAGTGGCGCGATGACGTTCGGCCTGCTGCTCGCCGGCGTCGGCTACATCGGCGTCGTGTTCGCGCGCATGATCAAGGCCGCGATCTCGCGCCAGCGCGAGTTCCTCGCCGACGCGTCGGCGGTGCAGTTCACGCGTCAGACCGAGGGCATCGCCGGCGCGCTGAAGAAGATCGGCGCGCTCGCCGAAGGCTCGAAGCTGTCGCTCGACGATCGCGAGGAGGTCGCGCACATGCTGTTCGGCGACGGCGTCGGCTACCGCGCGCTGTTCGCGACCCATCCGCCGCTGCTGGACCGGATCCGGCGGCTCGATCCGTCGTTCACGCGCGACGGGTTCGCGGCGATCCGTTCGGCCTGGGCGCAGCCCGTGCTCCTCGACGGCGAGGCGCGCGATGCGGCCGGCGTGTCCATCGCCGGCTTCGCGCCGGCTGGCGGCGCGCTCCCGCGGGTGCGCGGCGCGCGGCGGACGACGTTGCCCGCCGGCGACGCCGAGCTGCGGATCGAAGTCGACGGCGTGGTCGGGCAGGTCGGCAACCCGGGCAGCGACGATCGCGTCGCCGCACGCGCGCTGCGCCGGACCATGCCGCGCGAGCTGCGCGAAGCCGCGCGCCAGCCGGAGCGCGCGATCCCGCTGCTGTTCGCGCTCGTGCTCGATGCAACGGCCGAGGTCAGGCAACGCCAGCTCGCGCGCGTCGCGGATGCGTTCGACTCCGGCACCGCGACGCTCGCGCGCACGCTGCGCGTCGCGACCGCGCAGTTGCACCCGATGCAGCGCCTCCCGCTTGCGTCGCTCGCGTTCCCGGCGCTGCGGCGACGGCCGCGCCCACAGCTCGAGCGCTTCGTCGCTACGCTGCGCGCGCTGGTCGACGCCGACGGTGAAGTCACCCTGCACGAGTACTGCCTCGCGCGCCTCGTCGACGTGCAGGTCGTCGACGCGCTCGATCCGGCGAAGTCCGGGCGCGCGGGGCGGCTGAAGCTGCATGACGTCGAGATGGAACTGAAGGACCTGCTCGCGATCCTCGCCCGCCACGGCAATCCCGATCCGGAGCGGGCGCGGCGCGCGTACGCGCTCGGCCTCGCCGAGGTCCTGCCGCAGGCGCGCTTCGCCTACCAGCCGCCGCAGCAGTGGGTCGCCGCGCTGGACGCCGCGTTGCCGCGACTCGACCGACTTTCGCCCGCGGGCAAGGAACTCGTGGTCGCGGCGCTGACGCGCGCGATCGGCGCCGACGGCCTCGTCAGCGTCGAGGAGGCGGAACTGCTGCGCACCGTCTGCGGCGCGCTGCACTGTCCGCTGCCGCCGCTGCTGCAGGACGACTGACTTCGCCATCGCGCGGGTGTATGGTGCATTCACGCAGGCGGTGTCGCCGCCCGACGCACCGGCTGCGCGTGCGGTGTGCCGATGTTGCGCGCGACGCGTCGCCGCCGGGCGATATCTGGTAGAAGCAGTGCATGAACCTGCACATCTCACCGCAGCGTGCGACCGACGAACTGCTGGCGCGGCCGAACCTGCGCCTGCGCATCGGCGAGCACCTGGTCGACGTCGGCGCGCTGCGCCTGACCACGCGGCCGGAGCTGCCGCGCCTGACCGGCAAGTCCGTCGCGGTGCTGATCGAGCTGGTGCGGCATGCCGGCAACACCGTCACGCGCGAGCAGCTGCTCGACCGCGTCTGGACCGGTCGCTTCACCACGCCCGACGTGCTGAACCAGGCGATCAAGGAACTGCGCCGCGCGTTCGGTGACGACGGTGGCCCGAGCGGCTACATCGAAACGATCCCGAAGGTCGGCTACCGCCTCGTCGCGCGCGTGCAGGTGCTCGAGCCCGACGACGGCGCGTTGTTCGTCGCGAGCCCGGTCGAGCGCTCGATCAACGACGACGTCGGCCCCGAGCCCGGCGGCGCGGGGAGCGGCGAACCCCGCACGCGACGGCCGATCCGCAGGCTCGCGTTCGCGGCCGGCGGCCTCGCCGTGTTCGCGCTCGCAGCGACCTGGCTGCTGCGCCCGCGCGCGCCCGAATCGGCCACGCCGGTGCCGGCGAGCGCGGTCGTGCCGGCATGGCAGGTCTCGGGCCAGCGCGCACTGACCTCCGATCCGGGTGCGGAGCGCCGTCCACGCCTGTCGCCGGACGGTTCGCGCATCGCGTTCGGCATGCTCGACCCGGAGACCGGGTTCGACCGCATCGTCGTGCGTACGCTGGAGCCGTCGCAGCTCGTGCACCTGTCGCCGGGCCGCAACGAACACGAGGCGCTGCCGGCGTGGTCGCCCGACGGCGCACGCATCGTCTACGAACGCCTGCACGGCGCCGGCTGCACGATGCACGTCGTGCCGAGCCTCGGTGGCGGCGGCGAGCGCGAGATCGGCCGCTGCCGGCGCTACCTCACCAACTACTACGACTGGACGCCCGACGGCCGCGGCCTGATCACGTCCGACCGCGGTGCCGATGGCCGCGAGGACCTGCGCCTGTACGTGCAGGACCTCGACAGCGGCGAACGCCGCTACCTCGACTACGCGCGCGCGCCCGGCGAACAGGACCTCGAGGCCCGCTATTCGCCGGACGGCCGCCGCATCGCGTTCCGTCGCGGCGTCGCGCCGTACAGCGACCTGTTCGTGATGGATGCCGCCGGCGGCGAGGCGCGCGCGCTGACCCACGTCGCCTCGCGCATCCGCGGCTACGCCTGGACGCGCGACGGCAGTGCGCTCGTGTTCGCGTCCAACCACGCCGGCCCGATGGCGCTCTACGTCGTCGACGTCGGGACCGGCGCGTTGCACCCGCTCGGCGTGTCGCCGGCCGAGTACCCCGACACCGCGCGCGCGACCGACACGGTCGTCTACGAGATCCCGCGCACGCAGAGTACGCTGTCGCGCGTCGCGATCGGCGACGGCGGCAGCGTGACGCCGTCGCCGCTGGCCGAATCGACCGGCAGCGACTACGGACCGCAGCCGTCGCCCGACGGCCGCCGCATCGCCTTCGTCTCCGACCGCAGCGGGCAGTACCAGGTCTGGGTCCACGACCTCGAGCGTGGCACGACGTTCGCGCTGACCGACGAGGCGGACGTCGCGGTCACCGCGCCACGCTGGAACCGCGACGGCCAGGCGCTGGTCGCGATCGAGCATCGTGGCGAGCGGCGACGCCTGGTGGAGATCGAGGTCGCGAGCCGGCACCGTCGCGTGCTCTCGCGCGACGGCGAGGACGTCCTGCTCGCCGCCGCCGGCGCAGCCGCCGACACCTACGTCTGGATCACCGGCCGTTCCGGCACCGACAACGAACTCGTGCGCGTGCACGCGCCGGGCACGCCGGGCGAACGGCGCGAAGCGCTCGCGCGCGCGATCGGCGTGCTCGACTTCGAACCCGCCACCGCCGAAGTCTGGTACGAGCCGACCTCGGGCGGCCGGCTCTACCGCGTCGGCTTCGATGCCGGCGCGCCGCGCGTCGCGAGCGAGACCGTGCCCGACGGCGCCGGCTACTGGCGCATCGTCGACGGCGAGGTCTGGTACATCGCCGACGTCGAGGAGAAGACCGCGAACCTGCACGCGTTCGATCCGGGCAGCGGGCGCGACCGCGTCGTGCTCGCCTTCGACGCGATCATGCGCAGCCTCGATTTCGGCGTGATGCCGGACCGGCGCAGCCTCGTCGTCGTGCCGTTCGAAACCGAGGACACGGACATCGGCATGCTGCGCCTCGCGCGCGCGCCGGCTCCGTGACGCGCGCGCATCGGACGCGCAATTTCGGTCATCCCGGCCGGGCATCGCGGCAACCCTCGCGAGGCGTCGCGCGGGCATCCTGTGCCGGCCCTCCAACGGGCGATGTGTCACAGCATCGAAGTGCGAAAACCCTTGGCGGACACGGGATCGGGACCCCGCGTCCGTCATTTTTCGCGTGTGTGCGTCAGCGCGCGCAGGCCGACAGCGGCAGCACCGCGACGCCGAGCACGCGGTCGTCGCGTGCGTCGCGTACGAAACCGACGAGGCGCACGTTGGCCGCGACCGCATCCGGCGGCAGTTCCAGCCCGGTCTCCGCCGTCGCGGAGACGAGCGGCCCGGCGAACGCACGCACGACGGCGTCGTGCTCGAGCCGCTTGCCACGGTTCTCGCCCGCGCGCACCTCGTTCGAGACGCCGTCTTCGGCCAGCGCGAGGAACAGCTCCTGGTCCCCGGAGCCGGCGAACGCGGCCTTCGCACGCACGCGTGATCCTTCGATCGTCGCCTCCAGCGCGAGCGCCGGCGCGGTCGCGTCGACCGGCTCGGGCGGCGCGCCCTTCGGCCAGTTCTTCCACGCCTGTCCATCGAGCAGCACCTGCGGCGTCACCGTGTTGATGCGGTGCGCGCGCGCGTACGCGCGCTGCCGTGCCGCGTGGCGCGCGTCCGCGTACGGGTCGCGGAAATCGCGCGAGTCCCAGTAGTCGACGTGGTACTCGAGCGTGGCGATGCCGGGCTTGCCGCGCAGGGTCCTCAGCCAGGCCTCGGCCGGTGGGCAGGAGCTGCAGCCTTCGCTGGTGTAGAGCTCGACCAGGTGCGTGCGTTCCGCGCCGCTCTCCGCGCGGCACGTCGCGGCCGCGCCGGCCGTGCCGCACCCGGCCCCGAGGGTGACGGCGGCGGCGAAGGAAACGAGGGTCCTCATGGTGGACGGCTCCGTGGCGGATGGTTCCGAGCATAGGCGCCGCGATGCGCGTGCGCGGTTGCGCCGATTGCGCCATCGAAGCGCGCACGCTGCGTGCCGGCATTGCCGCGCGAGCCGACGCGCACCGCCGGCGCTGCGTCGCAAGTGGCTGATCCGGCGACGTTTCATGTGCAGCTCAGGCTGATTTCACGTCGATTTCGTACGCATCTCCGGACAGCCGCCGGGGCGCGGCCTAAGACGGGCGAGGTCGAATCGTTTCGTCCGGAGGCCACCATGAATGTCATCACCCAAGTCCTTGCGCACGGCGCCTGCCTGGAGCTGAACCCGCGTGCGTTCGCGCACGGCGAAGCCGCGCTGCATGCGGTCGTCGCCGGCGGACGCGGCTGCGTGCTGAAGAGCGATGTGCCGCTCGCGGGCATCTGGATCCCGCTGCGCGGCCGCCTGCAGCTCGGCGCCAACGACGCGCCGGTGCAGGCCGGCGAGGCGCGCGTGACCGAATCGGACCCGCGCCTGCACGTGGTCGGCCGCGGCAACGCGCTGTGGCTCGCCCTGGTGGGCACCGCCGCGGCCTGGCGACTCGCGCTGCACGCGGACCACGGCCTGCCCGCGATCGAGGCGACGCTGTTGCCGGCGCGCCATGCGGCCGACCGCGCGCTGCGCCGGCGCGCCCTCGCGCTCGCGCGCGCCGTGCTCGCCGGCGACGCCGACGCCGCGGCCGAGGCGGTCGTCGACCGCATCGTCGCCCTGCAGGGCGAGTTCGCGGACGCGATCGCGCGTTGCCCCGGCCGCACCTACGCGCAGCGCCGCCAGGTGTTCCTGCGCCTGCAGCGCGTGCGCAACTTCCTCTCGTCGAACTGCCACCTCGACGTCGACAACGACGCGATCGCGCGCATGGCGAACTATTCGCCGTGGCATTTCATCCGCGCGTTCCGCGCCGCCTACCAGGAGACGCCGCACGCCTACCTGGTGCGCCAGCGGCTCGAGCGCGCACACCGGATGCTGCGCGCGAGTCCGCTCGCGATCGCCGAGGTCGCGCTGGCGAGCGGCTTCGAGAACCGCTGCGCGTTCTCGCGCCTGTTCCGCCAGCGCTTCGGCATGACCGCGGGCAGCGTGCGCCGCATGGCCCTGCATGCCGACGCGCGCGCGCTGCATGCGCAGCGGCAGGAAAGCGCAATTCCCGCAACGCGGTACGCCGGGTAGCGGCACCGCGTCGTCTTCACCTGTTTTTAATGTTCACGGGACCTTCGCCGCGGCGTTGCGGCCGTCCACACGTTCGACTGGAGAACACCATGAGAAACACACTGCTCCGTACCGCCATCCGCCGTGCCCTCCACGGCACGGGACTCGTCGGCGCCTCGCTCGCCTTCCTCGCGCCGGCGCTGGCCCAGGATGCGGACGACTCGCAGCGGCTGGACACGATCACCGTCACCGGTTCGAACATTCGCCGCGTCGACATCGAGACCTCGAACCCGGTCATCACGGTCGACCGCGCCGAGATCCAGAAGTCCGGCAAGCTGACCGTCGGCGACCTCGTGCAGCAGCTGCCGACGATCGCCGGCCAGGCGATGAACCCGAACGTCAACAACGGTGGCGGCACCGGCGCCTCCGCGATCTCGCTGCGCGGCCTCGGCACCAACCGCACGCTGCTGCTGGTCGACGGCAAGCGCGTGATCAGCGCCGACGTCAACACGATCCCGGCGGCGGCCATCGAGCGCATCGAGGTGCTGACCGACGGCGCCTCGGCGGTGTACGGCTCGGACGCGATCGCCGGCGTGGTGAACATCATCCTGCGCAAGGACTACCAGGGCGCCGAAGTCCAGCTGAACTACGGCATCTCCGACCACGACGACGGCAAGCGCGAGGGCTTCGCGATCACCTTCGGCCAGACCTCCGAGAAAGGCAGCATCGTCGGCGGCATCGACTACAACAAGACCGACCAGATCCTCGCCGGGCACCGCGCGTTCTCGCGCGACCAGCTGACCCTCGCCGACGGCGAGGTCTTCATCGGCGGTGCACCGGCCGGCCCGGGTGGCAACTACGCCGGCTTCGAGGCGTTCGCGAACTGCGAGAGCGGCCGCGGCGTGTTCGACGCCTCCGCGCCCGGCGGCAACGGCATTCCGCCGCAGTTCCGCTGCTACGTGGACTCGTCCGCGTCCGGCCCGGGCGACACCTACAACTTCGCCGCGATCAACCTGATCACGACGCCGCAGGAACGCACCAACTTCTTCCTCAACGGCAACTACAAGATCACCGATTCGATCGAGGGCTACCTGCAGGTCCTGCACAACAAGACGACCTCGGTCGCGCAGCTCGCGCCGTTGCCGTTCTCGGTCAATGCGCGCTCGGGCCTGACGATCTCCGCGGACAACCCGTACAACCCGTTCGGCGTCGACATCGGCGTCGGCGCGCCGCACGGCGAGCAGACCCAGATCCGCCTGACCGGCCTCGGCCCGCGCCAGCTCAACTTCTCGTCGACCACCGACCAGGCGCGCATCGGCCTGCGCGGCAACCTGTTCGACAACTGGCAGTGGGACCTGTGGGGCAACTACGGCCGCAACAGCAACATCACCAACAACGTGAACTTCCTCAACGCGTCGAACGCGGGCGTCGCGCTGAGCGGCGACTGCGTGATGCCCGCTGCCGGGCAGCCGCTGTCGACCAACACCTGCCTCAACATCTTCGACCAGAACGACCCGATCACGCAGCAGCTGCTGCAGCAGTTCTACTCGTTGAGCACGGACTCGCGTGGCCTCTCGTTCGAGCGCCAGGCCGGCTTCGACATCAACGGCACGCTGTTCGACCTGCCGGCCGGTTCGGTCGCGATGGCGGCCGGTGCCAACTACCGCAAGTTCTACTTCACCCAGGCCGCGGACACGGTGTCGATCACCGACCCGCTGACCGGCGGCTGCCCGGCCGGCTCGTTGACCCTGTGCACGAACCCGTTCTCCGGCAGCTTCAACGTCAAGGAGGCGTACGTCGAGGCGTTCGTGCCGGTGCTGCGCGACCTGCCGTTCATCCACAGCCTGAACGTCACGCTCGGCGACCGTTGGTCCAAGTACAACACGTTCGGCTCGACCAACAACTGGAAGCTCGCGGTCGAGTACCGCCCGATCGAGGACCTGCTGCTGCGCGGCACCGTCACGACGGTGTTCCGCGCTCCGAACACGGCGGAGCTGTTCCTGCCGCTGACCGGTTCGGCCGACAACTACACCTCGCCGAACCCGAGCAACCCGGCCTGGGATTCGCTGCTCGGTGACCAGATCCAGACGTTCTTCACGGGTGCGGCGGTCGGCAACTACGCGATCAAGCCGGAGCAGGGCAAGTCGTTCGACTTCGGCGTCGTGTACGACCCGCAGTGGCTGCCGGGCCTGTCCGTCAGCGCGGACCTCTGGCGCATCTACCTGAACGACCTGATCGTGCGCCCGACTGGCCAGACCGTGGTCGACTTCTGCTACGCCGACCCGAACAGTCCGTATTGCGACCTCGTCATGCACGGCGGCGGCGCGATCGACTCGATCGTCGGCCTGACCTTCCAGAACTTCGGCCGCCTCGACACCCGGGGCGTCGACTTCGCGCTGAATTACAGGCTGCCGGAGACCGCGTTCGGCAACTTCTCGTTCGGTCTCAACGCGACCTACATCACCCGGTACGACGTCAAGACGCCGGGTGCGCCGACCGTCTTCAACGCCGGCCAGTACACCAACCAGTACGGCAACTTCACGCGCTGGCGCGCCCTCGGCAACATTGCCTGGCGCATGGGCAACTTCTCGGCCTCGTGGCAGCAGCGTTACTTCGGCCGCCTCAGCATCATCAACCCGGACTTCGGCCTGCCGAACGACGAGCTGAAGATCGGCGCGGTCGTGACCCACAACGTCACGTTCAGCTACGACATCGAACCGCTGAACACGCGCATCGACGTCGGCATCGACAACGTCGGCGACAAGCAGCCGCCGCTGTTCTACGCCAACACCACCACCAACGCGAACATCGACATCAACACCTACGACCCGATCGGTCGCTTCTACTTCGGGCGCGTGACCGTCAAGTTCTGATCCGTCCGCCAGCTGCACTTCCCGGGGGCCGCGCGTCGACACGCGCGGCCCTTTTTCTTTTCGCCGCCGGCGCCCGCGTCCACCACCCGGCGTGGCCCGATCGGGTCGTCGCACCGGCTGCACGCCACGCCGTAACGACGTGGACGGGCGGACGCGACGCATGCGACAACGTCCTCGCCCGCCGCGAGCGGGCCCGGGCCGGGACGCCGGCGCAGCCGTGACGAAGCCGGCTGCCCCGCCTCGACGAAGCGAACCTTCGTTGACGGCGATCTACGTACGAACGTTGTCGTTGACTGTCGACGCCGGACGTCCTAGCCTTCGTGCCGGGCGACGCCGGCGTCGCGCGGTGCAGGCAGGCCGTGGGTCGGTAGAAGGAGAAGGAACAGCGCAATGGGTGGAGCCGCCGTTTCCGTGGTATCGCAGCTGGTCGCGCACGGCGCCAGCGCGGACGTCGATGCGAAGGCCGTGCAACGCGGGCTCGCCGCCGTCTTCGGCGGCGGGCGTGGCTGCCAGCTGCGGACCGAGCCCGGAGTGCAGGCGATCTGGATCCCACTGCGCGGACGCGTCCAGGTCGGCAGCGTCACCGAGGCCACGCCGCTGCGCGCGAGCGAAGCCCGCGTCACCGACGCCGAGCCGCGCCTGCAGGCGGTCGGCCGCGGCAATGCGATGTGGGTCGCACTGATCGGCCGCGCCGCGGCGTGGCGACAGCTGATGCAGGTCCAGCTCGGCACGCCGCGCGCGCACGCCTGGCTGTGCCCGGCCACGCACCTGGCCGACGTCGACCTGCGCCGGCGCGCGGCCGCGCTCGCGCGTGCGATCGGGCGCGGCGAAGGTGTCGGCATCGCGGCCGAGAACGTGCTGGAGCGAATCATCTCGATGCAGGCCGGCTTCGACGAGGCGATCGCGCGTTGCCCCGGACGCACCCACGCCCAGCGCCGCCAGGTGTTCGTGCGCCTGCAGCGCGTGCGCAACTACCTCGCCGCGAACTGCAACCTGGACCTCGAGAACGAGGAGCTCGCGCGCATGGCGAACTACTCGCCGTCGCATTTCATCCGCGCGTTCCGCCTCGTCTACGAGGAGACGCCGCACGCGTTCCTGGTGCGCCAGCGACTCGAGCATGCGCGACGGCTGCTGCGCATCAGCCCGCTCGCGATCAACGAGATCGCGCTGGAGAGCGGGTTCGAGAACGCGAGTGCGTTCTCGCGCCTGTTCCGCCAGCGCTTCGGCATCACCGCCGGCGCTGCGCGCCGCCTCGGCGATCGCCGCGACGCCGTCGCGGCCTAGCGAACGCGCGATTCCCGCACGTCGGCCGGCCACGCGCCGGCGACGCGCGGCGCCCCGCCCCGGGCACGTCCACCGCCGCTTCGCGCGGGCGGCACACGCGCGCGCTGCGCGGTTCGCCGTCGCCGTGCGCGCGCGTGCCGCGACGCCGTCGGATCACGACGCAGTCGCCGCCTAGCGAGCGCGCAATTTTCGCACTTTGGCAGCGTGCGCTGCGCCAAGGCGGTGACTTCACGGCTTTTTAATGTGCGAGGCAGATTGCCGTGCTGCGCGGCAGTCCTTCGAAATTTTTTTCCTGGAGAAGAACATGACGGCTAACGCATTGCTTCGATGCGCGATCAACAGGGCCCTGAGGGCGTCCGGCACGATGGGCATGTCGACCCTCGCGCTCGGCTTCGCCGCCACCGCGTCCGCACAGGATGCCGCGGATGCGGGCACGCAAAAGCTCGACACCATCACGGTCACCGGTTCGAACATCCGCCGCGTCGACATCGAGACCTCGAACCCGGTCATCACGGTCGACCGCGCCGAGATCCAGAAGTCCGGCAAGCTGACCGTCGGCGACCTCGTGCAGCAGCTGCCGACGATCGCGGGCGCGGCGAACAACCCGAACGTCAACAACAGCGGCGGCACCGGTGGTTCGTTCGTCTCGCTGCGCGGCCTCGGCACGCAGCGTTCGCTCATCCTCGTCGACGGCAAGCGCGTCATCAATGCCGACGTCAACACGATCCCGGCGGCGGCGATCGAGCGCATCGAGGTGCTGACCGACGGCGCCTCGGCGGTGTACGGCTCGGACGCGATCGCGGGCGTGGTCAACTTCATCCTGCGCAAGGACTACCAGGGCGCCGAAGTCCAGCTGAACTACGGCATCTCCGACCACGACGACGGCAAGCGCGAGGGCTTCGCGATCACCTTCGGCCAGACGTCCGAGAAAGGCAGCATCGTCGGCGGCATCGACTACAACAAGACCGACCAGATCCTCGCCGGGCACCGCGCGTTCTCGCGCGACCAGCTCACGCTCGGCGACGGCGAGGTCTTCATCGGCGGTGCACCGGCCGGCCCGGGCGGCAACTACGCCGGCTTCGAGGCGTTCGCGAACTGCGAGAGCGGCCGCGGCGTGTTCGACGCCTCCGCGCCCGGCGGCAACGGCATCCCGCCGCAGTTCCGCTGCTACGTGGACTCGTCCGCGTCCGGCCCGGGCGACACCTACAACTTCGCCGCGGTCAACCTGATCACGACGCCGCAGGAACGCACCAACTTCTTCCTCAACGGCAACTACAAGATCACCGATTCGATCGAGGGCTACCTGCAGGTCCTGCACAACCACACCTCGTCGGCCGGCCAGCTCGCACCGCTGCCGTTCTCGGTCAACGCGCGCTCGGGCCTGACGATCTCCGCGGACAACCCGTACAACCCGTTCGGCGTCGACATCGGCGTCGGCGCGCCGCACGGCGAGCAGACCCAGATCCGCCTGACCGGCCTCGGCCCGCGCCGCACGCCGGTGTTCTCCTCGACCAACGACCAGGCGCGCGTCGGCGTCAGGGGCACGCTGTTCGACAACTGGCAGTGGGACCTGTGGGGCAACTACGGCCACAACAGCAACATCGTCACCAACGTCAACTTCCTCAATGCGTCGAACGCCGGCGTGGCGCTGAGCGGCCAGTGCGAGATGCCCGTGCCGGGCCAGCCGCTGTCGACCAACACCTGCCTCAACATCTTCGACCAGAACGACCCGATCACGCAGCAGCTGCTGCAGCAGTTCTACTCGCTGACGACCGACGTGCGCACGGTGTCGATGTCGCGCCAGGCCGGCTTCGACATCAATGGCACGCTGTTCGACCTGCCGGCCGGCCCGGTCGCGGTCGCCGCGGGCGCGAACTACCGCAACTTCGCCATCGGCACCGCCGCCGACACGGTCTCGATCACCGACCCGCTGACGGGCGGCTGCCCGGCTGGCTCGCTGACCCTGTGCACGAACCCGTTCAACGGCAGCTTCAACGTCAAGGAAGCCTATGTCGAGGCGTTCGTGCCGGTGCTCCGCGACCTGCCGTTCATCCACAGCCTGAACGTCACCGTCGGCGACCGCTGGTCGAAGTACAACACGTTCGGTTCGACCAACAACTGGAAGCTCGCGGTCGAGTACCGCCCGATCGAGGACCTGCTGCTGCGCGGCACGGTCACCACGGTGTTCCGCGCGCCGAACACGACCGAGCTGTTCCTGCCGCTGACCGGTTCGGCCGACAACTACATCTCGCCGAACCCGAACGACCCGGCCTGGGACTCGCTCTCCGGCGACCAGATCCAGACCTTCTTCACGGGCGCGGCGGTCGGCAACTACTCGATCAAGCCAGAGCAGGGCAAGTCGTTCGACTTCGGCGTCGTCTACGACCCGCAGTGGCTGCCGGGCCTGTCCGTCAGCGCGGACCTCTGGCGCATCTACCTGAACGACCTGATCGTGCGCCCGACCGGCCAGACCGTGGTCGACTTCTGCTACGCGAACAACACGCCGTCCAACCCGTACTGCCAGATGATCAGCCATGGCGGCGGCGCGATCGACTCGATCAGCGGGCTCACGTACCAGAACTTCGGCCGTCTCGACACCAAGGGCGTCGACTTCGCGCTGAACTACAAGCTGCCGGAGACCGCGTTCGGCAACTTCGCGATCGGCCTGAACACGACCTACATCGCGAAGTACGACGTCGGCACGCCGGGCGCGCCGACGGTGCACAATGCCGGCCAGTTCACCACCCAGTACGGCAACTTCACGCGCTGGCGTGCCCTCGGCAGCCTGAGCTGGCAGATGGGCAACTTCTCGGCGAACTGGACGCAGCGCTACTTCGGCCGCCTGAGCGTCTTCAACCCAGACTTCGGCCTGCCCAACGACGAACTGCGGATCGGTGCGGTCGTGACGCACAACATCGCGTTCGGCTACAACCTCGAGCCGTTCAACACGCGCTTCGACATCGGCATCGACAACGTCGGCGACAAGCAGCCGCCGCTGTTCTATTCCAACACCACGACCAACGCGAACATCGACATCAATACCTACGATCCGATCGGGCGCTACTACTGGGCCCGCGTGACGATGAAGTTCTGACGGCGGTTCTCGTTCGTCCCCGACCGGCCGCGCGGCGACCCCGCGCGGCCTTTTTATTGCCCGCGTGGCCACCCGCGATGCTCGCGGCGCGAGCGCCGGGCCAGCTGCGAGGTTGCTTCACCCGGCGCGGTCGGGGAGCATAGCCGCCCCGCCGACCGGTCCCCCCATGCCCCGCGATCCCCTCCATGCCCGCCTGGAAGAGCTTTTCGTCGCCTACGGCGCGAAGGTGCGGCGCCTCCTGTCCACCTACGGCCTCGACCGCCACGGCGTCGACCCGGCCGATGTCGAGCAGGAAGTCCGCATCCGGCTCTGGCAGGCGATGGAGCGTGACCGGTCCGGGGCCTTCCATGCGTCTTATGTGCAGAGGGTGGTCGCGACGACCGTGATCGATGCCCTGCGGCGGGCCCAGGTGCGCGCCGCGGAGCCCCTGCCGGAGGCCGATGACGAGGCGCCGGAGGTGGCGGAGGGGCCGATCGGGCCCGAGCAGCGCGCCGGCGACGCCGAGCGCATGCACGGCCTGATGCGGTGCCTCGGCGAGATTCCCGAGCGCCGGCGCTTGCCGATCGCCCTCCACCTGCAGGGATTTTCCCTGCAGGAAATCGCCGACCTCGCCGGGATCGCCTCGGTCGAGGCGGCCCGCAAGCTGGTGTCGCGCGGCCTGGACGAGCTGAAACAGCGCCTGCACGACCTGGGTTACGGCCACTTCGAAGACTGAATCATGAACGACGAAACCTCACTGTCCAGCCTGTACCGCCGCCTCGCGGCCTCGCGTGCGGCCCCGGCCGAAGCGCGGCTCGGCGCGATGTTGCGCGAGCTCGAGGCCGACAGCGAAGCGCTCGCGGCGGACGTCGCTCGCCTGCGCCGCCCGGCCCATGCCGTGCGCGGGCGCGATCGCCGGCATGCGACCGACCGCCGCGTCGCGGCGCCGCTGCGCTGGATCAGCGGCCTCGCCGCCTGCCTCGCCGTCACCCTCGGCGTGCTCGCGATCCAGGGCCAGCCGTCGGTGCGCTGGCGCAACGTCAGTGCCGACGTGCGCAGCGTCGCGGCGCCCGCCCATGCCCTGCGCGGCGACCGCATCTTCGCCTCGGGCGGGGAGGCGGCCGCGCCCGCGGGAGACGTGATCTTCCGCGGCTCCTTCTCGGCGCGCGGCAGCTGATCCCCGACGCCATGGACGCGCCGACGAAGCCCGGGTTCGCCCCGGGCTTTTTTTGGCGCGCCGCGGAGTGTGAACTGCTTCACCGGTCGGGCGTGGACTGCGGTGCAGAGCGCCGCGCCGCGTCCGCCTAGTCTCTCTCCCACGGCGCGGCCATCGGGGCCGCGACCGACACGGAGAGAAGCGTCATGCGTTACAGCGAAGCCCACCGCCGCCTGCGCGAGATCCACTGGTTCGACCACGCCGAGAGCTACCTGGCACTCGTGCGCGACGCCCTGCGCGAGGACCCGCAGGACCGCGACCTGCGCGAACTGATGGCCGAGATGGAAGCCGCGATGGCGACCCAGCGTCGCCGCCCGCACTGAGCCGGCGCGGCGCGCGGCCGCGGGAAGGGCCGGCCCGGGCAGCGACTGCTAGACTAGCGGGCTGCCCCGGACGCCCCGACCCACGGCCATGCCCGACCACCTCGCCGAAACCCGCCGCCGCCGCACCTTCGCGATCATCTCGCACCCGGACGCGGGCAAGACGACCCTGACCGAGAAGCTGCTGCTGTTCGGCGGCGCGATCCAGATGGCCGGCTCGGTCAAGTCGCGCAAGGCCGCGCGGCACGCGACCTCGGACTGGATGGCGCTCGAGAAGGAGCGCGGCATCTCGGTCACCTCGTCGGTCATGCAGTTCCCGTACGAGGGCAAGATCGTCAACCTGCTCGACACGCCGGGCCACGCGGACTTCTCCGAAGACACCTACCGCGTCCTGACCGCGGTCGATTCCGCGCTGATGGTCATCGACTGCGCCAAGGGTGTCGAGGAACGCACGATCAAGCTGATGGAGGTGTGCCGGCTGCGCGACACGCCGATCATGACCTTCATCAACAAGCTCGACCGCGAGGGTCGCGCCCCGATCGAGCTGCTGGACGAGGTCGAGTCGGTGCTGCAGATCCCGTGCGCGCCGATCACCTGGCCGATCGGCATGGGGTCGCGCCTGAAGGGCGTGTACCACCTGCTGCTCGACGAGGTGCACATCTTCGAGGCCGGCCGCAACTTCACGCGCCAGGACTCGACCATCTTCAAGGGCCTCGACGACCCCGCGCTGGCCGAACGCCTCGGCGCCGAGGCGCTGGCGGAACTGCGCGACGAGCTGGATCTCGTGCGTGGCGCCTCGCATTCGTTCGAGATCGAGGCGTACCTCGCCGGCCGCCTGACGCCGGTGTTCTTCGGCTCGGCGGTCAACAACTTCGGCGTGCAGCTGCTGCTCGACTTCTTCGTCGAGCACGCGCCTTCGCCGAAGCCGCGCCAGACCACGACGCGTGAGGTGTCGCCGGACGAGGAGGCGCTCAGCGGCTTCGTGTTCAAGATCCAGGCGAACATGGACCCGGCGCACCGCGACCGCGTCGCGTTCCTGCGTGTCTGCGCCGGGCGCTACGACGCCGGCATGAAGATGCTGCACGTGCGCACCGGCAAGGACGTGCGCATCGCCAACGCGCTGACCTTCATGGCGTCCGATCGCGAGATCGTCACGACCGCCTATCCCGGCGACGTCATCGGCCTGCACAACCACGGCACGATCTCGATCGGCGACACCTTCACCGCGGGCGAGCCGCTCTCGTTCACCGGCATCCCGAACTTCGCGCCCGAGCTGTTCCGCCGCGCGCGCCTGAAGGACCCGCTGAAGATGAAGGCGCTGCAGAAGGGCCTCGCGCAGCTGTCGGAGGAGGGCGCGACGCAGTTCTTCCGCCCGCTGATGTCCAACGACCTGATCCTCGGCGCGGTCGGCGTGCTGCAGTTCGACGTCGTCGCCTATCGCCTCAAGGACGAGTACGGCGTCGAGGCCGCGTTCGAGAACGTCGGCGTCGCGACCGCGCGCTGGGTTCGCTGCGCGGACGCGCGCAAGCTGGAGGAGTTCCGCGAGAAGAACGCGGGCAACCTCGCGATCGATGCCGCCGGCGAGCTGGTCTACCTCGCGCCGTCGCGTGTGAACCTGCAGCTCACCACCGAGCGCTGGCCCGACGTCACCTTCGCGGCGACGCGCGAGCACGCGCACGCGCTCGACGCCGGCGCCTAGGACGCGCCGCCGCCGGCGCAGGGTGCGCCGCGGCGGCGCGTGACCCTTCCGTCAAATGGACGTCCATACGTCCAGACGTCCGGACGTCCATTGACTCGGAGCGCCGCCGCAGCTAGAGTCGCCGCACTGCTCATCAAGACCGGTCGAGGGACAGGCCCGACGACGCCGGGGCAACCAGCAGGGGGCGGACCGCCAGGTCCGTGCCCGCCAGGTGCCAAATCCCGCGGGGACGCGCGCAGGCGCGGTCCGCCGAGAGATGAGCGGCGCGCGTGGCGGGCTTCCGTCGTGGCGCTGCCGCGCATCGCCCGGTTCCCGGCGGCCCCGATGGGCGCGACCGGAGAACCGCGATGCGCTTCGATGTGGATTCCCCCCTGCCGACCCGACCTTCGGCCGCGCGGCCGCCGCGGGCAGCGACGCGCGCGGGCGGCGTGCACCTCGCCGAGACGGCCGTCCGCCTGCGCCCGAAGTACGCCGATGCGGCACGCGTGGTGCGCGCGCGCTGGTCGCTCGCCGGTGCCGGCGACGCACCGCTCGTCGTGGTGCAGGGCGGCATCTCGGCCGATCGCCACGTGCTCGCGCACGGCGACGCCGACGGCTGGTGGGACGGCATCGTCGGCGAGGCGCGCGCGATCGACACGCGAGCGTTCCGCGTGCTCTCGATCGACTGGCTCGCCGGTGCCGACCTCGGCGCGGATGCGCTCGCCGTCGGCAGCGAAGACCAGGCCGACGCGATCGCCGCGGTGCTCGACGCGATCGGCGCACGCCGAGCGCATGCCTTCGTCGGCGCGTCCTACGGCGCGATGGTCGGGCTGGCCTTCGCCGCGCGCCACCCGCGGCGCATCGGCCGCCTGGTCGCCATCGCCGGCGCGCATCGCGCGCACCCGCTCAGCATCGCGCTGCGCAACCTGCAACGCGAAGTCGTGCGCTTCGCGCTGTCGCGCGGCGACGCCGTGGCGGGGCTGGACCTCGCGCGCCGCATCGCGATGACGACCTATCGCGGCGAGCGCGAGTTCGCCGAACGCTGCGCCGGTGCGCCACGCTTCGTCGACGGCCGCTTCCGCTTCGCCGAGGAAGCGTGGCTCGCCGCGGCCGGCGCGCGCTTCGCGCGTCGCTTCGCCGCGGACCGCTTCCTCTCGCTGTCCGAATCGATCGACCTGCACGCGATCGCGCCCGAATCGATGCGCGTGCCGGCCACCCTGGTCGGCTTCGCCTCGGACCGCGTCGTGCCGCTCGCGGACCTCTGCGAGCTGCAGCGACGCTGCGGCGCGCCGGCGACGCTGCACGTGCTCGACTCGCGCTACGGCCATGACGCGTTCCTGAAGGAAACGCAGCTGGTCGGCGCGCTGCTGCGCGAAGCGCTCGTCGATCACTGAAGAAGGTCGCGCGCGGTCCACGGATGGACCGCGACCGGCGCGGCGGCCGCCACCGCCGGAATGGCGCTTCCCCTGGGCGCCGTCGGCGCGGGACGGCGAATGGACGCGCCTTCCCGCCCCATCCAATCGCGGAGCACGCCATGAACAGCCAGAACGCCTGTACGCGCGCCGTGCGCGCGGGCATCGAAACCGACCGCGAGCACGGCGCGATCGTGCCGCCGCTGTACCTCAGCAGCAACTTCGCGTTCGACGGCCTCGGCCGCAAGCGCGCCTACGACTACACGCGCAGCGGCAACCCGACGCGCGACCAGCTCGCCGGCGCGCTCGCGGCGCTCGAACAGGGTGCCGGCGCGATCGTCACCGCGAGCGGCATGGCCGCGGTCGCACTGGTGCTCGAAGGCGTGCCCACGGGAGCGCTGGTCGTCGCCGCGCACGACTGCTACGGCGGCACCTGGCGCCTGCTCGATGCATGGGCATGCAAGGGGCGCTTCCGCGTCGCGTTCATCGACCTGACCGACCCGGTCGCGCTCGCCGCGGCGCTGGAACGGGCGCCGGCGCTGGTCTGGATCGAGACGCCGTCGAACCCGCTGCTGCGCATCACCGACGTGCGCCACGTCGCGCAGGCCGCGCGCGCCGCGGGGGCACGCGTGGTCGTCGACAACACGTTCCTGTCGCCGGCGCTGCAGCAGCCGCTGGCGCTCGGCGCCGACCTCGTCGTGCATTCGACGACCAAGTACATCAACGGCCACAGCGACGTCGTCGGCGGCGCCGTGGTCGCGCGCGACGCGGCGCTCGCGCAGGAACTGGCGTGGTGGGCGAACTGCCTCGGCCTCGCCGGCTCGCCGTTCGACAGCTTCCTGGCCCTGCGCGGCCTGCGCACCCTGGCGGCGCGCCTGCGCGTGCACGAGGAGAATGCGGCGCGCATCGCGGGCCTGCTCGAAGGCCATCCGCAGGTCGCTCGCGTGTACTGGCCGGGGCTGCCCTCGCATCCGGGGCACGCGCTCGCCGCGCGCCAGCAGCTCGGCTTCGGCGCGATGCTGAGCTTCGAGCTCGCCGGTGGCGAGGCCGCGGTCGCGGCGTTCCTCGACGGCCTCGTGCACTTCTCGCTGGCCGAATCGCTCGGGGGCGTCGAGAGCCTGGTCGCGCATCCCGCGACGATGACGCATGCGTCGATGGCCGCCGAGGCGCGTCGCCAGGCCGGCATCGGCGATGCGCTGCTGCGGCTCTCGATCGGCATCGAGCACGGCGACGACCTCGTCGACGACATCGCCGCGGGACTCGCGCGCGCGGCGGCCGCGACGCGCCGCTGCGCGCAGGCATGAGCGCGCCGGCGTTCTTCGCCGCGAGCCGCGTCCGCCGCATGGCGTCCCCCGAGCACGGCATCGCCGTCGTGTTGCTCGGCGGCGGTGTCGTCGGCGCCGCGCTGCTGCGCCTGCTCGGCACGCCGGCGGCGGCCGGCCTGCACCTCGTCGGCGTCGCGAATTCGCGCACGCAGCACGCGAATCCGCGCGGCCTGGTTCCCGCGCTGGCGCCGCGACGGCTCCGCGAGGCCCCGGCGCCACGCGCGGACGACGATCTCCTCGCAGCGCTGGATGCGAGCGGCGCCGCGCGGCGTGTGCTGGTCGACGCGACCGCGTCGGAGGCCGTCGCTGCGCGCCACGCACGCTGGCTCGCGGCGGGTTGCGACGTCGTCAGCGCGAACAAGGCCGCGCTCGGCGGAACCCTCGCCGACTGGCGCGCGCTGCATCGCGCCGCGCGGCGCGGCGGCGCCCGCTACGGCGACGCGGCGACCGTCGGCGCGGGCCTGCCGGTGCTGTCGACGCTGCGTCGCCTGCGCGGGTGCGGCGACCGCCTGATCGCGCTCGAAGGCGTGTTCTCCGGCACGTTGTCATGGCTGTTCAACCGCTTCGACGGCACGCGCCCATTCTCGGCACTCGTGCGCGAGGCGCGCGAGCGCGGCTATGCCGAGCCGGACCCGCGCATCGACCTCTGCGGTCGCGACGCCGCGCGCAAGCTGCTGATCCTCGCGCGCGTCGCCGGCCATGCGTTCGACGCCGACGCGATCGCGGTCGAGGACCTCGTGCCGCCGGCGCTGCGCGACGCCGACGTCGAGGCCTTCCTGTCCGGCCTCGCCGCCGCCGACGCCGAGTTCGAGGCGCGCCGCCGCGAGGCCGCCGCGCGGCGGCGCGTGCTGCGGCACGTGGCGCGATTCGATGCCGACGGGGCGCGCGTGGGTGTGGTCGACGTCGACGCGACGCACCCGGCCGCGCGCCTCGCCGGCAGCGACAACCTGTTCGCGCTGACGACGGCGCGCTACGCAGACCGGCCGCTGGTGATCGCCGGTCCCGGCGCCGGCGCCGGGATCACGGCGCAGGCGCTGCTCGGCGACCTGCTCGCGCTGCGCGACGCGGCGCCGTAGCCCCACGCGGCGCGCGCCCGCGCGCTGCCGCGCGGTGCCCGCGAATCGGCCCGATTCGCCCGGCCATGGCCCGTTGCCACCGCTGCAATCGACGCCGGTTCCGGACAGGAGACGGCCGTGTCACTCGTGCAACAGACCCGCAGCATCACGTTCAAGGTCCTCGGCATCGCGGCGCTCGCGCTGCTGATGCTGATCCCGCTCGCGCGCGTCGAGGGCCTGGTCGCCGAACGCGAAGGGCGTTCGCGCGAGGCGACGCGCCAGATCGCCGCGCGCTGGGGCGCGGAGCAGCGCCTCGGTGGCCCGGTGCTGGTGGTGCCGCAGCGCTGCCTGCGCTTGCACGGCGAGCGCACCGTCGTCGTCGACGAATCCGACCACCTGCTGCCGGACCGGCTCGTCGTCACCGCGACCCTGGCGCCGGAGCTGCGCCACTACGGCATCCATGAGACCGTCGTCTTTGCGGCGACCGTCCGGGTCGAAGGCCGCTTCGCGGCCGCCGACCAGGCCTTGCTCGCGCGCGACGGCTGCAGCCCGGCGTGGGCGCGCGCGCGCGTGCGCGTGCCGGTCGCCGACGTGCACGGCATCCGCCGTGCATCCACCCTGCGCATCGGCGCACGCGAGCTCGCGTTCGGCCCGGACGACGCGACCGTCGGCGGCATCGCGACGATCGGCGTCGCGCTCGCCGGCGACGATGCGCCGGGCGAGCTGCCGTTCGCATTCGAGATGACGCTCGCCGGCAGCGAGCGTTTCGCGGTGTTGCCGCTCGCGCGCACGACCGAGGCGCGCATCGACGGTGCCTGGCCCGACCCCGGTTTCGACGGCGCGTTCGTGCCGGCCGAGCGGCGCGTCGACGCGCGCGGCTTCGCCGCCGGCTGGCAGGTGCTCGACCTCAACCGCCGCATCGCGCAGCACTGGGTCGGAGCGGACGCCGCGGGCGCACTCGACGATGCCGCGTTCGGCGTGAGCCTCGTGCGGCCGGCCCACGCGTACCAGCAGAACACGCGCGCCGGCAAGTACGCCGTGCTGTTCGTCGCGCTGGGCTTCGTCGCGTTCTTCCTGTTCGAGGTGCTGCGCGGCCTGCGCGTGCATCCGGTGCAGTACCTGCTGGTCGGCCTCGCGCAGTGCACGTTCTACGTCGTGCTGCTCGCGCTGTCCGAGCAGGTCGGCTTCGGCCCCGCCTACGCGATCGCTGCGTCCGTTACCGCCGCGCTGGTCGGCACCTACGCCGCGGCCGTGCTCGCGACGCGGCGCGCCGGCGCCATGCTCGCCGGCGTGCTCGGCCTCGTCTACGCGGTGCTCTATGGCCTCGTGCAGAGCGAGGACTACGCCTTGCTGATGGGCTCGCTGGCGCTGTTCGCGACCGTCGCCGCGCTGATGCTGCTGACGCGCCGCGTGGACTGGTACGCGATGGGGCGAGGGGCGGCCGCCGGGGCGGCACGGTAGAATCCACGCATGAACCTGCTCGCGATCGAAACGGCGACTGAGTCCTGCTCGGTCGCCCTGCTGGCCGGCGAGCGCCTCTACTCGCGCAGCGAACTCGCGCCGCGCCGGCACGCGGAGCTGCTGCTGCCGATGTGCGACGAGGTGCTGGCCGAGGCCGGCCGGTCGCGCCACGGCCTCGACGCGATCGCGGTCGGCCGCGGCCCCGGCGCGTTCACCGGCGTGCGCCTCGCGATCTCGGCCGCGCAGGGCATCGCGCTCGCGCTCGGGATCCCGGTCGTGCCGGTCTCCTCGCTCGCCGCGCTCGCGCTGCAGGCGCCGGAGAACGATGCGCCGATCCTCGCGGTCATCGATGCGCGTATGGGCGAGGTCTACGCGGGCTGGTTCCGCCGCACGCCGGATGGCCTCATCGAGCCGATCGCCGGCGAGTCGGTGTGCGCGGCCGCGGAACTGCCGCTCGCCTCGCGCGATGCGTGCAACGTCGTCGGCAGCGGCTGGTCGACCTACGCCGACGTGCTGCGTGCGCGCCTCGGCGCCGAGCCCGCGTGGGCCGAAGGCGACCACTACCCGCAGGCCGTCGACGTCGCACGCCTCGCGCTGCCGCGCGTGGACGAAGGCATCGCGCCCGAGCTCGCGCTGCCGGTCTACCTGCGCGACAAGGTCGCGCTCACGCTCGACGAGCAGCAGCGCGCACGCTGACCGGGGTTCGGTACGCTATGCCAGCGGCGCGCGCACGCAGGCGTGCGCGGGCAGGCCCTCGCGGTGCAGGCGCGGGCCATCGTACGGGCGGCGTCGCAGCACGGCCATCATGTGCGTCGGCGTGATGCGTCCGGCGAGCATCTCCGCTTCGTCGCGGGCATGCACCCGATCGATGAAGTCGCGGTCCCACGCGGCGTCGGCATCGAAGTGCGGCCCGAAGCTGCGGTCGATGAACGGATCGACGACGTTGCCGTAGCCGATGAACAGTTCGAACTCGAAGCGTGCGAGCAGCAGCGGCAGGATGTCCTGCGCGCGGATGCCCTCGAAACCTGCGATCGAGCAGTCCCAGTATTCGTGCAGTTCCTCGTGGCGGCGCAGCTGCACGTTCCAGCGATACTCGCGCGGCAGTTCGCGCCAGTACTCGTGCACGATCGTCATCGCCTCGGGCCAGCGCATGTGGCCGTTGCGGCCGATCATGTCGGATGTCACGAAGCGGCCTTCGGCGTGGAGCGCGGCGTCGATCGCCGCGAACAACCCCTCGAGGTTCACCACATGATGCAGGCTCTGGTTGGCGAGGATCGCGTCGTAGCGTGCGCTTGGACGCCAGCTGTTGAAATCCCCACGCGCCGCGTCGATCTGCGCCGACACGCCCGCTTTCGCGGCGAGCTCGCGACCGCGTGCGAGCATCGTGTCATTGATGTCGACGCAGTCGATCGTGAAGTCCTCAATGCCACGCGCGACGAGCAATGTGGCGACGCGTACCTCGGTGTCGCAATTGCCGCAGCCGAGGCTGGCGAAGCGCGCCCGTCGGTTCGCGGCGCGCGCATCGGCGTGCGCCGCCGCGAGGTAGTGCGCGAAGAACTCATCGGGATTGGAGAAGCCGAATGCCTCTAGTTGGGGGCGCAGGTACTTATTGGACCAGTAGTGGAAGATCTCGGGCAGGTCGTGCACTTCCTGCTGGTCGGCGAAAATGGCCGTTTCCTCCGCAACACGCGCTGCGTAGCCCGCGTCATCAATCTCCGGTGTGGCGGCCGCGCGCCGGTAGTACCAGCGTCGCAACGGCCGCTTTATCCTCTCGGGCAGTTGCCGCGCGACGGGGCGCAGCCAGTGAGCGAGGTGGTCAATTGCAGTCATGGTTGGCCGATCAGGGACGGAGCGGGCGATGCGCCCGCCCGGAGTCGTATTCGTACAGCAAATTCCGTGGCTGCGGCAACAACCGGCGTGTGGAACCCACGCCTACGGGTTGCGATCGCAATCGCGGAGCCAACCAGTCAGCTCCCGCGATTATTCCCAGGCAGGGCTCAGCCCCTAGAGACAACGTCGTGGGCTGTTGTGTCCTCCATCTCCGACGCTATTGCACATCACCTTCCGTCAGGACAGCAAAAACCGGTTCGTTACGGTCCGCGGGCCTAAGCACGACAAGGCCGCGCCCCGGGTCGGTCTGAAACGGCTTTGGAAGCCAAGAACAGGACGCTCCAGTGTGCGACCTCGACGGCTCTGCGCGTCGAGGTCGTAATTTCACTAGCGCAGCCGAGCTACCACGGTTTGCACAACAACGTCCCATTGCCCGAGCTACCGGTCACGGTGAAGCTCGACGAGCTGCCACTGTAATTAATGCCATTACAGTAAGGTCCATAGCCGCTGGTATTATTGCTGGTGAACGTATTTCCTATATATTTCCCGTTTACGTTGTGAACGCCGTCGAAAACGGAGCCACCCCATCGGCTGGACGAAATGTGATTGTTCTTTGCGGTGAAATTATCCGAACCCGAAACGATGTCGAGCCCCCACTCGCCCGCCGCCACAATAGTAGCGTTCTCGACGCTGCACGAGTCGCAATTTACCATGTAGATCCCACTGGCTCCCGAGTTGGTGACATACGTTCCGTAAATCTTGACATTAGTCGAGTTATACACCGCGATTTCCCCATCGCCTCCTGGTCCATTGTTGCGACCCAGCGCTTCGCCCCATTGGATGTCGATATCGCTCGCATCCGATATCCACATGTTTGGGTCAGCGGAGCCATTGTTGAGTCCGTTCGAGGACATGAACGTGTCCCATACGTGCACGGCGGACGATCCGTTGATTCCGATGCTTATATCGGTTCCGACGATACGAAGGCCCCAGACTATTACGTCAGTATTGTGATATGTGACGACGCCATAAGTCGGCGTTACCCCGGTCGCATTCTCTATCCTAAGTCCTTTGATCGTAGAATTGTTGCTCATGCCTACAACTCGATCGGCGGATGAAACGATTTTTACGGCATCCCTGTTGCTGCCGAGTCCCTCCAGGGTTTTGTTGGCGGGTACGACGATTTGGGTGGTTGACGTATATGTGCCCGGATTGAGGCAAACGTCCAGTACGGAGGGATTGTTTAGTGCGGACTGGATATTGGCGCCTGCTGAAATCGTAATGTCGCACGCCTCCAACTGGAAAGATGCCGTCGCTAGAACTAATGCAGCAATTTTCTTTACAATGGTCATCATGTTCCGTCGTCCTCCATAAGTGCGTAGAGCGAACAAGGTGTTCGCATAGCAAAGTGTACATCATAATAACGTTTGCGGATTGCGGTGATTCCGGCGCCCCGCAGCGGTACGGCGAAATGGCTGTCGGGCACGGCTTCGTAGCGCGTCGTCGGCCGGTTCGTGGACATCTGCCGCTTAGGCGTCCATTTCGTTGCCATCCCAGGTCTGCGTCGAAACCGCCATGCCTGAGTTGCACGAATTGGTGGCCTGCCGTACCGCTCTCAGTAATACCGATTCGCGCCGCCGCGGCCCCCGGCGGGCCGCGGGCCCCATAGCCAAATCTATTCGACACCGTAGGAAGGTCTCGCCGGAGCGCGAGCAGCCAACGTCTGCGTGAGGGGGCTGGCTAGGACGTCCGCTTCGGTGCGGACTTAAGTGCGCTGTTCGCTTGGCGGGAGCCTGCGGCAGGAAAGCGGGTAAGAACCGGCGCGAAACCGCGGTAACGACGTCCAGTGATTCAGATTGCGTCGGCCTGCCGAGTCCGGTGGCGTTCTGGCGTGGCCCCTTCGGGCCTTGTCTTGAGGTCGTGCCCAGGGCTGTACGGCGCGTTTGCCGTCGCGAGCATCCATTCGGCCGGAAATCAAGGCGGCGAGGACGGAATCGAGAGCGGAATCCGCCCGACGCAGCGTGCGTCGGCACCAACAACGCATATCGACAACTGTTCACCCGGTGCTGCGTCGAGGACATAGCCGTCGAAACCGCGCTTGCGCGCGATGTTGAATCGCGACGACTTCTTTCGCGGCCCAATGAAGCTGAGCTTTGCGAGACCGCGCAGCGCGTCGGTCGAGTCGATGACAAGAAGGACCGGATCATCCGGCAGCCCATGCATTCGGGGCATCCAACCCCTCGAAATCCGCGATTCGGCGGTGGCTGTGCGGGTCTTCGAATTCCCGTGAGACGTGCGCATATGCCGCGTCGAGCGCCGGCCCGGGCGCAGGTGCTCGCCATGGTCCCGATACGAAGCTGAACCCTTGCTCGGCGAACATCGAGAGGCGCCGCTGCTTCAAAAGCGCGAGGCTTTTCACCACGTCGTCGCTGGGAGCGGCGACATCCTCGAATCGAGCCGGATCCCAGATGCCAAGCTGCGCCGCGACGGCGGATTGTTGGATGTGCCTGGAAACGGTGGCGCTCCAGCCCGCTAGCGAGCGGTGCGACGGCAGGAAAATCGCAGCGATCACCACTGCTGCGCACGGCAAGCCCGCTGTTCGCGCGAGCGTCGCAGTCCCGTTGCCGGCAACGGGATAAAGGCCGAGGCCGAGCCAGAACAGGCAGCTCCAAGGCAGATACCTGTCCGCGAATACCTGGTCTGGAGAGTGCTCGAACAAATGGAGTCTCGCCAGACACACGATCACGGCTGCGCCAACACCGAAGGTCGAGAGGCCGAGCGCCACCACGCGCGTAGTTGTCAGCGACTCGGGTCGCCGCCAAGCATGGATCAGCGCTGCCGCGTATGCGACAACGCCGCAAATGCCCACCACCGCGGCGATCCGCGCAGCTGCATCCGTACCCAATGGCGCGGATATCCAATTCGCCGTGACGACCAGCACTTTGCCGAGCGAGGCGGCCGACATCGAATTCTGCAGCCAAGGCTCGATCGGCGGTTCTCCATGGCCAAGCCACGCCCGCATCCAGGGTGCAGCCAGCCAACGAGCCAGGACGGACAGGTTTCCTGCCGGATCGAGCAGGAGCGAGTTCCTGACGCCCTTGTCACCCGGGAGGCCCGCCAGATGGATGGCCATCGACGCAGCGAATGCCGTCAGTACGATTGCGAGACTCGCCAGTCGCAGTCGCGTCATGACGGCAAGGACCAGTACGGCGAGGAAGGTGGCTGCGCCCGTGCCGAAGCTGAAGGTCGCGGCGCAGCAACAGACGGCGGCCGCGGCTGCCCAGCTGCGTTCGTTTCCTTGCCGGGCCTTGCTCACGCAGAGAAAGGCGAGAACGGCGAAAAGCACGACGAAGTACGCGTGGACCAGCTCGTTCCCGTGCATCAGCATGCGGGCGTTGCCGAGCCAGAACACTGCAATGACGACGAGAAGGCAAGCCGCAGCGCGAGTGACCGCCGGCATCGCGCGCTCGCGCGCAATCGTCGTCATCAGAAACAGCGCGGCAGCGAGTGCGGATCCCGCGCCCACGACTATCTGCAGGTTCTGGTCAGCCTTGAACCAGAGGATTTCCGCCACACGGACCAGCGCCGGAAGCACCGGCCGATGCCCGTTCTCGAGCTGGATGACGTTGTCCGGAAACGGCAGTCCGAGATAAATGGGATACAGGCGGAACTGATCGAACGCCGGATAGCGGAAGGCGAAATTGGCGATCGCCGCAAGCGCCGACCACAGCCAGGCCAGGGCGACCACCGAAAATACGACGACGACGAGCTGCGCCGCGACCCTCCGAACCTTCGCGCGTGGAAAGCCCGTGTCCGAGGTTTATTTGACGAAACGCAGAATTATGGAGACGGGCGCGAGTGAAGTCGAGCGCATTTTCTCGCATGTGAAGAAAGGGAGAGTATCAGGATGGAATAAACATCGAACCTTTTACGTCATCACGAAGGTCGTGCGGGTTACCGCGACGATACCGGCGGCCTCGCGCTGTCTGCACCCATCTCAAGGTCGGATGTCGTCATCGGCCCAGTCGCTTCGCAACTCTGCGCAGCAGATGTGTCAGGCGACCCAGGCGACCCGCGCAGAGCGCTGCCTGTGAACGCTCGAGGTCGCCAGTCAGCCGCGTGATGTCGCGATAAAGCCGCTGGTTGTGCTGGTCGCGCCGCGCGAGCAGCACCCGCAGTTCCTCGACGTCCGCCTCCGACAGCGTCAGGCCCGCGCTGAAGCGCGCCGGCAGCGGACGGTCGACGTAGATGGTCGAGTGGCTGTCGGCCCGCTCCTCCGGCGGCCGTTCGCGCGTGTAGAAGTACAGCGCGATCGACTTGCGGCTCACGCCGGCGTGCTCCGGCGGCGGGGCGATGCGGCTGAAACCGTGCCAGCTCCATTCGGTCGTCTCGAAGATCACGCAGCGGTTGAACAGCGGCGTGACGAGGGTGACGCGGTCGTCGGGCGAGCGCGGGTCCGAATGCAGTTCGAGCGAGCCGCCCCAGGCGTCGTCCCACGCGTGGTTGAGGTAGACGATGAGGTTCAGGCGGCGGTGCCAACCCTCGCGCGGGTGGCGGTTGAAGTCGACGTGCGGGTCCAGGTCCTGGCCGGCGCGGTTCTCGTGCGTGCCGCCGCCGAAGTAGTCGGCGTCGTAGAGCAGGCCGGGGATGCCGGTGATGCGGCCGAGGTAGTCGAGGAACGCGGGCGTCCGGATCAGGTCGTCGAGGCGCGCGTACGGCTCGCCGAGCGCGCGGATGCGCTCCACCGTCGACTTGCCGCCGAGCTCGCCGGCCTCGTTGCGCGCGTTGCCGCGCTCGAACGGCGGGAACTGCGCCAGCAGCGCCGCGGCATGGTCGGGCACGAGGAAGTCGTCGATGACGACGTGGCGGAACGGGTCGCGCCGCGCGAACGCGGCGGCGTGGCGATCGACCGCGGCGAGCGTGCGCGGGTCGATGCAGGCGGCGAGCAGGGCTTCGGTCATGGGCGCGCATGATGCCACGCCGGCCGCGCGCGCGGCGTGCCGCGGGTCGCTCTCAGTCGAGGATCTTCGCGATGACGCGTTCGATCGCGTCGCGGTCCGGCGCGCGCAGCAATGCCTTCGCCTGCGCGCGCGCGGCGGCGCGGTCGATCCCGGCGACCGCCTCGCGGATCTCGAGCAGCACGCCGGGGTGCATGCTGAAGTCGGTCAGCCCGAGCGCGAGCAGCAGCGCGGTGTAGCGGCGGTCGCCGGCGATCTCGCCGCACAGCTTCACGCGCCTGCGCGCGCGCTGCGCGGTCGCGATCGTGTACGAGATCAGCTTCAGCACGGCCGGGTGCAGCGGGTCGTACAGGTTCGCGAGCTGGTCGTTGTTGCGGTCGACCGCGAGCGTGTACTGCACCAGGTCGTTGGTGCCGATGGCGACGAAGTCGCAGGTGCGGATGATCGTCGGCAGCGCGATCGCCGCCGCCGGCACCTCGATCATCGCGCCGAGCTCGACGTTGTCGGCGATCTCGTGCCCTTCGGTGCGCAGGTCGCGCGCGCAGGCGAGCAGCATGCGCCGCACGTGCGCCATCTCGGCCGCGGCGCAGATCATCGGCACCAGGATGCGCACCGGGCCGTACGCGGACGCGCGCAGCATCGCGCGCAGCTGCGTCGCCAACAGCTGCGGATGGCGCAGCGACAGGCGCACGCCGCGCACGCCGAGCGCGGGATTCTCCTCGTCGTCCATCGCGAGGCCACTCGAATCGGCCTTGTCGGCGCCGAGGTCGAGCGTGCGGATCGTGACCGGCATGCCGCCCATGCCGAGCACGAGGTCGCGGTAGGCGAGGAACTGTTCGTCCTCGCCGGGCAGTTCCTTGCGCTGCAGGAACAGGAATTCGGTCCGGTACAGGCCGATGCCGGCCGCGCCGCAGGCGCGCGCCTGGGCGATGTCGGCGGCCGACTCGGCATTGGCGTACAGCGCGATCGGCGCGCCGTCGCGCGTGCGCGTGTCGGCGTCGCGCAGCAGCGCGAGCCGCTTGCCGCGCTGCGCGACCTCGCGCTGCCAGCCGCGGTAGCGCGCGAGGTCGGCCGCGGCCGGGTGCACGATGACCTCGCCGCGCTCGCCGTCGAGCAGCAGCAGGTCGTTGTCCTGGATGCGCGCGAGCGCGTCGTGCGCGGCGACCACCATCGGCAGGCGCAGCGAGCGGGCGAGGATCGCGCCGTGGGAGACCTGGCTGCCCGAGGTCAGCACCACGCCCAGCACGCCGTGCTCGGCCAGCGGCACCAGCTCCGACGGCGCGACCGTGTCGCTGACGAGGATCTCGCCGACGCGCGAGGCGAGCTGGCGCTCCGCGCGGCTCGATTCGCGCAGCAGCCCGGCCTGCACGCGCGCCATCACGTGCTCGACGTCCTCCTTGCGGCTGCGCAGGTACGGGTCGTCCATCGCCTCGAACACGGCGACGAGGCGGTCCTTCTGCAGTTTCAGTGCGGCGCTGGCGCGGTAGCGGCCGACGCGGATGAGGTCGAACAGGCCGCCGGTCAGCTCGCGGTCGGCCAGCATCAGGCTGTGCGCATCGATGAACTCGGCCACCTCGCGCGCCATCGCGCCGTGCAGCTTCTCGCGCAGCACGGCGAGTTCCTCGCGCGCCACGGCGATCGCGGCGCGCAGCCGCTCGACCTCGGCCTCGACCTCGTCGGCGGCGAGCGGACGCTCGTCGACGAGGAAGCGGCTCGGCTGCTCCAGGCGCGCGCGACCGAGCGCCATGCCGCGCGATGCGCCGGTGCCGGTCAATACGAGTCGCACTGTGCCGAGGCCTCCGCCTGTCCGCGTGTCGCCGCCACGACCGGCGCGCCGCGGGAATGCGGCGCCCGTCGATCCCAAGCCTATCCGAAAACGCGGTGGGCGCCGTGCGCCGCGTCGCCGCACGGTGCCGCGGTGCGTGGCCGCGCCCTACTGGCCTTCGTCGAACTTGCGCTCGAACAGGTCGACCATCGCCGCCATCGCGGCCTCCTCGTCCGGGCCGTCGGTGCGCAGCGTGATCGGCGTGCCGAGGCCGGCGGCGAGCATCATGACGCCCATGATGCTCTTGGCGTTCACTTCCTTGCCGCGGCAGGCGATGAAGGCGCTCGACTGGAACGCGTGCAGGGTCTGCACCAGCTTGGCCGATGCGCGCGCATGCAGGCCGAGCTTGTTGGTGATCGTGATTTCCTTTTCGATCATCGGGGCGCTTGTATTCTGGCCGGCAGCGGCCGGCGGATGCGACGGGCTCGCCGGCGGCCCGTCCGGGCCGTCGGCAAGGTGAGCGGCTACCACGCCCGTGTTGCGGCGCGCGGCCCCGCTTTCAAGGATCGTCGACGACGATGCCGCCGCGGCCGCCATTGGCCGCGGTCTGCGCGAGTTCGTCGAGCGACTGTTCCGGGTAGTTCAGGACACGCAGCAGCATCGGCAGGTTCAATCCGGACACGCAGTGCATGCGCACGCCGAGGTCCGGCAGGCGCTTGGCGATGTTGCACGGGGTCGCGCCGTAGAGGTCCGACAGCACCAGCACGCCGTCGCCGCGGTCGAGCTCGCGCGCGTTCGCCGCGGCCGCGCGCAACATCTGGTCCGGGTCGGCGTCGGCGGCGACTTCCTGCACCTCGATCGGCATCGGCAGGCGGCCGAGCACGTGGCGCGCCGCGTTGATCAGCGCCGCGCCCATCGATTCGTGCGTCATCAGGAGCAGGCCGACGCTCATGGCTGGAGCGGCCGGAACGGGTGACGGGGCACGGGGGATCGGATGCGGCAGGGGCGCGCGTCGCATGGGTTCGCGTCGGCGCCGGAGCCCGCGCCCCCGAACGCCGGATCCCGCATCCCCGATTCCGGCTTCATCATCACTCCATCTCCCGATGGTACGTCAGCACCTGCGCATGGCGCTGGCGGAACTGCCCGGCGAGGCGCTCGGCAAGATACACCGAGCGGTGGCGCCCGCCGGTGCAGCCGATGCAGACGGTCAGGTAGCTGCGGCCTTCGGCCTCGAAGCGCGGCAGCCAGCGCGCGAGCAGGTCGTGCAGGTCGCCGGCGAACCCGAGCACGTCGGGGCGCGCCTCGAGCCACTCGCGCACCGGCTGGTCCTTGCCCGACAGCGGGCGCAGCTTGGCGTCCCAGTGCGGGTTCGGCAGGCAGCGCGCATCGAACACGAAGTCGGCGTCGGCGGGCACGCCGCGGCGGTAGGCGAAGGACTCGAACAGCAGCGTGGTCGAGCCCGCGGCGAGGCCCATCTCGGTGATGACCAGCCGGCGCAGCTGGTGCACGTTGAGGTCGCTGGTGTCGACGACGCGGTCGGCCAGCGCGAGCATCGGCTTGAGCAGGCGCCGCTCCTCGGCGATCGCCTCGGCGAGGCCGAGGCCCTCGCCCGACAGCGGATGGCGGCGGCGCGTCTCGGAGAAGCGCTTGATCAGCACGTCCTCGCGCGTGTCGAGGTAGACGACGCGGTAGGCGACGTCCGACTGCGCCAGCTCGGCGAGGATCTGCGGCAGGCGGCCGAGGTTCTCGGCGCGGTTGCGCACGTCGACGCCGACCGCGAGGCGGTGGTGGCCGGTCGCCGACTGCGCGACCGCCTGCACGAATGCCGGCATCAGCGCGGCGGGCAGGTTGTCGACGCAGTAGTAGCCGAGGTCTTCCAGCGTGCGCAGCGCCACGGTCTTGCCCGAGCCGGACAGGCCGCTGACGACGATCAGCTGGTCGGGACCGCCGGGCGTGGTCGTCTCGGTCGTCACCACGGCGGCAGGCGGCGCATCTGGTGCGCCTGGCGGTCGATGAAGGTCTGTGCCGGGTCGAAGCCCTTGCTCTTCAGCATGTGGCTGCGCACCGCCGCTTCGGCGAGCACGGCGATGTTGCGGCCGGGCGCGACCGGGATGGTGATCTGCGGCACGTTGACGTCGAGCACCTCGCGGTACCCGACGTCGCCGGTCAGGCGCGTCATCGCGTCACCCGACGGCGCGTCGAGCTTCTGCGGCTTGAGGTGCACGATCAGGCGCAGGTACTTCGACGGCTTGACCGCGGTGTGGCCGAACATCTCGCGCACGTTGAGCACGCCGAGGCCGCGCACTTCGAGCAGGTCGCGCAGCATCTCGGGGCAGGTGCCGTCGATGACGTCCGGCGCGATCAGGGTGAACTCGGGCGCGTCGTCGGCGACCAGGCGGTGGCCGCGCGTGAGCAGCTCCAGCGCGAGCTCGCTCTTGCCGGTGCCGCTTTCGCCGGTGATCAGCACGCCGATCGAGTAGACCTCCATCAGCACGCCGTGCAGCGTGACCTGGCGCGCGAGCGTGCGCGCGAGCTGGTACTGCAGGTAGGTCAGCAGCTCGTGGCCGCGCTTGGGGCTGGTCCACAGCGGCGTGTTCGATTCCTCGGCGGCCTGGCGCAGGTCGGCGGGGATCGGCTGGTCCTTGCTGACCAGCAGCGCGGTCGGCTGGTAGGCGACGATCTTCTCGACCGTTTCCCAGCGCTGGCGCGAATCGAGGCCGTCGAGGTACTTCAGCTCCTCGGTGCCGATGATCTGCACCTTGTTGGGGTAGATGATGTTGAGGTAGCCGACCAGGGACGGCCGCCGGTCGTAGTTGCCGCCGGTCTCGATCGCGCGGTTCTCGCCGCGCAGGCCGGCGATCCAGCGCACCTGCAGCCGTTCGCTGACGGCGTCGAACAGCTGGCGGGCACTCAGGCGGTCCATCGGCAGTACGCGGCGGCGGGCGGGGGGAGGGCGGCCATGGCATCGGCGACGTCGGGCGAGGGCGCAGTGTAAGGCATGCGCCGCGGCCGTTCGCGCCGGGCGCTTCAGTCGCTGCCGCGCAGCCCGTGCTGCAGCACCGCGCGCATCGCGGCGGCGTCCGGCGCGGCGCGCAGCGCCGCGGTCAGCGAGGCGTCGGAGAACAGCTCGGCGAGCTCGGCGAGGAGCTTGAGGTGCTGGTCGGTGAAATGCGCCGGGACCAGCAGGGCGGCGACGAGGTCGACCGGCTGGCCGTCGTCGGCGCCGAAGTCGACCGGCGCGGCGAGGCGCACGAACGCGGCGCGCGCCTGCTCGATCGACTCGCTGCGCCCGTGCGGGATCGCCACGCCGTGGCCGAGCCCGGTGGTGCCGAGCCGTTCGCGCGCGACGAGGGCGTCGCGCGCGACGGCCGCGTCGCCGTCGGCGAGCAGGTCGGCGAGCCGCTCGAGCAATTCGGCCTTGTCGCCGGCGGCAAAGCCGGTCTGCACCCGCTCCGCGGGCAGCAAGTCGAGGAAGGGCATGGGCGGCGGCGGATCCCGGTGGCGCAAGGCCTAACTGTAGCGTGCCGAGCGCACGGCGTCCGCATGGTGGTCGGTCAGCTTTTCCTTGTGCTTGCGCAGCTGGCTGTCGACCTTGTCGACCAGCGCGTCGATCGCGGCGTACATGTCCGCCGCGGTCGCGTCGGCATGCAGCGTCTTGCCCGACACCTGCAGGGTGACCTCGGCCTTGTGCAGCAGCTTCTCGATGCCGAGCACGACCGTCACGTCATGCAACTGGTCGAAGACGCGCGAGACGCGCTCGAACTTGCCGGCGGCGTAGTCGCGCAGCGCGGCGGTGACTTCGACCTGGTGACCCTTGACGTTGATCTGCATGGTGTATTCCTCGCTGGATGGGCGCGGCAGTGCCGGCCCGTTCGATCGACGCTCCGTGCGGAGCGGTCCGTCTGTTACGACCCGCGCCGGGGTCCGGGCGTTCCCTCCTGTGCTGCGACCGACCTGTTCATGGAGATGGAGCCTCGACCGCCTCAGCCCAAGCGGCTGCGGTCGTTGGACGAGGGAATGTTCATCGCCTCGCGGTACTTCGCCACCGTGCGGCGGGCGACGTTGATGCCCCTGCGGTTCAGTTCGGTCGCGAGCACCTGGTCCGACAGCGGGCGCGCGGCGTGTTCCTCGTCGATCAGGCGGCGGATCATCGCCTGGATCGCGGTCGCGGACGCGGCGCCGCCGTCGACGGTGGTGACGCCGCTGGAGAAGAAGTACTTGAACTCGAACGTGCCGCGCGGCGTGTGCAGGAACTTGCGCGTGGTCACGCGGCTGATCGTCGATTCGTGCATGCCGATCTCCTCGGCGACGTCCTTCAGCACCAGCGGTCGCATCGCTTCCGGGCCGAACTCCAGGAACGCTTCCTGCGCGCGCACGATCGCGGCGGCGACCTTGAGCATGGTCTCCGCGCGCGTCTTCAGGCTCTTGATCAGCCAGCGCGCTTCCTGCAGCTGCCCCTTGAGGTAATTCGCGTCCTCGCGCCGCGCCTTCGCGATCAGGCTCGCGTAGTGCTCGTTGATGCCGAGCCGCGGCTGGCAGCCGGGCGCGAGCGTGACCTGCCAGCGGCCGTTGACCTTGCGCGCGTAGGCGTCCGGCGCGACGTACTCGGCGGTCGCGGTCGAGAAGCTGCCGCCGGGCTTGGGCGAGAGCGAGCGGATCAGCGCCAGCGCGGCGTCGAACTCGGCCTCGCCGACCTGCAGGCGCTGGCACAGGCGGCCGCGGTCGTGGCGCGCGAGCGCGTCGAGGTGGTCGGCGACCAGCAGCTGCGCGAGCGACAGCGCCGGCGTCTCGACGTCGAGCGCGTCGAGCTGCACCGCGAGGCATTCGCGCAGGTTGCGGCTGGCGACGCCGAGCGGGTCGAAGCGCTGCACGCGGTGGCGGACCGATTCGATCTCCTCCGGCCCGAGGACGTAGATCGAGGCCAGCGCCTCGCGAATCGTGTCGTCGCTCTCGGTCAGGTAGCCGTCGTCGTCGACCGCCTCGATGATCGCGGTCGCGATCGCGCGGTCGCGCGGCGACATCGGGGTCAGGTTGAGCTGCCACAGGAGGTGGTCGCGCAGGTCCTCGACCGCGGCGTCCTGCTGCTCGAGCCCGTCCTCGTCCGAACCGCTGGCGCGGTAGTCGGTGCGGTCGAGCTCGAGTTCGAGGTCGAGCGGCTCGTCGGAGGCGTCGTCGGCGGCTTCGGCCCGCTCCGCCTCGGCCTCGGGCGTTTCCGGCGCGTCGTCGGGATCCGGCCCGTCCTCGAGGTCGAGCAGCGGATTCGATTCCAGCGCGGTATTGAGCTCGATTTCCAGCTCCATGCGCGACAGCTGCAGCAGGCGGATGGCCTGCTGCAGTTGTGGCGTCAGGGCCAGGGACTGGCCCAGTCGGAGTTGGAGCGCGGGTTTCATGCCGGAAACGTGCCAACGGCCCCCATGGCGTTCATCGTAGCGCCAAAGAACCGGCGCGGGCAGGTCTTGACGCGCCCCGGCGGGAGGCGGAAGCTGCGGCAAGCACGGCCTGTCCGGCGGTGTGCGCGGCGGGCCGCGGCGCGGCCGGCGGCCGGCGCGTTCACATGCGGAATTCGCGCCCCAGGTACACCTCGCGCACCTGCTCGTTGGCGAGGATCTCGGCCGGCGCGCCCTGCGCCAGCACCGCCCCCTCGCTCATGATGTAGGCGCGCTCGCAGATCCCGAGCGTCTCGCGCACGTTGTGGTCGGTGATCAGAATGCCGATCCCGCGCGACTTGAGCTGCCGCACGATGCGCTGGATGTCGACCACCGAGATCGGGTCGATGCCGGCGAACGGCTCATCCAGCAGCATGTAGCGCGGCTTGGCCGCGAGCGCGCGCGCGATCTCGACCCGCCGGCGCTCGCCGCCCGAGAGGCTGACGCCCTTCTGCGTGGCGATGTGGCCGATCTGCAGGTCGTCGAGCAGTGCCTCGAGCTCGACCGCGCGCTGCCGGGCGTCGAGGTCGTCGCGCAGCTCGAGGATCGCGAGGATGTTGTCGGCCACGCTGAGGCGGCGGAACACCGACGGTTCCTGCGGCAGGTAGCCGACGCCGAGGCGCGCGCGCGCGTGCATCGGCAGTGCGGTGACGTCGACGTCGTCGATGCGGATCGAGCCGTTCTCGGCCGCGACCAGGCCGACGATCATGTAGAACGAGGTGGTCTTGCCGGCGCCGTTCGGGCCGAGCAGGCCGACGACCTCGCCCTCGCGCAACCGGAAGCCGAAGTCACGCACGACGGCGCGGCCACGGAAGCTCTTGCGCAGTCCGCTCGCGCTGAGCATCAGCCGGCGTCGTCCTTCTTCGCGCCGTCCTTCGCGCCCGCCTTCGGCTGCAGGATCATGTGCACGCGGCCGCCGGAGCCGGCCTCGCCGCTCTCCATCTCGCCGGTGTTGGTGTTGTAGGTCATCTTCTCACCGTGGAACTCGCCGCGGCCGGATTGCAGCACCGTGACGCGGCCGTTCAGCACGGCGACGCCGGTGTCGTTGTCGAAGTCGATGCGGTCGGCGTCGGCGCTCATCGTGCCGCCACCGTCCTGCTGCTGCTCGATGTGGGCCTGCTTGCCGGTCAGGACCACGCGCGCGACCTCGCCGCTCTTCTTCTGGTGGATCGTCGCCTCGGCGCCGCTCGCCTTCAGCGTGCCCTGCACGACGCGCACGTTGCCGCGCAGGTAGCTCGTGCCGGGTTGCTTGTCGCTGCCCTGGGTGATCTTCGAATAGTCCGCCGACACGTCCATCGGCTGCTGGCGGTCGGTGCCGAGCGCATGCGCGCCGGAGGCGGCGAACAGGAGGCCGGCGAGCGTCGTCGCGAGGCGTTCAGTGCGCGTCGTGCGCGGGCTTCGATTGCAGGGTCGAACGGACATCGGAGAGGAGCTCCAGGGTCTTCTGGTCGAGGTCGCCGCGCAGGCCGGTGCCGCGGAGTATAGAGCCGGGTTCGGTGATGGTGGCCGGCGCCGCGGTCTCCATCGTCTTCCTGCGCGGCCAGGTCGTGAGGTCGCGCGTGACGAGGTCGAGCGGCGCGGTATCGTCGTCGCCGTCGCGGTGCATCTCGACGTGGCCGAGCAGCTTCATGACCTCGCCGTCCTTGTCGACCCAGGCCGCGTCGGAGCGGCCGGTCCACGGATGGCCGCTGCCGTCGACGAGCGCGTACTCGGGCGTGTCGACGAAGATCGAGCCGTCCTCGCCGCGGCGCGCGAGGCGCGGGCCGGTGACGCGGAATGCGCGCCGGCCGTCGGCGCCGAGCGCATCGAGCGTGAAGTCGTCGAGCGTGTAGTCCGAGCGCGGCGGGCCGGCGAAGGTCTGCGCATTGGTGCGGTCGCGGCCGAGCCAGAGCAGCCATTGGGTGCCGGCGGCGACCAGCGCGAGCACGGCGACGACGACCCAGTAGCGGCGCTCCATGCGCGCGTCAGCCGAGGAACCGGGCGAGCTCGGCCTCGGCCTTGCCCTGTGCGGCGAGCAGCAGGTCGCAGACCTCGCGCGTGGCGCCGCTGCCGCCGGCCAGGCGCGTGCGCCAGTGTGCGCGCTCGCGCACCCACGGGTGCGCGTTCGCGACCGCGACCGCGAGGCCCGCGATCGACATCGCGGCGAGGTCGGGCAGGTCGTCGCCGGTGTAGGCGACGTCGTCCGGCGCGAGCTTCAGCGCGTCGAGGACCTGGCGCAGGCAGGCGCGCTTGTCCTGCTGGTCCTGGTAGACGTGCGCGACGCCGAGCTCGGCCATGCGTTCGGTCACGACGTGGCTCATGCGCGCCGTGATCACCGCGACTTCGATGCCGTTGGCGAGCAGCCGCTTCAGGCCGAGTCCGTCGAGCACGCTGAACGCCTTCAGCTCATGCCCGTCCGCCGTGTACCAGAGCTTGCCGTCGGTCAGCACGCCGTCGACATCGAACACGGCCAGCTTCACGCGTGCTGCGCGGTTCCGGATGTCGGCGGGGAGGTCGGCGTAGTGGCTGGAGGGCATGGGGGCGAGGCGGAAGGCGGTGGGCCTGGGGTCGGGGTTGGGTCGGGGAGACGCTGCAGCGGAATGCCGGGGCCGGCCGGGTAGGATGGGCGCGGACGCGCTCCGCGCCCGCACTCGGCCTTCAGCGCCCGCGCCTCACACGACCCTGGCCCGCAACAGGTCGTGGATGTTCAGCGCGCCGACGACGCGGTGGTCGGCGTCGACGACGAGCAGGGCGTGGATCTTGTGCGCTTCCATCAGCTGCGCGGCCTCGACCGCGAGCTTGTCGGCGGTGATCGTCTTGGGTTGCGCGGTCATCAGGCGCGTGACCGGCGTCGTGCGCAGGTCGATGTCGTCGTCGTCGACCGCGCGGCGCAGGTCGCCGTCGGTGAACACACCGAGCAGGCGGCGCTCGGCGTCGACGATCGCGGTCATGCCGAGGCCCTTGCGCGTCATCTCGACCAGTGCCTCGGTGAGGGTCACGTCGGGGCCGACCGCGGGGATCGCCTCGCCGACGTGCATGACGTCGCTGATCTTCAGCAGGAGCTGGCGACCGAGGCTGCCGGCCGGGTGCGAACGCGCGAAATCCTCGTCGGTGAAGCCGCGCGCCTCGAGCAGCGCGATCGCGAGCGCATCGCCCATGACCAGCGCTGCGGTCGTGCTCGACGTCGGCGCCAGCCCGAGCGGGCACGCCTCGGCCGGCACGCTCGTGTCCAGGTGCACGTCGGCGAGCCGCGCGAGGGTGGAACCGCTGTTGCCGCTCATCGCGATCAGGGGGATGCCCTGGCGCTTGATCAGGGGCAGGATCGTCAGCAGCTCGTCGGTCTCGCCCGAATTGCTGAGCGCGAGCACGACGTCCTTCTGCGTGATCATGCCGAGGTCGCCGTGGCTCGCCTCGCCCGGGTGGACGAAGAACGCCGGCGTGCCCGTCGACGCCAGGGTCGCGGCGATCTTGCGCGCGATGTGGCCGGACTTGCCCATGCCGGAGACGACCACGCGGCCGGCGCATTCGAACATCAGCTGGCAGGCGCGCAGGAAGCTCGCGTCGATGCGCCCGTGCAGCGCCTCGATCGCCTGCGCCTCGGTCGCGATGACCGCCTGCGCGCTGCGCATCAGCGCGGTCGCGTCGAGCAGGGGATTGCTGAGGGGGCGGGCGGCGGCGAGCATCTGTGCGTTCATCATGACGAGGTGGAGGGCTGCCTGGGCGTGGAAATCCCGGGTCGTTCTGCGCTCCGCACCGATTTTGAGTACCATGCGCCGCCTCATTGTAGCCGCTTCGCCCGGGCCGGTCCCGGGGATCGGCTTGAAGGACGACCGGGGCGGCGCGAGCGTCGCAGGCGCGGGCAGCCCGCCCGCCGGCGTCCGCAAACCCGCCGAGGACGCGCAGAAGATGGACAGTTCCACCGTGCAGAGTCTGATCCAGCAGGGCATGCCGGAGGCGCGCGTCGAGGTGCATGGGCCCGACGGGGTCCATTTCGAGGCGCTCGTGGTCAGCCCCGCCTTCGCCGGCAAGCTGCCGCTGGCGCGCCACCGCATGGTCTACGCCACCCTCGGCGACCTCATGGGTGGCGCGATCCATGCGCTCTCGCTGCGGACGCTGACGCCGGAAGAAGCCGGGGCCGGCGGCTGACTTCCGCCCGGCACACGCCGGGTCGCCGTTCCCAAACCCGTGCTTTCTCCGCTCTGAACCCGCCGCGCGCCGCCGCTTCCCAGTCCCAGGCCCCAAGCCCCCAGCCCGCATTCCACCACCATGGCCAAAATCGTGATCAACGGGGGGCAACCCCTCAATGGCGACGTCTGGATCTCCGGCGCGAAGAACGCCGTGCTGCCGATCCTCGCCGCGACCCTGCTCGCCGACGGGCCGGTCACGATCAGCAACGTGCCGCACCTGCACGACGTCACCACCACGATGGAGCTGCTCGGCCAGATGGGCGTGGAGCTCGTCATCGACGAGCGCATGAAGATCCACGTCGACCCGCGCCCCGCGAAGCACTATTTCGCGCCGTACGACCTGGTCAAGACGATGCGCGCGTCGATCCTCGTGCTCGGGCCGCTGGTGGCGCGCTTCGGCGAGGCGGTCGTGTCGCTGCCGGGCGGGTGCGCGATCGGCTCGCGCCCGGTCGACCTGCACCTCAAGGGTCTGCAGGCGCTCGGCGCCGAGGTCTCGGTCGAGAACGGCTACATCAAGGCGCGCGCCAGCCGCCTGCGCGGCGCGCGCATCGCGATGGACCTCGTCACCGTGACCGGCACCGAGAACCTGATGATGGCGGCGGCGCTCGCGCAGGGCACCACCGTGATCGAGAACGCGGCGCAGGAACCGGAAGTGGTCGACCTCGCCAACTGCCTCAACGCGATGGGCGCGCGCATCGGCGGCGCCGGCACGGCGACGCTGGTCATCGAGGGTGTCGAGCGCCTGTCCGGCACCAGCTACGAAGTGCTGCCCGACCGCATCGAGACTGGCACCTTCCTGGTCGCCGGCGCGATCACCGGCGGCAAGGTCACCGCCAAGCATGCGCGGCCGAAGACGCTCGACGTCGTGCTGTCCAAGCTCGAGGACGCCGGCGCGCACATCAACACCGGCGAGGACTGGATCGAGCTCGACATGCGCGGCCGCCGGCCGAAGGCGGTCAACGTGACGACCGCGCCGTACCCGGCCTTCCCGACCGACATGCAGGCGCAGTTCACCGCGCTCAACTGCGTCGCCGAGGGCGTCGGCGTCATCACCGAGACGGTGTTCGAGAACCGCTTCATGCACGCGCTCGAACTGCAGCGGCTCGGTGCCGACATCCAGCTCGAAGGCAACAGCGCGATCATCAAGGGCGTGCCGAAGATGTCCGGCGCGCCGATGATGGCGACCGACCTGCGCGCATCCGCATCGCTGGTGCTGGCCGGCCTGGTCGCCGAGGGCGACACGCAGATCGACCGCATCTACCACATCGACCGCGGCTACGAGAACATCGAGGAGAAACTCGGCGGCCTCGGCGCGCAGATCCGCCGCCTGCCGGGCTGAACCGATGCGCGCCGACGCGCGCGTCGACTAGCGGTGGCTCGCCTCGCGCACCGCGACGAGGCGCAGGGTGACGGTGTCGCCCTTCTTCTCGGTCTGTTCGATCTGCACCGGCAGCCAGCCGAGCGATTCGGCGAACCAGCTGCGCGCGACGCGCTTGCGGTCGGCGCCGGGTTCGCCGTCGCGCTGCATCCGCTGCGCGCGGTATTCGCCGGCCGGTACCTGGAGCGTTTCCACCGGGCCGCGCAGGTAGCGCATCGGCTCGATGCGGTCCTTGACCGCGACCGCGTAGTCGAAGGTCTGCGCGCCGCGCACGAGGTCGGCGGCGAGCGCGAGCGTGACCGCCTGGCGGTCGATGATCCCGTCCACGATCGGGTAGCGGAACGCCTTGCCGCCTTCCTCGACGCGCACCTCGCGCGCCTGCCAGTCGAACGCGGCGTGGCGGGTACGCTGCTTGAACGCGCCTTCCTGGCGGTAGTCGTAGGCGAGCGCCTCCGGTCGACCGTCCTTCCAGCGGAAGCGCGAGGTCTCGACCACGTGGATGCCGGCCAGCTTGGCCAGGCCCGCGGTGCCGCGCGTCTCGCTGCGCAGCGTCCAGGTGCCGTCGCCGTTGTCGCCGAAGTCGAGCATCGTGCGGCCGACTTCGTCGCCGTTGCGCAGCGTCGCGTACTCGGCGTGGAACGGGCGCATGCCCGCGTCGGCGGCGAGCGCGGGCGTGGCGAAGGCGAACAGGGCGGTCAGGGTCAGGACGATCTTCATGGCGGCGTGCGGATGCGAGCCGGCAGTATCCTGTGTCGCGCCTGAACGATCCGTTGCAGCAGGCCGCGTCCGCCGCCGCCGTCAGGCCGGCGTGGGGAGCGTCGCGTCGAGTCGCAGCGGCGCCGCCAACGGCGCGCCGTCGAGCAGCACGCCGCCCTCGTCGAGCACCAGCCGGCGCGCGGCGAACAGCGCGACGGTCGCGACCAGCAGGCGGTGTTCGTGCGCGAGCAGGCGTTCGGCGAGCGCGTCGGGCGTGTCGCCGGCGACGACGTCGATGACCGCCTGCGCGATCGGCGGGCCGCCGTCGAGTTCCGCGGTGACGAAGTGCACGGTCGCGCCGTGCCGGGCGTCGCCGGCCTCGAGCGCGCGCCGGTGCGTGTGCAGGCCGGGGTACTTCGGCAGCAGCGACGGATGGATGTTGACGATGCGCCCCTGCCACGGCGCGAGCGCGGCCGGGTCGATGATGCGCATGAAGCCGGCCAGCACGACGAGTTCCGGCCGCGCCTGCGCGACGCGCCCGAACAGCTCGGCGTCGTAGGCCGCGCGCGTCGCGAAGCGCTTCGGGTCCAGCGCGAGGGTCTCGATGCCGGCGGCCTCGGCGCGGCGCAGCGCGTGCGCGTGCACGCGGTCGCTCGCGACCAGCACGAACTCCACCGGCAGCACGCCGGCGGCGCGCGCGTCGATCAGCGCCTGCAGGTTCGAACCGCGCCCGGACGCGAGCAGCGCGAGCCGCAGCGGCGCGGCATCGCCGGGCGCGTCAGCCGCCACGGCGCGCGCTCACGAGATGTGCACCCGCTCCTCGCCGCGCTGCGCCTCGACCGCGCCGATCGTCCACGCGGTCAGGCCGAGCGCCTCGAGCGCGTCGAGCGTGTGGCCGGCCTGGTCGCGCGGCACGATCAGCGTGTAGCCGATGCCGCAGTTGAAGGTGCGCAGCATCTCCTCGCGCGCGATGTTGCCTTCGCGCTGCAGCCAGTCGAACAGCGCGGGCCGCTTCCAGCTGCCGCCGTCGAGCGCGATGCCGAGGCCGTCGGGGACCACCCGGATGATGTTCTCCTTCAGGCCACCGCCGGTGATGTGGGCCATGCCGTGCACGGATTGCTGGCGGAGCAGGGCGAGGATCGGCTTGACGTAGATCGTCGTCGGCGCCATCAGCGCGTCGGCGAGCGTAGTGCCGCCGAGGTCGAGCCCGAAGCCGCCGTTGTCCGGCGTGATGCCGGCACGCGCGACGATGCGGCGGATCAGCGAGTAGCCGTTCGAGTGCGCGCCGCTGGAGGCGATGCCGATGATCGCGTCGCCGGCCTTGATGCGCGAGCCGTCGACCAGCGCGGACTTCTCGACCACGCCGACGGTGAAGCCGGCGAGGTCGTACTCGCCCGGCGGGTACATGTCCGGCATCTCGGCGGTCTCGCCGCCGACCAGCGCGCAACCGGCCAGCTCGCAGCCCTGCGCGATGCCGCCGACCACCGCGACGGTGGCGTCGACGTCGAGCTTGCCGGTCGCGAAGTAGTCGAGGAAGAACAGCGGCTCGGCGCCCTGCACCAGCACGTCGTTGACGCACATGCCGACGAGGTCGATGCCGATCGTGTCGTGGCGCCCGAGCATCTGCGCGAGCTTGAGCTTGGTGCCGACGCCGTCGGTGCCGGACACCAGCACCGGCTCGCGGTAGCGGCCGCCGAGTTCGAACAGCGCGCCGAAACCGCCGAGGCCGGCCATGACTTCGGGCCGGAACGTGCGTCGCACCAGCGGCTTGATGCGTTCGACCACCGCATTGCCTGCATCGATGTCGACGCCGGCGGCGCGGTAGCTCAGGGATTCGAGTTCGGCGGGCATGGCGGGGGGCCGTTCTGCGCGGGGCGCGCATTCTAGCCCACATTGCCGCCGCACCTCGCCATGGCCTGGCCCGGCGTGGACGCCGCGACGCCCTTTGGGCAGACTGGAGGCAAGGACCGACAAGGACGACCCGTGCGACTTCCCGTTCCACTGCGCGTGACCGCGACGGTGTTCGCCTGGCTGCTGCCGCTGCTCGCGGCGGCCGCCCCGGCCACCTACACCGGCAGCGCGCCGGTGAACTCGCAGTCCGACACGGAACGTGCCGGCGCCCTGCGCACCGCGCTCGCGAACGTGGTCATCGAGCAGACCGCCGACAGCGGCATCATGGCGCGCGCCGACGTCGCGCGTGCGGTCGAGAAGGCGGAGCGCTACGTCCTGCAGTACTCGTACCGGCGCACGCCCGCGGGCGATGCGCCGCTGGCGCTGGAGGCCTCGTTCGACGCCGACGCCGTCGACCGGATGCTGCAGGGCCTCGGCCTCGGCCGGCTCGCCGGCGTGCCGCTGGCCGGCACCACGCCGAGCGAGGCGACCGTGTGGATCGGCGACATCCGCGACGCCGACGACTACGCGCGCGTCATCGCCTACCTCGGCCGCAGCAACTTCGTGAAGGACGCGCGCCCGGTCGCCGCGACCGCCGACGGCATCCTGGTGCATCTGTCGCTCTCGACCGCGCTGGAGCGCTTCCTCGACGCGGTGGCGATGGAGCGGCAGCTCGCGACGACCGACACGCGCGTCGACGGCGCCGACGCCGCCCTCGCGCTGGCCCACTGAGCGGTGGCGATGCGGCACCTGCCCAACCTCGTCACCGCGCTGCGCATGCTGCTGGTCGTGCCCCTGTGCTGGCTGATCGACGCGGGCCGCTACGACGGCGCGCTGCTGGTCGCCGCGGTCGCGGCGGCCAGCGACGCGCTCGACGGCTGGCTCGCCAAGCAGTTCGGCTGGCAGAGCTGGATCGGCGGCATGCTCGACCCGATCGCCGACAAGCTGCTGCTGACCGCGGCGTTCGTCTGGCTCGCGTTGCGCGGCGACATGCCGGCCGCGCTCACCGCGCTGGTCGTCGGCCGCGACCTCGCGATCGTCGCCGGCGCGATCGCGTACCACAACCTCGTCGGCCGCTTCGACGCCGCGCCGAGCCGCCTGTCGAAGGCGACCACGGTCGTGCAGATCGCGTTCGTGCTCGGCGAGCTGCTGCGCCTGGCCGGCTGGTTCGCGCCGTCGCCGGCGATGCGTACCGCGGCGATCGCCGCGGTGGCCGCGATCACGGTCGCGAGCGGCGTGCACTACATCGTGGCCTGGTCCCTGCGCGCGCGTCGCGCGCTGGCGACGCGCCCCCGGAGCGACCGATGAACGACACCCACGAAGGCGGCCTGCACCTGCGCTGGCAGTGGCTGATCCTGCTCGCGACGCTCGGCGCCGTGCTGTGGCTGCTCGGCCCGGTGCTGATGCCGTTCGTCGCGGCGGCACTGTTCGCCTACCTGTTCGACCCGATCGTCGACCGGCTCGAACGGCGCATGCCGCGCGGGCTGGCGGTTTCGCTCGTGTTCCTCGTCGTCACGCTGCTGTTCCTGCTCGTGCTGGTGCTGCTGGTGCCGTTCACCGAGCGGCAGATCGGTGCGTTCCTCGCCCAACTGCCCGTCTGGGTCGACTGGGTGCAGACGCGAGCGACGCCGTGGCTGGAGGCGAAGTTCGGCATGTCGCCGGACGTGCTCGACACGCGCAGCATCTTCGACGCGCTGCAGGCGAACTGGAAGGAAGCCGGCGGCGTCGCCGCGACCGTGCTCGCGAAGGTGTCCAAGTCCGGCCTCGCCGTCGTCGGCTGGGCGCTGAACCTGGTCATGGTGCCGGTGGTCGGGTTCTACCTGCTGCGCGACTGGGACGTGCTGGTCGAGCGCATCCATGGGCTGATCCCGCGCTCGATCGAGCCGGTGGTCGCGCGGCTCGCGCGCGAGTCGGACGACGTGCTCGGCGCGTTCCTGCGCGGCCAGCTCAGCGTGATGCTCGCGCTCGGCGCGTTCTACGGCGTCGGCCTGTGGCTGGTCGGCATCAGTGTCGGCCCGCTGATCGGCATGATCGCCGGCCTGATCAGCTTCGTGCCCTACCTCGGCGCGATCACCGGCGTGCTGATGGGCGTGATCGCCGCGCTGGTGCAGTACCAGGACTGGATGCACGTGCTGCTGGTGTTCGGCGTGTTCGCGGTCGGGCAGACGCTCGAGGGGTACGTGCTGGTGCCGCGCCTGGTCGGCGACCGCATCGGCCTGCACCCGGTCGCGGTGATCTTCGCCGTGCTCGCCGGCGGCGAACTGTTCGGCTTCCTCGGCATCCTGCTCGCGTTGCCGGTCGCGTCCGTGATCATGGTCGTGCTGCGCTACCTGTACGAGCGCTACCGGCAGAGCCAGCTCTACACCACGACGACCGAGCCGCTGATCGTGGTCGCGGGCACGCACGCGGTCGACGAGGCGGCGGCGTCGGTGCCGCCGGTCGCCGCGCCGCCCGCGCAGGACGCGTCCGGCCCGACGCCGGGCTGACGATGAGCGCGCAGTTGCCGCTCGCCCTGCGCTGGCCGGCCCACCAGCGCCTCGGCAGCTTCCGTGCCGGTCCGAACGCGGTCGCACTCGACGCCGTGCGCGGTGCGGCCGCGCTGCGTGCGCGGGACTGGCTGTTCCTGCACGGGCCGCAGGGGAGCGGTCGCACCCATCTGCTGATCGCCGCCTGCGCGGCCGCGTCGGGCGCGGGCCGCGCCGCACAATACCTCTCGCTCGCGGCGCTGCGCTCGTCGCGGGCGGACGTCGTGCGCGGCCTCGGCGGCAGCGAGCTGCTCGCGCTCGACGACCTCGATGCACTCGGCGGCGAGCGCGACGCCGAGCATGCGCTGTTCGACCTCTACAACCGCTGTCGCGCCGAAGGCGCCGTACTGCTGTTCGCCGCGGCCGCGCCACCGGCCCAGCTCGGCATCGGCCTGCCCGACCTCGTTTCGCGCCTGTGTGCCTGCACCCAGCTCGCGTTGAAGCCGCTCGACGAGGTCGAGCGTCGCGACCTGCTGCGCGAGCGCGCGCGCGAGCGCGGCATCGAGCTCGACGCCGCCGCGCTGGACTGGCTGTTCGCGCGCGGCCGGCGCGACCTCGGCTCGCTGTTCGACGCCCTCGACCGCATCGACCGCGCCTCGCTCGCCGCTCAGCGCCGCGTGACCGTGCCGTTCCTGCGCGCATTGTTCGACTGACGCCGGTACGCGCGACGTCGGCACGGCGCGCGATTGACGCGGTATCGCGCCCCACCGGCCGGCGCGCCCGGCGCGCTGGTCCGGCAAGGGGAGCCCGCTGGCAGCCCGGCCGCGCAAGCCTGCAACGACCGGGGGCGGGGTTCCGCGCGGCGCTCGACCACCCGCTGCCCGACGGAATCCCTGGGCGGCGCACGCTCCTCCGCGCCTGCGGTGATCGGCGATGTTCCCGTGGAATGCGCCGCGCTTCCACACCTTGGAGCACGTCGCGACGATGGGCTGCGCGGCAAGCGTGGCCTGCAGTGGATTCGTGCACCTCGAGGCGAAGACGCGCGCGATGCCGCCGGGCGCGGTGCAGGACCCGGCGGGCCTGCCCGAGTGGTCCGGCCCGGATCGCGCCTGCGTGAGTTTCGAATCGACCGGCGCGGCGGCGGCGCGACCGCTGCAGGACATCATCCAGCAGTGGAGGGCGCACCTGCCCCTGCCATCGGGCACGTAGGCAATGCCACGGCCGCTCGCGTATCGTCGTGTTTTTCCGGTCCGGGGAGGCGTGGCGATGCAGCAGCGGTTCGTGGCGGTCATGGCGGCCATCGGCATGGCCTGCGGCGGTGTGCAGGCATCGACGGGGGACCACTTCGCGCGCGACCCGGCGCAGCCGGTCGACACCGCCTACGCGGCCAGGATCGCGCGTTACACCACCGATCCGTCGTTCAACTCGCCGCTGACCGACTACCTGCCTGCGTCGCCGACGGTGCCGACGCCGGAGAAGGTGCTCGGCGACGTCGCCGGTGCACCGGACCGGCTGCCGTACGCGTCCGAGGTGCACCGCTACTTCCGCCTGCTCGCGGAGGCGACGCCGCGCGTGCGCGTCGTGTCGATCGGGCGCAGCGAGGAGGGTCGCGAGATGATCGCGGTCGCGGTCGCCGACGAGAAGCTGCTCGATGACCTCGAGGCGAACCGCGCGCGGCTCGCGCAGCTCGCCGATCCGCGCACGCTCGGCCTCGACGACGCGCGCGCCGAGCCGCTCATCGCCCGGACCGCGCCGGTCTACTACATCACCGGCACGATGCACTCGACCGAGACCGGCGCGCCGACCGCGCTGATGGAGCTCGCCTACCGCCTCGCGGTCGACGACGCGCCGTACATCCGGGCGATCCGTTCGCAGGTCGTCACCCTGATCACGCCGGTGGTCGAGGTCGACGGCCGCGAGCGCATGGTCGACCTCTACCGCTGGCACAAGGCGAATCCCGGCAAGCAGTACCCGCGCCTGCTCTACTGGGGCCACTACGTCGCGCACGACAACAACCGTGACGCGATGGCGCTGACGCTCGACCTCAGTCGCAACGTCCTCGGCACCTACCTCGGCTGGCATGCGCAGGTGCTGCACGACCTGCACGAATCCGTTCCGTTCCTGTACGACAACACCGTCGGCGACGGCCCGTACAACGCATGGATCGACCCGATCCTGACCAGCGAATGGCAGCAGCTCGGCTGGAACAACGTCGAGCAGATGACGCGGCTCGGCATGCCGGGCGTGTTCACCCACGGCGGCTTCGACACCTGGAGCCCGGGCTACATGATGTTCATGGCGGCGATGCACAACGGCGTCAGCCGCCTGTACGAAACCTTCGGCAACGCGGGCGCCGACACGGTCGAGCGCATCCTCGATCCGGAAGAGTACGAGCGCACCTGGTACCGGCCGAACCCGCCGCTGCCGCGCGTCCTGTGGTCGCAGCGCAACAACAACAACTACCAGCAGACGGCGCTGCTCGTCGCGCTCGACTACTTCGCCGCGAACCGCGCGACCTTCCTGCGCAATTTCTGGCTCAAGGGCAAGCACTCGATCGAGAAGCCGAAGGCGGCCGGCCCGGCCGCGTACGTGCTGGCCGCGGACGATCCGCATGCCGGCGCGCAGGCCGAGCTGCTGCGCGTGCTGCTCGCGCAGCGGGTCGAGGTGTCGCGTGCCGAGCGTGCGTTCACCGTCGAGGTGGCGGTGGCCGATCCGGGCCAGGCCGGGGCGAAGGACGCGCAACCGGCTGCCGGCGGCGCCACCGCCGAGGCGGCCGACGCCCCGGTGCCGCCGCCCCCGCGCCGCGTCGCGCGCGCGTTCCCGGCCGGCAGCTGGATCGTACGCATGGACCAGCCGTACTCGCGCATCGCCGACGCGCTGCTCGACCGCCAGTACTGGGCGCCGGACGACCCGCAAAAGCATCCATACGACGACACCGGCTGGTCGCTCGGGGAGGGCTTCGGCGTCGACGTCGCGCGCGTGCCGGATGCGCGCGTGCTCGAGGTGCCGATGCAACGCGCCGAGCGCATCGACGCGCCGCGCTTCGACCTCGCCGCGCTCGGCGTCGAGGGGCGCATGCCGCGCATCGCGCTGATGCACACCTGGCTGTCGACCCAGACCGAGGGCTGGTGGCGCATGGCGCTCGACCGCCTCGGCGTGAAGTACGACTACATCAGCACCCAGGACGTCGCGCGCATGCCGAACCTGCGCGCGAAGTACGATGCGATCCTGTTCGCGCCGGTCGGCGAGCGCAATGCGGCGCTGATCGTCGATGGCCTGCCGACGTACGGCAACGCGCTGCCGTGGAAGAAGACCGCGCTGACGCCGAACCTCGGACGCATCGACGCCACCGACGACATGCGCCCGGGGCTCGGCGCGCGCGGCGTCGAGAACCTGAAGCGCTTCGTCGCCGACGGTGGCCTGTTCGTGACCAGCGAGGACACCGCGACCTGGGCGATCGGCCAGGGCTTCGCGCCCGGCGTGTCGGCCGTGCCGCGCAAGAACCTGCGCGTGGTCGGCAGCCTGCTCGGCGCGGTGCGCGTCGACGACGCCAGCCCGATCGCGCGCGGCTACGACAAGCCGTTCGCGCTCTACAGCAACGACGGCCTGTCGTTCCAGGTCAGCAACCTCGTCACCGGCGACCGCGGCCTGCCGACCGCGAAGGACTACAAGCGCCCGACCGGCCGCGGCGGCCCGCACGACCAGGACGTGCCGGAAGGGCGCGCGTTCGCCGAACCGCCGCCGCTGCCGTCGGTGAAGCCATGGCAGGCGCTGCCGCTGAACGCGGAGCAGGAACGCAACAACCCGTACGTCATTCCGCCGGCGCAGCGCCCGCGCGTGATCGTGCGCTGGGCCGACGCGGACAAGCTCCTGCGCGCCGGGCTGCTCGACAACGGCCGGGAAATGGCCGGGCGCGCCGCCGTCGTCGATGCGCGCTACGGCCGTGGCCACGTGCTGCTGTTCGCGACCAACCCGATGTGGCGCGGCACGACGATCGGCGCCTACGCGCTGCTGCTGAACGCGCTCGCGAGCCACGACCGGCTGTGATCGCGGATGCGCGAGGCGTGCAGAGCGCTCCCGGACCGCGTGCCGACCCGCAGCACGCGTCCCTCACCCCTCGCGTGCGCGCAGCTCCGCATCGGCGGCGGCGAGCTGCGCCGGCGTGCCGAGATTGCGCCACCAGCCGTCGTAGCGTTCGCCGGCGAGGCGGCCTTCGCGCATCGCGCGCAGGAACACCGGCAGCAGCCTGAAGCGGCCCTCGGGTTCGCCGGCGACGAGTTCGGGTCGGTAGACGCCGATGTTGCCGAAGGTCAGGCGCTCGCCCGGTCCCGCTTCGGCGAGGCGCGTGCCGTCGAGGAAGAAATCCCCGCGCGGATGGAAATCCGGGTTCGGCACCATCACGAGGTGGGCGAGGCCGTCGGGCTCGGGCGGCAGGCACGCGTAGTCGTAGTCGGTCGCGATGTCCGCGCTGATGCCGATGAACGGCGCGTCGCCGAGCAGGGCGAGCGCGTGGCGGATGCCGCCGCCGGTCTCGAGCGGTTCGGGCCCTTCCTCGCTGTAGCGGATGCGCAGGTTCCAGCGCGAACCGTCGCCGAGCACGGCAGGGAACTGCGCGGCGAGGTGCGAGGTGTTGATCACGACCTCGCGCACGCCGGCGGCGGCGAGTTTCCCGAGGTGTCGTTCGATCAGCCGCTGGCCGCCGGCGTGCAGCAGCGGCTTGGGCGTGGCGTCGGTCAGCGGCCGCATGCGCTCGCCGCGACCGGCCGCGAACAGCATCGCGGTGCGGATCGTCATGCGGCGTCCGCGCGCGGCCGGGTGATGTCGCGTTCGCCGAGCGCGCGCTCGAGCAGGTCGCCGAACCCGGCGAGGGCCGGATCAGCGCGCGCGACGCGCTGCACGTAGCGCCACACCAGCGGCAGGTCGGCGAGGTAGCCCGACTTGCCGTCGCGGTAGTGCAGCCGGCAGAACAGGCCGAGCACCTTCACGTGGCGCTGCAGGCCGATCCGGTCGAACCAGCGCCTGAAGCGCGTCGCGTCGACCTCGGGCGCGAGCAGGTGCGCGTGGCGCAGGCGCTCGCGGTAGGCCTCGACCCAGCCGTCCACGCGCTCGGCCGGCCATTCGATGTAGCAGTCGCGCAGCAGCGAGGCGAGGTCGTACGCGATCGGTCCGGCGACCGCGCCCTGGAAGTCGACGATGCCCGGCGTCGCGAGCATCGCATCGTCGCCGTCGGCGGGCGTGGTCGCGCCCTCGCGCACGACGAGCAGGTTGCGGCTGTGCCAGTCGCGATGCATGAAGACGCGCGGCTGCTCCAGCGCCGCGTGCGCGAGCACGGTGAATGCGCCCTCGATCACGTCCCATTCCTCGCACGCCGGCACGTAGCCGAGGTGGCGCTCGAGGAACCACTCCGGCATCAGCTCCATTTCGGCGACGAGTCGCCCGCGATCGAACGCGGGCAGGGCGTCGGTGCCGACGCGCACCTGCATGCGCAGCAGGGCGTCGAAGGCGTCGCCGTAGAGGCGGTCGGCGCTGGCATCGTCGAGCTCGGGCAGGTAGGTCCGATCGCCGAGGTCCTCCATCAGCACGAAGCCGGCGTCGCGGTCGACCGCGAACACCGTGGGCGCGTGCAGGCCGGCCGCGCGCAGGCGCGCGCCGATGTCGAGCCAGGCTTCGAGTTCCGGCCGGTCGTGCGGGGCATCCATCAGGATGCGCGGCGGCGCGCCGGGCGAGCGCACGCGCCAGTAGCTGCGTGCGCTCGCGTCCGCCGAGGCGACCTCGATCGTGACGGCAGCCGAAGCGAGGGCCGTCTCGGCGAAGCGCTGCCGCGCGGCGGCGCGGTGTTGCGGAGCGTGCATGGAAGGTCCTGCGGCGATGGCGCGCAGTCTAGCAAGCGTGCGACGGCGGCGACGCGCCGCGGGTCATGCCGGTACCGGCGCCGCCGCCGGGCCGGCTTGCTTGAAGGTCCTCGAGCGAGGCCGCATCTTGCGCGCCAGCAGGCCGCGGATCCGGCGGCCTTTTCCGCATCCGAAGAGGACATCCGCGACCATGCGAATGGACAAACTGACATCCCGCTTCCAGCAGGCGCTCGCCGACGCGCAGAGCCTCGCGGTCGGGCGCGACCACAACATGCTCGAGCCGGTACACGTGATGGCGGCGCTGCTCGACCAGCAGGGCGGCTCGACCGTACCGCTGCTGTCGCAGGCCGGCACCAACGTGCCGGCACTGCGCACGCGCATCGGCCAGCTGCTGGACAAGCTGCCGCGGGTGTCCGGGCAGGAGGGGTCGATCAACGTCTCCAACGACCTCGGCCGCCTGCTCAACCTGACCGACAAGCTGGCGCAGCAGCGCGGCGACCAGTTCATCGCGTCCGAGCTGTTCGTGCTCGCCGCGCTGGACGACCGCGGCGAGGTCGGCGGCGCGCTGAAGGCCGCCGGCGCCACGAAGGCCGCGATCGAGGCCGCGATCGAGAAGATGCGCGGCGGCGAGCGGGTGCAGTCGGAGAACGCCGAGGACCAGCGCCAGGCGCTGGAGAAGTACACGATCGACCTCACTGCACGCTCGGAAAAAGGCAAGCTCGACCCGGTCATCGGCCGCGACGAGGAGATCCGCCGGGTGATCCAGGTGCTGCAGCGGCGCACCAAGAACAACCCGGTGCTGATCGGCGAACCCGGCGTCGGCAAGACCGCAATCGTAGAGGGCCTCGCGCAGCGCATCGTCAACGACGAGGTGCCCGAGGGCCTGCGCGGCAAGCGCGTGCTGTCGCTCGACATGGGGGCCCTGATCGCGGGCGCGAAGTTCCGCGGTGAGTTCGAGGAGCGCCTGAAGGGCGTCCTCAACGACCTCGCCAAGCAGGAAGGCCAGGTCATCCTGTTCATCGACGAGCTGCACACGATGGTCGGCGCCGGCAAGGCCGAGGGCGCGATGGACGCCGGCAACATGCTCAAGCCCGCGCTCGCGCGCGGCGAGCTGCACTGCATCGGCGCGACCACGCTGGACGAGTACCGCAAGTACATCGAGAAGGACGCCGCGCTCGAGCGCCGCTTCCAGAAGGTGTTCGTCGGCGAGCCGACGGTCGAGGACACGATCGCGATCCTGCGCGGCCTGAAGGAGAAGTACGCCGTGCACCACGGCGTCGAGATCACCGACCCGGCGATCGTCGCCGCGGCGACGCTCTCGAACCGCTACATCCCCGACCGCCAGCTGCCGGACAAGGCGATCGACCTGATGGACGAGGCGGCCTCGCGCATCCGCATGGAGATCGACTCCAAGCCGGAGGAACTCGACCGCAAGGAGCGGCGCCTGATCCAGCTGAAGATCCAGCGCGAGGCGCTGAAGAAGGAGAAGGACGCCGAGTCGAAGCAGCGCCTGGCCGACCTCGAGCAGGAGATCGGCACGCTCGAGCGCGAGTACTCCGACCTCGACGAGATCTGGAAATCCGAGAAGGCGACCCTGCAGGGCGCGACCCGGATCAAGGAGCAGATCGAGTCGGCGCGGCTCGAACTCGAGTCCGCGCAGCGCCGGCAGGACTACGCGAAGATGAGCGAGATCCAGTACGGCACGATCCCCGAGCTGGAGAAGCAGCTGCGCGCGGCGCAGGAGGCCGAGACCAAGGGCTTCACGCTGCTGCAGGACAAGGTCACCGCGGAGGAGATCGCCGAGGTCGTCTCGCGCTGGACCGGCATCCCGGTGTCGAAGATGCTCGAGGGCGAGCGCGACAAGCTGCTGCGCATGGAGGACGAACTGCACCGGCGCGTCGTCGGCCAGGACGAGGCGGTGCGCGCGGTCAGCGATGCGATCCGCCGCGCGCGCGCGGGCCTGTCCGACCCGAACCGGCCGAACGGCTCGTTCCTGTTCCTCGGCCCGACCGGCGTCGGCAAGACCGAACTGTGCAAGGCACTCGCCGGTTTCCTGTTCGACAGCGACGACGCGATGGTGCGAATCGACATGAGCGAGTTCATGGAGAAGCACTCCGTGAGCCGCCTGATCGGCGCGCCCCCGGGCTACGTCGGCTACGAGGAGGGCGGCTACCTGACCGAGGCGGTGCGGCGCCGGCCCTACAGCGTGATCCTGCTCGACGAGGTCGAGAAGGCGCACCACGACGTGTTCAACATCCTGCTGCAGGTGCTCGACGACGGCCGCCTGACCGACGGCCAGGGCCGCACGGTCGACTTCCGCAACACCGTCATCGTGATGACCTCGAACCTCGGCTCGCAGTACATCCAGGAGTACACCGGCGACGACGAGCAGGCGTACACGCAGATGAAGGCCGCGGTCATGGGCGTCGTGCAGGCGCATTTCCGTCCCGAGTTCATCAACCGCCTCGACGAGATCGTCGTGTTCCGCTCGCTCGACAAGGCGCAGATCCGGCAGATCGCGCGGATCCAGCTCGGTGGGCTGGAGAAGCGGCTGGCCGAACGGCAGCTGCGCATGTCGATCAGCGACAAGGCGCTCGACCTGCTCGCCAACGTCGGCTTCGACCCGGTCTACGGCGCGCGGCCGCTCAAGCGCGCGATCCAGCAGCAGCTGGAGAACCCGCTCGCGCGCGAGATCCTCGACGGCCGCTTCGCCCCCGGCGACGCGGTGCAGGTCGACGCCGAGGGCGGCCGCCTGGTGTTCCGCAAGGCGGGCTGACCGCGGAATCGGCCCGGCCACCCCTTGCATTGGGGCGGCCGGGCCCCAGAATCGCCCATCCGGACCGCAATACCTTTCGACGAAGACCATGCCGATCTACGAATTCGAATGTTCCGCCTGCGGCGACGTGTTCGACCGCCTGCAGAAGCTGTCCGATCCCGATCCGAGCGAGTGCCCCGCCTGCGGCAAGCCGGACGTGCGCCGCCGCGTGACCGCGCCGGCGTTCCGCCTCGCCGGCAGCGGCTGGTACGAGACCGACTTCAAGAAGGACGGCGACACCCGGCGCAATCTCGCCGGCAGGGACGAGCCGCCGAAGTCCGAGGCGAAGACCGAGGCGTCCAAGCCCGCGGAGAGCAAGCCCGCCGCGAAGGCCGAAAGCGCGGCGTCCTGACCCGCGTCGCGCGGCGCCGGCGTCCCTCCCGCGGCGCCACGCCCGCCGCGCCCATGCGCACCACGGGCGTGCAAGGTTTGCACGCGGTTTCCGCTGCGTTTCGGCCGGCACGACGAACGCGGTGCGCGCGCTTCACCCGCTCGCGCGCTGCCGTTGCTGCGCCGCGCTTCGCGTTCGTTCAGGCTTCTGCACTAGACTCCCCGTGGACCAATTCCAACAATGGGGAGCCGCACCATGCGCAAGCCGTTCCAAGCCATCACCACCGTGCTGCTGTCGCTGTGCGCGACCGCCGCGATCGCGGCGCCTGCCGCCAGCCAGCTCGCGACGCCGATCGTCGCCGCGACCGTCTCCGACTTTCGGCCGGGCCCTGGCTGGGATCGCGACATCGACGTGCGCTGCGCCAGCGTCGACTACCGCTATCGCATGTGCCAGGTCGACACCGGGCAGGGCGGCAGCGTGCGCCTGGTCCGCCAGATCTCCAAGACCAGCTGCGTCGAAGGCCGCAACTGGGGCTGGAACCGCGCCGGCGTGTGGGTGAGCGACGGCTGCGAAGGCGTGTTCCGCGTGCAGCGCCGCTGGAGCGGCCACGGCGGCCACCATGGTGGTGGCGACTGGCGTCCGGGTCCGGGCTGGGAGAAGGCGATCCGCGTGCGCTGCGAGAGCAAGGACTACCGCTACCGCATGTGCCAGGTCGACACCGGCCGCGGCAGCAACGTGCGCATCGCGCGCCAGATCTCCAAGACCGCCTGCATCGAGGGCCGTTCGTGGGGCTTCAACCGTGCCGGCGTCTGGGTCGACCAGGGCTGCGCGGCCGAGTTCCTGATCGATCGCCGCTGGCGTTGATCGCGTGACCGGTGCGAGCGCCCGCCCCTCGGGGCGGGCGTTCGCGCATCCGGCCCGCGCGCATTGCGGCGCAGCACGAACCTCCGTAGCATTCCGCGTCTTGTGATGCGCCGCACCCGGCGCCAGCGGAAACCCATGCGCACCCACTACTGCGGCCTCGTCGACGAGGCTCTGATCGGCCAGACCGTCACCCTGTGCGGCTGGGCCGACGTCGCCCGCGACCTCGGCGGACTCTGCTTCATCGACCTGCGCGACCACGAGGGCATCGTCCAGGTCGTCGCCGAGCCGTCCGACGCGCCCGGCAATGCCGAGGTGCTCGCGAGTGCCGCGGCCGTCGGCTACGAGGACTGCCTGCGCGTGACCGGCACCGTGCGCGCGCGCCACGCGGTCAACGACAAGCTGCGTACCGGCCGGGTCGAGGTCGTCGCCACGAAGATCGAGTTGCTCAACAAGGCCGAGCCGCTTCCGTTCCACGCGCACGAGAACCCGGGCGAGGACATCCGCCTCAAGTACCGCTACCTCGACCTGCGCCGTCCCGAGATGCAGAAGATGATGCGCACGCGGATCCGCCTCGTGCAGGCGCTGCGTCGCTGGCTCGACGAGCGCGGCTTCCAGGAAATCGAGACGCCGATCCTGACCAAGGCGACGCCCGAAGGCGCGCGCGACTTCCTCGTCCCGGCGCGCATGCACCCGGGCGAGTTCTACGCGCTGCCGCAGTCGCCGCAGCTGTTCAAGCAGATCCTGATGATGGCGGGCTTCGACCGCTACTACCAGATCGCGCGCTGCTTCCGCGACGAGGCGCTGCGTGCCGACCGCCAGCTCGAGTTCACCCAGCTCGACATGGAGTTCGCCTGGGTCACCGAGCGCGACGTGCAGGACACGGTCGAGGCGATGATCCGCGCGGTGTTCCGCGAGGTCGTCGGCGTCGAGCTGGCCGACCCGTTCCCGCGCATGACCTGGGCGGAAGCGATGCGCCGCTACGGTTCGGACAAGCCGGACCTGCGCATCCCGCTGGAATTCACCGACGTCGCCGAGCTCGTGAAGCAGTGCGAGTTCAAGGTGTTCACCGAGTGGGCGAACCACGCCGATGGCCGCGTCGTCGCGCTGCGCGCGCCCGGCGGCGCGCAGTTCTCGCGCAAGCAGATCGACGACTGCGCCGCGCACGCGGCGAAGTTCGGCGCCAAGGGCCTGGCCTGGATGAAGGTCGAGGACGCGGCGCAGGGGCGCGAGGGCATCCATTCGCCGATCGCGAAGTTCCTCGACGACGCGACCCTCGCCGCGATCGTCGCCGCGACCGGCGCGCAGACCGGTGACGCGATCTTCTTCGGCGCGTTCACGTGGAAGGTCGCGTCCGACTTCATGGGTGCGCTGCGCCTCAAGCTCGGCAAGGACCTCGGCCTCGTCGGCGCCGGCTGGGCGCCGCTGTGGGTCACCGACTTCCCGATGTTCGAGTGGGACGACGAGGCGCAGCGCTACGTCGCCCTGCATCATCCGTTCACCGCGCCGGCGGTCGACGACGAGGCCGAGCTGCGCGCGAACGCGCGCATCGCGGTTTCGCGCGGCTACGACATGGTGTTGAACGGCAACGAGATCGGCGGCGGCTCGATCCGCATCCATCGCTCCTCGATGCAGAGCGCGGTGTTCGACCTGCTCGGCATCGGCGCCGAGGAAGCGGAGGCGAAGTTCGGCTTCCTGCTCGACGCGCTGAAGTACGGCGCGCCGCCGCACGGCGGCATCGCGTTCGGCATCGACCGCATCGCCGCGCTGATGGCCGGCACCGAGTCGATCCGCGACGTGATCGCGTTCCCGAAGACGACCGGCGCGCAGTGCCTGATGACCGGCGCGCCGTCGCCGGTGCCGGAGGCGCAGCTGGCCGAGGTGCACATCCGCGTGGCGGAGCGCAAGGCCGAATGAGCCGCCCCGGCGCGCGCGTCCGCGAGCAGGCGCCGCCGCGCAAGCGCGCGCGCGCCGCGGTCGCCGACGCCACGCCGGCGCGCGACCACGTCATCCTGCTGCACGGCATCTGGATGCGTGGCATCACCCTGCTGCCGCTCGCGCGGCGCCTGCGCCAGTCCGGCTGCACGGTCGAAACGATCGACTACGCGAGCGTGTTCCGTGGCATCGAACCGGCCGTGGCCAGGCTGCGCGAGCGCATGCGGTCCTACGACGGCGGCAACCTGCACCTGGTCGGCCACAGCCTCGGCGCGCTGGTCGCGCTGGAAGCGACCCGCGGCGTGCGCAACCTGCCGAACGGCCGCATCGTCTGCATCGGCCCGCCGCTGCGCGGCAGCTCGGTCGCGCGCGCGCTGACCGCATTCCCCGGCGGCCGGCTGCTGCTCGGCCAGAGCGCCGATCCGCTCGTCACCGGCGTCGATCCGTGGCGCGGCGCGCGTGGCGTCGGCGTGATCGCCGGCCGCCTGCCGTTCGGCCTCGGCGTCACCCTCGGGCCGCTGCGCGGCCCGCACGACGGCACGGTGTCGGTCGAGGAGACGCAGCTGCCGGGCATCACCGACCATCGGACGGTCGATGCCTCGCACACGGGCCTGCTGTTCTCGTCCGAGGTCGCCGACCTCACGATCGCGTTCCTGCGCGACGGCCGCTTCGTGCCGCCGCCGCGCGGCTGACGCAGCCACCGCCGACGCCGACCGTGTCGCGCCCGCTGCCGCCACGCTGGACCGCCGCGCCGCGCGCGACGCCGCCGATCGCCACCACGCGCGCCACAACGCGTACCATCGCGACGGGCAGTGCAGCGGCGGTGGAGATGGCGGCGACGATTCCCGACACGCGCGCACCGGCGGCCGGCAGCGTGCGCATCATCGGCATCGATCCGGGCAGTCGCTGCACCGGCGTCGGCATCATCGACGTCGACGCGGCCGGACGCACGCGGCACGTCTTCCACGTCGCGCTGCGGCTGGTCGAGGGCGACCATTTCGCCGACCGCCTGCGGCGCATCTTCGACGGCGTCGGCGCGATCGTCGCCGACTACGCGCCGCACGAGGCGGCGATCGAACGCGTGTTCATGGCGCGCAATCCCGATTCCGCGCTCAAGCTCGGCCAGGCGCGCGGCGCGGCGATCTGCGCGCTGGTCAGCCGCGGCATCGGCGTGCACGAATACGCCGCGCGCGAGGTCAAGCAGGCGGTCGTCGGCACCGGCTCGGGCGAGAAGGCGCAGGTGCAGCACATGATCGGCCTGCTGCTGCAGCTCGCCGGGCCACTGCAGGCCGATGCCGCCGACGCGCTCGCGATCGCGGTCGCGCACGCGCACACGCGTTCGAGCCTGCAGCGCGTCGGGCTCGCGCGCGGCTCCTGGCGCCGTCGCCGGTAAGGATCGAACGACATGATCGGACGCCTCAGGGGCACCCTCGTCGCCAAGCAGCCGCCGTGGCTGGTCGTCGACGTCGGCGGCGTCGGCTACGAGCTGGAAGCGCCGATGTCGACCATCTACGACCTGCCCGAGACCGGCCGCGAGGTCGTGCTGTGCACGCACTACGCGGTGAAGGAGGACACGGTCGCGCTGTACGGCTTCCTCACCGAGGGCGAGCGCTCGCTGTTCCGCACCTTGCAGAAGGTCAGCGGCGTCGGCGCGAAGATCGCGCTCGCGGTGCTGTCCGGCGTGAGCGTGGACGAATTCGCGCGGCTGGTGCAGAACGCCGACCACGCCGCGCTGACGCGCATCCCCGGCATCGGCAAGAAGACCGCCGAGCGCATGGTGGTGGAGCTGCGCGACCGCGTCGACGGCCTCGCGGGCGGCGTTCAGGGCGGCGGTCCCAGCATCGGTGCCGTCGACCCGGTCGCCGAGGCCGGCGTCGCGCTGCAGGCGCTCGGTTACAAGCCGGCCGAGGTCACGCGCCTAGTGCGCGACGCGGCCGCGCCCGGCGATCGCGCCGAGGACATCATCCGCAAGGCGTTGAAGGCGGCGCTGCGTTGAGGCAGCGCGGAGGATCGGCCCGATGAACCCGTCGCCCGGCGATGGCAACGCAAGGAGGCGACTGCTCGCGCTGTGCTTCGGCGCGATCGGCGTCGTCTACGGCGACATCGGCACGAGCCCGCTGTACGCGTTCCGCGTCGCGTTCGGCCAGCACGGCGTCGCGGTCGCACCGGAGAACGTGCTCGGCGTGCTGTCGCTGATCTTCTGGTCGCTGGTGCTGGTCGTTTCGGTCAAGTACGCGACCTTCATCCTGCGCGCCGACAACAAGGGCGAGGGCGGCATCATGGCACTGATGGCGCTGGCGCAGCGCGGCGTCGCCGGCGCGCGCACGCGCTGGGTGCTGATGGTGATCGGCCTGTTCGGCGCGGCGCTGTTCTTCGGCGACGGCGTCGTCACGCCGGCGATCTCGGTGCTCTCGGCGGTCGAGGGCCTGCAGGTCGTCAGTCCCGGCCTGCACGGCGTCGTCGTCCCGGCCACGGTGCTGATCCTCCTCGGCCTGTTCGCGATCCAGCGCCACGGCACCAGCCGCGTCGGCCCGCTGTTCGCGCCGGTGACCCTGGTCTGGTTCCTCACCCTCGGCGTGCTCGGCCTGCACGGCATCCTGCAGGAGCCACGCGTGCTGCACGCGCTGAGCCCGCACCATGCGATCCTGTTCTTCGCCCACAACGGCAAGTTCGCGATCTTCGCGATGGGTGCGGTCGTGCTCGCGATCACCGGTGCCGAGGCGCTCTACACCGACATGGGCCATTTCGGCCGCCGGCCGATCCGGCTGGTCTGGTTCTTCATCGTCTCGCCATGCCTGGTGCTGAACTACCTCGGCCAGGGCGCGATCGTGCTGGCCGACCCGGCCAAGGCCGACAACCCGTTCTTCCTGCTGGTGCCGCCGGTGCTGCTGATCCCGATGATCGCGCTCGCGACGATGGCGACCGTGGTCGCTTCGCAGGCGGTGATCTCGGGCGCATTCTCGATGGCGCGCCAGGCGATGCAGCTCGGCTATCTTCCACGCATGCGCGTGCGCCACACCTCGCGCGAGACGATCGGGCAGATCTACCTGCCGTGGATCAACCGCGCGCTGCTGGTGCTGACGCTCGCCGCCGTCCTCGGCTTCCGCTCCTCGCAGAACCTCGTCGCCGCCTACGGCCTCGCGGTGGTGGGCACGATGTTGATGAACACGCTGCTGGTGGTCGTGGTCGCGCGTCGCATCTGGCGCTGGAGCGGCTGGCGCGTCGCGCTCGCCGGCGCGCTGTTCCTCGGCATCGACGTCGTGCTGCTGACCGCGGTCGCCGACAAGATCGAGTACGGCGGCTGGTTCCCGCTCGCGCTCGGCCTGGTCGTCTTCACGATGATGACGACCTGGCGCCACGGCCGCGAACTGGTCATGCGCGCGATCAAGCAGGGCGGCCTGGCGCTCGAGCCGTTCATCGCCTCGATCGTCGCCCACCCGCCGCTGCGCGTGCCCGGCACCGCGGTGTTCCTGACCGCGAACCGCGACGGCGTCCCGCACGCGCTGCTGCACAACCTCAAGCACAACAAGGTGCTGCACGAGCGCAACGTGATGCTGACCGTGGAGACGATCGACACGCCGGTCGCCGACAACGACGAGCGCGTCGAGATCGAGCCGCTCGGCGACGAGTTCTACCGCCTCACCCTGCGCTTCGGCTTCGCCGAGGACCCGGATGTGCCGAACATGCTCGAGACGGTCACCAGCGCCGGCCGCCCGTTCGACATGATGGACACGACCTTCTTCCTCAGCCGCGAGAGCATCGTCGCGACCGACCGCCCCGGCATGGCGCTCTGGCGCGATCGCCTGTTCGCCTTCCTGTCGCGCAACGCGCTCCCCGCCACCGCGTTCTTCCAGATCCCCGGCAATCGCCTGATCGAGCTGGGCACGCAGGTGGAGATCTGAGGGAGCCGGGCTGAGGGTGGGCGGCCGTACCGGGGCGAGGCGTGATCGCGTTCATCCCCCGTACGGTCTCCGGTGCATGCAGTGCAGGCGAAACCGGCCATAATTGCGAAGCCTCGGCCCTCCGCCTCCAAACCATGTCCGATCGCCTCACCTCCGCCAGCGCCACGCGCGAAGACGAGCTCGTCGACGCGACGATCCGCCCGCAGCGGCTGGCCGAGTACCTCGGCCAGCCGGTCGTGCGCGAGCAGCTCGGCATCTACATCGAGGCGGCCAAGCGGCGTGGCGAGGCGCTCGACCACGTCCTCATCTTCGGCCCCCCGGGGCTCGGCAAGACGACGCTGTCGCACGTGGTCGCGAACGAGCTCGGCGTGAACCTGCGCTCGACCTCGGGCCCGGTGCTGGAGCGCCCCGGCGACCTCGCCGCCCTGCTGACCAACCTGCAGCCGCGCGACGTGCTGTTCGTGGACGAGATCCATCGCCTGTCGCCGATCGTCGAGGAAGTGCTGTATCCGGCGCTGGAGGACTTCCAGATCGACATCATGATCGGCGAGGGACCCGCGGCGCGCTCGATCAAGCTCGACCTGCCGCCATTCACGCTGATCGGCGCGACCACCCGCGCCGGCCTGCTGACCGCGCCGCTGCGCGACCGCTTCGGCATCGTGCAGCGGCTGGAGTTCTACAGCCCGCTCGAACTGACCGCGATCGTGCGACGCGCGGCGAAGATCCTCGGCATCGCCTGCGACGCCGACGGCGCCGGCGAGATCGCGCGGCGCGCGCGCGGCACGCCACGCATCGCCAACCGGCTGCTGCGCCGCGTGCGCGACTACGCCGAGGTGCGCGCCGGCGGCACGATCACGCGCGAGGCGGCGAACGCGGCGCTGGAAATGCTCAAGGTCGACGCCGAGGGCTTCGACGCCCTCGACCGGCGCCTGCTCACGACCATCATCGAGAACTTCGACGGCGGTCCGGTCGGCGTGGAATCCCTCGCCGCCGCGATCAGCGAGGAGCGCGGCACGATCGAGGATGTGCTCGAGCCGTTCCTGATCCAGCAGGGCTTCCTCGTCCGCACCGCGCGCGGGCGCATGGTCACGCCCCGGTGCTGGCGCCACTTCGGCCTCGCCCCGCCGCGCCGCGTGGTCGCGGCGGACCTGTTCGAAGGCGGCGATCCGGAGAAGCAGCCGTGACGCATCCGCAGCCGACCTCGCCCGGTGGCCCGAGCCGTGAGCGCAGCCAGGGCAACCCGGCGCCGACGGGCTCGTCCCGATCCCCGGCCACGAACCGCCCGTCGCGACCGGCCTTCGCCTGGCCCTGCCGGGTCTACTGGGAAGACACGGATGCGGGCGGCGTCGTCTATCATGCGCGCTACCTGCACTTCCTCGAGCGCGCGCGCAGCGAATGGTTCCGTGCGCTCGGCATCGGCCAGCAGCGCCTGCGCGAGGAGGAAGGCATCGTCTTCGTCGTGCACCGGATGCAGCTCGCCTTCAACGCGCCGGCGCGGCTGGACGACCTGCTCAGCGCGACGGCGGAAATCCACGACCTGCGCAGCGCGAGCTTCCACGTGCGCCAGCGCCTGCTGCGCGAACCCGAGCCGCGCCCGCTGGTCGAAGCGGAGGTGCGCATCGCCTGCCTCGATGCCGCGCGCTTCCGGCCGCGACCGATCCCGAACCATCTGCTCCAGGACCTGCAACCCGAATGAACCAGGAACTCAACATCCTCGCCCTGATCCTCGGCGCCAGCCTGCCGGTCAAGCTCGTGCTCGGCATCCTGGTCGGCTTCTCGATCGCGTCGTGGTTCATCATCTTTCGCAAGAAGGCGTTGCTCGACCGCGCCAACGCGAGCGCCGACGAGTTCGAGGAACGCTTCTGGTCCGGCGCCGACCTCGCCGGCCTGTTCAAGGAGCTGACCGCCGCCGGGGAGCGCATCACCGGCAGCGCGGCGATCTTCGAGTCGGGTTTCCGTGAATTCGCGCGCCTGCGCCAGCGCCGTGGCGTGGATTCGCGCGCGCTGCTCGAAGGCGCGCAGCGCGCGATGCGGGTCGCCTCCACGCGCGAGGTCGACCGCCTCGAGCACAGCCTCGAGTTCCTCGCCAACGTCGGCTCGATCAGCCCCTACGTCGGCCTGTTCGGCACGGTCTGGGGCATCATGATCGCGTTCCAGGGCCTCGCCAACGTCAAGGAAGCGACCATCGCGATGGTCGCGCCGGGCATCTCCGAGGCGCTGATCGCGACCGCGATGGGCCTGTTCGCGGCGATCCCGGCGGTGTGGGCCTACAACCGCTACTCGACCAAGCTCGAACGCATCAGCCTGCGCTACGACACCTTCGTCGAGGAGTTCTCGTCGATCCTGGCGCGCCAGGCGCATGTGGACGACTAGCAGGCCCGGGCGCTGAGGGCCGAAGGCCGACACCGACCCCGACCCCAGGCCCAGCCCCGATCGCCCGCTTCGAACGTTCCAGATTCCGCCCGCTGCCCATCCGCCCCAGGCCCCAGCCCACAGCCCCCACGTACGAATGGCCATCGCCTCCCGCCGCCACAAGCGCAAACTCAAGGCCGAGATCAACGTCGTGCCGTACATCGACGTGATGCTCGTGCTGCTGATCATCTTCATGGTCACGGCGCCGCTGCTGAACCTCGGCGTCGACATCCAGCTGCCGCAGTCGTCCGCGAAGGCGATCCAGAACGACAAGGAGCCGGTCGTGGTCAGCGTCGACCAGGACGGGCAGCTGTTCCTGACCCTCGGCGCCTCGCAGCGCGAGGCGCTCGACCCGGACGCGCTGACGAAGGTCGCGGCGTTCGTGCGCCAGAATCCGCAGGTGCCGGTGCTCGTTGCCGGCGACCAGCGCGCGGACTACGGCAAGATCTACCAGGCGATGGTGTTGCTGCAGACGGCGGGCGTGCCGAAGGTCGGCCTGATGAGCCAGCCGGTGCAGGCGGAGCAGGTCCGCTGACGGATGGAGAGTTTCGGCGACAAGATCCGGGCACTGGGCCTCGCCCTCGCGCTCCACGTCCTGTGCCTGCTCGCCCTGCTGGTCGGCCTGTGGTGGACGACGGAGTCGCGCCCGGTCAGCATGCCCGGTCCGGTCATCGAGGCGACCCTGGTCGGCCCGACCGCGGCGCCGAAGCCGCGCGCCGCCGCGCGCCGGCCGGCGCCGACGCCGCCGGCCGCAAAACCCGAGCCGCCGAAGCCGGAGCCGCCCGCGCCCGAGCCCAGGCCGCCGCAGCCCGAACCGCCGAAGCCGCAGCGGCAGGTGCCGAACGAATTGCAGAAGCCGTCCCAGGTCGACCAGGAACGCATCGCCGCGCTCGCGCAGGAAAAGGCCGAGCAGGAGAAGCGCGAGCAGGAGGAGAAGGCGCGCCAGCGCCAGGTCGAGCTCGAGGAAGAGAAGGAGCGCAAGCTGCGCGAGGAACAGCAGAAGCAGCTCGCCGAGATCCGCAAGCAGCGCGAGGCGGCCGAGAAGAAGCTGCGCCTCGAGAAGGAGCGGCTGGCGCAACTGGAAGAGATCAAGAACCAGAAGGCGCAGGCGCTGGCGCAGGCCCAGCCGGAAGCCGAGCACGAGGCGCCGCAGGCGCAGACCGGCGCCGGCGGCCAGGACAACGATCTCGCCGCCCGCTACGCGGCCGCGATCCAGGCCGCGGTCACGAACAACTGGAACCGCCCCGACAACGCCACGCCGGGCCTGCGCTGCGTGCTCCACATCGCGCAGATCCCCGGCGGCGACGTCATCAGCGTCTCGATCGGCACGCCGTGCAATGCCGATCCGGTCACCCGCACCTCGATCGAGCAGGCGGTGATGAAGGCCGCGCCGCTGCCCTACCAGGGGTACGAGAAGGTGTTCCAGCGCAATATCAAGTTCAACTTCAGGTTCGATGGGTAGGATCGGCACCATGTCGAGGGGGAGCGCACGGTTCGGCGCCGCGGTCGTGGCCGACGGTGCCTGCATGGCGGTCGCCGCCGCCGCGGGCGAGGTGCCGGCGGACGCGCGCGGCCGTCATGCCGCCGTGCACGCGGCCCTGAGCGGCGCGCGCTGGCGCCCGATGAGGCAGCGGCCGGCTCGTTCCTGCGCGGCCGAGATCGAGCGGCAGCCCGGCCGCGAGACGGCGGCGATGCCGATTGCGGGCCGGTGCCATGCCGACCGCGCGACGCGCCGCTCGATCGAACCGGTGGTGCTGCGCGCGTTGCCATGCGCTGGCCGCGAGCCGGCACTCCAGCGCATCCCCCGACTCCACTTCAGCGACGACGGACAGTGACGATGACGAGCTTGACGCGATTCCTCGGCAGGGCGGTATGGGCCCTCGTGGCCCTGGTCGGGTTCTCCGGCGCACACGCGCAGATGGACATCGACATCATCAACGGCAACGCGTCCGCGCTGCCGATCGCGGTGGTGCCGTTCGGTTTCGACGGCGCCAGCGTGCCGCCGGACGCGAACGTCGGCGAAATCGTGCGCGCCGACCTCGCGCGCTCGGGCCAGTTCCGCACCTTGCCGCGCAACGACATCGTCGAGTTCCCGACCACGGCGGGCGAGGTCAAGTTCGCGACCTGGCGCCTCCTCAAGCAGGACTGGCTCGTCGTCGGCCGCATGGTCGACGGCGCCGACGGCGCGTTCCGGGTCGAATGGGCGCTGCTCGACGTCGCCAGCCAGCGCCAGGTCGCCGGCGGCGCGATCGCCGGCCAGCGCAGCGGCCTGCGCGACATCGCGCACCAGGTCGCCGACGCGATCTACGAAAAGATTCTCGGCGTGCGCGGCGCATTCTGGACCCGCATCGCCTACATCACCGCGACCGGCAGCACGCCCAAGAACATGTCCTACGCGCTGATGGTCGCCGATTCGGACGGCTACAACCCGCAGGTCGTGGTGCGCTCGCGCGAGGCGCTGCTGTCGCCTGCGTGGTCACGGGACGGCAAGCGCATCGCCTACGTCTCGTTCGAGAGCGGCAACTCCGCGATCTACGTGCAGGACCTCGGCACCGGGGCGCGCCAGGTCGTGTCCAGCAGCCGCGGCATCAACAGCGCGCCGGCATTCTCGCCCGACGGCAACCGCCTCGCGGTCAGCCTGTCCAAGGGTGGCAACCCGGACATCTACGTCCTCGACCTGGCCAGCCGCCAGGCGACCCAGATCACGCGCCATTTCGCCATCGACACCGAGCCGCGCTGGGCGGCGGACGGGCAGTCGATCTACTTCACCTCGGACCGCTCCGGCAAGCCGCAGATCTACCAGGTCGCACCGTCCGGCGGGGAGCCGACGCGGGTCACCTTCAACGGCCAGTACAACGCCAGCCCGAGTGTCGTCGAGGCCCGCGGCACCAAGCTTGCAATGGTGCAGGGCAACGGAAACGTGTATCGTATCGCGGTCCTCGACCGGGCGACGAACCAGACCACCCTGGTGTCACCGGGCAGTCAAGACGAAGCCCCGAGTTTCGCACCGAACGGAAGCATGCTGCTGTACGCCGCCAGTGAAGGTATCCGCGGCGTACTCTACGCGGCATCGGCCGACGGCCGGGTGCGCCAGCGTCTGGGCCTTGCGGAAGGAGATGTGCGCGAGCCCGCATGGGGTCCTTATCGCCAGCGTTGAGGCGCGGGTACAGGGGGGCGGCGAGTCCGCCGGCGACTGTCCCGCTTGAAGGTCGATTCAGGTTCGAAGCAACACTATCTGCCCGTTCAAGAAAGGGAAATGACCATGAACAACACCGTTCGCATTGCATTCGCGGTCCTGCTCGTTGCCGGCGTCGCGGCCTGCGCCAAGAAGAAGGTCAAGCCGGAGCCGGTCGTCGACAACACCCCGGTCACCGACACCAGCCCGGTCGACACCGGCGGCCGCTACACGCGTGACAGCCTCGACACGGATTCGTGCCTGCGCCAGCGCGTCGTCTACTTCGACCTCGATCGCACCGAGATCAAGTCGGAGTTCCAGGCCCAGATTTCCTGCCACGCCGAGTACCTGCGCCAGTTCCCGGACGCGCGCGTGACGCTCGAAGGTAATGCGGACGAGCGCGGTTCGCGCGAGTACAACCTCGGCCTCGGCGAGCGCCGCGGCAATGCCGTGCAGTCGGCGCTGGTCGCCGCCGGCGCATCGTCCTCGCAGCTCAACGTGACGAGCTACGGCGAAGAGCGCCCGGTGTGCCGCCAGCACGAGGAGTCGTGCTGGTCGAAGAACCGCCGCGTCGAGATCGTCTACACGGCGAAGTAAGCAGTGGCGATGTCGCGCTCGAAGAACGGTGCGATCGCAACGGCGACCCTCTGGGTCGCCGTTGTCGCGTTCGCGACTCCGGTCGCCGCGCAGCAGCGGCTGTCGCTGGCCGAGCGCATCGAGCGCCTCGAGCAGCAGGCCGGCAGCGGCCAGCAGCCCGGCGCGGTCGACCTCGTCAACCAGATCCAGGCGCTGCAGTCGCAGGTGCAGTCGCTGCAGGGCCAGGTCGAGGAGCTCAACCACGCCCTCGAGGAAGCCAAGCGGCGCAATCGCGAGCAGTACACCGATCTCGATTCCCGCATCGGCCGCCTCGAAGGCGGCACGCCGGGCGCCGCGGCGGCGCCCGCGCCGCGCGCGCCTGCGCCCGAGCAGCCGCCGGACATCGACCTCGCGAGCCCGAACCAGGTCGCACCGGTGCCGACGCGTCCCGCTGCGCCGCCCGCCGCGCTGACCGATGCCGATCGCGCCGCCGCGCCGGTCGATGCGCCGGTCGTCGAAGCCGCTGCCCCGGCCGACCCGGCCGCGGAAGGCTCGGCCTACAACGACGCATTCGCCGCGCTCAAGGACAGCCGCTTCGCCGAATCGGCCAAGCGCTTCCGCAGCTTCATCGAGCGCTACCCGAACAGCGAGCTGACCGGCAATGCGTACTATTGGCTCGGCGAGTCGTACTACGTGACGCAGAACTACGCGATCGCGCTGGAAGCGTTCCAGACCCTGCTGCAGCGGTATCCGAACAGCCAGAAGGCGCCGGACGCGCTGCTCAAGGTCGGCTACAGCCAGTACGAGCTCAAGCAGTGGGAAGACGCGGAGGCCACGCTCAACGAAGTCGTGCAGCGCTATCCCGATACGACCGTCGCGCGCCTCGCGCAGGGCCGCCTGCGCGCGTTGCAGACGGAAAACCGCCGCTGAGGCCATCGTGAACCCCGTCGCCGCCCGCGGCGCCGCGGCCGGCGACGCTTCACCGCCCTCCGCCCCCGCCGGGCGCCTGCGCATCACGGAAGTGTTCCACTCGCTGCAGGGCGAGGCGGATGCGGTCGGCTGGCCGACCGTGTTCGTGCGCCTGACCGGCTGCCCGTTGCGCTGCAGCTGGTGCGACACGACCTATTCGTTCCATGGCGGCGAATGGCGCACGCTCGACGACCTCGTCGCCGAAGTCGCCGCCTACGGCACGCGTCACGTCTGCGTCACCGGCGGCGAGCCGCTGTCGCAGAAGCGCTGCCTCGCGCTGCTCGAACGACTGTGCGATGCGGGGTACGAGGTGTCGCTCGAAACCTCCGGCGCGGTCGACGTCTCCGCGGTCGATGCGCGCGTGCGCAAGGTGCTCGACCTCAAGGCGCCGGGCTCGGGCGAGGTCGCGCGCAACCGGTGGTCGAACCTCGGGCACCTGTTGCCGCACGACCAGGTCAAGGTCGTCATCGCCGATCGTGCGGATTACGACTGGGCCGTCGCGCGCCTGCGCGAACACGCGCTCGACCGCCGCTGCCAGGTGCTGTTCTCGCCCGTGCACGGCGCCGTCGCGCCGCGCGAACTCGCCGCATGGATCCTCGCCGACCGCCTGCCCGTGCGCATGCAGCTGCAGCTGCACAAGCTGCTGTGGGGGGAGGAGAAGGGAAGGTGAGGTGGTGGTCGGGATGGGTGATCGGTGCTTGGTGATGGTGATGGGGATTGGAGACTCGACGGTCGCGCTTCGCGGTCGCCGGCGCGGTGCCGGCGCAGGAGCGGCGCAGCCGCGCTCGAACGGGTTGGCAATGGATCGATGGCATGAACAATGAGATCAACCGCGCCGTCGTGCTGGTGTCCGGCGGCATGGATTCGGCGGTCACGCTGGCGATGGCGCGTTCGCGCGGGCTCGCCTGCCACGCACTCAGCGTCGACTACGGCCAGCGCCATTCCTCCGAGCTGGACGCCGCGCGCCGCGTCGCGCACGCGCTCGGCGCGATCGAGCACAAGACGGTGCACGTCGACCTGCGCAGCATCGGCGGCTCCGCGCTGACCGCCGACGACATCGCCGTGCCCGACGAGGGCGGCGCAGGCATTCCGGTCACCTACGTGCCGGCGCGCAACACGATCATGCTGTCGGTCGCGCTCGGCTGGGCCGAAGTGCTCGGCGCGCGCGAGATCTGGTGCGGCGTCAACGCGGTCGACTATTCCGGTTACCCCGACTGCCGGCCCGCGTTCGTCGACGCGTTCCAGCGCCTCGCCAACCTCGCCACCAAGGCCGGTGTCGAAGGCGCGGGCCTTCGCGTGCAGGCGCCCTTGATCGACATGGGCAAGGGCGAAATCGTGCGCGCCGGCCTCGCGCTCGGTGTCGATTTCGCCGACACCGTGTCCTGCTACCAGGCCGACGCCGAAGGCCGTGCCTGCGGCCACTGCGATGCCTGCCGCCTGCGCGCCGACGGCTTCCGCAAGGCCGGCGTCGCCGACCCCACGCGCTACCGCTGAGCCGGCGGGGCGGGTACACTGCGCGCCCGCCCGCGGTGACGCGCGCGATCCTCACGGGCCGTTAGCTCAGCGGTAGAGCAGTGGACTTTTAATCCATTGGTCGATGGTTCGATCCCATCACGGCCCATATTCTCCAACGTGGGGAACAGGGGCCCGCTGGCGTACGCGTGGCGGTTCGCATTCGCGCCTGCGGCGCTGCTGCGACGGCGGTGCGCCGCGGTGCGTTTTCTGCAGGAGCGCCGCAGGCGCGACAGCCGCCGCGACGTGCCGAGCGCGCGATGGCGCGCAGACCGTCGGTCATGCGTGGACGGCGGCCCGCGAAGATCCGTCGCGTTTTGCGCTTGCGCCTGCGTCGCCAGGCAACGGCAGGGGCCGTGGCGCGTCAGCGGCGCATGGGGCGGACGCGCCGTGCCTCGCTCGGGAACCGCACGTGCGCGCCGCGTGCGCGCTGCCGCCACGCGTCGACGTCGACGCACACGTCTTCGGCGGCGTCGATGCGCGCGTCCTCGGCGACGCGATCGCCGATCGGTGCGCGGCAGAAGTGAACGTGGCGACCGGCGATGCGCGCAACGACGGCGCAGTGCCAGACGCGCGCGTCGCCGTCGGCGAACCAGACGATGTCGCCCGCGCGCGGGTCCGTTCTCGGGTCTCGTTGCCTGTGCATGCGCGCCAGCGTCGCCGCGCGATGTCGCAGCAGGCGAGAACACGAGCGCGCCTGCGATCCGTCCCTCCCTCCGCCGCAGGCACGGCGGGGCACGATCCCGCGGGATGGCGTGGAATGAGCGGCCCCGCCGCCGCGGGAATCGATGCGCATCGCCCGCGGCCGCACGCGCCGCGAGGCGATGCCGCGCGAACGCGCTACGGCTTGCGCGCGGGGATGAACCGCGGCGGCCGATCCGCGTCGGCGCTGCCCCATTCGCGTACCGGCTCCGCCGAGAGTTCGTAGCGCAGGCGGCCGCCGTTGGTGACGAACGTGGCCGGCAGCCACGGCTTCGTCCACGCGCGGCCGTCGACGTCGAGCGCGCGCACGTACGGCCTCGCGGAGCCTGCGCCGGGCGCTTCGATGACGATGTCGCCGGCGCCGCGGCGGATGTGCGCACGTTCGAACAGCGGGCTCGCGAGCACGAGCTCGGCGCGGCCCGGGTACAGCGGATAGAAGCCGAGTGCGGACCAGACGTACCAGGCCGACATCGCGCCGAGGTCGTCGTTGCCGGGGATGCCGTCGGGCGACGCCCGCCACAGCGTGTCGACGACCGCGCGCACCGTCTGCTGCGTCTTCCACGGCTGGCCGGCGGCGGCGTACAGCCACGGCGCCGCGATCGACGGTTCGTTGTCCATCTCCACGTGCAGTTCGCCGGAGCCGGTCAGCGCCCACTCGCCGTCCTCGTCGCGGAAGAAGGCGTCGAGCCGCGCGATCGCGCGTTGGTCGCCGCCGAGCGCTTCGAACAGGCCGGGGACGTCGAACGGCACCATCCACAGGTATTGCGCCGCGCTGCCTTCGGTGAAGCCTTCGTCGGAAGCGGGATCGAACGCCGGCCAGCTGCCGTCCGCGTTGCGGTTCTGGATGTAGCCGCCGTGCGGCGTCGCGTGCGGGTTGAACAGCGTGCGCCAGGCGGCGGCACGCGAGAGGAACCGCTTCGACGCGGCGCGATCACCGCGCCGCTCGGCGAACGCGGCGAGCGCGAAGTCGGCGCTCGCCTGCTCGAGGCTTTCGGCCGCGCCGCCCCAGGCGTGCGTGTCGGCGGGGTTGTAGCCGAGGCGCAACTTGCGCGCGAGGTCGGGGCGCTGGCCGACGCAGAGGATCGGGCAGCCGCTGCGGTCGGCATCGAGCGCGGTCGGCCGCTCGGCCGCGCGCACGAGCGAGTCGAAGGCGCGGCGCGCGTCGAAGCGCGTGCCGCCGAAGGCGTGGATCGCGGCAACCGCCGCGGCAGCCGGATCGCCGTTCATCACGTGCGTGCCGCCGTTGTTGTGCGACCAGCGGTCCCACACGCCGCCGTTCTGCCCGGCCTGGTTCAGCAGCGACTGCGCGATGTCGCTGCCGATGCCGGCGTCGAGCAGGGTCACCAGCTGCAGCTGCGAGCGGTAGACGTCCCAGCCGGAGAAATTCGCGTACTGCGCCTGCTGGCTCGGGCCGATGCGGTGCACCCGGCCGTCGAAGCCACGGTACTCGCCGTTCGCGTCGCTGAACAGGTTCGGGTGCAGCGAGGCGTGGTAGAGCGCGGTGCGGAACACGCGGCGCTGTTCGCTGCTGCCGCCGTCGATCGCGATGCGCGAGAGCCAGTCGTTCCACGCGCCACGCGCGCTCGCGCGCACGTCGGCGAAGGCGCGCGACGGCGGGTTCTCGGCGGCGAGGTTCGCGCGCGCATTCTCGAGGCTGACGTAGGAGATGCCGACGCGCACGCCGACCGTCCGCCCGGCGCCGAGGTCGAAGCGCAACCACGCGCCGGAGCCCTTGCCGGCTTCCGGGTAGCCGTCCTTGCCGTAGCCGGTGCCGCCGCGTGCCTGCGTCGCGCCCGGGTGCAGCGTCGCGTCCTGCCAGGTGCCGGTGGCGGCGATCGGCTGGTCGAACTCGGCGACGAAGTACAGCGTGTAGTAGCTGTGGCGGATCGCCGGGTCGAGGTAGCCGCAGAAGTTGCCGCTGGTCACCGAGCCGCTGACGCGGCGGGCCGCCACGTCGATCATCACGCTCGCATCGCTGCTGCCGACTTCGCTGTCCGACGCGCGCAGCAGCAGCGTCGCCGGCACCCCGGACGGATAGCGCAGGCGCGCCGAACCCGTGCGCGGCGTCGCCGTGAGTTCGACCTTCACGCGATTCGACAGCCGCACCGCGTAGTGGCCGGGCTCGGCCGTTTCGTTGACGTGCGAGTACGAGAGCGAGAACGCCTCGTCCTTGGCGTCGGCGGACGGCGAGCTCTCCGGTTCCGCGGTCAGCGGCAGGAACGGGATGTCGCCGCTCGCGCCACGGCAGCCGGTGCCGGAGACGTGGGTGAGGCCGAAGCCGCGGATGCGCGTCGCATCGTAGGCGTAGCCGCCGGGCGCGGCGACGCGGCTGTGGTCGCCCCGGGTGGTTTCGGGGCTCCACTGCAGCATGCCGAACGGCACCACCGCGCCGGGGAACACGTTGCCGCCGTGCGCGGTGCCGATGCGCGGATCGACCTCGGACGCCGCGTCGTCCGGCGTGCGCCAGGTCGCACGCAGTGGGTGCGCCTCGGTGTTGAACGTGACCGCGTCGAAGTCGAGCGCCTGCGGCGCGAACAGCAGGTAGTAGTACTTGAAGGTCTCCGCGAGCACGAAGCTCTCCATGCGGTCCTTCTTCTCCTTCGTCACCACGTCGGCGAGCGCGGCGTAGCCGGCGCCGGTGCGGCAGTGGCGCACGAAGTCGCGGAACATCGAGCGGCCCATCGCGAGGTACTTCGGGTCGCGCGTGGCCTGGTACAGCGTGTACGCGGACTCGACGATTTCCGGCCGCAGCGCGTAACCCGGATGCGGGATCGCCCCGCTGCGGTAGTCGTAGACCTCCGGCTCGATGCCGTTGAGGTTCCACATGCGGAACGAGGACTCCTGCAGGCGCGCCGCACGCGTGGTGTCGCCCGACAGCGCGAGCAGGGCCGGGAAGAACGCATCGAGCGCACCCCAGGTCGTCTGGGTGCGGCGGCCGCTGTCCATGTCGGCGTAGCCGTACCAGAGCGCGCCGTCGACCTCGTCGGCGAGGTGCGCGTGCACCGCCGCGATGCTGGTCTTCCACATCGCGAGGCAATCCTCGTCGCCGAACAGGCGCCAGCATTTCCAGAGGTATTCGTAGTACGAATCGATGCCGCCCGAGAGGTGCGATTCGCGATCGGTCCATTCGCCGCTGCGCACGTCGATGGTCGAGCCGACGAGGTCGAGCTTCGAGCGGCGCTCCCAGGTCGCGACCAGCGCGCGCTTGGCCGTGTCGTAATACACGGGCTTGCCGGTCAGCCGCGACAGCGTGCCGAACTCGAGCAGCAGGGTGCCCGTCTCGGCCGGGTTGGTCAGCGGGTTGCGCGTCGCGCCGGTGCGCAGGTTCACCTCGACCCAGGGCAGCCCGGTCGGCGAGTCGAACGCGGGCAGGAGCCGCGTGCCGAGGTCTTCGGCCTTGGCGAGCAGGCGCGCGTCGCCGGTCAGCTGGTAGCCCGACAGCAGGCCGCCGAGCAGGCGGATCGTGATCTCGAAGTTCTTGACGTAGATGTCCTTGTCGAAATCCAGCCGCGCCGCGATCAGTTCGCGCACGTCGTCGGCTTCGCGCGTGAAGCCCATCAGCACCAGCGTGTCGAGCGCGTCGACCGGCGTCATCAGCAGCGGCTCGTCGTACCAGTCGTGCGGCGCGCGACGGAGCGGGGCGAGGTCGTCGTGGCCCCAGGCGTGGCGGCGGTAGCCCTGCCACGCGTGCAGGAATTCGGCCTTGACCTCGTCGGCAAGGCGCGCGGACTCGGCCGCATCGATGTGCGCCGTGGCGTCGCCGGCGGCGCGAGCGGGCACGGTGCAGGTGATCGCGGCGAGCGCGAGCAGGACGGAGAGCAGCCTGGGCATGGTCGGTTCCCGGTCAGGCCGCCAGCGCGCGCGGCGCGCGGCGGAGCAGGGCGAGCACTTCGTAGCACGCGCCCATGGTGTGGTAGTCGGTCTTGCCGGCCGGGCTCTTCTCGTCGGAGTAGCGGCGGTTGCTGCGGTCGAGGATGCGGTACCACGCGCCGTGCTCGTGGTCGATGAAATGCGTCCACGCGTACGACCACAAGCGCTCGTACCACGCGAGGAAGCACGCCTCGCGCGTGCGCTCGTACAGCAGCGCCGCGGCGGCGATCGACTCGGCCTGCACCCAGAAGTACTTGTCGTCGTCGCAGATCCTGCCGTCCGGCCCGAAGCCGTAGCAGACGCCGCCGTGCTCCTCGTCCCAGGCGTGCACGAGCGCGCGGTCGAACAGGTCGGTCGCGGTCGGCAGCAGCCACGCATGCGGAGCGAGGCGGTCGAGCGTCAGCAGCAGCTTGGCCCACTCGGCCTGGTGGCCCGGCTGGAAGCCCCAGGGTCGGAACAGGTGCCTGGGGTCGTCGCGGTGGTAGTCCCAGTCGACGCGCCAGTTCGCGTCGTAGTGTTCCCACACCAGGCCGCAGGTCTGCTCGGCCTGCCGCCGCGTCATCGCGTCGGCGACTGCCAGCGCGCGCTCGAGGTAGCGCGGCTCGCGGGTCGCCTCGAACGCGGCGATCAGCGCCTCGGTCAGGTGCATGTTCGAGTTCTGGCCGCGGTACGGCGTGAAGCGCCACTGCGCGTCGGCCTCGTCGCGATAGAGCCGCGCGCGCGGGTCCCAGAAGTGGCGCTCGAGCAGCTGCCAGGTCTCGTCGATCCACGGCCGCGCCTCGGCGATGCCGGCGCTCACCGCGGTCGCATACGCGAGCAGCACGAAGGCCATGCCGTAGGCGTGGCGCGTGGTGTCTTCCGGGCGGCCGTCGAGCACGGTCCAGGCATAGCCGCCGCTGGCCGGGTCGCGATGCACGTCGCGCAGGTAGGCGAGGCCGTGGCGCGCCCGGCTGCGGTACTCGTCGCGGCCGAACTCGCGCGCGGCCATCGCGTAGTTGAAGACGAAGCGCGTGCTGCTGACGAGGTGGCGATGGCGGTGGTCGTAGACCGTGCCGTCGTCCCTGAAGTAATGGAAGAAGCCGCCCGCCGGGTCCACGCAGCGCGGATCGTAGAAGGCCATCGTGTGCGCGACGTGCGCGCGCAGGAAGTCGGTCGAACGGAAATCCGGTTGGGTCATGCGCGCACCTCGTCGGCAGGGGCGTTGCGGAGCAGTTCGAGCACCTCGCCGCGCGCGGGCATCGCGTCGAACGCGCCGTGGCGCGTCACCGCGAGCGCGCCGCAGGCCGCGGCGAAGCGCAGCGCCGCCTCGACGCCGGCGGCGTCGGCGGCGAACGCGTCGAGCGAGCGCGGATCGATGCCGTGACGCACGAGCTCGTGCAGCAGGCCGGCGCAGAACGCGTCGCCGGCCGCAGTGGTGTCGATCGCGCGCACCGGTGGCGGCGCGAGCGTGCCGCGGCACTCGCGCGTGAACCAGCGCAGCGGCCGCGCGCCGTCGGTGACCACGACCAGGCGCGCGCGGCGGCCGAGCAGGGCGTCGATCGCGGCGTTGCCGTCGCTGCCGGTCGCGACGGCGAGGAAGTCGAGTTCGTCCGCCGCGAGCTTGACCACGTCGGCCTGTTCGATCGCGGCGCGGATGCGCGGCGCCGGATCCGCGCCGCGCGGCCACAGCGCCGGGCGCAGGTTCATGTCGAAGGTGACCAGCGCGCCGGCGGCGCGGGCACGCTGCAGGCAGGCCTGCGTCGCCGCGGCGATCGCCGGCTCGGTCAGCGAATTCGAGCAGGCGTGCAGCACGCGCAGGCCGTCGAACGCGTCCGCGGCCAGCGCGGCCGCGTCGAACAGCAGGTCCGCCGCCGGCGGCCGGTAGAAGCTGAAGCTGCGCTCGCCGTCGCGGTCGAGCGCGACGAAGGCGAGCGCGGTCGGCGCGTCGGTGGTCCACTGCACGTGCTCGAGCCGCACGCCGGCCGTGCGCAGCGCGTCGTGCAGGAAGCCACCGAACATGTCGTGCGCGAGCGTGCCGATGAACTCCGCTTCGCTGCCGAGCCGCGCCAGCGCGACCGCGACGTTCGCCGGCGCGCCGCCGGCGTGCTGCGCGAACGCGCGCGGCGTCCCCGCGTCGGGTGCGGGCAGGGCGAGGAAATCGACCAGCGCTTCGCCGAAGCAGGCGATCCGGCACATCTCAGTGCACTCCGGGAGCGCGTGCGGGCGCAGCGACGGTGCGCGCGCGCGAACCGGCGAAGCCGTAGTAGACGATGAACGCGTAGCACGCGAGCGGCAGCACGAACGACCCCTGCACGCCGATGCGGTCGGCCAGCGCGCCCTGCAGCACCGGCACGATCGCGCCACCGACGATCGCCATGACCAGCAGGCTCGAGGCCTTGTCGGTCTTCGCGCCGAGGCCGTCGATCGCGATGGTGAAGATGGTCGGGAACATGATCGAGTTGAACAGCCCGATCGCGACCACGCTCCACAGCGCGACCTGGCCCTGCGTCGCCATCGTGCAGGCGACCAGCAGCGCCGCGACCGCGGCAAAGCCACCGAGCAGCCGGCGCGGATCGAGCGAGCGCAGCAGCGCCCAGCCCGCGAAGCGGCCGATCATCGCGCCACCCCAGTACAGCGAAACGTAGCCGGCCGCGCTCGCCTCGCTGATGCCGCCGATCGTCGGCATCGAGAGGTAGTTGATCAGGAAGCTGCCGATCGACACCTCGGCGCCGACGTAGAGGAAGATCGCGGCGACGCCGAGGCGCAGCGGCCGGTGCCGCAGCAGCTCGGCGAAACGGTGCGCCTGGCCGTCGGCGCGCTCGGTCGCCTCGGTCAGCGGCGGCAGGCGGAACAGCCAGACCACGAAGGCGAGCACGAACAGCGTCGCCGCGATGCCGAGGTAGGGGCCGGTCACCAGCGCCGCCTGCTCCGCGCGATACGCCGCAAGCTCCGCCGGGGCGAGCCGCGCGAGCTCGGTCGCGCCGAGCACGCTGCCGGACAGGATCAGCAGTCCGCCGAGCTTCGGCGCGAGCGTGGTGCCGAGCGAGTTCAGCGCCTGCGCGAGGTTCAGCCGGCTCGACGCGTGGCGCGGCTCACCGAGCAGGCTCACGTACGGGTTCGCCGCGACCTGCAGCAGGGTGATGCCGCTCGCGAGCACGAAGAACGCGCCGAGGAACATGCCGTACGACATCGTGCGCGCGACCGGCACGAACAGCAGTGCACCGACGCCGGTGACGGCGAGCCCGAGCAGGATGCCGCCGCGGTAGCCGAAGCGCGCGATCACGCGCCCGGCCGGCAGCGACATCACGAAGTACGCGCCGAAGAAGATCAGCTGTACCAGCATCGCCTGCGCGTAGTTCAGCGTGAACACCGATTTCAGGTGCGGGATCAGCACGTCGTTGAGCACCGTGATGAAGCCCCACATGAAGAACAGCGTCGTGGCGACGGCGAGGGCGACGCGGGGACTGGCGGTGCGTTCAGGCATGGGGGCGTCCGTCGGCGGGTGGCGGGCAGCTGCTTTCGCGCACGACCAGCCGCACCGGTTCCACGTGCGGGCCGATCGGCAGGGCCGGATCACGCATGCGCGCGAGGACGCGCTCGGCTGCATGCCGGCCGAGCGCGCGCGGCTCGGTCGCGACCGTGGTCAGCGGCGGCATCGCGAGCGCCGCTTCGGGAATGTCGTCGAAGCCGACCACCGCGAAGTCGTGGCCGGGCCGCCGCCCGCGCGCGACCAGGCCGAGCTGCAGGCCGAGCGCGACCGCGTCGTTGTAGCAGACCGCTGCGGTCGGGGCCGGGTCGCGCACGAACAGCGCCCCGGCCTGGCGCGCGGCTTCCACGCGCGTCGGTGCGGTCTCGATGCGCCACTGCGGTTCGGCGGCGAGGCCGGCTTCGCCGAGCGCGCGCAGGTAGCCGTCGCGGCGCTCGCGGCACGAACTCGAGTCGCGATGGCCGCCGAAGAACGCGATGCGCCGGTGACCGAGTTCGACCAGGTGGCGCGTGGCGAGGTAGGCACCGCGCGCGTTGTCCATCGCGAGGTAGTCCCAGTGGCCGTCGATCTCGCGGTTGAACACGAGCACGGGCACGTGGCTGCCGACCGCGCGCGCGACCGCGGTGCCGTGGCTGCCCTCGGCCGGCGACAGGATGATGCCGGCCGGCGCGTGCTCGACCAGCGAGGCGAGCACGGCCTGCTGGCGCTCGATCGACTCGCCGGTGCTGCCGAGCAGGGTCACGAAGCCCGCCGCGGCGAGCGCATCGTCGACGCCGGCGGCGAACTCGGCGAAGAACGGATTGGAGAGGTCGTTGACGACCAAGCCGACGCTCGAAGCCGAGCGTGCACGCAGGTTCGCCGCGGCGCGGTTGTAGACGTAGCCGATGCGGCGGATCGCCTCCTGCACGCGCTCGCGCTTTTCCGCGCGCACCAGCGGACTGTCGCGCAGCACCAGCGACACGGTCGCGCGCGATACGCCGGCGAGGCGCGCGACGTCGTTGAGGGTCGCCTTGGATGGCAGCTTGGGGCGCGTCATTTGGATCGTTCCAAACCACGCATTCTCGCGGTATGCGCAGGCACTGTGCATCTCGCAGTGCAGCATGAAGCGCGCCGCCAAGGCGTGATAGGGTCGATCTTTTGGATCGATCCAAACGACGCCGCAATCGCGTTCGCGCGCCAGGCTGGGTCCCGCACCAGGCGCCCGCCGCGGCAACCCGCGGCCGTGCTGCCCATGCGGCGGCCGGTGGCCGGGCAGGCGCGCCGCGACGCGCCTTCCACCGGAGCAGAGCCCCATGTCGACCCTCGCATGCCCTGCGCGAGCCTCGCGCCCGTTCCCACGCCGCCGCCGCGATCCCGCCCTGTGGGCCGTGCGGCTCGCCGCATTCCTCGCCGCTGCCACCACGCCGGCATTCGCGGCATCGGCCGACGCCGGTGTGCGCGAACGCGCGCTGGCCGCGGTCGACCCGTTCATCGGCACCGGCGGTGAAGGGCACACCTTCCCCGGCGCGGTCGTGCCGTTCGGGATGGTCCAGCTGAGTCCGGACACGCAGCTGAAGACGCGCCAGGAAGGCTACGGCTGGGCGGCCGGCTACCGGCACGAGGACACGACGATCTTCGGCTTCTCGCACACGCACTTCTCCGGCACCGGCCATTCCGACCTCGGGGACGTGCTGGTCATGCCGACGACCGGCGAGTTGCGCCTCGATCCCGGCGACGCGACGCGACCCGGCAGCGGTTACTTCTCGCGCTTCTCGCACGACGACGAGCAGGCCGAGCCCGGCTACTACGCGGTCACGCTGGCCGACTACGGCGTGCGCGCCGAACTCACCGCCGGCCCGCGCATCGGCGTGCACCGATATCGATTCCCGGCCGGCAAGCCGGCGCACGTGCTGGTCGACCTGCGGCCGAGCATGTACGACTACCCCGGCAAGGTGTCGTGGTCGCGCCTGCGCCTGCGCGCCGACGGCACGCTGACCGGATTCCGCGAAACGCGCGGCTGGGCGCCGGGGCGGCAACTGTACTTCGCGATGCGCTTCTCGCGCGCGCCGCTCGGCCACGCGCTGCACAACCGCGAGCAGGACATCGTCTACAAGGGCTTCGCGCCGCCGGCGAATGCGGTGCCGTCCGGGCGCGCGCAGGTCGAGGGCCGCGCCCTGGTCGGCGTGCTGGACTTCGGCGACGGCGGCGGTGAGCTGGTGGTGAAGGTTGCGATCTCGCCGGTCGACGAGGACGCCGCGATCGCGAACCTCGACGCCGGCATGCCGGGCTGGGACTTCGACCGCGTGCGTGCCGACGCGCGCGCGGCCTGGGCCGAGGCGCTGTCGGTGTTCGACGTCGACGCGCCCGAACCGATGCGACGCAGCTTCTACACCGCCGCCTACCACGCGCTGATGGCGCCGAGCCTGTTCATGGACGCGGACGGCCGCTACCGCGGTCCCGACAACGCGGTGCATCGCGCCGAGGGCTGGACCAACGTCTCGACGTTCTCGCTCTGGGACACCTACCGCGCGCTGCACCCGCTGCTGACCATCATCCAGCCCGGGCAGCGCACCGACGACATCGTGAACTCCCTGCTCGCCGCGCGCGCGCAGAGCCCGTGGGGGATCCTGCCGGTGTGGGCGTTCCACGGCCTGGAAACCTGGTGCATGATCGGCTACCACGCGGTGCCGGTGATCGCGGACGCGTACGCGAAGGGCATCCGCGGCTACGACGTCGACGCCGCGCTCGACGCGATGGTCGCCAGCGCGACGTACGCGCCGTACGGCGGCCTCGGCGACTACATGAAACTCGGCTGGGTGCCGATCGACCGCGAGGGCGAGGCGGCGTCGAAGACGCTGGAGTATGCCTACGACGACTGGACCATCGCGCGCACCGCCGCGGCGATGGGGCGCGACGACGTCGCGAAGGCGTTCGAGCGCCGCGCGCGCAACTGGCGCAACGCCTACGACGCGCGCACCGGCTTCCTGCGCGCGCGCCTCGCCGACGGCGCGTTCCGCGAACCGTTCGATCCGGCGCAGAGCGGCTACGGCACGGACTACACCGAAGGCAACGCGTGGCAGTACTCGTGGTACGTGCCGCACGACGTCGCCGGCCTGATCGCGCTGCACGGCGGCGACGCGCGCTTCGCCGCGCGCATCGACCGCGTGTTCGACGCCGAGGTCGACCCGAAGCTGTTCGAGCACATGGAAGACATCACCGGCCTGATCGGCTGGTATGCGCACGGCAACGAGCCGAGCCACCACCTCGCCTACCTCTACGCCTACGCCGGCCAGCCATGGCGCACGCAGGAGCGCCTGAAGCAGATCATGGACACGCAGTACGCCGCGCGCGTCGACGGCCTCGCCGGCAATGACGATCTCGGCGAGATGTCGGCGTGGTTCCTGTTCACCGCGATGGGCTTCTACCCGGTCGCGCCGGCGAGCAACGAGTACGTGATCGGCCGGCCCTTCGTCGATCGCGTCGCGCTCGCGTTGCCGAACGGAAAGCGCTTCACGATCGTCGCCGACGGCCTCGACGAGGCGCACCCGTACGTCGGCGAAGTCACGCTCGACGGCAAGCCGCTCGCGCGCAGCGTGGTCCGCCACGAGCAGATCATGGCCGGCGGCGAACTGCGCTTCCGCATGCAGGCGGAGCCGAACCGGCGCTGGGCGACGGCGAAATCGGCGCGGCCGTACTCGATGAGTCGCTGAAGGAGGCGCTGCCGCGGCGCCGGCTCGCGGTCCGCGTCGGGACGGGCGCCGCGGGGCCGGCGCGGTGCGCGGGGCCGGCCGCGGGCCGGCCCTGAGAGCGGCTTACTGCTGGCGGATGTCGACGTCGCCGCTGAAGGTTTCGATCCGCACCTGGCCCGCGCCATCGCCGATCGTCGCGTCGAGGCTGCTGCCGGGGCCGTGGTCGGCCTCCTCGACCTTGCCGAAGTCGCTGCGGATGCGGCCACTGAAGGTCGATGCCTTGATGCGCATCGAGGCCGTCGCCGGCAGGCGCAGGCGCAGGTCGCCGCTCATCGTCTCGACCTCGATGCGCGCGCCGTCGGCCGGCGTGCCGCGCAGCTCGATGTCGCCGGACACGGTGCCCGCCTCGACCTCGCGGTAGTTCGCGTTCTCGGCGTCGACGTCGCCGGAGACGGTCTCGAACTTCAGCCGGCCGCCGAGGCCGCGCGCACGGATGTTGCCGGACACGGTCTCGATGTGCGCGCGATCGGCCTTGCCGGCGACCTCGATGTCGCCGCTGACGCTCTCCACCTCGACCTCCTTCGCGCCGCTGTCGATGCGCTGCTTGCCGCTGACGCTTTCGACGTTGAGCGAGCGGCCGGCGACCCCGGACAGCGAAACGTCGGCACTGATCACCTCGATCTTCATCTCCGCCTCGCGCGGCACCTTGATGTCGAGCAGGGTATCGCCCATGCGCGAGTCGGCACCCCAGCTGAACCAGCTGCGCTGCTCGGGCGCTTCCACCTTGATGCGCAGGTGGCTGGCGTCGCCGGTCACGGCGAGCTTCCTGGCGCCGTCGCCGAGCGTGCCGCCGATCGCGACCTCGGGCTTGTCCCAGCCGCTGACGGTGACCGAACCCTTGACGTTGGACACGTCGACGCGCACGTCGCGGTTGGCCGCCCGCACTTCGTGGATCGGCGTGCCCGCGAAGGCGGGCGCGCATGCGGCGGCCAGCGCGAAGGCGAGGAGGGTGCGGGTGGGATGCATGGTGGTGGCTCCGTGGGTGTGCATTCGGAAATCCCTGCGGGACTGCCTCAACCGGCGCGTGCGCCGTAGTGTTCGAGTTTCATGCGACGCGCGTTCGTGCGGTTGAGCAGGCTCACGAGGAACACCGCGTCGGGTTGCTGTTCGAGCGCCTGCTGCAGTTCCGCGTTCGCGGCGTCGAGCACGACCGCGGCGCCGGCGAGGCGCGGGTCACCACCCGGTGCGCGCGCGGCGTCGAGCGCCTGCGCCGGCGTGATGCGCGAGAACTTCTGCAGCGGTACCGTCTGCTGCGCGATGCCGGTGCCCTCCTGGATGCGCAGGCCGAGCAGGCTCGCGCCGGTCGCGGCGAGCAGGGTGCCGGCGGCGAGCGCGAACGGCAGCCAGCGGCGACGCGATGGCGACTTCGCCGCGTCCGTCGTCGCCTGCTCGGTTTCCGCGGCGATGCGCGCGGCGATGCCCTGCCACAGGTCGACCGCGGGTTCGCGCGGCGCATTCATCGCGCGCAGGCCGCGCTGGATCTCGAGTTCGTTCATGCCGCTTCTCCGAGCATCGCGCGCAGCAGGCCGCGCGCGCGATGCAATTGAGCTTTCGAGGAACCGACCGCCATGCCGAGCTCGCGGCTGATTTCCTCGTGCTTCCAGCCTTCCACATCATGCAGCACCAGCACCGCGCGTGCGCGCGGCGGCAGCTTCGCGACCGCCTGTTCGAGGTCGGCGCGCTCGCCGGCGCAGAACGGCGTCACCGGGTCGCTCGCCGCTTCCAGCACGGCGTCGTCGGCGTTCTCCTCCGGGTCGCGGCCGCGCAGGTCCATCAGCGCGACGTTCACCGCGAGCCGGTGCAGCCAGGTCGAGAACGCACTTTCGTGGCGGAAGCTGCCGAGCTTCTGCCAGGCGCGCACGAACGCTTCCTGGGTCAGCTCCTGCGCGCGCGCCTCGTTCATGCCGGCGAGGCGCCAGACCGCGCCATGCACGCGCGCGGCGTGGCGGCGGTACAGTGCCTCGAACGCGCGCGTGTCGCCGTCGGCCGCGCGCCGCACCAGTTCGGTGTCCGCAGTTTCGATCACCGCTTCGGCGCGGGGCAGGTCCGTCATCGGCAAGGGCATGGCGAGGCAGGCATTCATCTTGCCAGCTTGGATGCCGGATCGCCGCCCGGGGTTTAAGCCGGCGCCGGCATCCGGTCCGGCCTGGCAGGGGGCGGACCTCGCCGGTCCGGGCGCGCCGGGACACCCGTTTGGCACTATAGTCGGCGCAACGGATGGGGAGGGGGCCTCATGGCGTCACTGCGCTTCGTACCGTGCGTCGCCACCGTGCTGGCGACCTGGATGTCGCCGGCATTCGCCGACGAAGTCGTGTTCAGCGACGGCTTCGACCCCGGCTTCCGGATCGAGACGCCCGAGCTCGTGGCGGCGCCCGGCGAGGAGGTCAGTTACTGCTACTACTTCCGCGTTCCCGGCGAGCCCGGCGACCCGGCGATCGGGGTGCGGCGCTGGTCGACGCGCGTCCTCGGTACCGGCATCCGCCGGATGAACCTGTTCGCGCCGCACCAGGGCGGGCAGCCGGTCGAGCTGGAGCCACCCGGCTCGCTGGTGAGTCGCAGCTGCTGGGTCGACATCGGCTTGAAGAGCGGCGTCCGGACGGACTGGGTGTATTCCACCAACGAGGGACGGTCGGAACTGGTCTTCCCCGGCGACGACGGTGCCGGCGCGCCGGTCGCCGCGAAGCTGCAACCGGGCCAGCCGGTGTACCTGCAGGTCCTGATGGCGAACGAAACCGCCGACGTGCAGAGCGGCCAGGTGCTGCTCGACGCCGAGACACTCGGCAGCGAGGCGTTCACGCCGGTCGCGCCGTTTGTCGCCTTCAAGGTGCTGTTCAAGCTGCCGCCCGCCGCCGTCTCGACCGTCTCGACGACCTGCCAGGTACCGTCGCCCGCGCGGTTCTCGCACCTGACCACGCAGACGCGCCGCTACGCGACCCTGGCCGAGATCCGGAACGGCGTGGAGCCACTGGTCACCACCACCGACTGGGAACACCCGGCCGTCGCCGCATTCGGACCGCCGGCCTTCCTGCAGTTCCCGCCGGCGGGCATGACCCTGTCCTGCACCTACGACAACACGACCAATGGGTCGATCGGCTTCGGCGAGAGCGAGGTGAACGACGAACTCTGCGTCGGCGTCGGGTATTACTTCCCGGCCGAGCGGTCGAAGTTCTGCATCGAGGGTACCGGGCCGATCTGAAGCGGCCGCGTGCGCGGCGCAGGGTCCGTCCGCGCATCGATCGCCGTCGCGCCGCGCGGGGTCATGCGCCGATCGGGGCGCTTCGCCCTGGTTCCCCTCACCCGCCGCGCTGCGCGCGTCGGCCCTCTCTCGCCAGCGGGAGGGGCGAACGCACGTTTTCCCTCCCGCTTGCCGTTCCTTCCGCTACCGGCGCACGAGGCTACCCGTCTCCCGCGCACGAGGTGTCCCCTCTCCCGCTTGCGGGAGAGGGTAGGGTGAGGGAGATCCGGGGCGAGCCGCTCGTCGCGCGGTCGAAGGGCGTGGCGAGGAACCTACCCCGCGGCGACCTTCCGTGCCGGGGCGCCCGCGTTGGCGAGGGCGGCGGCGACGCGGCGCTGTTCGGCCTTGAGCCTGGCCGGAGTGCGCGCGCCGAAGGAGTCGAGGTAGTGGCCGATGTCGGCGACTTCGGCGGCCCAGCCGTTGACGTCGACGTCGAGCAGCGTGTCGAGCGCGCCCGGGGCGAGGTCGAGGCCGTCGGTGTGCAGGTCGCTCGCGCGCGGCAGGTGGCCGATCGGGGTCTCGTTCGCCTCGGCCTTGCCGCTGCAGCGGTCGATGATCCACTCCAGCACGCGCAGGTTGTCGCCGTAGCCGGGCCACAGGAACTGGCCGTCCTCGCCCTTGCGGAACCAGTTCACGTGGAAGATCTTCGGCAGCTTCGCGCCCGGCTTGTCGAACGACAGCCAGTGCGCGAAGTAGTCGCCGTAGTTGTACCCGCAGAACGGCTTCATCGCCATCGAGTCGCGGCGCAGCACGCCGACCGCGCCGGTCGCGGCGGCGGTCGTCTCCGAGCCCATCGAAGCGCCGACCAGCACGCCGTGCGTCCAGTCGCGCGCTTCGAACACGAGCGGCACCAGCGACGGCCGGCGACCGCCGAACACGATCGCCGAGATCGGCACGCCCTGCTTGTCCTCCGCATGCGGAGACCAGCTCGGGCACTGCCGCGCGGAGACGGTGAAGCGCGAGTTCGGGTGCGCGGCGGGACCGTTGGCCGCGTCGTACGGCCGGCCCTGCCAGTCGATCGCCGGCGTGCCATGCGGCAGGCCTTCCCACCACGGCTGGTTGTCGGCGGTGACGGCGACGTTGGTGAAGATCGTGTCGCGCGCGATCGTCTCCATCGCGGTCGGGTTGGTCGAGCGGCTCGTGCCCGGCGCGACGCCGAAGTAACCGGCTTCCGGATTGATCGCATAGAGGCGGCCGTCCTTGCCCGGGCGCATCCAGCAGATGTCGTCGCCGATCGTCCACACCTTCCAGCCGGCCTCGCGGTAGCCCTCGGGCGGAATCAGCATCGCGAGGTTGGTCTTGCCGCACGCGGACGGGAATGCCGCGGCGATGTAGTGGGTCTCGCCCTGCGGGTTCTCGATGCCGACGATCAGCATGTGCTCGGCGAGCCAGCCTTCCTGGCGCGCCTGCCACGAGCCGATGCGCAGCGCATGGCACTTCTTGCCGAGCAGCGCGTTGCCGCCGTAGCCGGAGCCGTACGACTTGATCGTGAGCTCCTCCGGGAAATGCATGATGTATCGGCGCTCCGGATCGAGCTCGCCGATCGAGTGCAGGCCCTTGACGAAGGTCGGCTGGCCGCCGCGCGCGATCGCCTCGGCGCCTTCCTTCTCGATGCGCGCGAGCGCCGGCGCGCCCATGCGCGTCATGATGCGCATGTTGGCGACGACGTACGGCGAATCGGTGATCTCCACGCCGCAGCGCGACAGCGGCGAATCGATCGGGCCCATGCAGTACGGGATCACGTACAGCGTGCGGCCCTGCATGCAGCCGTCGAACAGCGCATCCATCTTCGCGTGCGCCGCGGCCGGTTCCATCCAGTGGTTGTTCGGGCCGGCGTCTTCCTCGTTCGTCGTGCACACCAGGGTCAGGTGCTCGACGCGCGCGACGTCGGACGGGTGCGAGCGGTGCAGCACGCAGCCCGGATGGGTTTCCTGGTTGAGCTCGATCAGGGTGCCGTCGGCGAGCATCTCGGCACGCAGCGCGGCGGCTTCGGCGGCGGAGCCGTCGCACCAGCGAATGCTGTCGGGTCGGGTGAGGCGGGCGACGGCGTCGACCCAGTCGTTGAGGGCTTTGAGCTGGCTGGCCATGGTCTCCGGGCGTGCACGCCCGCGGGAAAAGAAAGGTATCCGGGACGGTAGCCCCGGCCTTGGCCGCATGCAAGGCGGGGCGCCGCATCGGCATGTCCGCGCGCGCCGCCGTGCGGCCCTGTGGGACAGGACACGGCAGCGGCGGTGTCGTCCGATGCGACGGCGTCGTGTCCCGGTGCGGCGGATTGCCGCGCCGCCGGGCAGTCGCGGCGTCCCTCCCAGGGCCGCTGTCCTGCGGCGTCGCGGACGTGCGCTTTCCGTTCGCCGTTCCGCTCGCGGGAGCGGCCGCCACGCGCAGCGCGGCTGGTGGGGAGAAGCCGGAGCGTGGCGCTTCCACCGGCTGTTCGAACGCGAGCCGCGGCGCGCGTACGTTCGATGCGGTCGCGTATGTCGCCATCGTGCCCAGTGCCGTGCCGATGGACGCGACATGCGCGGCCCCGGCGCGATGAGTGCTTTCGCCGCCGCGCTCCGTTCTGCATCGATGGCCGGATCCCGGCCATTCCGGAACCGCGTGCATGCATTTTCGCTTTCCCTGGTTTTCCCTCGCCGTTTCGCTCGCTGCCAGCAGCGGCATCGCTGCTGCCGCATCCGGCGGCGTGCCCGACCCCAGCTTCGGCGACGACGGCTTCGCCTGGCTCACGCTCGACGGCGTCGAGGGCCACGAGCTGCGCGTCGGCGCGTCCCTGACCCTGCCGGACGGCTCGCTGCTGCTCGGTGGTTCGCGCAACCTGCGCATCGATGGCAACCCCGACCCGCACATGCGCGCGGTGCTCGCGCGCCTGCGTGCCGACGGCACGCCCGACGACACGTTCAACACCAACCCTGCGCTGCCCGGCATCCGCGTGATGGACGACCTCGTGACGGGCAGGGCGGAACAGCAGATCGAAGCGCTCGCGCGCCTCGACGACGGCACCCTGCTCGCCGCGGGCAGTGCGCAGATCTTCGGCCCCAAGACGTGCTTCGTGATCCGCCTGGATGCTGATGGAACGCGCGACATGACGTTCGCCGACGGCAACGGCCTCGCCTCGATCCCACGCGCGCAATGCCATGCGATGGTCGTCGATGCCGAGGGCGGCATCGTCGTCGCTGGCGAACGCACGACCACGGCGACGCCGAACGAGGCCTTCCTCGCGCGCTTCACCGCCGACGGCCTGCTCGACATCCGCTTCGGTGAAGGCGGCTTCGCCGTGCTCGCGCCGCGCAACGACGAGGAATCGGGCTATCTCGGCGCGCTCGCGATCGGTCCGCGCGGCACGCTCGTGGCGGGCGGCTCGTACGAGGCGTACGGCCCGGGGCTCGGCACCGACTTCTCGCTCGCGCGCTTCACCGCGGAGGGCCAGCCCGACACGGACTTCGACGGCAGCGGCTGGCGCGTGTTCCACGCGCGCGACGACGAATCGACCTTCAACGGCATCGACCAGCTGCTCGTCGCCGCCGACGGATCGATCGTGTTCGCCGGCCACCGCCAGGACGCGAAGGGTTCGGTGCAGGTCGTGCTCGGCGGCGTCACGCCGGAAGGCGGCACCGACACCACCTTCGGCCCCGCCGCGAACGGCTACGCGCCGATCGCGTTCGCGCCGGATGCGAACGCGCGCTACGTGACGGGCTTGGTGCGCCAGGCCGACGGCCATCTGGTCGCCTCCGCGGTCGAGAACGTGCCGGGTCGCTCGGTGTTCATCGCATTCCGTACCGACGCGCACGGCGTGCTCGACGCCGCGTTCGGCAACGCCGGCATCGCAACGATCGACCTCGCGCCGGACGGCGTGTACAGCGACGCGACCACGCTCACGCTGCAGGACGACGTGCCCATCGTCGCAGGCTCGGTCAAGCGCAGCGTGCCGTCGATGCTGGTCGACATCGGCGCCGTGCGCCTCATCGACGCCGGCGACGACGACGGCATCTTCGTCGACGGCTTCGAAGGCGCGCCGGCGCACGTCACCGACTACGACGACCTCGTCGAAGGCTTCTACGGCGATGCGTTCGACTACGACGGCATCCACTACCACGACTGCAACGGCCTCGACGTGGTGTTCCCGGGCGGAACCAGCGCCACCGCCGCGGAGATCGGCAGCGACTTCGTCATCGAGAACGCGAGGCTGTTCTACCCGGACTTCCCCGGCTTCGGCAGCTCGCCGAACGTGCTGACGTTCGGCCGTGGCCTCATCGAGGGCGACAACTTCTCGATCGGCGCATTCAGCCGCGCAGTGATGGACCTCGCGACCCCCGCCTCCGCCGCACGGTTCGACCTCGCCTACTTCGAGAATGGCCCGTGGGGCGGCATCGTGCTGCACCTCGACGCGATGCTCGGCGACGACCTCGTCGCCTCCGATCGCATCACGATCTCCGACCTCGGCGGCCGCGACAACATCGTGACGGGGACCATGCACGTCGAAGCCGAACGCTTCGACCGCCTGCGCTTCTACGCGACCTACGGCGACCAGCCGTCGGCGCCGCGCGTGATGATCGACAACCTCGCGCTGACGCCGGCACGCTGATCGCGTCCGTTGCGCCGGCGGCACCCTGCCGCCGGCGCCCGGCTGCGGCGGTACGCGCCCTGCGCGTGCCGCAACCCGGTCGCGAGGCAGCGCGCTCCGCGCGAGCCACCGGTGGCGAGGACCCTGCTGGAGCGCGTGCACGCGGGCTCGCGAGCCGCGCGCCGCCACGGCGGATCGCGGCGTCCGTCTTCCTTCGGAGGGGCGCGCTCGACGAAGCCGACGTCGACACCGCACAGCGCCGGCACGATCGCTAAAGAACCTGATAACGCCTCGATGCGTGCGGCGGGTCCACTGCACGCGTCGACGCCGCCTGCGCGTCGCCTCCGACACCGCCGAGGACCACGCCATGCACCGCGCCACCACCCACACCATCCAGACACCGTCCGGCCGCATCGCCTGGACCGAGCAGGGCGAAGGCCCGGTCGCGCTGTTCGTGCACGGCGTGCTGCTCAACAAGCACCTCTGGCGCCACCAGCTCGCCGCGCTCGGCGACCTGCGTCGCTGCATCGCGCTCGACCTGCTCGCGCACGGCGACACCGAGATCCTGCCGACGCAGGACGTGTCGGTCAGCGCGAACGCGGCGATGATCGCCGAGTTCCTCGATGCCCTCGGCATCGACCGCGTCGACCTCGTCGGCAACGACAGCGGCGGCGGCATCGCGCAGATCTTCGCCGCGACGCACTCCGCGCGCGTGCGCAGCCTCGCGCTGACCGACTGCGACACGCACGACAACTGGCCGCCGGAGGCATTCAAGCCGTTCCTCGCGATGGCGGCCGCCGGCGGCCTGCGCGGCGCGCTGGAGGCGATGCTCGCCGACAAGGCCGTGTACCGCTCCGAACAGGCGCTCGGCCCGGCGTACGAGGACGCGCAGGCGGTCAGCGACGAAACGATCGACACCTACCTGCGCCCGCACCTGCGCAGCGAACCGCGCACGCGCGACCTCGAACGCTTCCTCGCCGCGTTCGACCCCGTGCACACGCTGCGCATCGAAGCCGGCCTGCGCGCGCTGCGCGCGCCGACCCTGGTCGCCTGGGGCACCGACGACGTCTATTTCGACCTCGCCTGGTCGAAGTGGCTCGCCAATACCATCCCCGGCACGCGCCGGCGTATCGAGTTCGACGGCGCGCGCATCTTCTTCCCCGAGGAGCGCCCCGACGCATTCAACCGCGAGCTGCGCGCGCATTGGCTCGCCGCGGCTGGGCACGAACACGCCACCGCCGGCCGGTAGCGGGCGCCGGTGCCCGCCGGAGCACGCGGCCCCATCCACCGCGCGGCGCATGGCCCTTCAACCAGCGAATCGCCTGCATAACGTCCTGCGCGTGTGCGAACGCCGCCGGCACGAATGCGAACCATGCCGGACGACCGCGACGTCGCCGAACACTGCACCATCGCCCACGACACCGCACCCGCTGCCATCCGCACCACCGAGGACCCACGATGACGCCCACCCCTTCGCCATCCACCAAGGCCACCGCCTTCCACGCCCTGCACGTGCGCGGCACGCCCCTCGTGCTGCTCAACGTCTGGGATGCCGGCAGCGCCAAAGCCATCGCCGCCGGCGGCGCACCCGCGCTCGCGACCGGCAGCTGGTCCGTCGCCGCCGCGCACGGCCATCCCGACGGCGAACACCTTCCGCTCGAACTCGCCCTCGCGAACCTCCGGCGCATCGTCGCCGCGACCGCGCTGCCGGTCAGCATCGACCTCGAAAGCGGCTACGGCGACGACGCGGCCGCGGTCGGCGACACCATCGCGCGCGCGATCGAAGCTGGCGCGATCGGCTGCAACCTCGAGGACAGCCACCCCGCCGACGGCACGCTGCGCGAGGTCGCGACCCAGGTCGCGCGCCTGCAGGCGGCGCGCGCGGCCGCCGACGCCGCGGGCCTGCGATTCTTCATCAACGCGCGCTGTGACGCGTTGTTCCAGCACGGCGTCGCACACGACGAAGTGGCCGTCGCGCGCGCCGCCGATCGCGCACGCGCCTACGCCGATGCGGGCGCCGACGGTTTCTTCGCCCCCGGCCTCGCCGACCCGCGCCTGATCGAACGCCTCGCGAAGGACTCGCCGCTACCGCTCAACATCATGGCCAGCGCGAACACGCCACCCCCCGACGTGCTCGCCCGCTGCGGCGTCGCGCGCATCAGCCATGGGCCGGGACCGTACGTCGCCGCGATGAAGGCGCTCGAAGCGCAGGCGCGAGCCGTGTACGGCGCGGCGTGACCGATGCGCTGCGCAGCCCCATTCTTCCCCTCTCCCGCTTGCGGGAGAGGGTAGGGTGAGCGGAACCAGGCAAACCCCTTCCGGCTACACGCGTACTTCCGCCACGGGCTTGGCGTCGCGGCGCGCGAACCAAGCGCAGCGATGCCAGAAAGCATTCCCGTCTCCCGCGGGCCGAGAGGGCAGGCCGAGGGGACACACCCCCGCACCTTCCACCACCGCATGCGACGATGCCGCCATGACCTGCACCATCCACCCCCTGCTCGAGACGCCGATCGTCGCGGTGTGGGATGTCGTGCGCGACGGCGGCGGCGAGCATCCGGCCGACGCGCCGTGGCATGCGCGCGTGCACCTCGTGTTCCCGTACCGCGGCCTGTGGGTGCGGCACGAAGGCGAGGCGCTCGCGGTCGCCGAGCCGGGCCAGGTGCTGCTGTCGAATGCGGGCGCACGCTACCGCACGCACCATCCGCTCGACGGCGGCGATGCCTGCCTCGTCGTGCGCGTGCACGAGACCATGCTGCGCGAGGTCGCGCCGCCGGAGCTGCTGCGCCATGCGACGCCAGCGCCAGCGCGCGACGGCGCTGCACCGCACGGCGACGAACCCGCTCCCGCGTCGCGAGACCCTGCACCCGACATCGACCGCGACGACGGCACGCCAGGCGACACGCGACGCGAGCCACCGTTCGCGTTCGAGCCCCTGCGCCTGCGCATCGACGCGCGCGCACAGGCACTCGTCGCGATGCTGCGCCATTCCCTGCACGAAGGCGTCGCCGAGCCGCTCGAGGCCGAGAGCCTCGCACTCACCCTCGTCACGCGCGCGCTCGGCCCGCGCACCGCGCACGTCGCCGGTTCCACCGCGGGGCGGCAGCGTCTGGTCGATCGCACCAAGCTCGTGCTCGCGAGCGACCTCTCGCGCCGCTGGACGCTCGCCGAAATCGCCGCCGAAGTCGGCGTGTCGCCGGTCTACCTGACGCAGGCTTTCGCCCAGGTCGAGGCGCTGCCGCTGTACCGCTACCAGGTCCGCCTGCGCCTCGCGCGCGCGCTCGACCGCATCGGCGACGTCGACGACCTCGCCCGCCTCGGCCTTGAAGTCGGCTTCTCCAGTCACAGCCACTTCACCGCGGCATTCCAGCAGGCCTACGGCCGCACGCCTTCCGAATTCCGCGACGCCGTCATCGCCCGCCGCCGTCGCGCCCGCGCGCGTTGATCGCGCCGATGCGCATGGCTGCCTGATGCGCATCCGCGCTGACGTTCCGCATTCGCGCTTGCGGCGATCTGCGGGGAACGCGCGCGCGTTCCGGACCGACCCCACGACCGCTAAAGATCCTGACAGCGCCCCTACCGCCCCCGGCGCAGAATGGCAGCGTCCACCAACGGAGGAACCGGACATGACCCAGAAGACCTGCGCTGCCTGCGACTGCCCGCTCGACGACACCGTCATCCAGGTGAAGCTCGGCGGCAAGACCGTGGAGGTCTGTTGCGAGGAATGCGCGACCAAGCTGCGCGAGGCGTACGTGTCGGCCTCGACGGCGGGCTAGGGCGCACCGCGGCATCGTGCCGGGTCGTGCCGCCAGTCGGCATGGCCCGGCACCGCGCGTTGCACGTGCGAGGGCTGCTGCTGGCAAAAGGAAGCCGCATCGCTGCGGCTTCAAACTCCATACCGTTGACGTCCCGCGCCAGGCGGCCTTCGCCTCCGGTGTTCGCTGCTTCTTCGCGAAGCGCACCCAGCGACGCACGCAGCCCCCTCCAGGCCCTGGCCACGACCGGACACGCTCCCGCCATCGCCCCGATGGCGGTGGTGGGGTGCCGTGCGGCACGGGAGGGCTTCGAGGGGGGTGATTTCAGATCCCGCGTGGGCTGCCCGACTTCGGTTCGACAATGCATACTTGTGGAGTCCGCGGCCAGGCGCGCCGGGGCCGGCGCGCCCCGACCCATCGGCCTTGCGCAGGCACACCACCAGCGGGTTCATGGCATGGGCATCCTGAGTCGCGAATTGGAACGAGCCGTGCTGGACTTCCGCACGGCGCGGGACTGGAAGCAGTTCCACACGCTGCGTACGCTGTCGACTGCGCTGGCGGTCGAGGCCGCCGAGCTGGCGGAGATCACGCAGTGGACGGCGGACGTCGACTTGGAGAAGCGTGCCGCCGAAGCGCGGCCACGCATCGAAGAAGAGGTAGCCGACCTCTGCATCCTTTTGACATATCTGGTACACGACTTGCATATCGATGTCGATGACATCGTCCGGCGCAAATTGGCGGCCAACGACGCCAAGTATCCGGTCGAGCGCTTCAAGGGGACGTCGCGCAAGTATGACGAGTGAACACGCGGGATCAGCACCGGGCCGAACCCTGCGCGATATCGAATGATCATCTACCAGGCCACCAAGGGCCGCTTCCTCGATGATGTCGACAACCGCCACATCGAGGACGTCGTCGCCACGCACTACGTGCAGAAGACTGGCCGGTACGCGCCGGAATCGGAGTTCCGTGCCTGGCGGGAGTCCCTCGGGCAGATGGCGAGCGTGCTGCGCGACCGGGACATGCCCGATGACATGGGCGTGGGCATCGAGTTCGGCATCCCGCAGACCTCCAAACGCATCGACTTCATCCTCACCGGGCACGATGAGGAGCAGCGACCGCACGCGGTCGTTGTCGAACTCAAGCAGTGGTCGTCGGCATCGCTCAGTCCGAAGGACGGCATCATCATTGCGCGCCGGGGCGGTGCCTTCGAGCGCGAGGGTCCGCATCCGTGCTACCAGGCCTGGTCCTACACGGCCTTGCTCGAGGGGTTCAACGAGGCCGTCTACGAATCCTCAACGGGCCTGAACCCCTGCGCCTACCTGCACAACTACGTCGGCGACGGCGTCATCGACCACGCGCACTACGCGCCGTACATCGCAAAGGCTCCGCTCTTCCTGCACGGGGAACAGGAGCGCGCGCGCCTCCGCGAGTTCATCAAGCGTCACCTGAAGTTCGGCGACAAGGGCGAGCTGCTGGTCAGGATCGAGAACGGGCGCATCCGCCCGTCGAAGATGCTGGCGGACAGCCTCGCGCGCATGCTCAAGGGGCATCCGGAGTTCGTGCTCATCGACGACCAGAAGGTCGTCTACGAAACGGCGCTGGCCCTGGCGCGCAAGGCCAGTGTCGACCGCAAGCAGGTGCTGGTCGTGAAGGGCGGCCCCGGCACCGGGAAATCCGTCGTCGCGATCAACCTGCTGGTCGCATTGACGAAAATGGGCTTGCTGACGAAGTACGTATCGAAGAACGCCGCGCCGCGTGAGGTCTACAAAGTCAAGCTCAAGGGACACGCACGCAAGGTCGAGATCGACCATCTGTTCGCCAGCTCCGGCGCCTTCGTCGACACGCCAGCCAATACCTTCGACGTGCTGGTCGTCGACGAGGCACACCGCTTGAATGAGTTCAGCGGCCTGTATGGCAACCTCGGCGAGAACCAGGTCAAGGAAATCATCGCGAGCGCCAAGTGCACGTTGCTGTTCGCGGACGACGACCAGATCGTGACACTCAGCGACATCGGCCATTCCGAAGAACTGCGCCGATGGGCCGAGGCGGCCGGCGCGGAAATCACCGAGCTGGAGCTCGCTTCGCAGTTCCGCTGCGGTGGTTCGGATGGCTATCTGGCCTGGCTGGACGATGTGCTCGGCATACGCGAAACCGCCAATACGACGCTCGACCACGGTACGTTCGACTTCCGCGTCGTCGACTCACCGGTCGAGCTGCACGCGTTGATCGAAGAAAGGAACCATCTGGTCAACAAGTCACGCGTCGTCGCCGGCTACTGCTGGGACTGGGCGAGCAAGAAGAATCCCGAAGCCTACGACATCGTCATCCCGGAGCATGGCTACCGCCGCCAGTGGAACCTCGGCAGCGACGGCAGCCTGTGGATCGTCGCCGGCAACTCGATCGATCAGGTCGGCTGCATCCACACCTGCCAGGGCCTGGAACTCGACTACGTCGGCGTCATCATCGGCCCCGACCTGCTCGTCAGGGACGGCAAGGTCGTCACCGCGCCCGAAGGACGTTCGCGCATGGACCGAACGATTCGCGGCTACAAGGCGTTGATGAAGTCAGATCCGGAAGGCACGAGGAGGAAGGTTGATCGCATCATCAGGAACACGTACCGGACGCTGATGACGCGGGGGATGAGGGGTTGTTACGTGTTCTGTGTTGATCCAGAAATGCACGCGCACTTCAGTACCAGATCAGCGGAGCAACGAGGACCCAGAAGAACCGTGCCACGTTGATCGCCTTACAGGGGGCTGTTGCGTGAGCATGTTGTCCGATGGACGTTCCATCAATATGGAATGTTTTCTATGTGGAGGGGCAAGGCAGGCCGCTTGGGTGCTTCCGTGGCTTGACCAGCATCGACGCCCTACCTCGGCACCAACGTATCAATGAAATCCCGGATATACGCCTCGAACTCCTCATGGCTCATCCGCGGCTGGCCGATGCGGGACAGCTGCACGAAGCCGACGTAGGCGGAGTAGGCGAGGCGGGCGCGGTTGGCGGCGTGCAGGTCGTCGAAGCCGGCGTGGCGGAAGGCTTCCGTGAGGAAGGCGATGCGGCGCGCGGAGACGCGTTCGACGACGGGGCCGATCAGCGGCTGGTCCAGGGCGCGGAACAGCGCGGCGAGGACGGCGTGCGAGGGGCGCTTGTGGCTGACCTGGCGCACCAGTTCGCGCAGGCGTTCACGCGGGTCGGGGATGGCCTCGGTGGGGATCAGGACCTGTTCCTCGTCCTCGCGCTCCCAGCGCTCGAGCGCGGCCTGGATCAGCGCCTCGCGCGTGGTGAAGTGCCAGTAGAAGCTTCCCTTGGTCACGCCGAGGCGCCGCGCGAGCGGCTCGACCGCGACGGCGGCGAGCCCGCTTTCGGCGAGGGCTTCGAGGGCGGCGTGTTCCCAGTCGGCGGCGGAGAGGCGGGACTTGGGTTCGGGGCGGATGGGGTCGGTCGCGTTCATCTTGGAAGTGTGCCTCATACGGCGGGTGGAACCCACCCCGGGCGGGGCTTGGCTTGGGTCGTGGCGCAGGCGGGTTCCGGTTGTGCGGCGCGGGGTTGCGACGCACGCCACCGCTCGAGGCCCGTCGGCGAACGCATGCCAATGCGGGATGAACGGGGTGGCTGGGCGAAGCGGGCGCGGCGTCCATTCCGGCCTATCATCCGTCGGGAATTCAATCGACTAAGGTCCCATACGCAGCCGTATTGACCGGCCACGGCTGCGCCACCATACTGGCTCGTATGGCGCGGTCCGTTCGCGGCCGCCGCATCCAGAAGGAGTTCCCCGTGACTGCTGTCCTTCCTGTTCTCGCCGCGGTCCTCGTTTCGATCGCCGCCGCGTACCACCGCATCCGCCTCCTGCCCTGGTCGGTCGCGACCGCGGTCGCCATCGTCGGCGTCGGCGTGCTGGCCGGCTCCTCCGTGCTCGCGATCGCGATTCCGCTGGTAGTGCTCGCGCTGGTCGCGCTGCCGCTGAACCTGGTCGACGTGCGCCGGCGCAAGCTGAGCGCGCCGGCGCTCGCCGCGTTCCAGAAGGTGACGCCGCAGCTGTCGCCGACCGAGCAGATCGCGCTCGATGCGGGCACGGTCGGTTTCGAGGGCGAACTGTTCTCCGGCAAGCCGGACTGGAAGAAGCTACTCGCCCAGCCCAGGCCCGAGCTCTCGGTGGAGGAGCAGGCCTTCCTCGACGGCCCGGTCGAGGAGCTCTGCGCGATGGTCAACGACTGGCAGATCACGCACGAACTCGCGGACCTGCCGCCGGAGATCTGGGATTTCCTCAAGAAGCACAAGTTCTTCGGCATGATCATCCCGAAGGAATACGGCGGCCTCGGCTTCTCCGCGCTGGCGCAGTCGGCGGTGCTGCAGAAGCTGATGGGCATCTCCGGGTCGCTCTCCTCCACCGTCGGCGTGCCGAACTCGCTCGGCCCGGGCGAGCTGCTGCTGCACTACGGCACGCAGGAACAGCGCGACTACTACCTGCCGCGCCTCGCCGACGGCCGCGAGATCCCGTGCTTCGCGCTCACCGGCCCGTACGCGGGTTCGGACGCGACCTCCATTCCGGACTACGGCATCGTCTGCAAGGGCGAGTGGAACGGCGCCAACGTGCTCGGCGTGCGCCTCACCTTCGACAAGCGCTACATCACGCTGGCGCCGATCGCGACGCTGTTCGGCCTCGCGTTCCGCATGTACGACCCCGAGCACCTGCTCGGCGACGTCGAGGACATCGGCATCACGCTCGCGCTGCTGCCGCACGACACCCGGGGCCTCGAGTACGGCCGCCGCCACTTCCCGCTGAACGCGGCGTTCCAGAACGGCCCGGTGCGCGGCAAGGACGTGTTCGTGCCGCTGTCGCAGCTGATCGGCGGCGAGGCGATGGCGGGGCAGGGCTGGCGCATGCTGGTCGAATGCCTCTCGGTCGGTCGCGGCATCACGCTGCCGTCGAACGCCGCCGGCGCGGTCAAGGCCGGCACGATCGCCTCCGGCGCGTACGCGCGCATCCGCAAGCAGTTCGGCATCGCGATCGGCCGCTTCGAAGGCGTCGAGGAGGCGCTCGCGCGCATCGGCGGCTACTGCTACGCGATCGGCGCGCTGTCCAGGGCGAGCGCGGCCGCGGTCGACCGCGGCGAGAAGCCGTCGGTGCCGTCGGCGATCGCGAAGTACCACGCGACCGAACTCGGCCGCGAGGTCGCCAAGGACATCATGGACATCCACGGCGGCAAGGCCGTGCAGCTCGGTCCGAGCAACTACGCCGGCCGCGGCTGGCAGACCGCGCCGATCGCGGTGACGGTCGAGGGCGCGAACATCATGACGCGCAGCCTGATGATCTTCGGCCAGGGCGCGATCCGCTGCCATCCATACGTGCTGCGCGAGATGGAGTCGCTGAAGATCGCCGACTACCGCGAGAAGCTGAAGGCGTTCGATGCGGCGCTGTGGGGCCACGTCGGCTTCGCCATCTCCAACGCGGTGCGCAGCTTCGTCCTCGGCATCACCGCGGCGAAGATCGGTCGCGTGCCGGGCAACGCGTACACGCGCCGCTACTACCGCAAGCTCAACCGCTACGCGGCGGCGCTGGCGCTGGTCGCGGACACCGCCATGCTCGTGCTCGGCGGCAAGCTGAAGTTCAAGGAGAAGATCTCCGCGCGCCTCGGCGACGTGCTGTCCAACCTCTACATCGCCAGCGCGATGCTGAAGCGCTACGAGGACCAGGGCCGTCCGGTCACCGACCAGCCGCTGCTGGCCTGGGCGTTCCACGACTGCGTCTACCGCATGCAGGGCGCGCTCGACGGCGTGCTGCGCAACTTCCCGGTGCGCCCGGTCGCGTGGGTGCTGCGCGCGCTGGTGTTCCCGTTCGGCCGCCGCGAAGTGCCGCCGTCGGACCGCCTCGGCCGCCGCGTCGCCGCGCTCCTGTGCGCACCGAACGAAGCGCGCGACCGCATGACGGAGTGGGTCTACCTCACCCCGAACGCGAACAACCCGGTCGGCCGCATGAACGCGCTGCTGCCGGACGTCATCGCCGCCGAGCCCGTCGAGCGCAAGTTCCTCAAGGCCGCCAAGGCTGGCGAACTCGAAGGCTACGACTGGGACAGCCAGCTCGCCGACGCCGAAGCCAAGGGCATCATCGACGCCGCCGAACGCGAGCTGCTCGCCCGCGTCCGCGCGGCAGCGTTCGAGTTCATCTCCGTCGACGATTTCGATCCGGCCGAACTCGCATCGAACAAGCGCGCGAAGCCGTCGTCGTCGCTGCGGTCGGTGGCGTAGCCGCGGATCGCTGGCCAGGCGGTCCGCCGCTCCCGCTCGCGGGAGCGGGGATTGCCGCGTCGCGCGGCGACGTATCGGTCACCTCTCCCGCTCGCGGGAGAGGTCGAAGCGCTGAGCGCGGCGGGACGCCTCCGTACGCTCCGTTTCGACCGGGCGGGGTTTCGTGTGCTGCGATTCCGGAATCACGATGTCCTGCAACGGACCGCAGCCGTACTCGAAGCCATTGACCGGTCTCGAGCGTATTGGAATCCCTTGCACACGATGACTCGGGGGGGCGCGTACATGAGTTCGCAAGCGTTGAACCTGTTCCGCCGCCACGGCCGCTCTGCATTCGGCCGCTGGCTCGTCTCGCGCGCGATCTGCTGGCGCGCGCCGTACTTCGCGACGATCCGCCCGTCGATCGAGCGCCTCGAACCCGGGCTCTGCGTCGTGCGCATCCGCGACCGCCGCCAGGTGCACAACCACATCGGCACCGTGCACGCGATCGCGCTGTGCAACATGGCCGAGCTGGCGGGTGGCCTCGCGACCGATGCGGCGATCCCCGATTCGATGCGCTGGATCCCGAAGGGCATGGGCGTGCGCTACCTCAAGAAAGCGGTCGGCACGATGACGGCGACCGCGCGCGTGCCGGCGATCGCGGCCGCCGCGGCGGGGCACGAGGTGCATGCGGTGGTGGAGGCCCGCGACGCGAGCGATGAGGTCGTGTTCGATGCCGACATCACCATGTGGGTATCGCCGCGGAAAAGCGGCTGATCCCGACCATTCGCTCGAGTCGGTCCGCAGCCGCCTGGCGTGCGCCGCGCGGCGTCGTGAATCGCTCGCAGCGCGGTCGCTTCCGCAATCCACGCGCCCACGCGATACTCGATGCGCGGCGACCGGCCGCGTGCGAGGCTCGAACGTGGACCCATTCCTGCAAGCGGCGATCGACGAGGCGAAGGCGGGCCTGGCCGAGGGCGGCATTCCGATCGGTTCCGTGATCGTGCACGAAGGCCGCATCATCGGCCGTGGCCACAACCGCCGCGTGCAGCGCGGCAGCGCGGTGTTGCACGGCGAGATGGACGCGCTCGAGAACGCCGGCCGCCAGCCAGCCAGGGTCTATCGCGAGTGCACCCTGTACACCACGCTCTCGCCGTGCCCGATGTGCAGCGGCGCGATCGCCCTGTACGGCATCCCGCGCGTGATCGTCGGCGAGAACCGCACGTTCATGGGCGAGGAGGATTGGCTGCGCGCGCGCGGCGTGTCGATCGAGGTCGTCGACGACGCGACCTGCGTCGCCCTGATGCGCGATTTCATCGCCGCGCAGCCGACCGTGTGGAACGAGGATATCGGCGAGTAGCCGCACGCGTCCGCACGCCGGGCGGCGAGGGTGCCACCCGTCGGCAGGGCGCGCCCAGCAGGGTGGGCGCCGCGCAGCGCCGATTCCCACCGCGCCTGCCACGCCTTGCGAATACGGAACGGGCGCGCTTTCGGCGGTGCCGCGTCAGCGCAGCGCCGCGGCGTGGTGGCGGAGGTGGTCCTCCACGAAGGTGGCGATGAAGTAGTAGCTGTGGTCGTAGCCGGCGTGGCGGCGGAGCTCGAGCGGCTGGCCGGTGGCGCGGCAGGCGCGTTCGAGGAACTCGGGGCGCAGCTGCGGCTCGAGGAACCGGTCCGCGTCGCCCTGGTCGACCAGCAGCGTGCCGGGGAAGCGCGCGCCGTCCTCGATCAGCGCGGTGGCGTCGTAGGCGCGCCACGACGTCGCGTCGTCGCCGAGGTAGCGCGGCAGCGCCTTGTGGCCCCACGGCACCTGCGTCGGCGCGACGATCGGCGCGAACGCGGACACAGAGCGATACGCCTGCGGGTTCTTCAGCGCGATCGTCAGCGCACCGTGGCCGCCCATCGAGTGGCCGAAGATGCCCTGGCGCGTCGTGTCCGCCGCGGCGACGTGCGCGGCGACGACGGCCGGCAACTCGCGCGTGACGTAGCTGTACATGCGGAAGCGCGCGGCGAACGCGGGCGTGGTCGCGTCGAGGTAGAAGCCGGCGCCTTCGCCGAATTCCCAGTCGCCGGTGGCGCCGTCGATGCCGGTATCGCGCGGGCTGGTGTCGGGCGTGACGAGCACCAGGCCGAGCTCGGCCGCGACGCGCTGCGCGCCCGCCTTGATCGCGAAGGTTTCCTCGCTGCAGGTGAGCCCGGCGAGGTAGTAGAGCACCGGCGCCTTCGCGCCGGGCGCGAGCGGCGGCACGTAGACGCCGAAGCGCATCGGCCCGCCGGTTTCGCGCGAGTCGTGGCGGTAGTAGCCCTGCACGCCGCCGAAGCAGCGCTGTTCGGAAATCGTTTCGAGGCTCATCACGGGGTCCGGTCGAACGAACGGTCCGCCATCCTCGGCCAGTTCGCGCCGCGGGTGCAAGCCTGCCGGGCCCACGCGCGTGCGCAGCCGCTATCATCGCGGTCCCGCCTGCCACGGTTACGCGCAATGCCCTACACGCCCATCGTCGCGACGCTCGGCTACGTGCTTTCGCCGGACCGCCGCCGCGTGCTGATGATCCATCGCAACACGCGCCCCGGCGACCACCACCTCGGCAAGTACAACGGCCTCGGTGGCAAGCTCGATCCGCACGAGGACGTGCTCGCCGGCATGCGGCGCGAGATCCGCGAGGAAGCCGGCATCGAGTGCACCGCGATGGAACTGCGCGGCACGATCAACTGGCCCGGCTTCGGCAAGCACGGCGAGGACTGGCTCGGCTTCATCTTCCTGGTGACCGCGTACGAGGGCACGCCGCTGGAATCGAACCCGGAAGGCACGCTCGAATGGGTCGAGGTGGACCGGCTCGGCACGCTGCCCATGTGGGAAGGCGACCGCCACTTCCTGCCGCTGGTGTTCGACGGCGACCCGCGCCCGTTCCACGGCGTGATGCCGTATCGCGACGGGCGGATGCAGTCGTGGACCTGCTCGCGCAGCTGAGCGCGCGCGCTCAGCTGCGCGCGGGCGCCTTGCCGCGCGCCTCGAGCATGCGCGCGGCGCCCCAGCCGATGCGTGCCGAGAACGCGGCGGCGACGACGGTGAGCAGCGCGAGCATCGGCTGCGTCGCGCCGAGGTAGCGCAGGCCGTTGAGCCCGCCGTTGACGGCGACGTCGCCGAAGCGCCAGACCGAGGTGTCGATGAAGTTCTTGGTCTTGTAGCGCGTCTCGGCGTCGACCTGGGTGTAGAGCGAATCCGACGCCGGCTTGAAGATGCCGTACGCGCTCGCGCGCGTGGCGATCGCGGTGACCGCGATCGCGGGTCCACCGAGCACGGCGAAGGCGGCGAGCATCACTGCCTTGACGACGCCGTCGAGCGCGAGTGCCGCGGCCGGGCCGATGCGCACCATCAGCATGCGCGTGATGCTGACCTGGAACAGCGCCTGAAGCACGTTCGTCCAGAGGTCGATTTCCGCCGCGAAATCGATCCGCGCCTGGCGCGTCGCGTTGGCGGCGCCGTTGTAGTCGGCGAGGAACGCGTAGATGACCGTGCCGACCGCGTCGCCGAGCAGCATCAGCAGCGCGATGCGGCGCATGATCGGCGACTTCAGCGTCTCGATCGCACCGGCGAGGAAGCTGCCGCCGATGATGCGCTCGTCGCGCCGCTCGCCGGCGACCGGATGCGCCTTCGACCAGCGCGAGAGCGCGAACACGCAGTAGATCGCGGCGCCGAGCAGCACCGAGGACACCACCAGCAGCCCGGAGACGCCGACGAGGTCGTTGAGGCCGCGCGTCAGCATCGGCCCTGCGATCGCGCCGGCGGCGCCACCGAGCGCGATGAGCGGGAACAGCCGGTGCGACTGCGCGGCGTCGAACAGATCGGCCATGAAGCTCCAGAACACGGCGACGACGAACAGGTTGAACACGCTGACCCAGACGAAGAACACCGAGCCGAGCAGGCGCGCACCGATCGCGTCCTGCATCGCGAACAGCGGGATGAAGGCCATCATGCCGAGCACGAAGAACGCGTACACCACCGGCACGAACACGCGGCGCGGGAAGCGCGCGACCAGCGCGCCGTACAGCGGCGTCAGCGACAGCGTCGCGACGAAGGTGGAGAGGTAGAAGATCGGCAACGCGGTCGAACCGACCGCCGCCGAGAGCTGGTCGCGGATCGGCCGCACCACGTAGTACGCGGCCAGCACGCAGAAGAAGTACACGACTGCGACGATCAGGGCGGGCCGCTCGTGCGGCTTCACGAGGGCGGCGAGCCAGGCACCGAGGCGCTGGCGCAGGTGCGCGAGCCAGTCCGTCACGCTGCGCGGCGGCGTGTTGGGTGGATCCGTGGTCGGCACGCGGGTTCCCATCGAAGCGAGGCGCGCAGCCTAGCACGCACGTGGCGAGGCGCGAGCCGCGCGGCGCCGCCTGCGGCATACTGTGCCGATGACCGCCACGCTGTCCGCGCTGAACCTCTTTCCGCTGAAATCCGCCGCGGCGCTGCCGCTGCAGCAGGCGGAGGTGGAACCGCGAGGGCTCGCCGGCGACCGCCGCTGGATGGTCGTGGACGAAGGCGCCACGTTCGTGACCGGGCGCCAGCTCGCGCGCCTGCCGCTGGTGCGCGCGACACCCCTCGGTGAGGGCGGAATTCGCCTCGACGCCCCGGGCATGCCGTCGCTCGAGGTCGCCGCGCCCGTAGCCGCCGGCGTGCGTGTCGCGACCACGGTCTGGGGTGTGGCGGTCGAGCCGCTGCTCGCCGCCGCCGAGGCCGGCGACTGGCTTTCGCGCTTCCTCGATCGCCCGCTGCGCCTCGTGCACATGGACGACGCCTGCGTGCGACGCCTGAAGGCGAAGTACGACGGCCGCTACGGTCGCGACGAGGACGTGGTCAGCTTCGCCGACGGATTCCCGCTGCTGCTGGTGTCGCAGGCCGCGCTCGACCAGCTCAACGCCAGACTCGCCGTGCCAGTTCCGATGCTGCGCTTCCGCCCGAACCTGGTCGTCGCCGGCACCGCGCCGCACGCGGAGGACGGCTGGAGACGCGTGCGTATCGGCGCGATCGAGTTCGAGGTCGCCAAGGCCTGCACGCGTTGCGTGTTCACCACGGTCGACTTCGAACGCGGCGAACGCGACCCGGACGGCGAACCGCTGCGCACGCTGGCGACCTACCGGCGCACCGCCGAGGGCGTCACCTTCGGCCAGAACCTCATCCCGCGCGGCAGCGGCACGCTGCGCGTCGGCGACGCGGTCGAGGTGCTCGACGCGTAGCGCAGCGCCCGGTCGGGCTCGCGGCGGACGCATCACATCCATGCGCGGGCTCGCGCTGCGCCCCTCCCCTTCGTGGCACGCGTCGGCCGATCCGGAGGCGCATGCGCGCGCAGGCGCGAACGCGCGGCGCGGCGGCCTTCGCCCGGCGGTGGAGCAATGACTCTAGCGGGCGCGCATACGCTCGGCCGATGACCTACGACACCGTGATCGTCGGCGCCGGTTCGGCCGGTTGCGTGCTCGCGAACCGGCTCAGCGCGAACCCGGCGCATCGCGTGCTGCTGCTCGAGGCCGGGGGGCGCGACTGGCACCCGTTCATCCACATGCCGGCGGGCCTCGCCAAGCTGGTCGGCAACAAGCGCGTGAACTGGGACTACGACACCGAGCCCGAGCCGAACCTCGGCGGTCGCACGCTGTGGTGGCCGCGCGGCAAGGTGCTCGGTGGCTCGAGCTCGATCAACGCGATGTGCTACACGCGCGGCGCGCCACGCGACTACGACGAATGGGCCGAGGCGAGCGGCGATGCGCGCTGGGCCTGGTCCAGCGTGCTGCCGCTGTTCAAGCGCAGCGAAGGCCACGTGCGCGGCGCCGACGCGTGGCACGGTGCCGACGGCGAACTCACCGTTTCGCCGTTGCGCCACCACAACCCGTTGTCGCAGGTATTCGTCGACGCTGCCGTGGCCGCGGGCCATGCGCGCAACGACGATTTCAACGCGGCGACGCAGGAAGGCTTCGGCTTCTACGCGGTGACCCAGCGCAACGGCGCGCGTTGCTCGACCGCGGTCGCGTTCCTGCGGCCCGCACGGCAGCGCGCGAACCTCGAACTGCGCACGCATGCGCTCGCGACGCGCGTACTGCTCGACGGCACGCGCGCGGCCGGCGTCGAATGGCGTCGCGGCGGGCGCGTCGAGCGCGCCGAGGCCGGCTGCGTGATCCTCGCCGGCGGCGCGATCAACTCGCCGCAGTTGCTGATGCTCTCGGGCATCGGCCCGGCCGACCACCTGCGCGAACACGGCATCGCCGTCGCCCTCGACCGGCCCGGCGTCGGCGCGAACCTGCAGGACCACCTCGACATCTGCACCCTCGTGCGCGCGACGCGGCCCGTCACCTACGACCGCACCGACGACATCGCGGTCGCGCTGCGCTTCCTGCTCCGGCGCGACGGCATCGGCAGTTCGAACATCGCCGAGGCGGGCGGCTTCGTGCGTTCGCGCCACGCGCCCGACGAGCGTCCCGACATCCAGTTCCACTTCGTTCCGGCACTGCTCGACGACCATGGCCGCCATCGCCTCGACGGCTTCGGCTACACCGTGCATGCGTGCCACCTGCGCCCGAAGAGTCGCGGCGCGATCCGCCTGCGCTCGGCCGATCCGGCCGCGCCCGCAGCGATCCATCCGAACTACCTCGGCGACGAGGACGGCTTCGACCTGCGCATGATGGTCGAAGGCGCGCGCCTGTCGCGCGAGATCCTCGCGCAGGATGCGTTCGCGCCGTACCGGGGCGAGGAGATCTTCCCCGGCGCGGATGCGAAGAGCGACGCCGACCTCGCCGCGTTCGTGCGGCGCAAGGCCGAGACGATCTACCACCCGGCGGGCACCTGCCGCATGGGCGCTGACGACGACGCCGTCGTCGATGGCGAGCTGCGCGTGCGCGGCATCGATGGCCTGCGGGTGGTGGATGCGTCGATCATGCCGACCCTCGTCGGCGGCAACACGAACGCACCGGTCGTGATGATCGCCGAACGCGCTGCGGAGAGGATCCTGGCGGGGTGAAGGTCACGCGTGGACGCGCATGCGGGCGCGGTGCCGTGATCAGCGTTTCGAATCCGCCCGCGATGGCCGTTTCAACGCGCGCGACCGAGGGTGCGAAGCCGTCACGCGGCGTTGCGTCCCACCGGGTGCTGCGCCTCTCGCGAATTTCTGCCGCCACGCATCGGCCGCGATGCCGCCGATGCGTTTCGCTTCGCCTGCGGCGCTCCTACCCGAGCGCCTTCTCCAGTTCCGGCACCAGCGTGAACAGGTCGCCGACGAGGCCGTAGTCGGCGATCTCGAAGATCGGCGCTTCGGGATCCTTGTTGATCGCGACGATGGTGCCGGCATCCTTGATGCCGGTCAGGTGCTGGATCGCGCCGGAGATGCCGATCGCGATGTACAGGTCCGGCGCGATGATCTTGCCGGTCTGGCCGACCTGCAGGTCACTCGGCACGTAGCCGGCGTCGACCGCGGCGCGCGAGGCGCCGACCGCGGCGCCGAGTTTGTCGGCGAGCGCATAGATGACCTTGAACGCATCGGACGAACCGAGCGCGCGGCCGCCGGAGACGACGCGCGTGGCGCCCTGCAGGTCCGGACGGTCGCTCTTGCCCTGCTCGAGGCCGACGAAGCGCGTGTGGGTGGGGAGGGCGACGTCGAGCGCGAGCGCCTCGACCGGCGCCGTGTTCGCGCCGTTCGCCGCGGCGGCGTAGGACGCCGTGCGCACGGTGCCGACGAGTACCTGGTCGGCCGGTGCCTCGACCGTGACGATCGCGTTGCCGGCGTAGATCGGGCGCTTGAACGCGTGCGTGCCTTCGACGGCCGAGATGTCCGACACCTGCGCGACGCCGAGCAGCGCGGCGACGCGCGGCAGCACGTCCTTGCCGAAGGTCGTCGACGGCGCGAGCACGTGGCTGTAGCCGGCGCTGGCGGCAGCGGCGACCTGCGGCGCGTAGACGGCGGCGAGCGCGTGCGCGTTCTCGGCCCGGGCGACGGTCAGCACCTTCGACACGCCGTCGATCTTCGCCGCTTCGGCCGCGACCGCGGCCGGGTCGGCGGCAAGCACGAGCACGTCGATCGCCTCGGCCTTCATGTCTTTCGCGCAGGTGACGCAACGCGCGGTGCTGCCGTTGAGTTTGCCGTCCTGGTGTTCGGCGACGATCAGGATCTTGCTCATGGTTTCGTCCGCTCAGCTTCTCTCGTGTTCCACCGGCTCGTGGCCGGGCCTTCGCCGCTCCCGCGTGCGGGAGAGGGAACGTAACGTTTCGCCTCCCTTGGTGGGAGCTTCGCCTCTCCGCGCGGCAGAGCCACGCCGGAGGCGCGGGCGAGGGCAGGGTGCGGAACCGCACGCTTTCCTCATCCGCCTTCGGCACCTTCTCCCGCAAGCGGGAGAAGGGACAGCATCTCGGGGCACCGTCTCCCGCGAGCGGGAGAAGGAAACAGCGGTTACACCAGGCCCTTCGCCTTCAGCGCGGAGACGAGTTCCGCGACGTCCCTGACCATCACGCCCTTGCTGCGCTTCGGCGGTGGCGCGTAGTGCGTCGTCTTCAGGTGGTCGCCGGACTCGATGCCGAGGCTGGCCAGCTCGATCGTCTCGATCGGCTTGGCCTTGGCCTTCATGATGTCCGGCAGCTTGATGAAACGCGGTTCGTTGAGGCGCAGGTCCGTCGTGATCACGGCCGGAAGGTCGACCTCGATCGTCTCGAGGCCGGCATCGACTTCGCGCGTGACCCGGGCCACGTTGCCGCTGACCTCGACCTTCGACGCGAACGTCGCCTGCGGGCGATCCCACAGCGCCGCGAGCATCTGGCCGGTCTGGTTGCAGTCGTCGTCGATGGCCTGCTTGCCGAGCAGCACGATCTGCGGCTGTTCCTTCTCGACCAGCTTCAGCAGCGCGCGTGCCGCGGTCAGCGGCTGGATCGCGTCGCTCGTGACGACGTGGATGGCGCGGTTCGCGCCCATCGCCAGGCCGTTGCGGATGTGCGCCTGCGCATCGGCCGGGCCGATCGTCGCCACCACCACCTCGCTCGCGATGCCCTTTTCGCGCAGGCGCAGCGCTTCCTCGAGCGCGATGTCGTCGAACGGATTCGCCGACAGCTTGACGCCGTCGGTGACCACGCCGGAGCCGTCCGGCTTGACCTGGATGCGCACGTTGTAATCGACGACGCGCTTGTAGCCGACCAGGATCTTCATCGGATGTCGAACCTCGCTGGGATGGCGCGCGGCGCGGGCCGGCGCAAAGACCGGCGATTTTAGCGGAAAGCGCGCCGCGACGCCGAACGGCGCCGGCGCGGCACGTTGTCCACAGCCGGCGTGGACAGGCCTGTGGAAAACCCGTGGGAGATGCCCGGATCGCTCGGCGCCACGGGCGTGTCAAGCGGATTGCGCAGAAAACGACCAGCGCGCGTGGTCGCATCGGTCACGGCGAGCAGGGCCTGCGACGAGCCGCCGGCTTGCCGGCACGGGTGGCGCTCGGGTGCTCCCGCGGCGGCCTCGGCGACACCGGGCCCTGCGGCAGGTGCGCGCGGCGGGTGCCTCCTCCCTTACGCCGGGACGCGCCCGACCCCGAAACCGCGATGCGAACCGGCGGCGCGCGCGAGCAGCACCTCGGCGAAACGGCGCGCGCTGCCCGGCGCGTGGGCGAAGAACAGTGACGGCTCGGCGAGCTCGAGTTCGAGCAGGCGCGGCGCGCCGTCGGCGTCGCGGATGAGGTCGACGCGCGCGTAGGCGAGCGGCTGCGGGTGCGGGATCGCGCGCAATGCGGCCAGCGCCAGCGCGCGTTCGGCTTCGTCGGCGACGCGTGGCGTGATGTCCTCGGCGGCGAACAGCGCGTCGGTCGGCGCGTCGCCGCGGCGGAGCAGCGGACCCTTGCGGATCGCATGGCTGAAGACGCCGTCGAAATGGATCAGCGCGGTCTCTCCGTGCGCGTCGACGCGCTCCAGGTAGGGCTGCAGCAGCACGCTGCGGCCGGCGTCGAGCAGGCGCGCGACGTGCGCCCGCGCGCCGGCGAGTCCGTCGCGGCCATGGCGCTGCGCGTCGCGCGAGCCGGCGCCGACCGCGGGCTTGGCCACGAACTCGGCCGCGTCGCTGCCGGCGAGGAAGTCCTCGAGCGCGCGCGCGGCGTCATCGCCGGGTTCGACGAAGCGGCTCGGCACGATCGCGACGCCCGCGCGTTCGAGGTCGGCGAGGTAGTGCTTGTCGGTGTTCCAGCGCAGGACCTCGAACGGATTGAGCAGCCGCGTCGCGGCGGCCGCGCGTTCGGCCCAGGCGAGGAACTCCGCCCGGCGCTCGGCGTAGTCCCAGGTCGAGCGCAGCACGGCGAGGTCATGGCGCGACCAGTCGGCGGCGGCATCGTCCCAGTCGACGATCGCGACCTCGGCACCGGCCGCGGCGAGGGCGTCCTGCAGCGGCGGCAGGTCCTCGTCGAGCGGGCGGGCGGCGGCGACGGTGACGAGGGCGATGCGTGGCGGGCTCATGGGATGGCGGGTGGCGACGGGGCGCAGAGCATCGCACGACGCGCCGCCTGGCCGCACGGGTAAGATCGCGCCTTGTCGCCCGCCACGCCGCCATGCCCCGACGCCTGACACTTTCATCGCTCGCCCTGCTCGCGCCGCTCGCGTTCGCCCAGGCACCCGATCCGCTCGACATCCGCGCCTGCACGGCGATCGGCAACGACGCGCAGCGCCTCGCCTGCTACGACCGCGCGACGCACCGCGACGAGCGCGAGGCGCAACGCGCCGCGGACGAGCGCATGCGCGAGACCGGCGTGTTCGCGCAGCCGCAGGCCTGGCCCGTCGCGCCGCCGGTGCGGCGGTCGCCGTCGCTGCTGGATCGCCGCTGGGAGCTCGATCCCGCGAGCAAGCTCGGTGCCTTCAACCTGCGCAGCTACCGGCCGGTCTACGTGATGCCGCTGTTCGCGACCAGTCGGGCGAACGCGGCACCGCACAGTCCGAACCCGAACAACACGGTGACCGAGCCGGCGCACCTGCAGAACGTCGAGGCCAAGTTCCAGTTCAGCCTGAAGACGAAGGTCGTGCAGGACATGCTCGGCGACGGCGACCTCTGGGTGGGCTACACGCAGTCGTCGCGCTGGCAGGTGTACGACGGCGCCGAGTCGCGGCCGTTCCGCGAAACCGACTACGAGCCGGAGGTGCTGCTCGTGCACGGCACCGACGTCGACGTATTCGGCTGGAAGCTGCGCATGTTCGACGTCGGCATCAACCACCAGTCGAACGGGCGCAGCGACCCGTATTCGCGCAGCTGGAACCGCATCGTCGCCGACCTCGGCTTCGAACGCGGCGACTGGACGCTGATGCTGCGGCCGTGGTGGCGCATCCCCGAGGCGCGCGGGGACGACAACAACCCCGACATCGGCGACTACGTCGGCCGCGGTGAACTCAGCCTGTTGCGCAACTGGAACGACCAGACCTTCGGGGTCACGCTGCGCCATTCGTTGCGCGGCGGTGACGCCAGCCGCGGCTCGGCGCGGCTCAGCTGGAGCGTGCCGCTCGACGGCAAGCTGCGCGGCTACGTCGAACTGTTCCATGGCTACGGCGAGAGCCTGATCGACTACAACCACGAGGCAACCTACCTCGGGGTCGGGCTGTCGTTGCTCGATTGGTATTGAGCGCAGCGCGCGCGGCGGTGCGCGCGTCACGACCGCTGCGTATCGGCGGCGCGGGGTCGCCCGTTGGGTGCCGCCGCTGCGCGGCGTTCCACCCACGGCGTACGACGTCCCTGAGGCGCCGCTCACCGAGCGCTTGCGGTCGGCCTGCGGTGGTGGATCCAGCGCGCGCCGACGCACGCGCCGGCGGTCGATGATCCGCGCGCGGGCGTTCTTGCGCTGGCATGGGAACCCGCCCAGCGCACGGATCCGACGTTCGGCGTCGCAAACGCGTACGATGCGGGTACGGCAAGCGGCACGTGCCGTCGCGATTGCAATCCGTTCTTCACAGGGGACCACCATGAATCGCAAACGTCTCGCGCCGGCAAGCCGGCGCGTCGCCGCCTGCCTGCTCGCCATTTCGCTGCCCGTCGCGGCGGCGCCGGCCGGCGTTGGCTTCGTCATGCGCCAGAGCCTCGTCGCCAACGGTGGCGGCTTCGTGCACGACGCCTGTTTCCGCCTGTTCTCCGCGATCGGCCAGGCCGTCGTCGCCGACGCCAGCGCGGGCGAATTCACGCTGTCGGCGGGCTTCCTCGTCGACACGCCGTCCAGCGACGACAAGCTGTTCCGTTCCGGTTTCGAATCCACCTCGGGAGTCTGCAAATGAACGCATCGACACGCACCCTGGCCGCGCTGCTCGGCACCGCCGTCGCGCACGCCGCCTTCGCTGCGCCGCAGCTGCCCGACTTCAACTACCAGGGCAAGCTGGAGCAGAACGGCTATCCGGCCAACGGCAACTTCGCGCTGACGTTCTCGCTCTGGGATGCACCGACCGGCGGCAACCAGATCGGTTCGACGATCAGCGAACCGGCGTGGCCGATCGTCAACGGCCTCTTCAGCATCAACCTTTCCTTCGACGGCGCGTTCGACGACCAGCAGAGCTGGCTCGAAGTCAGCGTCAACGGCTCGGTGCTCCCGCGCCAGCCGATCGCGACGGCCCCGGTCGCGCAGTACGCACTGAACGGCAATGTCGGACCGGCCGGCCCGCAGGGTCCTGCGGGTCCGCAGGGTCCGGCCGGCGCCACCGGTCCGCAGGGCCCGGCTGGCGAGACCGGCGCCGTGGGTCCGGCCGGGCCCCAGGGCGCGACCGGTGAGACCGGACCGGCGGGTCCCGCCGGTCCTGCCGGTCCGCAGGGCGAAACCGGCGCGGTCGGTCCTGCCGGTGCCGACGGTGCGGTCGGTCCGGCGGGTCCGGCGGGTCCGGCGGGCGAAACCGGTCCGCAGGGGCCGGCCGGTGCGACCGGAGAACAGGGTCCGGCAGGCGTGCAGGGCCCGCCGGGCCCCATCGGCGCGACCGGCGCGACCGGCGCGCAGGGACCGATCGGTCCGGCTGGCCCGACGGGACCGGAGGGTCCGCAGGGGGCCGCAGGTCCGATCGGCCCGCCGGGCGCGACGGGTCCGCAGGGTGCGCAGGGTGCGCAGGGTCCGCAGGGTCCGCAGGGTCCGGCCGGCCCGGCCGGCAGCGGCAAGTACTCGGTGAGGCTCAACGGCACGCTGAGCACCCAGTTGCCGAAGCCGCTGTATCCGATCAGCGTCAGCGGTTCCAGCGGTGCGGTCGCGCTGATCTCGGCGCAAAGCTACATCCTGCAGATCGACGCCGGCGGCACGGTCGCCGGTTCGGCCACCGCGACGTACGCGAGCACGGACTGCAGCGGGCCGGCCCTGATCGTGGCGACCACGATCAGTCCGGGTGGCGTGGTGGCGCTCGGCTCGGCGAACCACCTCTACTATGTGCCACGCAGCGGTGCGACGGTGCTGAACAGCCCGACACCCGGCAGTCGCTCGAACACCACGACCCCGTGCGCGCCGTACACGACGCCGCTGTCGGGTGCGGTCTATTCGGCGCCACTGAACGTACCGGCGACGACGGGCATCGATGCACTGGCCGAACCCGTCTCGGTCGTGATCGACTACGTGCCCTGAGTCCGGCGGTCCGCGGCGCGAGGCTGCACCGCGGACCTGGTCGCTCGCGCGCGCGGCGACGATGACGTCGCCGCGCCATCGAAGCCGTCGATGAAGAGGACGTCCGCGTCGCCGACCTCGACGGCGCCGGCGTCGCACGCGGACTGGCCGTCATCGTCGCCGTCCCGGGGGCGCTGCATGCCGCGCTGGTCGGTCGCGCCACAGGTCGCGGCGCCGCGGTCGATGGCGTTCGGGCCGGGCAGGTGGGTGCGCGTGAAGCCGCCGTTGTCGGCGAGCGGGCCGAGGCCAGGGTCGACATCGAGCTGGTCGCCGTCGCCGGCCTGGTAGTGGCAATGCGCGGCGTCGCCGATGACGTTGCCGCCGCCGCCGGAGCGTGCGTTCAGGCAGTCGTCGGCGCGCCAGCCGGGGCCGTTGCCGTACACGATGGAGTTGGTGAGTTCGGTGCGACCGGAAGCGCTGTGTGCATCATGGATGCCACCGACGTTCGCGATTGCACCGGACGCGTGGTTGCCGGTGATGGTCGAGTCGACGATGACCAGCTGCGTCGCGTCGTCGTTGAGGATGGCGCCCGGATCGCCGGCGTTGCCGCTGATCGTGACGGCCTCGAGCAGCACCCCGGCGCCGGAGGCGAGTTCGAGCGCGCCGGCGAAACGCGCGCTGTTGTCCGCGAACAAGGTGCGCCTCGCGGTCATCGACGCGCCGGCCGTCACGTGGATCGCACCCGCGAGCGCGCCGTGGTTGCCGCTGATCTCGCTGTCCTCGAGCAGCAGGCAGGAGCCGGTGCCCTGGGTCTCGATGCCCCCGGCGCGGGCGACCCGGCTGCCAACGGCCGCGGGGTCGATGTTGCCGACGATGCGCACGTGGTCTGCGCGCAGGCAGCCGCGGTTGTCGATGCCGACCGCGACATGTGCCTCGCCGATGCGGTTGTCGCGTACGTCCACATGCGACAGCGTGACGTCGACGCCGGCATCGACGCGCAGGCCGGCGCCGCTGCCGAGGGTGATGTCGCCGATCCATCCGTTGCGCAGCGAGAGCCGGGTGAGCCCGACCGTGCGTGGCGCTCCGCCGTGCAGGTCGAGCACGCGATCGAGTGCACCGGCATCGACGATCGTCGCGTCCGCGCCGGCACCGACGAGGGCGAGGTCGTCGTTCACGTCGAGGTCGCCGGTAGCGGATGCGTCCTCGCCGGCTCCGGCACGCGTGAGCACGAACTCGCCGGCGCCGAGCACGATCGCGTCAGCGCCCGAGAGGGCATTGGTCTCCTGGATCGCCGCACGCAGGCTGCAGTGGCCTTCCGCGTCGAGGCACAGGCCGTCACCGGGCGAGGTGTCGACCGTATCGGCGGTCGACGTCACGGCGAAGGTCGCGGCGCGCGCTTCCCCGTGAAGTGCCAGAACGGCGAGGACGATGGCTGGTAGCCGTCGCTGCGGCATGAGGGTATCCGTCGTGCGTCTCGACGACACGAACGCGGAAGCGGTGGCCCGGCTGCCACGGGTGATGCGCGAGTCCCCCCCCGGCACGCCCGTGGCGACGCGCGGCCGACGAGTGCGCGCGTCGGGACCGGCGAGGCGATCCGTCGTCGCCGCCGGCGCGTCGGCGGCGCGCTTCCTCGAAGCCGTCGATGAAGAGGACGTCCGCGTCGCCGACCTCGACGGCGCCGGCGTCGCACGCGGACTGCCCGTCATCATCGCCGTCCAGCGGGCGCTGCACGCCGCGCTGGTCGGTCGCGCCGCAGGTCGCGGCGCCGCGGTCGATGGCGTTCGGGCCGGGCAGGTGGGTGCGCGTGAAGCCGCCGTTGTCGGCGAGCGGGCCGAGGCCGGGGTCGACATCGAGCTGGTCGCCGTCGCCGGCCTGGTAGTGGCAATGCGCGGCGTCGCCGATGACGTTGCCGCCGCCACCCGAGTGCGCGTTCGAGCAGTCGTCGGCGAGCGAGCCGGGGCCGTTGCCGTGGAGGATCGTGTTGGTGAGCTCGGTCCGCCCGAAGCCGCCGTGCACGTCCTGGATGCCGCCGACGTTGGCGCCCGGTCCGGAGGCGTGGTTGCCGGTGATCGTCGAGTCGACGATCTGCAGCACGGTGCCGCCGTCGTTGAGGATGGCGCCGGGATTGCCGGCGTTGCCGCTGATCGTGACGCTCTCCAGGCGCACCAGGGTGCCATGGTTGAGGTGCAGGGCACCGGAAAAGCGCGCCGTGTTGTTGGCGACCAGCGTGCGGCGCAGGAGCACCGGCGCGAAGCCGTCGACCGTCATCGCACCGCCGTAGTCGGCGCGGTTGTCGCTGATCTCGCTGTCCTCGAGCACGAGGCAGCCGGTTTCGCCAGTGGTCGCGACGCCGCCCGCGTACGCGTGCGCTGCGCCGACCGGCGCCGGGTCACGGTTGCCGACCACGCGTACGTGGTGGCCTTCGAGACAGCCGCTGTTGTCGATGCCCGCCGCGCCGATGAACGCGGTGAGGTGGTTGTCGCGCACGTCCACGTGCGCGAGCACGACGTGCGCGCCAGGGCCGACGCGCAAGCCGGCGCCGTGCCGCGACGACGGCGCCTGCGAGCCGGACTGGAGCCAGCCGTTGCGCAGGGTGAGTCCTTCGATGCGCACCTCGCGCGGGCCTTCCGCGGGGCGGACGTCGATGACGCCATCGAGTGCATTCGCATCGATGACGGTGGCGGCGGCGCCGGCACCTTGCAGGACGAGGTCGTCGTCGATGTCGAGGTCGCCACTGGCCGCGGCGTCCTCGTCGCTGCCGGGAATCGTGAACGCGTAGGTGCCTGCGCCGAGCACGATCGTGTCCGCGCCGGCGCGGGCGTTCGTCTCCTGGATCGCCGCGCGCAGGCTGCAGTGGCCGTCCGCGTCGGCACAGGTACCGTCGCCGGGCGCTGCATCGAGCGAGTCGAGCGTCGTGTCGACGGCGAACGTCGCCGCCTGCGCGCTCCCGAACATCGCCGCGGCGACGATCCAGGCAGGCAGTACCCCTCGTGGCATGGCTTCCTCCGTCCCCATCGGGCGAACGCGGCATCCCGCGCCGGGGATGGGCGGGTGCGGTGCCGTCCGCATTCGTTCCGCGCGGGCGCGAACGGGTTGCCGGTGTCGCTCGTGGGTGGAAGGTTTGGTGGGGACTCGCCGCTGTACCGCTGCGTCCTGCCCTGCGCGGCAGGGGCAACCCGGCGGTACCGCCGCCGGGTGCGGTGTCGCGGGCCGCCGCGGTTCGGCGCTAGAGGTTCTGGTAGTTCGGGCCGCTGCCGCCTTCGGGCGTCGTCCAGGTGATGATCTCGTACGGATCCTTGATGTCGCAGGTCTTGCAGTGCACGCAGTTCGCCGCATTGATCTGCAGGCGCCTGCCGGCTTCGTCGGCGACGATCTCGTAGACGCCCGCGGGGCAAAAGCGCTGGCACGGGTTGCCGTATTCCTCGGTGCAGCGCGTGATGCAGAGGCTCGTGTCCGCGACCTTGAGGTGTACCGGCTGGTCCTCGTCGTGCTCGGTCGCGGCGAAGTACACGCCGGCGAGGCGGTCGCGCGGCGCGAGCGTGCGTTCGACGTAATCGGGTTGCTCGGCCGACGCTGCGGCCGGGCCGGGCCGCGTCGCCGCGGTCGTCGCGTCGAGCGTGTGCAGCGAACTCCAGTCGGCGTGGTTCTTCAGCGTCCATGGCGAGAGGCCCTGGGTCACCGTTTCCCAGCCCGCGTTGGCGAGTCCGAGCCAGAGGCCCTTGTTGAAGCCGGGGCGGATGTTGCGCACCTTGCGCAACTCCGCGACGACGGTCGAGCCGCGCAGTTTCGCGTCCCACCCGGTGCTGTTCTTCTCGGCCGCGACGTGCTCGGCGGCGAGCATGCCGGAGCGCATCGCCTGGTGCGTGCCCTTGATCTTGGGCACATTCATGAGGCCGGCCGAGTCGCCGATCAGCAGCGCACCGGGCATGTCGACCTTCGGCAGCGACTGGTAGCCGCCCTCGATCAGCGCGCGCGCGCCGGCCGAGACGATCGAGCCGCCCTCGAGCAGGGGCTTGATCAGCGCGTGGTTCTTCAGCTGCTGGAACGCTTCCCACGGGCGGAACAGCGGGTCGGCGTAGTCGAGCCCGGCGACGAAGCCGATCGCGACGCGATCCTGGTCGAGGTGGTAGAGGAAGCTGCCGCCGTAGGTCGAGGTGTTGAGCGGCCAGCCGAGCGTATGCATGACCCTGCCCGCCTCGACGCGGCCCGGCGGCAGCTGCCAGAGTTCCTTGATGCCGATGCCGTAGGTTTGCGGGTCGCAGTCGCGGTCGAGCCCGTAGCGCGCGATCAGCTGCTTGCTGATCGAGCCGCGGCAGCCTTCGGCGAGCACGGTCAGCGGCGCGCGGATGTCGATGCCCTGCGTGTAGCCGGGCTTGTGCGAGCCGTCGCGCGCCACGCCCATGTCGCCGATGCGCACGCCGCAGACCGCACCGGCATCGTCGAACAGCGCTTCGGCCGCGGCGAAACCGGGATAGATCTCCACGCCGAGCGCCTCCGCCTGCGGCGCGAGCCATGCGCAGAGCGCGCCGAGCGAGACGATGAAGTTGCCGTGGTTGTGCATCTGCGGCGGCGTCACCGGCGACTTCGTCGCGCGCGTGGCGTCGCGCAGGAACCAGAACTCGTCCTTCGTGACCGGCACGCAGACCGGCGGCGGCGCCTTGCCCCATTCGGGCAAGAGCTCGTTCAGCGGGCCGGGTTCGATCACCGCGCCGGACAGGATGTGCGCTCCGACGGTCGAGGCCTTCTCGATGACGCAGACGCGGATGTCGGGTGCGAGCTGTTTCAGGCGGATCGCGAACGCGAGCCCGGCCGGGCCTGCGCCGACCGTGACGACGTCGTACTCCATGATGTCGCGTTCGCTCATTGGGACTGGCTCCGGACGCTGGCGAATGGGTTCGCATTGTCCGGGTTCGCCGCGGGCGCGGCAAACGTCGATCGCGCGACGTGGCGCAGCGCGCAATGCGGATGCGCGACGGGGGCGGGCATAATCGACGGCCCGACCATGGAAGAGACACCGATGACGGACCAGCCGAACGATACCGCCCTGCGCAGCGCGGCCGCGTTCCAGCAGTTGCACTGGCTGGCGAGCGGGCGCATCGACGCGACCCACCTGGTGCGTTCCTACGCGGGCGCCATCGCGCGCGAGAACCCGCGCCTGAACGCGTACCTCGCGCTCGATCCGCGCGCGGAGGAGCATGCGGCGGCGAGCGATGCGCGCCGCCGCAAGGGCGCGACGATCGGCCGCCTCGACGGGCTCGCGGTCGCGGTCAAGGACAACATCGACGTCGCCGGCCTCGCCACCAGCGCCGGCCTCGCCTCGCGCCGCACGCACGTCGCGGCCGCCGACGCGAGCGCCGTCGCGCGGCTGCGCGCGGCCGGTGCGGTCGTGCTCGGCAAGACGAACCTCGACGAAGGCGCGCTCGGCACGTTCTCGGCCAACCCGCACTACGGAGCGGTGCAGAACCCGTTGCGTGCCGGTTACAGCGCGGGCGGTTCGTCCGGCGGCTCCGCCGCGGCGGTGGCGGCGGGCCTGTGCAGCTTCGCGCTCGGCAGCGACACGCTCGGTTCGGTGCGCATCCCGGCCAGCCATTGCGGCATCTACGCGCTGAAACCGACCCACGGCGAGATCTCGACCCGCGGCATGGTGCGCGCCGCGCGCCGGCTCGACTGCGTCGGCATCCTCGCACGCTCGGTCGAGGACCTCGTGATCGTGCTGCAGGTGCTCGACGCACACGACCCGGCCGATCCGCGTTCGCGCCGCCGGCGCGTACCGCTGGCGCCGCCGGACTGGGAGCCGCACCGCCTGCGCAGCGCGTTCGCCAGGGACCTCGGCGCGCTCGGCGTCGCGCCCGGGGTGCGGCAGGTGTTCGACACCGCGGTCGCCCGCCTCGGCGACGTGCTGGGCCAGCGCGTCGAGGTCGATTTCGCCGACCACGACCTCGGCCGCACTCGGCGTGCCGCGTTGCTGGTGATGGAAGCCGAGCTCGGGGTGGAGCTCGCGACGGACCTCGCCGACGCGGCGCACCCGCCATCGCCGCGGTTGCGCGCGATGCTCGACTACGCCCGCGGCAAGTCGGCGGTCGACTATGCCGCGGCCGACCGCGCGCTCGATGCGACGGTGCTGAAGGCGCGCCGCGTGTTCGAGGACATCGACGTGCTGGTGCTGCCGACCGTTCCGCACGGCCCGGCCCCGCTCGCCGACGGCGAGCGCGCGAACGACGCGGACCTCACCGCGTTCGCGAGCCTCGCCGGCTGCCCGGCGGTCAGCCTGCCGATGGGCCTGCTGCCGGATGGACTGCCGGTCGGCCTGCAGCTGGTCGGCCGGCCCGGCGCGGACCTGCGCCTGCTGGAACTCGCCGCCGTCTGCGCGGCGACGCTCGACACGCCGGCGGCCTGATCCCGGCCTCGGGCGGCGCGCGGCGCCCGGAACGGCGTCTGGCCTGCGCGCCGCGCGGTTCGCGCCAGCCGTTGGCGCGGCCCCTGCATTCCCCCCAGCGACCCTGCAGGGCACGTGGGCTCGCGCCGGGCGGGCACACTGCTGCGGTTCGAGCCGATGGCCGCCGGATCGACTGCTACGCAGCGCAACCTGCGGACCCGCGACACGGCCAGTGCCCCGACACGAGGACGGCGGCCGCATGGCGCAGGCTGACGGCATGAAGCGGCGCTATCAATCCTTGGGTGCTTACAGCGCAGCTGTTGGTTTCTGCCGCGACGAAGGGTGGCTTTGTCAAGCTGAATCGATGTCGGCGCGCGTCAGACTGTGACGAAATTGGCAATCAGCACGATCCAAATCGTGCGTGCTTCGGCTGCGCCGCGCGTGGCATACCTCTTGCACCGATCGGCTGGACCGAGCCGGTGGGGCGCTCGGATCCATCGCAATACGGCATCGCACCTGACCGGTTCGCCGCTCGGGCTGGTCTTGTGCGGCCTCCGTCCTGCGTGCTCCCGCCCTGCGTGGTTCCTCGCACTGCCTTCGTAGGGTCTCCATGAAGCACGCCGCCCGTTTCGCCCGCTCCCTCGCCCTCGCCGCCTCGTTCGCCGCCAGCCTGTTCGCAACGCCCAGTGCCTTCGGCAGCGGCGCGACGACTGCGCGCGACATCAATTCGACCGGCGGCACGCAGGCGAACCTGTCCGATGGCATCCGCGTGTGGACCGGCAGCAACAGCCAGGTGCAGATCCGCGCCGCCAACCAGGACCAGGTCTACAACATCGGCAACAGGCCGAACACCGGCACCCTGTACAACAGCGTCTACCTGCGCGTCGACCGCGGTACCAACGCGACGACGAAGGTCTACACCAGCGACGACAACGCGGGTACGCCGCTGTTCACGCGCTACACGCAGACCTCGCAGAGCACGATCAGCGGCGCCGGCACCTACGCCTCGCCGTGGACGGTGACGACGGTGCTGACGCCGCCGGCGCCGGACAACGGCATCACCGTCACGATCGTCGACACCTACATCCTGCCGCAGGCGTGGTTCACGCGCCGGATCAGCCTGACCGGGCTGCCGACCAGCGGCGCGACGGTCAAGCTGTACCAGCACATCGATACCTACCTGCAGGGCGGCGACACCGGTGCCGGCTTCGTGCGCACCACCGCCGGCAACGTCACCGGCAAGCCGGACCTCGTCGGCGTGATCAAGAACAACCAGTTCGAGGCGCTGTGGTGGGAGCCCTCGTCGGGCACGCCGATCTGGGACCGCTACTTCACCGGCCATTACGCGAACCCGAAGTTCCTGATCTGCAACGGCACCTACGGGACCAGCGCCTCGTGCACGACCGGCACCGGCAACCTCGACAACACGGTCGACACCAATGCGACGACCGACAACGGCATGGCGGCGCAATGGAACATCCCGGCCGGCGCGTCGAGCCATACCGTCGAGTACCGCGTGACCTTCGCCACCAGCGCGGTGGACCTGACCAAGGAATTCAGCCCGGCCACGATCGCCCCGAACGGCGTCTCCACGCTCACGTTCTCCCTCGCGAACAAGAGCGTCAACGCGGTCGCGAGCATCAATTTCCGCGACAACCTGCCGGCCGGCGTGGTGGTCGCGCCGACGCCGAACGTGCGCACGAACTGCCCGACGGGCGGCACGGTGACGGGCACGCTGCCGGTCGGCATGAGCGTCACGGCCGCCGCAGGCTCAGGCACGATCCAGGTCACCGGCGCGAGCGTCAACGGCGCCGCGAGCATCGGCTCGGACCGCATCTGCACGGTCCTCGTCGACGTGACGTCGGCGACGATCGGCGCCTACCACAACACGACCTCGAGCATCACCAACACCAATAACCTGACCAACCTCGTCGGTGACGAGGTACTCACCGTCACCGCGCCGCAGCTGTCGCTGTCGAAGTCGGTGCAGGGCGGGCTGGTCGCGGGGCAGGCCGGTGCCGCCGGCGACGGCTACTACCAGGTCACGGTGCAGAACACCGGCGGCGTCGCCACCAGCGGCGCGATCACCCTCGTCGACACGCTGCCGACTGGCGTGTCCGCGACCGCGGTCTCCAGCAGCAACGGCACCGTGTCGTGCGGCGCGCTGCCCGCGAGCGGCACGCTGAGCTGCACCGTCACCCCCGCCACCGCCATCCCGGTCGGCGGTTCGCTGACGGTGCGCATCAATGTCGCGATCGTGGCCGACGCGAGCGGGACGCGGACGAACACCGTCGCCGGTGGTGGCGGCGGCGATCCCGATCCCGTGCCGAGTTGCCCGAGCGCGGGCAACGCCCAGTGCGCGCAGACCACGGACCTGGTATCGCGCGTGGCCGACCTCTCGGTCACCAAGACCGACGGCTCCGCGAGCGCGACACCGGGGGCGCCGATCACGTACACCATCGTCGCGAGCAACGCAGGCCCGAGTGCGGTCACCGGCGCGACGGTCGCCGACACGCTGCCGGCAGGCATCGCCGGCGCGACCTGGACCGTCGCCTATGCCGGTGGTGCGAGCGGACCGGCGTCGGGCAGCGGCAACATCAATGCGAGCGTGTCGCTGCCCGCAGGCGGCAGCGCGACCTTCACCCTGACCGGCACGATCGCCGCCGGCGCGACCGGCAGCCTGTCGAACACGGCGACGATCACCCCGCCGGCCGGCGTCACCGATCCGAATGCCGGCAACAACATCGCGACCGACACGGACACGCTGGCGCCGCAGGCGAACCTGTCCATCACCAAGACCAACGGCGCGACGACGGCGACGCCGGGCGGCACGATCACGTACACGATCGTCGCGAGCAACGCGGGCCCGAGCACGGCGACCGGCGCGACCGTCGCCGACGTGCTGCCGTCGGCGATCAGCGGCGCGACCTGGACCGTCGCCTACGCGGGCGGCGCGAGCGGCCCGGCTTCGGGCAGCGGCAACATCAACGCGAGCGTGACCCTGCCCGCAGGCGGCAGCGCGACGTTCACGCTGACCGGCACCATCGCCGCGGACGCGACCGGCAACCTCGCGAACACGGCGACGATCGTGGCCCCGCCGGGCGTCACCGATCCCGCACCCGGCAACAACAGCGCGACCGACACCGACACGCTGGTGCCGCAGGCGAACCTGTCGATCACCAAGACCGACGGCGCGACGAGCGCGACCCCCGGCGAGACGATCACGTACACGATCGTCGCCAGCAATGCGGGTCCGAGCGTCGCGACCGGCGCGACCGTCGCCGACGTGCTGCCGGCCGCGATCAGCGGCGCGAGCTGGACCGCGTCCTACGCGGGTGGCGCGAGCGGCCCGGCCTCGGGCAGCGGCAGCATCCATGCGAACGTGACGCTGCCGGTCGGCGGCAGCGCGACCTTCACCCTGACCGGCACGATCGACGCCGGCGCGAGCGGCACGCTCGCCAACACCGCGACCATCACGGTGCCGGCTGGCACGGGCGATCCGACGCCCGGCGACAACAGCGCCACCGACAGCAACACGCTGTCGCCGCGCGCCGACCTGCGCGTGACGAAGACGGGCCCGGCGAGCGTGGGCTACGGCGGCGCGCTGTCGTACACGGTGGTGGTGGAGAACCTGGGCCCGAGCGACGCGGACGGGACGGTATTCACGGACGCGGTGCCGGCGTCGATCAC